>ERZ773217.6-NODE-6-length-185141-cov-8.369866_pt1 | contig 185141 bp, 169 predicted proteins | sample MGYA00580995_ERZ773217 | MGnify/ENA primary metagenome ERZ773217 (study PRJEB29015, sample SAMEA2737772) | human gut metagenome | biome: human gut; feature: human-associated habitat; material: faeces | place: China | collected 2012 ...
AAAAAGAATAAGTCTGTAAGCCCTTTTCTTGCTTACAAACTTATTATACGAGGAGGCTTCAGATATGCAGGCAGTACTTTTGGCCGGAGGCCTGGGCACCCGCCTACGCAGCGTAGTATGTGATCGGCCAAAGCCCATGGCGCTAATTGAGGGAAGGCCCTTTATGGAGTATGTAACGGATGAACTGGTCCGCCACGGCATAACAGACATTATTTTTGCAGTGGGCTACAAAGGCTCTATGGTGGAGGCGCATTTTAAGGATGGCGGGGCCTTTGGCTTTCAGGCTCTTTACGCCTACGAGGAAACGCCTCTGGGTACAGGGGGTGCTGTTAAGAATGCAGGGCGCTTTCTTACAGAGGAGCGGTTTTACGTGTTGAATGCAGATACCTTCTACCAGATTGATTATACCCGTCTGGTCTCACAGATGGACAGCCAGTCCCTGGATATGGCTTTGGTTCTCAGGGAGGTGCCGGATGTGTCCAGATACGGTCAGGCCATTCTGGACAGCCGGGGCATTCTTACAGGCTTTAACGAGAAAACCAATCAAGCCGGATCAGGAACCATCAATGGAGGAATTTACCTGCTCAAACGCAGTCTCCTGGAGGAGATACCAGAGGGAAAGGTCTCTTTGGAAAACGAAATGATTCCAGGATGGCTGGCAGAAGGGAAGCGCCTTGGGGGGTTCGTCAATGACGGATACTTTATGGATATTGGTATCCCGGAGGCTTACTTCCAGTTCCAGGAGGACGTAAGAGCTGGAAGGATATAACCCTTAAACAGGACAAAGGCTGCCTGAGATGGGTTCGGTATAAGGAGAGGAAAATCACATGGTAATAAGAGGAAGGGCCCCGTTACGGGTCAGCTTTGGGGGAGGCGGCACAGATGTAGCTCCCTTTTGTGAGAAGCAGGGCGGAGCTATCATTGGAAGCACCATCAATAAATATGCTTATTGCTCCATTGTACCAAGAAAGGACGATCAGATTATCGTTCATTCTCTGGATTTTGATATGACAGTCAAATATAACACCAGTGAAAACTACGTATACGACGGCAGGCTGGATTTGGTGACGGCGGCTCTTAAGGCTATGGATATTAAGGAGGGCTGCGAGGTATATCTCCAGTGCGACGCGCCTCCGGGCTCCGGCCTTGGAACCTCATCCACTGTGATGGTGGCAATGCTTACAGCTATGGCTCGCTGGAGGGGAATCATGATGGACTCCTATGCAATGGCGGATCTGGCCTATCAGGTAGAACGGCAGGACTTAAGAATTGAGGGCGGCTATCAGGATCAATATGCCGCTTCCTTCGGCGGCTTTAACTTCATTGAATTTCACGGTCGTGATGATGTGGTGGTGAATCCGTTGCGCATTAAGAAGGATATTATCCACGAACTTCAATACAACCTGCTGCTTTGCTATACAGGAAAGATTCATGTATCTGCAAATATTATCAAGGATCAGGTGCAGAATTATGAGAAAAAGGATGCTTTTGAAGCCATGTGCGAGGTAAAGGCTCTAGCCTATGCCCTGAAGGACGAGCTTTTAAAGGGGAATCTGCACAGCTTCGGCAAGCTTTTGGATTATGGCTGGCAGAGCAAAAAGCGCATGAGCGCCAAAATTACAAGCCCTCAGATCGATATGCTCTATGAGGAGGCCATAAAGGCCGGTGCATTGGGAGGAAAGCTGCTGGGCGCAGGGGGCGGAGGCTATCTGCTCATGTATTGTCCCTATAACGTGCGCCATAAGGTGGCCGCCCGTATGGAGCAGGCAGGGGGACAGCTGACTGATTGGAATTTTGAGCTGAGGGGAGCTCAGAGCTGGGTAGCGGATGATGAGCGGTGGCAGTATCGCCAGGTTAAGGTTTATATGCCGGAAGGGGCGTACAAGTTTAAGATATAGGACGGATTGAGCATATGGAGCGGATTGTATTTCTGGACAGGGACGGCACCATTAATGAAGAGGTTCATTACCTCTACAGGCCGGAGGATTTGCACATTCTTCCAGGAGTGCCCCAGGCGCTGGCCATCTTAAAAGAGGCGGGCTACCGTCTGGTGGTGGTGACCAATCAGGCGGGAGTAGCCAGAGGCTATTATACGGAGGAGGATGTAAAGAGGCTTCACACCTATATGAACGGTATTCTCAGGGAATCGGGAGCAGACATTGACCGATTTTATTACTGCCCCCACCATCCGTCTCACGGTATCGGTGTTTATAAAAAGAGCTGCAGCTGCCGCAAGCCTGCAACCGGCATGTTTGAGCTGGCTGAAAGGGAGCTTGGGGTAGACAAAGCTCATTCCTTTATGATAGGGGACAAGCTGTTGGATATAAGGGCCGGGAAGAATTATGGCCTCACTTCCATTCTGGTTGGTACTGGCTATGGAAGAGAGCTGCATGAGGAGGATATGAAAACAGGGGCAGAGCAGATATATGACTGTTATGCGGATGACCTTCTGGAAGCGGCAAAGTGGATCGTAACCCTTTCCCGTCATGAGTGATAATGAAGAAAGGACTGGAAGATAAGCTATGAAAGAGATGGAGTATCTTAAGGAGCTGACCGGGCGGTATCCGGTACTGGAAGCGGTTAAAGAGAATATCCTTGCCGCCTATAAGATTCTAAGGGACTGCTATGAGGGAGGGAACAAGGCGCTCATTGCAGGCAATGGAGGAAGCTGTGCGGACAGTGAGCATATAGTGGGAGAGCTGATGAAGGGCTTTGTAAAGCGGCGTCCGGTGCCGGAGGCTTTTGCCAGAGCCTTAAAGGAAGTGGACGGGGAAAGGGGAGAAGCCCTGGCAGCCAGTCTTCAGCGGGGGTTGCCTGCTATTGCGCTGACAGGGCACTCCGCCCTTACCACTGCGTTTTTAAATGATGTAAACGGGGAGATGAGCGTAGCCCAGCAGCTTTATGGCTATGGAGTCAGGGGGGATGTGTTTTTAGGTATTTCCACCTCTGGAAATGCCAGGAACATCATGTACGGGGTGACAGTTGCCAAGGCGGCAGGAATTAAAACCATCGGTCTGACAGGAAAGGACGGAGGAGCGATAGGAAAGGCCTGTGATGTGGCGATTGTGGTGCCGGAAAGGGAGACCTATAAGATTCAGGAGCTTCATCTTCCTGTGTACCACACCCTCTGCCTGATGCTGGAGGAGCATTTTTATGAAGTATGAGCATGTGTTTTCCATCTGTGCCTACAAGGATTCTCCTTATCTGGAGCGATGCATCCGTTCTCTGAAAGGGCAGACCTGGTCCTCCCACATTATCATCTGTACCTCCACCCCCAGCCGGTATATTGATGAACTGGCATGGAGGTATGGGATTAAGGTATTTGTACGCCATGGTGAAAGCAGTATAAAGGATGACTGGAATTTCGCATACGCTGCTGCAGACGGGGAATTGGTGACCATTGCACATCAGGATGACATGTATCATAAGGATTACGTAAAGGAGCTGATGGCTGCTTACAGAAGGTATCCTGATATGACGGTTTTCACAACGGACTATGGAATTGTGAAGAATGGAAGGCTTCTTATAGGGAATAAAATGCTTTGGGTTAAGAGGCTTCTCCGTATGCCTCTAAGGATTCCGGCCCTGAATAACCGAACCTGGGTGAAGAAGTCCGTATTCATGCTGGGCAATCCCATCTGTTGTCCTGCCACCTCTTACCAGAAGCTGAAGCTAGGAGAGCCTCTGATTCAGTGTGATTACAGCTTTGCTCTGGACTGGGATAATATGCTCCGTCTGGCAGGAGAGCCAGGGCGCTTTATCTGTGTGGAGCGTCCTCTGCTGTTCTACCGGGTACATGATGAGGCTACCACCAAAGCCTGCATTAGGGATAACCGCCGGGCGTTGGAGGAGGAGGCCATGTTTCGCAGGCTGTGGCCAGCTTTTATGGCCCGATGGCTGATGAGGTTTTATAGGGCAGCCTACCATGCTTATGATTGAGAAAAAGCAGCGGAGAAGGAGAGAGCCTTAAACGCTGCTATGAGATTAGGACGAAGGATTGGAACTATGACATATGAAAGACAGAGGCAGGCTTAAGAAAATGCTTCCGGCGGGGTTCGGGGCGATGGCAGCGGCTATACTGGCCATATCCTGTTATAGGGTTATGATAGCGGGGCCTTTGGCTCCTGTTCTTAAGGAGCGGCATACGATATATATGCTGGCGGAGGTGTCTGTTGTATTCCTGTGGAATGTTCTGTGGCTTTCCGGAACGGGAAGGAGAAGGCTCCAGGCTGCCGGTGTGCTGACGGGGCTCTTTGTATTTACGTGGTGTCACCAGATATTTTTGCCTGTTGTTGTATCAGGGCTTTATATGATTTTGCTGACAGCTATAGGCAGATGGGCCCTTAGCCTGTTTCTTGGAGACATTTACCTTCCTCCTGCGGGGGAGTTTTCCATGGGGCTGGTATTGGGAAGCGCCCTTTGGATGGTTGTAGTCTGCCTGGTATCCATGACCGGCCACGGAGGGCTGAAGCTATGGCGGCTGATTGCCGCAGGACTTGCCCTGCTTGCCGGAGCCGGGCAGCTTCTTAGGAAGAAGGAAGCGACTTTTAGATTTACATTTCAGAATATATGGCTTCCCAGAAAAAAGCATGAGGCCTGGCTTCTGGCCTTTATTATTACAATGGTGCTGCTTCAGGCAGGCCGTATGAATACAGAGCTGGATTATGATTCTCTTCATTACGGCCTGCGCTCCGCCTTTGTGCTGGATAACGGCAAGGGCATCTATGAAAATCTGGGAATGATCAATCTGGTATATACCTACAGCAAGGGGCTGGAGGTACTGCTTCTGCCATTAAGCGGAACGCCTACCTACGGCTTTGTGCTGGCTTTCTCTTTATGGGCCTCAGTTGGAGTTCTCCTTCTGATTTACCATATGGTGAGCGCCTTTGAGGGACGAGAGAGAGGACTTTTAGCAGCGGCATTGGGGGCGGCTGTTCCGGGAATTATGAATATGGCGGCTACGGCTAAAAATGATATGGTTACTCTGCTTCACCAGCTGATGATTTACTATTTTTTATCTCAGGCCTTGACCCAGGATAAGAAGAAGGACAAAATCCCATGGCTTTTGATGGCAGTGTCCGCATATCTTTTGACCATGGTATACAAGCCTACGGCTCTGGTTTTTTCTACCGCTTTGGGAGCAGCGGCTGTGCTCTGCCTAGTTTTAACCCGCAGGTTTACCTTGGGAAGTCCCAGAGGCTGGCTTTTGCTGGTGCTTCCGGCGGGAGCAGTGACAGGTCTTTGGTACCGCACCTATCAGATGACTGGAGTGCCTGTGACCTCCATCTTTGCCGGATTTTTTGAACGGCTTGGGTTTACAGTAACCTATCCCTTTGCCTTCACTCATGTAATCGGAGACCCGAGGGCTCTGAATACAGGGGAGAAGCTGGCCCGCCTGGCTTCCCGCATTGGGGAAATGCTTCTGGCTCCGGTTTCAGAGGATATGGATCATGTGATTATCGCCTGGGGAAGCGGCCTCATTACCTTTTTGCTGTTTGTGTGGATCGTTGGCGCCTGGAGGAATAAGGGAAGGGAAGCTGTGAAGGCGCTGGATTTTTTTGACCGCATGCTGATTCCGTCTCTGGGCCTTGTATGTGTAACAAGTATCTTTACTCTGTCTCAAGTAGATGGTAATTATTTTATTCTGTTTTATGCTCTGCTGATTGTTAGTTCCCTGCGTATGCTGGATACAGGGAGTGAGGGCGGAGAAGGGGAAGCCGGTTTAAGAAGCAGGGGCAGAGTTTTCGGATTGAAAAGGAAGCTGTATCTAATTCTGCTGCCCTTTCTTATATGCAGCGTTCCTCTCACCTGTGCTACAGGCTGGGCAGGAAATCCTGGCTTTACCCAGCCAAGGCTGAAGCACAAGGGGTATTTTGATCACAGGGCGGCTGCGGAAAAGAGGAGAGCCTTAAGGGGTTATTCCCAGCTGGCTCTTTGCTTTACACCTCGTACCAGGGTTCTTGCTTTCGGGAAGCATCCGGAAGTGCTGGAACTGCCCTGCTGTGTTCAGAGCTATTATGATGTGACAGGCAGCGGAGGAAATGTGTACCTGGTAAAAAAACTAGCTTATTTTGAGGACTTTCTTCAATATGCGGGTACGGAGTATTTTTTTGTGGAGTCTGGCTATCTGGCAGACCAGCCAAGAGCCTTGCAGATGATTGAGGATATGATTGCGGAGGGAAGCTTACGGGATCTCCGGTATGAATGGGGGAATATGGTGGCCAGGGTCACCCTGGGCGGGCCTGCCCCAAAGGAGCCGCAGCAGGCAGTGGCCCAGTTTCACGAGAATTACAGTATGCAGGGGTATCGTTGAAGCACATGTAAGCTGGGCGGCCTCCTTTGGATGGGTTCAGGTGATATAGCGCCATTACGGAGCATAGAGGCGGGGGAGAAGGCATAGCGATTAGTAAATGATAAAAAGAAGGACTTTGGGCCGGTACAGAGCCCGAAGAAAGCAGGCGTGCTCTTTGAAAGGGACAGGGAAAAGGAGGCGTATTGAGTGGAAGCAAAAGACAGACCAAGAGCCGGAATCGGATGCTCCAGAATGGAAAACCGGTATGAGTGGAAGGATCGTGTGATTTTTTTAGGCATTTTGACGGCCTTTGCCCTATGGGTGAACAGAGGGATAACCATTAAGGGACTTTATATGGACGATTTGTACTTCTGGTCCTGCTATGGGGAGCAGAGCTTTCTTCAGTATGTATTTCCGGTAGGAAGCACCCGGTTCCGGTTCCTCTATTATCTGGCAGCCTGGCTGGAAATGGCAGTTGTGGGAAATCATGTAGGCTGGTTTGTGCCTGTGAATATCCTCCTGAATGCCGGTTTATCCTGGACCATTTATTTTATCGGACGGCGCCTTTCCGGCTCCAAGGGGGTAGGGCTACTCTGTGGTATTTTGTTCCTGTCCAGCCGCATGGCCTATTATCAAATCGGCCAGGTGCTGGGGCTTATGGAAACCATGGGGCTGTGGATGGGGCTGTGGATTTTTTGGAACCTGTACCGTTATCTCAATGAAGTCAAAAAGGAGAGGCGAAGTCTCTTTATCTATTGGGCATGTATCTTGTATACTGGAGTCTGTTTTGTTCATGAGAGGTATATGGCTCTGTTTCCGGCAGTGCTTCTGGTTCTGCTGGCAAAGAAGAGCAGAAAGGTTTTTGAATGGGCGGCTGCGGCAGTCTCCTTTCTGTTGGTTCAGGTGATTCGAGCTGTGACTATCGGAAGCGTTCTTCCGGCTGGAACGGGAGGAACCCAGGTGGCCGATACCTTTCGTGTAAAAGAGGCTCTGGGATATGCTCTGAGCCAGATTGCCTATGTTTTTGGCATGAATATGGGGCCGGAGCATCTAAATGGCCTTCCCTGGGCGGAGAGTCCTGCATTTATAAAGCTTCTGGTTCTTTTGGCAGATGGCTTTATCCTTGTACTGGTGGTAGGCTTTCTGTGGAAGCTGGTTAAGGAAAAGGACAAGGCTCACAGAGCGGCTGTTATCTGGAATTCCCTTTTGTTTATCCTGTTTATTGCCTTGTGTATTGCCTCCTCCAGCGTTACCATTCGTGTGGAAATGCGGTGGATTTACGTTTCATACGCATTGGCCCTTCTTTTTCTGGCTTATATGTATGGGGAGCTGACAAGGGGCGTGAAGGAAGAACTGTATCTGAAACGGCTGTGGCCCTGGGGGGCGGCATTTGCCTGCTATGTGGTTCTCATGCTTCCCGTAGAGCTGTTCTATCGGGGATATTATCCCCGGCTCTATCTGTGGCCCAGCCAGATGCGTTATAACTCGCTGGCAGAAGAAACCTATGAGAAATACGGGGATGAGCTGTTTGGAAAGACCATCTATATCATCGGCAACAGCTATGAGATGAGCGACTTTACTGCCAGAACCTTTTTTAAGGTATTTGACAAGGAGAGGAAGGCAGAGGGAACCAGCGTTGTATGGATAGACAGTATCCGCGATATTGGACTGGTGGACGATTCTATGCTGGTGCTGCGGGAGGCTCCGGACTATAATGGGTTCCAGGATGTGACGGATTTTGTCAGGGAGTTAAAGCTTCAGGTTGAGTATGGCTATTATGATGACGGGTGGATGGATGAACACGCGGCTCTGACTGTGATGGCAGGAAAGGAGGGCTTTATTGATCTGGAGATCCGTTTCCCCGGCGTGATGGAAGGGGGAGAAGGCGTTGAGCTTACAGTAGACGGCGGAAGTGTTCGGAAAATCCCTGTGCGCTCAAGTGTTGTTGAGACATCCATTGAGGCGGAACCATGGCAGATGGTGCGTCTGGAATTTTCCTATAATTTCTATATGCAGGACGCCCAGGAGCAGCGGGGAGATGAACGGCTGGCAGCCATTGTGCAAATGAAGGTTCGTTAAATGAGGCTCATTGCTGACAAAGAGGGATGTTTAGACTGGGATTAAGGAGAGGGGATCATGAACACAGAACGTAAACGAACAATGCTATACTGGGCTATTCCCCTTCTTGGGGCGGCCTTTTGTCTCTGGTACGTGAAAAATGCCACCTGTGATGTGGTATACTCTGATTATATCCGTCTGGTAAATAGTTATCTGCCCGATATATACAATCCGAAGAAATTCTTCGTACCCGACATACTGACCAGAATTCCCATCAACTATCTGTGCAGAATCGTCAATGTGGAGCTTTTTGGCTTTTCCGTAACTTTGGAACGGGTGCTGGGGGTTGTAAGCCTGGGGTTGGCAGGCTGGGTATTTGGAAGCTACTGCATATGCCGCAGGGTGGGCCTGGGCTGGTTTGCACTTCTCATGGCTGTAATGTTCAGCCTGAACAAATGGGAAATGCTGACCAACGGCAGCGGCTGGTCCCACTTTTTTGCGTTCGCCTGCTTTTATTATCATGAGCTGGTTTTAGACAGAGTATGGGCGGGAGTAGAAAAAAAAGGCGATCGGGTAAGGCTTATGGTTCTTCCCTGGCTTATTATACTTGGGACGTCGGGACCCTACTGCGCTATTTATGCAGTGACGCTGCTGCTATCTTACGGCTTCTGCTTTCTGCGCGGTTATCAGCGCAGAAGGGGAAGCGGTCCGGCTTCTAAAGCCTGGGATATACGTTACCTTGCCTATATGGCATGTACTCTGATTCCTCTTCTTCTCTATATATGGAGCAATTCCATGGCAGTAGAGGAGCACGCCGGAGCTACAGGGCGTTCTCTGGGCGTTATTCTGGCTGAAAATCCCACATTTTTAGTGCGATTTCTCCTTAAATCCTTCGCCGGAATGCTGATAGGAGGCGAGGAGTTGAAACAATGGATGGAGGCCGGAGCCTTAAGTAATTCCATGTGCTGCTTAATCGGCCTTTTTGTGTTCTGTGGCTATCTGCTTGCTCTGTGGCTCAACCTGCGCTGCCGCCTTTACGAGACAACTCTGATGCCCATGATGCTTTTAGTTGGAGGCGGGTTAAACCATGTGCTTATCTTTGCGTCCCGTTATATATTTGAGCAGGACAACTACGCCTTAAGCTCCCGCTATGCGCTCCAGTTCCAGGTGGGAATCCTGGGAATCCTTCTCACCTTCGCCCTCACATGGAAGCTGGAAGGCCGGGGCAGGCCTCTGGTACGAAGCCTTATGGCTGTATTCTGCCTTGCAATCCTTCTTGGAAATGGTTATACTACTTATCGTGAGTTGAAGAAAGCTCCTAGCCGGGAAGCCCGTTTTGAAGAAAAAGCGGCTCTTGCTCTGGAAATCCCCTATATGACGAAGGAGGAGCTGGAGGCCAGGGCGGATGAGTTGGAATGTATATACGAGTATCGAAAAGGTGTGGATCAGATACAAAAGGCATTCCGTATATTACTAGATAACCACTTGAATATTTTCAGGCAATAATTAGGCAATCAAACGCAGCATACCCGTAATACAATGGAGGAAAATCAATGAAAGTCGTAATTTTAGCAGGAGGACTTGGAACCAGAATCAGCGAGGAAAGCCACTTAAAGCCAAAGCCCATGATCGAAATTGGCGGCAGGCCCATCCTGTGGCACATTATGAAATATTATTCTCAGTTTGGGTTCCACGACTTTATAATCTGCCTTGGATATAAGCAGTATGTAGTGAAGGAATTTTTCGCAGATTACTTCCTTCACACCTCCGATGTAACCTTTGATCTTGCCAACAACAAAATGGAGGTTCATAACAATTACTCGGAGCCGTGGAAGGTAACGCTGGTAGATACAGGGCTTCGCACAATGACAGGAGGCCGGGTAAAGAGGATACAGTCCTTTATCGGAAGTGAGCCCTTTATGCTGACCTATGGTGATGGCGTTTCCAACGTAGATTTAAGGGCATTGCTTCAATTTCACCAGTCTCATGGAAGAACAGCTACCATCACTACTGTAAACATTGGCCAGATGAAAGGGGTTCTGGATATTGACGGCAATAACACAATCCTGTCCTTCCGTGAGAAGGAGGACGATGACGGCGCTCTGATTAACGGCGGCTTTATGGTACTAAATCCTGAGATATTTAACTATTTAAAGGATGATACTACTGTATTTGAAAAAACGCCCATGCAGCGTCTGGCAGCAGAAGGACAGCTTAAGTCCTTTTATCACAGCGGTTTCTGGCAGTGCATGGATACCCAGAGAGAGATGAATAAGCTGGAGGCTCTGTGGCAGTCCGGAAAGGCTCCATGGAAGATTTGGGAGGATTCATAAGTGATGACAATGAAAGAGCTGGAGCATTTTTACAGGGGAAAAAGGGTGCTGGTAACAGGACACACGGGCTTTAAGGGCTCCTGGCTTTGCCGTATTCTGATTCTTGCAGGAGCCAGGGTCACAGGCTATTCCTTAAGGCCCCCCACAGATCCAAGCCTCTTTGAGATAGTGGGGCTGGAGGACGGCATGGATAGCGTTACCGGCGATATACGTGACAGAACACATTTACAGGAGGTATTTAAAAGGGTGAGGCCGGAGATCGTATTCCACCTGGCGGCTCAGCCCATTGTCCGGGACTCCTACAAAGACCCTGCCTATACCTACGAGACAAATGTAATGGGGACTGTGAATGTTTTAGAGTGCGCGCGTCTGACAGACAGCCTCCGCTCTCTTCTGAACGTGACGACGGATAAGGTGTACGAAAACAGGGAGTGGGAATACGGCTACCGGGAGTGCGATCCGCTGGACGGTTATGATCCCTATTCCAACAGCAAGTCCTGTTCCGAGCTGGTGACCCATAGCTACCAGAGGTCCTTTTTTCAGGAGAGGAACTGTGCTATATCCACTTCCCGGGCGGGAAATGTAATCGGAGGCGGAGATTTTGCCAATGACCGGATTATTCCGGACTGCGTCAGGGCCGCAGCCTTTGGCCGGGATATTATTGTACGAAATCCTCATTCCGTACGGCCATATCAGCTGGTTCTGGAGCCTTTGGCAGCATATCTCACCATAGCGATGAAGCAGTATGAGGACAGGGCGCTACAGGGATACTATAACGTAGGGCCGGAGGATAAGGACTGCGTTACCACCGGAGAGCTGGTAAATGAGTTCTGCCAAATATGGGGACAGGGCTGCAGATGGGTGAATCAATATGATGGGGGGCCTCATGAGGCTAATTTTTTGAAGCTGGACTGCTCCAGGATAAAGGCGGTCTTTGGCTGGAAGCCCAGGTATGGGGTCAAGGAGGCCATTCAGAGGACGGTGGAGTGGTCCAGGGCATATCTGGAGGGAGAGGATATGCTGGAAGTGACAGATGGTCAGATTCTGGAATTTTTCAACGGATATGATAATCAGAATGGTAGAAGAGGGAATGAGCCATCTGAGGCTTCCATAACTTAAAATGAAGATTGAAAAGAGGAGAACGACATGAAGTTTGAGCATAAAACAGAAGCAGAGGCAAGAAAGGAAATTCTAGAGCTGGTGGCAGAGTATTGCGATACCTACCATAACCAGAAGAAAGCGTTTAGGGAGGGGGACAGAATTTCCTACGCTTCCCGCGTATATGATCATGAGGAGATGGTGAATCTGGTGGACAGCTCTCTGGAATTTTGGCTTACCTCCGGCAGGTACACAAGCTCCTTTGAGGGGAAGCTGGCAGATTATCTGGGCGTGCGCTACTGCAGCCTGGTAAATTCCGGCTCCTCCGCGAACCTGACTGCTTTTATGACATTGACGTCTCCCCTTCTTGGAGAACGCCGTGTTAAGAGGGGAGATGAGGTTATTACGGTCGCCTGCGGCTTCCCTACTACGGTGGCCCCTGTGATTCAATATGGAGCAGTGCCTGTGTTTGTAGATGTGACCATTCCTCAGTACAATATTGATGTGGACAAACTGGAGGCCGCTCTGTCTGAAAAGACAAAGGCAGTGATGATTGCCCATACGCTGGGAAATCCCTTCGATTTAAAGGCAGTGAAGGCCTTCTGCCACAAGCATGGACTGTGGCTGGTAGAGGATAACTGCGATGCTCTAGGAAGCCAGTATGCCATTGAGGAGGATGGAGAGCTGGTGAACAAATTCACCGGAACCATAGGCGATATTGGCACCTCCAGCTTCTATCCGCCCCATCACATGACCATGGGGGAGGGAGGCGCCGTTTACACAAACAACGGGCTGTTAAACAAGATTATCCGCTCCATCCGTGACTGGGGACGTGACTGTGCGTGTCCTTCCGGCCGGGATAATCTCTGCGGACACCGGTTTGACAAGCAACACGGAGAGCTTCCCCTGGGATACGACCATAAGTATGTTTACTCCCATTTTGGGTATAACCTAAAGGTAACGGATATGCAAGCTGCCATCGGCTGCGCCCAGCTTAAGAAAATCCCGTCCTTTGTGGAACGCCGCCGCCATAATTTTGATCGCCTAAGAGCCGGTCTTAAGGAAGCACAGGATAAGCTGATTCTCCCTGAGCCCTGCCCTAATTCCCGCCCCAGCTGGTTCGGATTTCTCATTACCTGCAAGGAGGGGGTAAGCCGGAACCAGGTGGTTCAGTATGTGGAAAGCAAAGGTGTTCAGACCCGTATGCTGTTTGCCGGCAACCTGACTAAGCACCCATGCTTTGATGAAATGCGGGCAGCAAAAACCGGCTTCCGGATCGTAGGACAGCTTGCCAATACAGACCGGATTATGAGAGATACCTTCTGGGTAGGCTTATATCCTGGCATGACAGACGAGATGATAGACTATATGGCTAAGGTTATCAGAGAAGCAGTCGCAGTTCAGACAGAACATAATGACAGATAAATAATAGCCGGAATTTCCAGAGGAGTTATAAGGGAGGTTCGGCGGTCATAAGGAGCGGGGAAAATGGCAGTATCATATGATATGAGCAGGGTTCATGAGGCTAATCTTAAGCTATTAAAGGAAGTGGATCGCATCTGCCGCAAGTATAAGATCAGATATGCCCTGGATGCAGGGACTCTCATAGGGGCAGTACGCCATAAGGGCTTTATTCCATGGGACGACGATGCGGACGTGGCATTTACAAGAACAAATTTTGACGCATTTATGAAGGTAGTGAAAAGGGAACTGCCGGATACTATGGAGCTTGCAGAGCCAGACAGCTACCGGGAAGGGAGGGCGTTTTACGACTTTACCCCCAGGCTCCTCTATAAGAACAGCCGGTGCCATGCAGACAGTGGGTTTATGGAATTTTACGACGGGAAGCTGAACCACCTGTGGGTAGATCTGTTTGTCATTGATAAGCTGCCTTCATCCAGGGCAGGGGCAGAGCTGACCCGCTTTCTTCATAAGACAGTGTATGGTCTGGCGATGGGGCACAGATATAACCTGGATTTTAAAAAGTACAGTCCTCTTCATAAGCTATTTGTAAGCGGACTTGCCTCTGTGGGCCGTTTGCTTCCTATGAAAATGCTCTTTGCCGTTCAAAAGGCTCTGGCAGTCAAGGACAGAAAGAGCCGCGGAAACAAGCGCTATTACAGTAATTATCAGCCGGATTTCCTTTATGTGACTTTGGATAGCCAGTGGTGCGAGGAGGTGGAGGATGTCCCCTTTGAGGATACAGTCCTCATGATTCCCAAGGGCTGGCATCAGATTCTGACTGAGGTATACGGGGATTATAAGAAACTGCCTCCTGAGGAGGAGCGTGTGCCTTCCCATTCTAGTCAGGAGATTGAGGTTTTGGATTCGCTTTAAATGCGGCCTGGGAAAGAAAGAGACAGACCGGAAAAAGAAAGGACTGCATACAGAGTTCATGGAAAAATTGTTATCAGTTGTGGTATCGGTTTATAACGAAGAAAAAGCATTGGAGGAATTTTACAGAGAGACTACAGGTGTGCTGGACACAACCTCCTGGGATTATGAGCTTATATTTGTAAATGACGGCAGCACAGACGGTAGTCTGAAGGTGCTGGCCCATCTTGCAGAATCAGACTTCAGGGCAAAGATTGTCAGCTTTTCAAGAAACTTCGGCCATGAGGCAGCTATGATTGCAGGTCTGGATTACAGCAGGGGTGACGCAATTATCTGCATGGACGCGGATCTTCAACACCCTCCGGAATGTATTCCGGGTATTCTGAAGCTGTTTGAGGAGGGCTATGAGGTAATTAACATGGTCCGCACCAGGAATAAGACGGCGGGCCTTATAAAAAATATTACCTCCTCTGGTTTTTACTGGCTGATCAATCACATTTCAGACGTGCATTTTGAGGCTAATGCTTCGGACTTCTTTGCTGTAAGCCGTCCTGTAGCCCAGGTGTTAAAGAATAATTACAGAGAGAAGGTACGGTTTCTCAGGGGATATGTCCAGAATGTAGGGTTTAAAAAGACAACCATGGAATATGAGGCTAGGGCCAGAGTGGCGGGAGAGAGTAAATACAGCATGAAGAAGCTTTTTGTTTTTTCCCTTAATACCATTTTGTGTTTTTCAAATATGCCCTTAAAGCTTGGGATTTATGCAGGAATTTTCTCCGCCCTTCTGGGACTGGCGGTGATGGCCTACACTCTGCTGACCCGCAGGGGAGCACCCAGCGGTTACGCCACTATCGTAGTGCTAATCTGCTTTATGTTTGCCATGATGTTTGTGCTTATCGGCATTATTGGCGAGTATATCGCCATACTGTTCAGTGAATTAAAGGACCGTCCGGTGTATATCGTGGAGCGGACAGAAAATATAGACAGATAAAAGAGATGGAGACGTTTGACCAATCATTGGCATAACGCTCAAGGGGGCTGTCCTGAAGATGTAATGAAAGGACAGCCTCTTTCTTGTTTATGGAAATTTAATGGTTCCTTTCTTGACAATTACATCCAAAGGTGTTTATAATTGGATTCATGACAAATTGTCATAATGACACTGTGTCATTTATTAGGCTTGAAAAATAAGTCTGCAAGTAAGCGATCATATACCAAAGATAACAAGGAGGCAGCTGCTTTATGCCTACACAACGTTTTTTAAAACTGAAGGATGAAAAAAAGCGGGTTATACTGGAGGCCGCGGTTCATGAGTTTTCCAGGGTTCCTTATTCGGCTGCATCTATCAATCAGATTATAAAGGAGGCCGGTATCTCCAGAGGAAGCTTTTATACATATTTTGCGGATAAGGACGATCTGATGCAGTATATGCTCCGGGGATTCAGGGACAGCTTTCAGGATAAGGTAATAGAAGCTCTTAAGAAGGAAGAGGGGAATCCCTTTGCTGTACCTGTCAATCTGCTGAAGGCCGTGATGAAAAAAGGGGAAAACGGTCTGGGCTATAAGATGTATAAAAATATGCTGTCCGATCTGAATATGGTGAATCAGAATTATCTATTTGGCATCCGGGGAGTATGGCTGCAGGATGAGGACTATCAGGAATTTTGCCGGAGGTTCTATGGAGGCATCGATAAGAATACTTATGCCATCCAGGAGGAGCTCCTTCCCTATTTTGTGGATATGGCTATGGTAATCAGCATGAAGGCGTTGGCCCTATACTATAAAAATGTTGTGGAGAGAGAGAGGCTTTTGAAGGTTGTGGAAAAGGAAATGCTTGTATTGGAAAAGGGTGTTTGTAAGTAACCTAATCACATACTGATTTCATACAAAAAGGAGAAATATTATGAAAGTTAGCAGAATCAGGAAATACGGAAACCAGGGGACGGCGATTCTGGCGGCTACGGCCATTGCAGCTATGACGCCGATGACTGCCTGGGCTACACTGGCTACTAAGCCTGAGGATAACTTTGCGGTAGCAGAGCCTGTGGCTCCTGATATTAGTAAAAATTTAAGCCCGGAATTTGCTTATTCCCAGGATAAATGGGCTTCCCTAAGGGACAATGTACTGGAGTATAATGAGATTGCAGACCTGATCCATGAGTATAACCCTACGGTACGAAGCAACCGTTTCAGCTATAATGATCAGAAGAACAAGGATTTAACGGATATTTGGAAGGAATTAATGGATGACGCCATGGATCTTTGGGATCAGGCCGACGCCGCGTATTCGGATGATGCCATGAGCAGAATGTCCTCCGCTATGTCTGAGTACGCCGGCAACAACTTGGCAAAGATGGCGGATAATAACTATATGGATGCAGATATGTACAAGGTGGCCTATGACAAAACTGAGGCTAACTTGGTGTATCAGGCTCAGCAGCTGATGGCATCCTATGAGGTTTCTGCTTATAGTTTGGAGAATTTAAATGCCAACAGAGCGCTGGCTCAGGCTTCCTACGAAGCAGCGGCTGCCAATCAGGCCGTAGGCAATGCCACACAGCTGGATGTTCTCACTGCTCAAAAAAACGTACAGGATATCGATGCCAGTATATTGGCTGCCAAGAAGGCTGCCGGCAATGTTCACCGGAATCTGTGTCTGATGCTTGGCTGGGCTGTAGACGGGCAGCCGGAAATCCGCAAGGTGCCGGAGCCTGATTTAGCCCGGATAGCCGCAATGAATCCTGAGGCAGACAAAGAGGGAGCGATTGCCAGCAACTATGATATCAAGAGCAACGAGTTAAAGCTTAAAAATGTGTCGACCAACGATTTAAGGGCAGCCGCCCAGGCTGATATTGACGCGGGAAAGGACACAGTATACAACAATTTAAAAAACCAGTACAACGCAGTTTTGGATGCCAGGGATGAGCTGGAGGCGGCCAATACCAGACTCCAGCTTGAGACTGTGAATATGAGCAGCGCCAATGCCAATGCGGCAGCAGGTAATATCAGCAATCTGGCCCTGATTCAGCAGCAGACTGCCTTCACCACAGCCCAGAACGAAGTGGAGACAGCCAAGCTGCAGCTTTTCCTTGCGATGGAACAGTATGACTGGATAAAAAAGGGTCTTACGTTCTAAGAATGTTAGCGGCAGAAGCACATACTTACAGGAAAGGAATGATGACATCCATGATGAAACGGTATAGAAATCCGGTCAGGCTGGCGGCTGTGTCTTTGGCGTTTGCTTTGACAGGCAGCCTTACAGCCCTGGCTCTGCCGGAGGAAGGGCCAAATACGGAGTATGAGGCGGCCTTAGCACGGCTTCAGGATAATCAGCTGGAGTATGATGAGCTGGAGGAGCTTGTTAAGAATTATTATGGTCCCATAAAGTCTGCTTACGATATGCTGACTGACACTGGAGATATGGAGCTGGTAGCGGAGCTTATGTACAACGCTGCTGATGATTTAAAGGATCAGGCTGATGATTTGGAGGACGCGATTAAGGCTGGCCAGGTTGCCGGAGGCGATATGGAAGATGCGGTTATTGGCATTATGACAAACAAGATGACGGCTAAGGCTTACCGCAAAAGCGCAGACAGCATGAGCCGCAATATCGATCTGTCTACAAGGCCTTCAAGATTGAAATCAGCTCAGCGGGGGGTTAACAAGATCGTCTATAGTCTACAGTCCGCTATGAACGGCTACGAGCAGATCATGGCTAACCGTGCAGTGGCAGCCAAGGGAGTGGAAATCGCAGAAACAGCCAGAAGCATCCAGCAGACCATGCAGGCCCAGGGTCTGGCTGTGGACGCGGGAGTCTTAAGCGCCGCCTCCACCCTGTCCTCATCCAAAGCCCAGCTGGCAGCCCTTGACACACAGGCAGAAAGCATCAAAAAGAGCCTTTGCAGCATGACCGGCTGGGGCGCAGAAGGGAATCCGGTCATAGGACCGGTGCCGTCAGCGGATGTGGCGGCTATTGCTGAGATTGATGTGAATGCAGACAAGGAAAGGGCTGTAAATAACAATTATGACCTTATATCCTTAAGAACCAGCAAGGGCGGCGGTATGGATCAGATCGAACAGGCTACAACTAAGTCTACCACACAGATAAAGAATAAAATACAAAACGTGGCATACAGCGAGGAGATGGTCCGTTCCGATATTCAAAGGCTCTATGATGATATTGTGGAAAAGAAGGCTTCCTATGATGCCTCCTCCACCGAGCTCCAGAGCACTCAGATGATCTGGGATGCAGCCCAGATACGCAAACAAAACGGATCGATCAGCCAGATTGAATATCTCCAGCAGGAGCTGGCCTACCTTCAGGCACAGGCTTCCCTGCGCTGTGCAGACCTGAATCTGAGACAGTCTATGGAGAACTATAATTGGGCTGTAAAAGGCCTGAGTATCTAAGGCTTTTGCTTTCTGCCTCTTGCATATTCTCAAGAAACGTGTTATTCTGTCTATAAGAAAGGTATGTAAATGAGTCGAGGGAAGGTGGAACAGGTAGTCGGTTTTGTTTTTGAATTGAGGTGATTCTATGTTAACCAGACAAGTTGACAGCAGGGAGAAGGTCTTAAGGCCTATTCCTATTTCTTACTTGATTCAGACAGCGAATCAGTTTGACAGCGACATCTATGTAACCAGTGAAGAGACCACAGCCAATGTTAAGAGCTATGATGAGGTAATGAATCTCAGCCTTAACGGATATCTGACATTTTGCTTTAAGGGAAGCGACGAGTCAGAAGCAAAAGACAGGATTCAGAGTATACTCTGGAAGTGTTGATAAGGAGCGCATGCAACTATGTTGCGCAATTATTAAGATACCGCTGCAATATAAAAATCAGATAGGATTGAGCAAGATCAGCCTCGAAGCAACTAAAGAACACGGCTCCAGATAGCTTTTTACAGCGATTGGAACCGTGTTTTTTGCGCAGCATCTTCGTGAAAAGCAGTTTAGAAGCAGTCCATTTGATTTATCCGTGGTTTGATTCTATTTCTTCATGATCCAGGTAATGCCTGGCATCCTTAAAGAAGCTCCATACAATCAGGAAAATAATGAATCCAATAGGAAATGCCGCGATAATGGACACTGTCTGGAGATTTGTCATGGAGTTTTCAGAGAAAATCAGGGCAATAGGGAGCAGCATCAGCATAACGGCCCAGAACAGCTTGACTCCTTTATCAGGCTCCCTGTCAGCCTCTAGGGCCTTATAGGAGTAAGAGCTGGCAACTATGGTGAGGGCATCAAAGGATGTGGCGTAAAATGCAATCATGGTAACTGCCAGCAGAGCCAGTCCAGCCTTAGCCAGAGGCATAGTCTCGAAAACCGCAAGAATCGTCTGATATAAATTTCCGGTCTGCGAATAAAAACCTAAAAGATCCAGCTTTCCGTGTGCTTGAAGTCCCAGTCCATAGTTTCCTAATATGATGAAGGAAGTAAAAGTACCTGCCAGTCCGAAAAAGTATCCTCCCAGAACGGTCTGGCGGATGGTCCTTCCCTTACTGATCGTTCCGATAAAGAATGGAGTTGCCACACACCATACCATCCAGTACGCCCAATAGAAGATAGTCCAGTTCTGAGGAAAGGAGGAGGAGCGCAGGGAGTCGGTCCAGGTGGACATGCTAATAAAATTCTGAGCCAGATTTCCAATGGAGGTAATTCCTGTTTCAATTATGAAGCGTTTTTCTCCGCCCCAAAAGAAGAAATAGGCCAAAAGCGCAAAGAACAGATACACACAGGAGGCAGCCAGTTTGGCAACGCCCTCCATTCCGAAGTAAACGGCCAGAGTGTAAACGACACATATAACGACCAGAATTGCGATGGTTAACAGATTGCTCTCTGCTATGCCAAATACCCGGCTCAGAGCAGAGGAAAGCAGGGGCGTGGCCAGAGAAAAGGTAGTGGCAGTTCCGGCCAACAGGGCAAATACGGCTGTCAGATCAATAAGCTTGCCCCAGATTCCGTCCACACGCTTTCCCAGGAGGGCCCGGCAGGCTTCAGAGTATTTCTGCTTGCTGCGCTTGCGCACATGGATCATAAAGCCGAAGCATACAGCCAGAATCATGTAAAAGCTCCAGGGTATGGGCCCCCAGTGAAAGAGGGGATAGGTGGCAGCCCAATCCTGCATAGCGCCCATATCTGCAATACGGGGTTCTTCTGCATAGAGTATCCATTCGCATAGTGAATAGAACAGTATGTCCGCGGCGAGGCCGGCTGTAAACATCATGGAGCCCCACTGGAAGGATGTGTACTGAGGCTTCTCGTTCCTTCCCAGCCTAATTTTTCCGTATTTGGAAAATGCCATATAGAGAGAGCATAGGAAGGCCCCCAGCCCCATAATCAGATAATAGCTTCCAAGCTGGTCGCCCAGAAAGAAACGGATGGCTTCCAGAATTGAAGTGGAGTCATCAGGGAATACCATAAACAGGAAGCACAGGCTTACAATGGCACAAAAGGGTATCAGCGTAGTAATCCAGTCCAGACGCTTTTCCAAGCGCAGTTCACCAGATGCAGGTTTACGTGTTTTCATAAAGAACCTCCTATTTGTTCAAAAATTTATAAATACAAATTATATTGAACATATTAGCACCAGCTTACGGAAAAATCAAGTCCCTTTTGTAAAAACTTCAATAATATTGTAAGAAAAAAAAACTGTTAAAAAGGGACAAACTTCGTTATAATAGTACCGTTGATAAAAAGGAGGGTTTTTTAGAATGAAATATCTGAAAAAGCGATCATTGATTATACTGGCTTTTGCAGCAATATTGAGCGGATGCACTCAAAGTAATATTGTATCCCCGTCTTCAGGCTTGGTTGAGGGGGATGGACAGCCGGACCTAGAGGTTACCAAGGATATTCCCATTGACTGGGTGGAAGTAACCAACGATGTAAGGGAGGTATATATGGAACCCTACGGCCCCTTTGCCAGCTACGTGATGGATATGGCTATTTCCTATGATTCAGACAGCAAAACAGTAAAGGTACTCCTTCCGGTGACTCACAAAACTACGCCGGAGATTGCCGCTCGCTACGGAGAAGCGATTTTAAAAACGGCAGGAGCCTTCATAGCAACCCAGAATTTCTACTATGAAGCGCCGGATGAGGCCAGCGACGAAGTATATTATGGAAGCTATTTCGATGAGAATAATGTTCTGGTTCAGGTATTTTTCTATGACGAAGAGGGAAATGAGGACTCTTACCTTGTTAATGACACTATGAAGGCTGGAGAACAGAGAGCCCTGGTGCCACGGGCTTAATAAGGAGAATATGAGGATGAGAATTGACAGATACTGGAAACAAACTGCGGCAGGACTTCTGACAGCTATGATACTGATGCTTACCGGGGGAGTGCCGGAAAGCTTTGCGATGCCCCGTTCACAGCCCTTTACAGCCCAGGAAAATACTCTGTTTTCGCCGGACAAAATTATTATCAGCGAGGAACAAAAGAGCAGCCAGGCAGCAGAGGGAACAACCGCGGATGTGTCAGCGGCTCAGTCCGGGGCTGAGCTTGCGGCTTTCGGAGCTGTTTCTACGCCGGTTATCGATTCCAGCTCTATGTTTGGTTCTGGCCGTCTTACAATGCTGGCGAACCATGCAACTGAAGCGCAGCAGCTGTCAGTAATTATCGAGACAGGGGAGGGCGGACTGATTGTGGTGGATGGAGGCTGGACAACCAGCGCCGATTATCTTCTGGATCAGATTAAGCAGAAGGGTGGACACGTTCAGGCATGGCTTCTGACCCATCCCGATTCCGATCACGTAGGAGCGCTGGCAGACATTTTGTACAAGCATAGCGGTGAGATAACCATAGACGGTGTATATTACTCCTTTGCGCCAGACAGCTGGTATGAGGAGAAAGATCCGGAAGTGGCGAAGATGCTGGCCTATCTGAAGGGCGCTCTTGGGCTTCTGCCGCCAGAGAAGCTTCATGGCGATATCGTATCTGGACAGGTTATAAATGCAGGGCCTGCCAGGATTCAGGTTCTAAACCAGGCTTATCAGTGCTCCAGTGATTTTGTGAACAACAGCAGCGTTGCTTATATGGTGTCTCTGAATGGAACTAATACGGTGTTTTTGGGAGACCTGGCAAGGGCTGGAGGCGAAAAGCTGATGACGGAGCATGATCTGTCCGCCTTAAAGTGTGATATAGTGCAGCTGGCTCATCACGGGCAAAACGGGGTGGATTATGAGGTGTACAAGGCTCTTAGGCCTAGGGTGGCTTTGTGGCCCACTCCGCAGTGGCTTTGGGATAATAATAATGGCGGCGGAGCGGGAAGCGGCCCATGGCTGACCCAGCAGACTAAAAACTGGATGGTGCGTCTGGGTGTTAAGTCTAACTTTTGTATAAAGGACGGAGATCAGGTAATTGAATAAATATCCTGTATAGATAAAAGAACAGCGGATTCACGGGGGCTTACCAGTGGGTCCGCTGTTTGTTTCTGCTGCCGGATGCTTCCGTCACGTTCTGCCTTAGCTGTCCTGACAGGGAAGGCCGCTGTGATAGGAATAGTTCCCAAGCTCTGCCAGCAGCAGCTCCAGAGCTGACATCCTCAAAGGCTGGCCTGTATCCAGCATAGTATTAATCATATAAAAGACCGTGTTTAACTTTCCAAGGCACTGGCGGAACAAATCCGGAAAGGACGCCTTGGATGCAAGGTTCCTGTCCCAGGGATTGCACCAGGTTTCATGGTGTAGGTTTAAGCTCCAGCGGGGGTCCTCAACCGTATCTGTTACCAACTTGCTGGAGGCTACGGGATTCTTAAAAAACAAGGATTCAAAAAATTCAACTCGATCCTTTTTGCGGCTGTTGGGATCAGACAGAGTACGGCAGCCAAACCGCATAGCCAGAATGGAACGGTGAACCATAGGCGCTGTAACCTGGTAGCGGTTTTTATAGCTTAGTGGATAAAAGGCTTCATTGATGCAGGAGGAGAGAAACCGGGAGATAAATTGGGTTTCCATACCATTTAAGCAGATAGTAGCCGCCTGATTGAATTGGGAGGGCTTTTTCTTTTTATACTTTTTAAGGAGCAGTGCGTCAATATCGTTTTCCAGTTTTGCGTGAAGGCCATGATAATAGGAACCAGGATTCTGTATATCATATTCAATGCGGCCATATACATAGGGGTGACAGATAGAATCACCTACATAGTGGCACAAAAAACCGCACATGTAGGCCAGGCCCTCTTCCCTCTGCTGTCTGGAAGCAATCCTGGAAAGCTGCAGGAAGCAGCAGCGGAAGAAATCGTTGACATGATGCTCATGCATGTAAGAGCCTACATTGCGGTGATCCCGGTGGCGGAGGATGGGCAGGTTGTAAAAGAACATATCCGGCCCTTGAAGACCCAGCTGATAAAGCCATCGGTACTTGGCAATGATAAACTTCAGATTGTTCTGGGGCATATCATTGTATGCTTTCGTGCCTAGAATATAATGGGTTGTAAAACCTGGCATCGGCATACCTCTTTTCTTTTTCGTTGTTAAGAAGCTGTTATATATTTTAACATAAACAAGGAATAAAAGCGAGGTGAAAACAAAAGAAAAATATGTAAATTGTCATAGGGGCCGAACCTGTGGAATAAGACAGTTAATAATTAGGGATTGCTACAGAGGGTATTTAAACATATGAATTTACTGGAGCAGGTTCATTGCATGGTATGGGGGCCGTGGACATTGGTTCTCTTTCTTGGCGTAGGAATATTTTTTACATTAAAATGTAAGCTTTTCCAGATAAAAGGCTTTCCATACTGGTGGCGTCATACAGCAGGACGGATTCTGTCAGGAGATGCAGCGGTGAAAGGAGAGGGGGGGAAGGGGATCAGCCAGTTTCAGTCTGTGTGTACGGCTCTGGCAGCCACCGTTGGCACGGGAAATATTGCAGGTGTTGCCACGGCCCTTACAGCCGGTGGTCCGGGCGCATTGTTCTGGATGTGGATTTCTGCTGTGATCGGCATGATAACAGCCTATGCAGAAACCATGCTGGGCATACGCTACCGGTATAAGGATAAGAACGGTCATTATCTATGCGGCCCCTTTATCTATATGGAGAGGGGGCTGGGGATGAAGGGGTTGGGAATTTTATATAGCTTTCTGTGCCTGATGTGCTCGCTGAGCATGGGAAGTATGGTACAGGCCAACTCAGCTGTCAGTACCATGGAATATACCTGGCATGTACCGGAACTCACAGGCGGGCTGATTTTTACCATTCTATTAATGCTGGTTATCTGCGGCGGCATCAGCCGTATCGGGGGTGTGGCTGAACGGCTGGTTCCTGCTGCCTCTGGTATTTACGTTCTCTTTTCCTTGATAATACTTATCTCCTGTGTCGAAGCGGTTCCAGGCGCTTTTTTTGCCATGTTTGAATCAGCCTTCCGGCCAGAGGCTGCGGCTGGAGGAACCGCAGGCTATGCAGTCAGCCGAAGCGTCCGCTATGGTATTTCCAGAGGGGTATTTTCCAATGAGGCGGGCCTTGGCACTCTGGCAGTGCTCCATGGCCCGGCGGAGAATACCACATGTCATGAGCAGGGAATGTGGGCTATGTTTGAGGTATTCTTCGATACGGTGGTTTTGTGCACCCTGACAGCGCTGGTGATTTTGTGCATGACAGGATCTGCGCCTGAAAAGATACCTTACGAGGGAGCTGCATTGGCTTCCTGGTGCTTTGGTGGACGGCTGGGAATGCTTGGAGAGTATTTGGTCAGCGGCTCTATGGTGGTTTTTGCCTTTGCCACTGTCATGGCATGGTTTTATCTGGGAAAGCAGGCGGCTTCGTATTTAGCAGAGGGAATCGGACTGGGAGTAGACACGGGCGCTTTTTTTTCATCACGTGTCTATCCGGCTCTGTTTCTGGGAGCCGTGTTCTTTGGAAGCGAAGCCCGGCTTAACATGGTTTGGATGTTGTCGGATATATGGAACGGTCTTATGGCCTTTCCTAATCTTACTGCCCTTCTCTTTTTATCCAGGGAGGTGACTTTGCCAGATGAATTTTCGGAGAATCGTAAAAAAGCGCACTAGCCTTAGCCTTTTTTCCATGTTGCCCGGCGGATGCACAAGAAAAAAGAGGGGCAAGAAGCAATCGCTTCTCACCCCTCTTTTTTCTTGCCCTGTATGGCAACTGCATAATTTCAGTGGTTTGGCCGATACTGTTTTATGAGCAGCAGCCAGGCTTGATTTTTAAAAAGTATTATCAAAAAGGGAGGAGAGCTGATAATTACTTATCAGCTCGAGTATTATGAAAAAAATCTTATAAGCAATTTTGTATAACAGCTATGGTTAACTGTTTATAATCAAAGTATATAGAGCAAACATGAAGAAATAATGTTGATTGTGTAAAATGTTTTTGAATGCAGTATGAACAAATTGTAAATAGAATAACTTTCTTGGAAAAGGGAACTGGAAAGAAAAACTGAAAATTTCTTAAGATTTAACGTTTTAATCTGGTCTGTCTGTGCTATAATGATCTTGCAGTTCATTGAGATCAGCTGATTTTAGGATATGAAAGACAGGTTTCTGAGATCCTGTTTTCGGATGCTTAGACTGTTTTTGCCAGGGAAGATGTCAGAGTGATAAGGCTATGACAAACCAGTTACATGTGCCGAACATAAGCGTATTGTGCTATTATTGCGTGATTGGTTTGTAGAAATGCACAAAGGCAGGGTGTAATATATACATATAAAGAAGCAAAAGCGCTTATGCCAATGGGACTTCTTAACCCGATCCGGCCAGCGGTGGAGCTTTTGAGGCTATCGGTTATTTATATATCCATATGAAAGATGATTTCGGGAATTTGCCAGTCCACAAAAGGAAAAGCGGGGATGTTATAGAAGGAGGGTTCATGGCCCGGCTTTATGTTGCGGCTCAAGTGTACCGGGAGGTGACAGCCTTGCCAAACGTCAGTTACCGCCATGGCTGGATGCGCCGGGCGAAATTAGGGAACAGGGAGGGAGGAATAGGAACGGTTCTGTTTGGCTTCCGGCTATTTTTCAAGAATTGGAACATATAACAAGGAAATAAAGATGCCGGAAAGGAGCAGGCCTATGATGACAACAGAAGATGGCTATATGCGGCTTGAATATTTTTCGCAGTATGCGGCGGCAGATAGCCGGAGAAAGGAATTTGATATACGGAATCATTCTTTGCTTCGTATGAGAAGGAAGCCGGATTTTCTGTTTATTGGGGATTCCATTACACATTATTGGGAGCTGGGGGCCTTTTTTCACAGGCCGGAGCAGCTGATTGTTAATCGGGGGATTGGAGGAGATACTACCGCTTATCTTAGAAAGCGGTTTTATGTGGATGCGTTACAGCTTCAGCCGGTCAACTGCATTCTTGGGATTGGGATTAATGACTCCATTGATCTGGAAGGAGATTACTGGAAACAGTTGAAGCCTCTCCCCTACGACACTGTGTGTTCGGAAGCCTGTGAAAACGTTGCGGATATCATCCGGCAGGCTAAGGAAAGCAAAAGCCGCCTGATTCTTACATCCCTGCTGCCCATCCGTATCCCTATCCTTCAGAGGGAGCCCATACGCAAGCAATATATTCGGGATATGAATGGATGGCTTGAGGAAACAGCCCGGCGGGATGGACTGATCTTTGTGGATTATTATTCCGCAATGACTGATTGGCAGACAGATACGGTAAAGGATGGGCTTACCTATGACGGTCTTCATCCCAATGGAAGGGGTTATGAGGTTATGGCTGAGGTTTTACAAAAAAAACTATTGGAATATGACATTTTACTGTAAAGGAGAACCTGCATGATATTTGATTCTATTAAAAATAAGGAAAATTATAAAGAGTATGGTACGCTTTACCAAATTCTTTGCTATCTTGACTCACTGGCTCCAGGAGAGCTTCCGGTTCCGGGTACTGTTTTAACTCCGGATGAGGTTTTCTGCAACCCGGTTTCTCTGACATCAAAGCCGGAAGAGGAATGTATCTATGAAGCCCATAGGAGGTATGCGGATCTGCATTATATCGTCAGAGGAAAAGAGCGGATTGCCACAGCAGATGTAAAGAATCTGACTGAGACGGTTCCCTATGACTCAGACCGGGATATCGCATTCTACTCTGGGAAAAAAGCAGGAAGCTATCTGCTGCTGCCGGGAGATTTTATGGTATGCTATCCCAGCGACGCTCATATGGTCGCTGTTATGGAGGAGGAGCCAGGACATATCGATAAGGTTGTGTTTAAGATAAAGATGGGCGTCCATGGAGGCTGATCCATCTGGAAAGGAATAGTTTATGTCGCTCAGCGTAAGCGATAACATCCGTTTTGTATTTCTGTATGCAGACTGCTATTCCATGGGAAGTACCTGGGTGTACCCGGAATCCCGGATTCCCTATAGTATGTTCCGATATATTGCCAGGGGGAAGGCAGAATTTCGCATGAATGGGGAGCCGGTCGTTGTGAAGGAGGGGCAGATCGTGTATATTCCCTGCGGATGTACTCTTTTTTGCCAGACCTTAAGCCAGCCCTTTGAATTCTTCAGTGTTCGCTTTACGACCTCTGTTTTCTACGACAGGGAGGATCTCTTAAAGGATTATTATAGGATCGCAAAGGTTTCGGAAAATCAGGGGGAGGATGTCTATTTCAAAGAAATCTATCGGTGGGCCAAGACTGCGCATCCGGCAAAGAAATGCTTCCTGCGGGGATATTTAGAGCTGCTGATCGGTTCGCTTTCCTTTCGGGAAGAAGCTATGGTGCCCCGAATGCTGGAAATTCAGGCGGAGCACTACGATCTGGAAGAAATACGCCGCAGGGAGAAGGCTCTGCGCCGGACGGTAGATCCACGAATCCAAATCGTGGCAGATTATGTGTCCCTTCATCCCACAGAACGGTATACGCCGGAGCGTATGGCCGGGATGGCGGAGCTGAGCAAACAACGCTTCAGCAGTCTGTTTAAGTCCAACATAGGGAAAACACCCATGGAATATGTCCGGGAGATCCGGCTGACTGCCGCAGCTCGTCAGCTTCTGGTGAGCACAGACAATATTAGTGATATTGCCTACGAGCTGGGCTATGAAAGCTCCAATTATTTTATTCGGGAATTTAAAAAAGCCTTTGGTTTTACGCCGAATCAGTATCGGAAAAATGGGCGCGAGGGGGGATAAAGACCGATTTTGGTCAACTTTACCAACAATACTTCTGTCAACAGCAGGACAGGAGTATTTTTTTATATAATTATAAGCGCATCGTGCTATCATTGAGCGTATGGTTTATAGAAATACACAATAAAACAGCGTAAAATATACATATAAATAAGCAAAAACACTTATATTGATATGAAGGCAAAACGGAACGCATTCTAACAGCTTAAGCAACAAGATGGATAATGACCTAACTGGCTGTTAGGTATATCAACCATAAATATATTGTAGTAGAAAGGGGAAGCTTATGAGAAAAAAATCAGCAGGTTTATTAATGGGGGCTATCCTGTCTGTTGCAATTCTGTCAGGCTGTGGTTCTCAGACAGAGAGCAGGGAGGCTGCGAAAGTTTCAGAGGAAGGGACAGGAGCGTTGCAGGGAGATATTACCTTTTGGCATTCCTTTACCCAGGGACCGCGTCTGGAGGTTATCCAGAAGACGGCGGATCAGTTTATGAAGGATAACCCTGGCGTCAATATCACGATAGAAACGTTTTCATGGAGCGACTTTTATACGAAGTGGACTACCGGTCTGGCTTCCGGAAACGTGCCGGATATGAGTACGGCCCTTCCCGGGCATGTGGTGGAGATGATGGATGCCGGTGCGCTGATCCCTGTAAACGATCTGGTCGATGGGATCGGGCGTGAACGCTTTTTTGAAGCAGCTTTGTCAGAGGGAAAAAAGGGCAGCGATTATTTTTCCATTCCTCTCTACTCCCATGCCCAGGTTATGTGGTATCGGAAGGATCTGCTTAAGGAGATTGGAGCGGAGGTTCCCGCTACATGGGAGGAGTTCGCCAAGACAGCTAAGAAGCTGACCAAGGATGGAGTATACGGATGCTCCTTCCCCTGCGGTTCCAGCGATATGATGGCAACCCGCTTCCTTAACTTCTATGTCAGGAGCGGAGGAGGGAGCCTGCTTACGGATGATCTGAAAGCCAATCTTACCAGCGATCTTGCAATCGACGGGATCAACTTCTGGCTGTATATTTACCGGAACTGCTCTCCGCAGGATTCCATCAACTATGCAGTTCTGGATCAGGCGAACCTTTACTATCAGGGTAAGACGGCATTTGACTTCAATTCTGGTTTTCAAATTGGCGGTGTAGAGACGAACTCTCCTGATTTGCTGGATCAGATTGATTGTGCACCTCTTCCCAAGATTCATGCAGATGACCCGGATTATGGGGCAGAGACATCCAATATCCCCATGGTGGTCTGGAAGAACTCGAAACACCCGGAGATATGTAAAGCATTTATGAGGAAGCTGTATGAGAAGGATATCTACATCAAGTTCCTGGAAGCGACTCCTGTGGGTATGCTTCCCTCCATTACCGGGATTTCTGACACAGAGGAATATAAGTCCAACCCCATGGTTCAGAAGTTTTCCAATGCAGCTACAGTAATCACAGAAGCCATGGATATGGGGACGGCCATTGGATTTGAGCATGGTCCCAGTGTTCAAGCGGGCCTGCTTACATCTCAGGGCATCATTGAGGCCATGTTCCAGGATATCATCACCAATGGAACGCCGGTAGAGGAAGCAGCTCAGGCTGCCCAGGATCAGTTGAATGAGATCTTCCGTGCGGTGGAATAATGCCATTTCCATGTCCCAGGGGCTGCGCAAAACCTTATGGGCAGCCCCGTATTTTATAAGAAAGGCGGCAAATATATTGAAACAGGCAAAACACAAGAACTATGCCCAATGGGTTTTTGTTCTCCCGGCAATGCTGGTTGTGGGTGCGCTGCTGATTTACCCGATCTTCTCCAGTCTTTACTACAGCCTTACCACAAAGCATCTAATCAAATCCACCTATGAATTTGTTGGGTTAAAAAATTACAGTATTGTATTACAGGATAAAAATTTTTATCGTGCTTTCTTTACATCTATTATCTGGACAATCTGCTCCCTGACAGGACAGGTGCTAATCGGATTCAGCGCAGCTCTTGCAGTCAACCGGGTCAGACGCGGGAAGGGCATCTACCGGACGCTGATGATTATACCCTGGGCATTCCCATCTATCGTCATTGCTCTTTCCTGGAAATGGATCTTAAATGGTGTGTCTGGCTATATCCCTAACATTCTGGTTCGGCTGGGTATCTGCAGCCAGCTTCCTCAGTTTTTAAGTGACAGCTCTCTGGTGCTTTTGACACTGGTATTTATCAATGTTTGGTTTGGCGCTCCTATGATTATGGTTAATGTTTTGTCTGCCCTGCAAACCATTCCCAGGGATCAATATGAGGCAGCTCAGATTGACGGAGCATCCCATTTCCAGCAATTTTGCCACATTACCATGCCTCACATCCGGGTGGTTGTAGGCCTGCTGATGGTGTTGAGAACCATCTGGATCTTTAATAATTTTGACTTGATCTATCTGATTACAGGCGGGGGCCCGGCCAACGCCACCACCACCGTGCCGATCTACGCCTATAACATGGGATGGGGAACAAAGCTTTTAGGACGGTCATCTGCGGTTACCATACTGCTTCTGGCGTTCCTGCTGTGCATCTGTGCCATTTACTTTACTGTGATTGGAAAATGGGAAAGGGAGGATAAGTGATGAGGAATTATAAAGGAAAGATAGGCAGCTTTTTCTGCCACTGTTATCTGATCGTACTATCCGCTGCCGCCTGTTTTCCCCTTCTGTGGGTGTTGCTGTGCTCTGTAAAGACCTCCGGTGATATGACCTCCAATCCTACCCGTTTTTTTCCAAAGGTGTTTACATTGGAAAATTTCACCCATGTGATCCATGACCTGGGATTTTCCAGAAACATGTGCAATAGTGTGCTGATTGCTCTTTGTACGACTCTGATTGCCATTGTGATCTCCTCCATGGCGGCCTACGGGATCGTCCGCTTTTTCCCCAGGCTGGGTTCGCTGATGTCAAAGGCGATGGTGGCGACTTATATGTTTCCTCCCATCCTTTTAGCGATTCCCTATTCCCTGGTTATGGCAAGGCTCGGTTTGGTCAATACGCGGGTGGGACTGATAATCGTATATCTGTCCTTTAGCGTGCCCTATGCGGTGTGGATGCTGGTGGGATTCTTCCGGACGGTTCCCATTGGGATTGAAGAAGCCGCCCGGGTGGACGGAGCCAATAAATTTCAGACTTTTGTCCGAGTGGTGCTTCCCTTAGTGATTCCCGGCATCGTGTCCACGGCCATCTATACCTTTATTAATGCGTGGAATGAGTTCCTTTATTCTCTCATCTTGATCAACAGTACCAACAAGATGACTGTGTCTGTGGCGCTGAAATCCCTTCAGGGCGCTGAGATATTGAATTGGGGGGATATGATGGCAGCTTCTGCTCTGGTTGTGGTTCCATCTGTGGTCTTCTTTATGTTGATCCAAAACTATATCGCAGGTGGGATGACGGACGGGGCTGTGAAATAAGAGAGTGGTGCTCTAAATTCATTTATAAAACGATTGTAGCAGGAGGAAAAGAAGATGAAAACAGTAGGTTATGCGATCGTAGGCGTAGGGTATTTCGGTGCAGAGCTGGGACGTATTATGAAGGAAGAGGAAGGCGCCTCCATCGTAGCGGTTCTGGACCCGGAAAATGCCGGGCCCATCGCCCGGGAGTTAGGCTGCGACGTGGAAACAGATCTGGATACGCTGTACAGTCGAAGCGACGTAGATGCAGTGATTGTGGCAACACCTAATTATCTCCACAAAGAGCCTGTGATAAAGGCAGCAAAGCATGGCGTTCATGTGTTTTGTGAGAAACCCGTTGCTTTGAGCTATCAGGATTGTGATGAGATGGTAAAAGTCTGCCAGGATCATGGGGTGATCTTTATGGCAGGGCATGTGATGAATTTCTTTAACGGCATTCACCATGCAAAGCAGTTGATTAATGATGGGGTGATCGGAGATGTGTTGTACTGTCATTCAGCCCGCAATGGCTGGGAAGAGCAGCAGACTTCCATTTCCTGGAAGAAAATCCGGGCTAAATCCGGCGGCCATCTGTATCATCACATCCATGAGCTGGACTGCGTTCAGTTCCTGATGGGAGGCATGCCTGCCACCGTTACCATGACCGGCGGCAATGTGGCACACCAGGGAGCTGGGTTTGGAGATGAGGATGATATGCTTTTTGTTAATTTGGAATTTCCTGGAAGACGGTACGCAGTCCTGGAGTGGGGGTCTGCCTTCCGCTGGCCGGAGCATTACGTGCTGATCCAGGGCACTAGGGGAGCGATTCGAATTGATATGTGTAACTGCGGCGGTACCCTGCGGGTGGGTGATAAGGAGGAGCATTTCCTGATCCATGAATCCCAGGAGGAGGATGACGACCGCACCCGGATCTATCACAGCACGGAGATGGATGGAGCCATCATGTACGGACATCCCGGCAAGAAGCCTCCTATGTGGCTCCATAGCATTATGAGGAAGGAGATGGGGTATTTGAACAATATGCTCCACGGTGCAGAGGCAGATGATGAGTTCCGTCCCTTGCTTACTGGAAAAGCAGCGCGGGCGGCTATTGCTACAGCAGATGCCTGCACAAAGTCCCGGTTTGAGGGACGGAAGGTGAAGCTGTCGGAGATTGTTGGGGAGGTGCCTGTCTGACCAAACAAATCCAGAAGCTAAAGCTTTGGTTCAATTAGAGGCCTGTTAAGTGATTTTAGAATGGACAAAGAAGGTATAATTTGCTATAGTGGAAAAGGATTCTAATTGAAAAGGAGAATAGTAATATGGCAAATCCAGTAGTTACCATAACCATGGAAAACGGAGATGTGATGAAGGCGGAGCTATATCCAGAGATAGCCCCTAATACTGTAAATAATTTTATCAGCCTTGTAAAGAAGGGCTATTATAACGGCCTGATTTTTCACAGAGTGATAAACGGCTTTATGATTCAGGGAGGATGCCCTGACGGAAATGGCACAGGAGGCCCTGGCTATACTATAAAGGGCGAGTTTTCCCAGAACGGCGTGCCGAATGATCTGGCTCATACAGAGGGAGTCCTTTCTATGGCGAGAGCGATGCACCCTGACTCTGCCGGCTCCCAGTTCTTTATCATGCATAAGAATGCCCCCCATCTGGACGGAGCATACGCGGCCTTTGGAAAGGTAACGGAGGGGATGGACATTGTGAATAAGATTGCAGAGGTTCAGACGGATTACAGCGATCGTCCTTTGAGGGAGCAGAAAATAAAGACTATGACAGTGGAAACCTTCGGCCAGGAGTATCCACGGCCAGAGACATGCTGAGAAGAGAGAGGAGCACAGCCAAAGTCCGTGAAACAATAGGCGAAATGAATGGTAAGGAAATATAAGGCTTTTATAGAGAATCGCTCTTATGTCGTAGTGGTATCAGATGAGATACAGGCCCTTCTGGAAGCGCAGGCTGCCGGAAGGGCCGTTGTCGGCGTTGCGGAAAGAGACGAATGGGATATGAAGGGGATTCCTTATGTGGTTCCCTCCTGGGAGGATGCAACAGAGGAGCTTTTGGATTTGGTGCTGCGCCGCCATCTGGGGCTGCCCTGGCTGATTGATAAGACAGAGCGGCTTATTATAAGGGAATTTGTGAGGGAGGATGCTCTGTGTATTCCGGAGGAGGAGTATGAGCAGGAGGAGGCAGTTTTTCGCTGTTCTGATTCTCTCGCCCTCTATATTAAGAATCAGTATAGATTCTATGAGTACGGTACCTGGGCGCTTGTTCACAGGGAAACAGGACAACTGATAGGAATGGCGGGGGTTTCCAATCCCAGGCTGCCGGCTCATATGGAAGAATATTTGGAAAAGCTGGAACCATGCCAAAGAAGTATGGGAGAGGAAGGGCATGTGGGGCCGGCAGCCTGGCTGGAGCTGGGATATCATATTTTCAAGCCCTGGAGGGGGCAGGGGTATGGAAGGGAGGCCGCAGCGGCTGTGATGTGCTACAGCCATGAGGCGTTGGCCGCCCGCCTGTGCGCTCTGATTCACAGGGATAACCAATTCTCCTGCCGGTTGGCGGAGAGCCTGGGTATGAAACCTGTAATGAAAGACGGCCTGTCTGGAGGAATCCGGGGTGAGCAGCTTTTATATGTGGAGGAGCCTTTGCTATTTGGGCGTTCCTATGGTATACTAGCTTTACAAAGCTGACTGCTCCCAACAGGCGGCATATGCCAGTCCGTCTTGCAGGCTTTTCCTATGGGCGGCGGGCTAATTTACAGAAAGAAGAGGATATAACATGCTGCAAGGGCTATTTAACTATGACAATCCTATATGGAGATTTATCGGCAAGCTGGCCGATTTGATGATTTTAAATTTGCTTTGGATTATCTGCTCCCTTCCTGTTTTTACCATAGGAGCATCCACTACCGCTCTTTACTATGTGACCCTGAAGTTGGCAAGAGACGAAGGAACATCCACTGCAGCCTCCTTTTTCCGCTCCTTTAAAAGCAACTTCAGGCAGGCCACAGCCCTATGGCTGCTTATCATTGCGGCAGGAATCGTGCTGACGGTGGACTGCTGGTTCTTTTTTACTGGTCAAATGCCTATGGCTGAACCGGTAAAGCTGCTGCTTACGTCCCTGTCAATCTGTCTGTTTATTTTCTATTTTTTTATAGTAATATACATATTTCCACTTCAATCCCGGTTTTATAATCCGGTCATGAAAACCCTTGTGAATGCCTTCCTGATGTCCGTCCGCTACCTGCCTATTACCATCGGTATACTAATAACCGATTTATTGATTGGAGCGGTTTTTTGCTTCAGCTTTTTTTACCTGCCTCAGTTAAGCGTATTTTTGACTCTTTTTGGGCTTCCTTTGGCAGCGTTTATAAATTCATTTTTTTTAAATTATGTATTCAAGCGCTTTATGCCCAAAGAAAGCCAGCGTGATGAATTTCAGATTTCTCCCCTTATTGGACAGGAGGATGAAGCCTTAAAAGAGGCCATTGAAAATCTGAAAAACAGAAGCTGATAGTAAAAAACTTGGAAATTAGATCCGCAGGAAAAAATCTACCGGCTTTATAGAAATTTCACTTGATAAATCTTCGAATGTATTGTATACAAAATAATGTATTATAAAAACAGAAATACAAACAATGTACATAGAGGGGAAATGCGGTATGATAACACATTTACGGTTAAAAGCATACGGTAAAATTAACCTTGCTCTGGATGTGCTGGGAAAGCGTGAGGATGGCTATCATGAGGTGCGGATGATTATGCAGACCGTTGGCCTTCACGACAGTATTGATCTTTACAGGATCGGAGAGCCTGGCATACGAATAGAGACGAATCTGTTTTATCTTCCCAACAACGAGCAGAATCTGGCCTACAAGGCTGCCAGCCTTCTGATGGAAGAATTTGGAATCCGGCAGGGGATAGCCATTAGCCTTCGAAAGTTTATTCCTGTGTCTGCAGGTATGGCGGGGGGGAGCGCTGATGCGGCCTCTGTACTGTTCGGGATCAATAAAATGTTCGGCCTGGGCTTGTCTGCCCATGAGCTGATGGAGCGGGGAGTGAGACTGGGGGCGGATATCCCTTACTGCCTGATGAGAGGAACCGCCTTGTCTGAAGGAATTGGAGAGAGGCTTTCCCCATTGCCTCCTATGCCTCAGTGCCAGGTACTGATAGCAAAGCCAGGCATCAGTGTGTCTACCAAAGCGGTATATGAAAGACTGGATACCATGAAGCTGGAAGCTTCCGCTCATCCGGATATCGACGGTATGGTAGATGCCATCCGACGTGGCGCCTTGCTGGAGGTGGCTGGAAAGTTTGGCAATGTACTGGAGCTGGTCACAGGGAAAGGGTATCCCGTGATTGCCCAGATAGAACAGGTGATGAAGGATTACGGTGCGATTAATGCCATGATGAGCGGCAGCGGGCCCACGGTATTTGGGTTGTTTACCAGCCCCCAGGCGGCTCAGGCGGCTTACCAGGCGCTTCGGTTTGGCAAAGCGTCGGAGCTGGCAAAGCAGGTATATCTGACTAACTTTTTCAACGTGCGCCAGAACGGGCTGTAAAAAGCGGCAGGCTTTGTAAGGATAGGTTTTAATTGCCGGCAGAAAGCCTCTAAGGGGCTGACGCAAGAATGAATAAGGAAAATGTGACGTATATACAAGAAAGGGGCCATGATTGAATGGAAAATTATTTCAAGGTAAACATGAACGAGTATTTGCCTCTTCGGGACGTGGTCTTTAACACCCTCCGTCAGGCCATCTTAAAGGGAGAGCTGGCTCCGGGGGAGCGCCTGATGGAAATTCAGCTGGCTGAGAAGCTGGGGGTGAGCCGGACTCCCATCCGGGAGGCTATCCGTAAGCTGGAGCTGGAGGGGTTGGTGCTGATGATACCCCGCAAGGGAGCTGAGGTGGCTAAAATTTCGGAGAAGAGCTTAAGAGATGTTCTGGAGGTTCGCCGTTCCCTGGAGGAGCTGGCGATTGAGCTGGCGTGCCACAGGATGAGCGAGGATGACATGAGAGAGCTGGAGGTAGTCCAAGGCCGGTTCCGCGAAGCAATCGCAAAGGGGGAAGCCATGGCCATTGCTGAGACAGACGAGCATTATCATGATGTTATTTATCAGGGAACAGGCAATGACAAGCTAGTGCAGATGCTGAACAACCTTCGGGAGCAGATGTATCGCTACCGCCTGGAATATATTAAGGACGAGGATAAGCGCCAGGTGCTGCTGGTGGAGCATGAGCATATCCTGACTGCCCTTAAAAGCCGCAACATTGCCGAGGCGAAGGATGCGGCCAGAGAGCATATTGATAACCAGGAAATTACGGTTTCACGCAATATCAAGGAGAAGGAGCAGGAACATGCAGGCGGCAGCCGGGGGAGAAGGTAATGGGAGAGACTACATTTAAAGAGCGGTATCTGGCAGGAGAAATAGAATTTGCGGAAATAGACCGCTACATTAGCCGCTGGAACAACAGCAACGACCCCCGCACACTGGCCCAGTATCTGGGGCTGAACGGGGAGGAAGAGGATGTGTGGATTGATGTCAGCGATGAGGCTCTTAGGGAGCTGCTAGACAGCAGGAAGGAATAAGAGACAGGCCCCGTATGGATACCTCAGCTGTAGAGGGGCAGAGATGAAGCGTGTATATTAGGATGAAGAGATTTTGGAGGAAGCCTGTTTCTTGCCGATTCCCAGAACTTCTAAAAGCCGGAATCTTACATGTACCTCCGGCTTTTTATGCACTTTGCTCTCCGGGGCCAGAAGGGCATTATAGTCATCCTCAGCTAAGAGGGAGGCCAGGGTTTTTCTGGAAGGCTCCGGCACAACTGCATGGATCGGATCTGTATAGCAAAGAGTTGGATAAAGAACGCACCACCAGTTGCGTCCCTTTCCCTGACCGATGGTAATCCGTAAAGCATCATACATACCACAGGGAAAAACCATATCACCGTAGGACTTAGTGGGGAAATAATCCCTGGTTACTTCCAGTTGCACAGGATATTCGGCTCCATGGTCTAAAAGCCAGTTTTCAGACATGGCTTCAATGCTGTCTTTATTTTGATTCAGCCATAGAATCAGCTGATTCTTGGAAATCTTTTCAGGAGCCTGGCTTTGGACATAATCCAGTACCAGCCCTTTGACCCCAAGCTTTAGGCGTTGGTCATAGGAGCTGTTGCTTTCTGCCAGAATATGGAATCTGAGGATTTCCGGGGCAATGCGGGAAGCCAGAGCTTCCTCGCTGGTGGTCCTGGATGACAGGATAATCAGAAATGCGGTAAAAAAACAGAGTGCGGATGCACAAAGGCTGACTTTGCGTTTCATCGATTGAAACCTCCTTGGTTTGAATCAAATTTAATTTCTGTTTGTAATTATTGACACATATGTTATACTATAAACATCAACAAGACGTATTGTTTGCGAGCAAAAGGAGACAGCATGGGTAAGCTTCAGGTAGTTGTTATATTTGGTGGACAATCATCAGAGCACATTGTGTCCTGCATGTCGGCAGTGAATGTAATTAACCATATAGACAGGGAACGGTACAACCTATTATTGATCGGAATAACCCAAGAGGGCCGATGGCTTAAGGTGGAATCGGCTGAAGCCGTAAAGAGCGGCGCATGGAAGGAGGGAACTGTTTGCGCGGCTTTGCTTCCGGATGCCACAAAAAGGTGTGTGCTGGTAATGGACGGGGAACGGACTGAGGAGGTAAAGGTGGACGTGGTATTTCCTGTTCTCCATGGCCTGTACGGAGAGGATGGCACATTGCAGGGGGTGTTGGAGATGGCAAGAGTGCCGTATGTGGGCTGCGGCGTTTTGGCCTCAGCGGTGTCCATGGATAAGCTGTACACAAAGATTGTGGTAGACGCTTTGGGCATCCGCCAGGCAGAATATGAAGCAGTGTACAGGGAGCAGCTTGAGGATATGGAAAGGGTGGTTATGCGGGTGGAGCAGCATTTTTCCTATCCTGTATTTGTCAAGCCCTCCAACGCAGGCTCATCCAGAGGCGTTACCAAGGCAGAAAACCGCCGGACGCTCATGGATGGGCTTATGAATGCGGCAAAACATGACCGCAAGATTTTGGTAGAGGAGACGATTTGCGGAAGGGAGATAGAATGTGCCGTATTTGGCGGCGGCGGACGGCCGGTGACTGCCTCAGGCGTGGGGGAGATTCTGGCCGCTGCAGAATTTTATGATTTTGACGCCAAATATTTTAATGAAGCCTCCAGAACTGTGGTTAACCCGAAGCTTCCAGGAGGGGCGGCAGAGAACGTCCGCCAGGCAGCGATGGCTATATTTAAGGCTGTGGATGGATACGGCCTTGCGCGTGTAGATTTCTTTGTTAAGGATGACGGAGAGATTATATTTAATGAGATTAATACCATGCCCGGTTTTACAGCCATCAGCATGTATCCCATGCTGTGGGAGGCCCAGGGGATCGGAAAGGCTCAGCTGGTGGAGATGCTGCTGGCCCATGGCATGGAACGCTACGCATAAGGGAAAGAGGAAGGAATATGACAAGAGACGTATTGATAACCATCAGCGGTATTCAGATGATAGATGAGGACGATTCGGATGTGGAGATGATGGTACGGGGGGATTATTACCAGAAAAACGGCAAGCACTATATTCTCTTTGAGGAGATGATGGAAGGCTTTGAGGGCAAGGTGAAAAATGTGATCAAAGTGTCAGGCCGGGGGATTGATATTATCAAAAGAGGCATAGCCAATGTCCATATGCAGTTTGAGAAAAACAAAAAGAATCTGTCCTGCTACACCACTCCGCTGGGAGATATGGTTGTGGGGATACAGGCTAATAAAATTCGGATCAACGAGGAGCCGGACAGCTTGAAGGTAGATATTGACTACTCTCTGGATGTCAATTATGAGCATTTGTCAGAGTGCAGCATCCGGGTGGATGTACAGTCCTGTCCTCAGATGTGAGATGCAAATGAGATACAAAAAAGAAGCGGTTCATTGTGAGCCGCTTCTTTCTCTTACTTCTTTTTAAATTTTGCGAAAAACCCCTTTTTCTTAGGTGGTGCAGAAACTGCGCCGCCTCGCACACTCTTGATTTGTGTTATGTAGATACCGCTTAGAACAACCTTTGCCTCTGTCTTAACCGGCAGAGATTCAAATACCCGTCCATCTGCAATGAGGGTCATGATTTTAGGGCCAATTTTGGCTTTTACCACCGGCACCTTAGCCCAGCGCATGTACTTGGGAGTCTGGTCTGTAACCGCCTTGGGAAGCCCCGCCTGCGTCAGCTTCATTTTCTTCTTGTCAATGACCAGAATGGAAATGGTCTGGGCAGCGGCGTCCAGTAGCTGCTGCTGCTCGACCTGCCGCTTTTGGAGCTTTGTTCCCAGAAAATAAAGAACCGCAAGAACGACTGCTGCGATGATCAGGATGATAAGCACTGCGTTAAGAATGGTTTGCACCATAAAGGTATACCTCCAACCTGTAATGATTATAATTCCCTTTTCCCCTGTTGGCACACCTGTTAAATAGTCAACGGCATCAGGAGACATTCCATAGTAGTATATCATTTATACAGGGAAAATGCAAGCGAAAAATGCTTGACACCTTGACATGGCTATGATATTATGGAGTGTGCACTATTGTGGCGGGGTGGGCTTTTTTTGCCTTATTTCGTCTGATTACAGAGAACGACAGTGATGTCTTGGCTCTTCCGGCATTGGCCGGGGGGCGTTACATCACGGATCAAATTTAGAAAACAGGGGTGAAACGTCAATGGAGAAAAGCAGAATACGTCCGGTGCCGGCCGGGAAAAGCGTAAGAATGAGCTATTCAAGACAGAAGGAAGTTCTTGAGATGCCAAACCTGATTGAGATTCAAAAGGACTCCTACCAATGGTTCTTGGATGAAGGACTGAAGGAAGCATTTGATGATATCTCTCCTATCGCAGACTTTGCAGGACATTTAAGCCTGGAATTCGTTGACTTTACACTTTGTAAGGATGATATTAAGTATACCATCGAGGAGTGTAAAGAACGGGATGCGACTTACGCAGCGCCACTAAAGGTAAAGGTTAGACTGTACAATAAAGATAAAGACGAAATGAACGAGCACGAGATATTCATGGGCGACCTTCCCTTGATGACAGATACCGGTTCCTTTGTGATTAACGGTGCAGAGCGTGTGATTGTCAGCCAGCTGGTACGTTCCCCTGGTATCTATTACGGAATTGGTCATGACAAGGTGGGCAAGGAGCTGTATACCTGTACCGTCATTCCAAACCGTGGCGCATGGCTGGAGTATGAGACAGATTCCAATGACGTATTTTATGTCCGGGTGGACAGAACCCGCAAGGTGCCTGTTACTGTGCTGGTTCGGGCTTTGGGCTTTGGCACCAATGCGGAGATTCTGGATCTTTTCGGCGAGGAACCTAAATTATTAGCCAGCTTTGGTAAGGATACTTCCGATAATTACCAGGATGGCTTATTAGAGTTATACAAGAAGATTCGTCCCGGTGAGCCCTTATCTGTTGACAGCGCAGAGAGCTTGCTTAACAGCATGTTCTTCGACCCCAGAAGATATGACCTGGCAAAGGTGGGCCGTTATAAATTTAATAAGAAGCTTTCCTTTAAATACCGCTTGAACGGGCAGACGCTGGCAGAGGATGTGGTAGATACCTCTACAGGCGAGATTCTGGCAGAGGCAGGCACTAAGCTGAATAAAGAATCTGCTATGAAGATTCAAAACAGCGCCGTTCCGTTTGTGTGGATTGACGGACCTGAGAGAAAGCAGAAGGTTCTCTCAAATATGATGGTAGATCTGAGTTCCTATGTTTCCTTTGATCCGGAGGAGGCAGGGATTACGGAATTAGTATACTATCCTGCTCTGGCTTCTATTCTGGAAGAAGCTGGGGCTGATGAGGAAGCTCTTAAGGAGCATATCCGCAGGAATATCCATGATTTGATTCCAAAGCACATTACAAAGGAAGATATTATCGCTTCTATCAATTATAATATGCATTTGGAGCAGGAGGTGGGAACTCCTGACGATATTGATCATTTAGGCAACCGGCGTATCCGTGCCGTAGGGGAGTTGCTGCAGAACCAGTACCGTATCGGTCTGTCCCGTATGGAGCGGGTGGTAAGAGAGCGCATGACTACCCAGGATATGGATGGCATTACTCCGCAGTCTTTGATTAATATTAAGCCGGTAACTGCGGCGGTCAAGGAGTTTTTTGGAAGCTCCCAGCTGTCCCAGTTTATGGATCAGAATAATCCTCTGGCAGAGCTGACCCATAAGCGCCGTCTTTCAGCCCTGGGCCCCGGCGGTCTGTCGAGAGACAGAGCTGGATTTGAGGTGCGGGATGTACATTATACCCATTATGGCCGTATGTGTCCGATTGAGACGCCTGAAGGCCCGAATATCGGCCTTATCAATTCTCTGGCTACCTATGCAAGGGTAAACCAGTACGGCTTTATTGAAGCTCCCTACCGTGTGGTGGATAAGACCACTGACCCGGAGAATCCAAGGGTAACGGATGAGGTTGTGTACCTGACAGCAGACGAGGAGGATAACTTTGTTGTTGCACAGGCTAACGAGGCTCTGGATCAGGAGGGACATTTCGTCCATAATAACGTATCCGGGCGTTTCCGTACGGAAACCTCTGAGTTTTTAAAGAAAACCATCGACTTGATGGACGTATCTCCCAAGATGGTGTTCTCTGTGGCTACAGCCATGATTCCATTCCTTGAGAATGACGACGCAAACCGTGCCTTGATGGGCTCTAACATGCAGCGTCAGGCAGTGCCTCTTCTGACTACAGAAGCTCCTGCGGTGGGAACCGGTATCGAGGCAAAGGCGGCTGTGGACTCAGGCGTTTGTGTGGTAGCCCGGCATGCAGGCGTGGTTCAGCGTGCCGCTTCCAATGAGATTATCATCAAGAGGGATTCCGATGGAAACCGGGATGTATACCATCTGACTAAATTTAAGAGAAGCAATCAAAGCAACTGCTATAACCAGAAGCCAATCGTTTTCAAGAATGACCATGTAGAGGCAGGAGAGGTAATTGCTGACGGGCCTTCCACTTCTAATGGCGAGATTGCCCTTGGAAAGAACCCCCTGATCGGATTCATGACCTGGGAGGGCTACAACTACGAGGATGCGGTGCTCCTTTCTGAGCGCCTGGTTCAGGAGGATGTGTACACATCTGTCCATATTGAAGAATATGAGGCTGAGGCCCGTGACACCAAGCTTGGGCCGGAGGAGATTACCCGGGATGTTCCGGGAGTAGGAGAGGATGCGTTAAAGGATCTGGATGAGCGAGGCATCATTCGCATAGGCGCTGAGGTTCGGGCAGGAGATATCCTGGTAGGAAAGGTTACGCCGAAGGGAGAGACCGAGCTTACGGCTGAGGAACGTCTGCTCCGCGCCATCTTTGGTGAAAAGGCCAGAGAGGTTCGTGACACCTCCTTAAAGGTGCCGCATGGCGCATATGGAATCATTGTGGATGCCAAGGTGTTTACGAGAGAGAATGGAGACGAGCTGTCTCCGGGAGTGAATGAAACGGTACGTATCTACATTGCTCAGAAGCGTAAGATTTCCGTAGGCGATAAAATGGCCGGACGTCACGGCAATAAGGGTGTGGTTTCCCGCGTGCTTCCTGTAGAAGATATGCCATTCCTTCCAAACGGACGTCCTTTGGACATTGTTCTGAATCCTCTGGGCGTGCCTTCACGTATGAATATTGGGCAGGTGCTGGAGATCCATTTAAGCCTTGCGGCCAAGGCTTTAGGCTTTAACGTATCCACCCCTATCTTTGACGGCGCTAACGAAAATGACATTCAGGATACCCTGGATGTGGCTAACGATTATGTCAATCTGTCCTGGGAGGATTTTCAGGCTAAGTATAATGACAGTCTAAGGCCTGAGGTGATGGATTATCTGGGGAGCCACTTAGAGCACAGAGCTCTCTGGAAGGGCGTTCCCATCAGCCGTGACGGTAAGGTAAGGCTTCGTGACGGCCGCACAGGCGAGTTTTTTGACGGCGCGGTTACGATTGGTCATATGCATTACCTAAAGCTTCATCACCTGGTAGATGATAAGATTCACGCCCGCTCCACCGGGCCATATTCGCTGGTTACGCAGCAGCCTCTGGGCGGTAAAGCTCAATTTGGAGGACAGCGCTTTGGAGAGATGGAGGTTTGGGCGCTGGAGGCGTATGGCGCATCTTATACACTTCAGGAGATAATGACTGTGAAGTCGGATGATGTGGTAGGACGTGTAAAGACCTACGAGGCAATTATTAAGGGTGAGAATATCCCCGAGCCCGGTATTCCTGAATCCTTTAAGGTTCTTCTAAAGGAAATGCAGTCCCTTGGACTGGATGTTCAGGTGCTTCGCGACGATGGCACAGAAGTTGAGATGAATGAGAATATTGATTACGGCGATACGGAGCTCCGCGCTATGCTGGAGGGAGACCGCCGCTTCAACGATAATGAATCCTACGCTGATTACGGCTATCAGGAGCAGGAGTTCAAGAACAATGAGCTTGTGAATGTGGACGAGACAGACGCAAATGATTATGCTGATGAGGCAGATGACGATGATGACGATCTGTTCATTGAGGATTCTGTTGACGGTGATGATGAAGAATAGAAGGGAGTAAATGCTCATGCCAGAAGTGAATGAAACCTATCATCCAATGACATTTGACGCCATAAAGATTGGCCTGGCTTCTCCTGACAAGATTCTGGAGTGGTCCCACGGCGAGGTCAAAAAGCCGGAAACCATCAACTACAGAACCTTAAAGCCTGAAAAGGACGGGTTGTTTTGTGAGAAGATTTTCGGGCCCAGTAAGGACTGGGAGTGTCATTGCGGAAAATACAAGAAAATTCGTTATAAAGGCGTTATCTGCGACCGTTGCGGCGTAGAGGTAACAAAGGCCAGCGTTCGAAGAGAGCGCATGGGCCATATCCAGCTGGCTGCGCCTGTATCCCATATCTGGTATTTTAAGGGAATACCAAGCCGTATGGGTTTGATTCTGGATATCTCTCCAAGGACGCTGGAAAAGGTGCTTTATTTTGCCTCCTATGTGGTGCTGGATCCAGGCTCAACCTCCTTGCAGTATAAGCAGGTTCTGTCTGAGAAGGAATACAGGGAGGAGGTAGAAAAGTACGGCGGCTCAGGAGGCTTTCGTGTGGGAATGGGCGCCGAGGCTATCCAGGAGCTTCTCCGTTCCATCGATTTAGAGAAGGATTCTCAGGACTTAAGAAAGGTTTTGGTTGACGCAACTGGACAAAAGCGGGCGAGGGTGATCAAACGGCTGGAGGTAGTTGAGGCATTTCTTAACTCCGGCAACCGCCCGGAATGGATGATCATGGATGTAATTCCGGTTATTCCTCCTGATATCCGTCCCATGGTGCAGCTGGACGGCGGACGCTTTGCTACCTCAGACTTAAATGATTTATATAGAAGAATTATCAACAGGAATAACCGTCTCGCAAGGCTGCTGGAGCTGGGGGCTCCAGATATAATTGTCCGCAATGAAAAGCGTATGCTCCAGGAGGCGGTTGACGCCCTGATTGATAACGGCCGCCGCGGCCGGCCTGTAACAGGCCCCGGCAACCGCGCTCTTAAGTCCCTTTCCGATATGTTAAAGGGAAAGCAGGGGCGTTTCCGTCAGAACCTGTTAGGAAAGAGGGTTGACTATTCGGGGCGTTCCGTTATTGTAGTTGGGCCTGAGCTTAAGATTTATCAGTGCGGTCTTCCAAAGGAGATGGCTATTGAGCTGTTTAAGCCCTTTGTCATGAAGGAGCTGGTTTCCAACGGAACCGCCCATAATATTAAAAATGCTAAGAAGATGGTAGAGAGACTTCAGCCTGAGGTGTGGGATGTGCTGGAGGACGTGATCAAGGAGCATCCGGTTATGCTGAACCGCGCCCCTACTCTTCACAGACTGGGAATCCAGGCATTTGAACCGATTCTGGTTGAAGGCAAGGCCATCAAGCTGCATCCTCTTGTTTGTACTGCGTTTAATGCGGATTTTGACGGTGATCAGATGGCTGTCCATCTGCCCTTGTCCGTAGAGGCTCAGGCTGAGTGCCGTTTCCTGCTTTTGAGTCCCAATAACCTGTTAAAGCCTTCTGACGGCGGCCCTGTGGCTGTGCCATCTCAGGATATGGTACTGGGAATTTATTATCTGACTCAGGAGCGTCCCGGAGCAAAGGGAGAGGGAATGACATTCAAGAGCGTAAATGAGGCGATTCTGGCTTATGAGAATCAGGAGGCGACTCTCCATTCACGTGTGAGGGTGAGAGTAAGCAAGACCATGCCTGATGGCAGCGTTAAGACAGGCATGATTGATTCTACCATTGGACGCTTCATTTTTAATGAAATTATTCCTCAGGATCTGGGCTTTGTAGACAGAGCTGTTGAAGGAAATGAGCTAAAGCTGGAGGTGGACTTCCACGTAGCAAAGAAGCAGCTGAAGCAGATTCTTGAGAAGGTAATTAATGTCCATGGGGCGACTCAGACGGCAGTTACTCTGGATGACATAAAGTCTATTGGTTACAAGTATTCTACTAGAGCCGCCATGACTGTATCCATCTCTGACATGACGGTGCCTGAAAGCAAGCCCAGGCTGATTGAGGAGGCGCAGGCTACAGTTGACCGTATTGCCAAGAATTACCGTCGCGGTTTGATTACAGAGGAGGAGCGCTACAAGGAGGTTATTGAGACCTGGAAAACTACGGATGATCAGCTGACTCAGGATCTGCTTTCCGGCTTGGATAAGTACAATAACATCTATATGATGGCTGATTCCGGAGCCCGTGGTTCTGATAAGCAGATTAAGCAGCTTGCAGGTATGCGAGGACTGATGGCAGATACCACAGGCCATACCATTGAGCTTCCTATCAAGTCCAATTTCCGTGAAGGTCTTGACGTACTGGAGTACTTTATTTCCGCTCACGGTGCGCGCAAGGGTCTGTCCGATACGGCGCTTCGTACAGCTGACTCCGGTTATCTTACAAGACGTCTGGTAGACGTTTCTCAGGATTTGATTATCCGCGAGGTGGACTGCTGCGAGGGCAAGGACATTCCTTTCATGGAAATCAAGGCCTTTACGGATGGAAATGAAGTAATTGAGGATCTTCAGGAGAGAATTACGGGGCGTTATATCGCTGAGACTATTGTTGACCCGGACACCGGTGAGGTGGTGGTTAAGGCCAACCATATGTGTACGCCAAAGCGTGCGGCAGCTGTTATGGAAGTGCTGAACAAGACGGGCCGCAAGACCGTCAAGATCCGTACGGTATTAAGCTGCAAGTCCCATATCGGTGTGTGCGCGAAATGCTACGGAGCCAATATGGCGACAGGCCAGCCGGTACAGGTGGGAGAGGCTGTAGGTATCATCGCAGCGCAGTCCATTGGTGAGCCTGGAACTCAGCTGACTATGCGTACCTTCCATACAGGCGGCGTGGCCGGCGGCGATATTACACAGGGTCTTCCCCGTGTGGAGGAGTTGTTTGAGGCCCGTAAGCCCAAGGGATTGGCTATTATAACTGAATTTGGCGGAGTAGTAACGATAAAGGATACCAAGAAGAAGCGCGAGATTACGGTGACAGACAATGAAACCGGAAATACCAAGACCTATTTGATCCCCTACGGCTCCAGAATCAAGGTAGTGGACGGACAGGTGCTGGAGGCCGGAGACGAGCTGACGGAAGGCAGTGTGAATCCCCATGATATCCTTAAGATTAAGGGCGTTCGCGCTGTCCAGGATTATATGATTCAGGAAGTGCAGAGGGTATACCGCCTTCAGGGCGTTGAGATCAATGATAAGCATATTGAGATGATCGTTCATCAGATGCTGAAGAAAATCAAGGTTGAGGAGAGCGGAGACAGCGATGTGCTGCCTGGCGTATCCATGGATGTACTTGACTTCAACGAGATGAATGAGGCTTTGGTTGCGGAGGGAAAGACTCCGGCAGACGGAAGACAGGTAATGCTGGGTATCACAAAGGCATCTCTGGCTACCGATTCCTTCCTGTCAGCCGCGTCCTTCCAGGAGACTACTAAGGTTCTGACTGAGGCCGCTATTAATGGCAAGGTGGATCGTCTGATCGGTTTGAAAGAAAATGTGATAATAGGTAAGCCGATTCCCGCAGGAACAGGTATGAAGCGCTACCGTAATGTAAAGCTGGATACAGATGTGGCAGCGCCAGAGACAGAGGAGATTGTAGTATCGGAGGAAGAGGAGACCCTTACGCCCTCTGAGGAGGGAGATATGAACCTTACCGAAGATAATGTTGCGGAGGAAGTCCTGGCTTTAGATGATACTGCGGATGTGGATGAAGAAGATTTTATGATAAGCGAAGAATAGAAATGCTGTGAAAAGGCTTCAGGAGAGGATGTGACGTTCTCTCTCTGAAAGCCTTTTTTGCTGCATAAAGAGGTAGCTATTAATTACTGTACGGACGCCCTTTGTGCACTTTCGTTCTAAGATGTGGGGTAAGATGGGAAGCATTTCCATACCTTTGCCGAAGTAAGAGCCTGTTTGAGCCGTAAGAGCCATGTCTCAGGAAAACGGTTATAATCAGGGGCCGGCCTGCCCTTGATTAAATGCTCTTGGATACAGGTGATTGCATCGGCTATATGCCTGATTCTCCTTCCTAATTACAAAAAGAGGATGAAAAAACACCAATATAATGTTATAATAGTAACATTATAAGATTAGAATGTTATATTTTAATACTGTGTTGCACGGGAAGGCAGGTAAAGGCGTGAATTCGGTGATAGATAAGAAAATCAAGGTCCCCTTGCATTATCAGATTTATCTGGATTTGCTCAAAAAGATTCAAAGCGGCGTACTAAGGTCAGGAGAAAGAATACCATCAGAGGCTGAGCTGGAGCGGATTTATGGAGTCAGTCGGGTAACGGTTCGGGGAGCCATTGAGATGCTGGCCCAGGAAGGCCTGGTGGAAAAAAACCGTGGAAAAAAGGGGACGATTGTCTGTAAGTCAAAGCACTCATATGATATGAAGAAGCTTACAAGTTTTACGGATGATGTTCGTCTGTACGGTGAACGGGCCAGTTCAGAATTGCTGGATTTCCAGGAGATGGTGCCAGAGAAGCGGATTGCACATCTGCTGGAATTAAAGGATGGAGAAAGGGTCTACTATATAAAGAGAAAACGGTGCCGGCAGGATGTGGTGGTGGGCCTTCATAAGTCATACATCAAGATGGTTCATGGGCTGAAACTAAGGCCGGACGAATTTGGAGAGGATGTCTCTCTCTATGCCATATTAAAGTCAAAGGGTATTGTTCCTACCACGGCCTCTGAGGTGCTGGAGGTAAAGACACCGTCGGTACAGATTTTAGATGTGCTGGGATTAAAACAGCAGACGGCAGTATTTTATAAGGAGCGGGTAACCTATTCAGGAGATAAGAATCCCTTTGAGTATGTCCAGATGTTTTATAATCCTGATTATTATCAGTATAAAGTGGAACTGCGTTTGGACTAGAGTGTGTTTGGACACAGATTTTTGGAGTTGCCTCCCGATGGAAAGCCAAATCCATACGATATAAGGAAAATTCTCAACAGGGATATCGGAAAAGCGGTATCCCTGTTATATTTTATGCTTTTTTGAAAAAACTATTGACAAAATGGTATAAATTTATTATATTATCATTATAACATTATAATATTAATATGTTAAAAAGCGAGACAGGAGGATGGTCAGATGTTAATCTATGATATTCATTCTCATCTTGGGAAAACTAGTTCAGGGGATGAGAATTCGCCGGAAGAACTGGTGAACGACTTGAAGGCCTACGGAATATCAAAAGTAGGAATCAGCAGCTTGTCAGGGATTTGCACAAGGGAGCAGAACGATCTGGTTTACAGGGCCATGGAAGCATTTCCGGGCATCATTAAGGGATATGCATTTATTAATCCCAAGGCTAAGGATGCGATTGATGAGGTGAACCGCTGTCTGGGAGACTACAGGATGGACGGTGTAAAATTCCATTCCTGGAAGCACGGATATTACCCGGATAATACACCGGCACTCAATGATATCCTCTCAGAGATCCGCAAATACGGAGTACATGTGCAGATCCATGTGGGAACAGCGCCATTTTCAACACCCTACACCTGGGCCGAATTTGCCAGGAAGTTCCCGGATATTAATTTCCTGTTCACCCATATTGGTTACTATGAATTTGGTTTCTCAACCATAGAGGCGGTGAAGGATCTGAAAAATGTATGGGTTGAGACTTCGGGGCAGATGGACGTGGATGTGCTTCTTAAGGCCATTGATATACTGGGGCCGGAGCGTGTGTGCTTTGGAACAGACTGGCCTTATAAGCCTGTGAACATAGAGATTGAGAAGTTTTATGAATTGAATGTGCCGGAAGAGAAGCTGGAGTATATATTCCATAAGAATGCAGAGTATTTGTGGAGCCGCTCTGCCACAGCTGTGTAAGGCGAGTACTTAGCTGCTAAAGGACAGCAGCTAAGTACTCGCAGATATCATCAAGTGGGGATGGCATGAATGCATATAAGCGTCTAAAAGAAAGCAGCTAAGCGCTTATAATGAGAAAGGAGGCAAAAGAATGATACATATTTTAATCACATCCCACGGCGGTATGGCTGAGGGGATGATGCAATCAGTAAGAATGCTGGTAGGGGAGCAGAAGAATCTGGATTATGTTACCTTTGGCGAGGAGATAGGATACGATCAGCTGGATGAGTTGTTTGGGGAGAAAATAGCCGGTGTCTCACCGGATGACCAGTACCTGATTCTGTGTGATATAAAGGGAGGGACGCCCTTTAATGTAGTGTCCAGATATTCCTTTAAGAATGAGAACGTGGCTGTCATTTACGGGATGAACCTTCCCATACTGATTGAGGCCATTGTGCAGTGCGGCAATCCGCAAACAAAATTACAGAACTTAGCTGTATATTTGCAGCAGAAGAGTAGTTCAACCATAGGATTAAGTGAATTATAACTACTCCGCTAGGTTCGTGAAGGATCATCATATGACTAAGTTCATAAATACCTTACTAACTCATATGAATGCATTGCGCTTAGTCGGTAAAAGAAAGCAGTTAAGCGCTCGTAGCAATCGCTAAGTGGGGATGGATATGCATCGCACGCAAGCGTCTGAAAAACAGACTGAAAAACTCTTAACAAGGAGGTTATAGAGATGGAGATTAGTGTATTTCGTATTGATGACAGATTGATTCATGGGCAGATTATCACGGCTTGGATTGCTTATGCTGATGCAAAAACAATTATTGTAGCAGATGACAAGGCTGCGAAGGATGAATTCCAGCAGTCCCTGCTTAAGCTGGCAACGCCGGATTCCATAGCCCTTAAGATCCTCGGAGTGGATGATGCAATCGCATACATCCACTCCGGTGGGGAGGATGGGAAGGCGTTGCTGCTTATGCGTGGGCCAAAGCAGGCGCTGAAGTTCATAGAGGCGGGCATTAAGAAGGATCAGATTAATGTGGGCAACATGAACATGAAGAAGGGCAAGACCAAGGTGCTGGGCAACCTGTGGGTATTTCCGGAGGACGTAGAAGCCATAAAGGGTATCTATGACCAGGGTGTAAGCCTGGAGGTTCGTGCAGTTCCTAGTGAGCGCAGCCAGGATGTAATGGAACTTTTGAACAAAAATAAATTAGTATAATAGGGGGAGGGTAAGATCATGAGTTTATTCATGCAGGCATTTTTGGTAGCTGTATTTGTGACAGTGGCGTTTATAGATTCTCACACAACCCAGATGCATATATTCCGTCCGGTTGTGGTTGGCCCGGTTGTGGGCCTTATCATGGGAGATGTGAACACCGGCTTTGCGGTCGGTGTTACAGTGGAGCTTATGTTTCTGGCTGTTATTTTTGTGGGGACAGCAGTACCTCCCAACCCAACAATCAGTACAGCCATTGCAACGGGAATTGCCATTATGGGAGGAGGGGGAACGGATCTGGCTGTAGCAACCGCGCTTCCTGTCTCTTTTATAGGCCAGATGGCGGAGACATTCCAGAATTCCATTATTAACGTATTTTTCATGCACCGCGTGGAAAAGGCGGCGGAGCGCCTTGATACAAGGGGGATTATTGCCAATAACCTGATTTTTCCCATGGCAGCCAATGCGCTGTTATACGGACTTCCTGCATTCCTGGCCATTTATTTTGGAGCAGCGTATGTGCAGGCAATCATCAATGCCATTCCGGACAAGGTCATAACAGGATTATCTGTAGGCGGCAGCATGATTGGTGCAGTGGGTTTTGCGCTTTTGCTGAATTCCATTAAGGTGAAAAAGTTTTGGCCTTTCTTCCTGCTGGGATTCTTTGTGGCGGCGTATCTGAATATCAACATGATTGGAATCGCCCTGCTGGCAGTTATATGTGTGGCAATGTATTACTACTTTAAGATTGGGGATTCAAACGCGTAATTGGGAAAGGACGGACAATGATATGAGTACAGAAAACAGTGGGAATGTCAACAAGCTTACAAACCGAGACTTATGGAAGGTGTTCTTGCATCAGCTTACCATCAGGAGCGCTAATAACTATGAGCGTCAGCAGAATGCAGGATTTACAGAGTCGATGATGCCTGTGATTGAGAAATATTATGATGACCCTGAGGAAAAAAAGGAAGCCTATGAAAGGCATATGGAGTATTTTCTTACCAACGACATTACCTCGGCAATCCCAGTGGGAGTATCTGCTGCCATGGAGGAACGGTATGCCACAGAAGGAGATATTGACCCGGATTCCATCAATGCGGTTAAAACAGCTCTTATGGGACCCTTGGCTGGCCTTGGAGATTCCCTTTTAAATGGTACGGCAAGACCGATTCTGGCTGGCATAGCTATATCACTGATAACTGCTGGCCTTGGATGGGTGGGTCCCATATTCTTTATTATAGGTATGTCCATTGTGTCATTAGGGGTGCGGTATCTGGGGGTGTTCCAGGGATATAGGCAGGGCGTCAAATTTGTGGAGAAGATTCAGTCCAGCGGACTGATCAGCAGGATTTCCGAGTTGGCAGCCATTGCAGCTTACGTAATTGTGGGCGGGTTCATACCGGCTCTGGTGGTCATCTCTATACCGATTGTATATCAGAGCGGCGATACGGTTCTCAGTATTCAGGAAACACTTGACGGGCTGATGCCGGGGATTCTGGGTATGCTGTACACAGGGTTGATGTATCTGCTGATATCCAAAAAAAAGGTATCCGCAGTCAAGCTGATCCTGATGACCATGATTGTGGGTATTGCAGGAACCTACTGCGGTATTTTAGGATAAAACAGGAGGTAGAAGGATGATTACTGATATCCATTCGCATATTAGGAGGAACTCTGCAGGTCAGGAGGAAGAGGAGAGGAAGCTGCTCCGGGACATGGAGAAGAATAAAGTCGACTTCCGTGTGGTGTCCGCCCTGGAAGGCTGGTCCATTGACGCTGGGAATCGGTATATTTCGGGTTTTGTATCTGCTCATCCGAACTGTTTGGCCGGCTGTGCTGTCATTAATCCAAAGGAAGATAACTGCGGGGAAACGGCCAGGAAAGCCCTGGAACTTCCGGGTATGATGATGTTGGAATTTAATTCAATAGAGCACGGGTATTATCCTGACACATGCAGAGGCATAGAGGACGTGCTGGCAGTAGCTGAGGAGAAAAGGGTTCCAATCAAGGTATTTACGGGAATCGGATCCCGTTCCATGCCGCAGCAGTGGCTGGGACATGTGAGGAAGCATCCGGATCTTACCTTTATATTTCTTCACATAGGATGCTTTGATTACGGATATGGCTGTGTGGATCTGGGAAGGGAGATCCCCAATATTTATCTTGAGACCTCCAACCAGTATGAGGTTCAGATTTTAAAGAAAGCAGTGACAAGCCTTCCAAAGGAGAAGCTGGTGTTTGGTTCCTCCTATCCGGAACGGCTGACCAGGTGCTCGCTGGATGTATTTGATATGTTCCATCTGAATGAGACATACAGGGAGTATTTGTTTGGTAAGAATGGAGCTAGGATACTGAAACTTGGTTCAAACGCTTAGATATAATAAAGCAATAAAATGTTTTCAGAAATAAGATGCGGCCGGATTCTTAATCCGCAGCCGCCCAAGGGGAGATCTGATTGAATGGATAATAATGTAAGGGATATACTTCCCGTCCACATGAGGGAAGCATTTGATTCAATTGTAGAGCAGAGGATTCTGGGGGCCAGCAACCATATTGCCATGGTAGGGGATATGATTGAGGCCATAGTTCAAAGGGGAGCAGAGGAACATAGACCCACAGCTCAGGTAATTGAAGAGATTTTTGCAGTGACCGGATTTTTCATTGCTACCAGGGGAGAGGCCAGCCAGGCTGTCAGCAATGCAATCCTGCTCATGATACATAATATCAGATCCTATGCTAAGCTGGATATTAAAAAAGCTGCTGACCTGATTCTAAAGACCAAGAACAGCTACGCCAGATCAGCGGCGGAGGCGGTAAAGCAGTGTGTGTCTTACGGGGTAAAGCTGGCAGAGGATATGGATCGGATATTTGTATATGACTACTCTAGTACGGTTGAAAAGTTCCTTCGGGGCTTAAAGGAAAATGAAAAGAAGTATGAGATATACATTGCTGAGAGCCGGATTATTGACGGGGGCAGGCCTTTTGTGAAGGCATGCCAGGAGTCAGGACATAAGATAAAGTTTATTCCCGATGCAGCCATGATGTATTATCTGAAGGACTGTGACGGCGCCTTTATGGGTGCAGAAGCATTTTATCCGGATGGTACGGGCTTTAATACTACGGGATCAGATATTGTGGGGCTGATCTGCACGTATTACCAAATACCGCTGTATTTCCTTACACCACTGATTAAGGTTGATGTCAGACCGGTGTCTGGCGGCAGGAAGAAGCTGGTGTACGATAATCTGAAGGATAAGCTTACCGCCAGCTGGGGAGCAGATCTGAACCGGGATTCTATTGATTTCATCACGCCTGAATTAGTGGGGGTAGAGCCTGGGTTCATCCGTGGATTTGTGACGGAGAAGGGCGTGATCCCTTCGGGACAGATATATGGGGTCAGTATGGAGTATAGTCGGAGTTTAAGGGAAGCATAGGATGAGGAAAGGGAGAGAGAAATCAGATGAACTGTTTGGGACGTACAGAAAAGGTAATATTGTCCATGATACAGCCTGAACCGCTGCCAGGCAGTTACCGGCATACAGGGATGGAGATCCAGGAGATTGTGGACAGGGCACTGTGGGAAACGGAGATGGTGGCAGAAAACCATTTTGATGGAATCATTGTACAAAATATGAATGACATGCCTATAAAGCAGGAATCCAGTCCTGAGGCCATTGCCTATATGACCAGGATTGCCTATGAAATCAGGAAGCGTTTTCCGGAACTGCTGATGGGAATTTTGATGAACTGGGATGGAGTGGCCGGACTGTGTGTGGCCGATGCTGTGGGAGCTGACTTTGTTAGGGTAGAGCACCTGTTTACGGGAGCCAGTGTTACTAGTGCAGGGATTCTTCAGGCCCAATGTGTGGATATTGCAAAGCTGAGGAAGCGCATCGGAACTAAAGTGCCTGTTTATGCAGACATCTATGAGGTACACGGAATGCCTCTTGGCAGAAAGCCGGTGGGAGATGCTGCATGGGAATGCGTCCATGAGGCTTTTGCGGATGGCCTGTTCATGTCAGGCAGGAGTGTAGAAGAAAGTATCCAGATGGTAAAGGAAGCCAGGAAAAGGGTAGCGGATACGCCCATATTCCTGGGCGGGGGAGCCTCAGGGGATAATATCCATGAGCTGATGCGGTATTTTGACGGTGTGTCCGTAGCTACCTGGATTAAAAACGGGGATATGAAGAACCCTATTGACCCGGAGAGGGCAAAGATATTTATAAGTGAGGCAAGGGGGAAGGTGTAGAGTATGACTGGCAGTGCAGCTGCAGGAATGTAAAAAATAAAAAACCAGAAACCATTTTACAAAAGTCAAGGTTTCTGGTTTTTCGGATTTGGAATAACTCATAATGTCTCCGGTGAAAAAATGATACTTATTTGCACCCAGGTATAAAAACAGCCTGCTTTTGAAGAAAAAAAGAAATTCCTTGACAGAATATTTTTACGTGTATATAATAATATGGCGTGCTGAAACACGTAATGTTTTTGTGCGCAAAAAGCTGACATACAGCAACCACAGACAATATCACAGGAGGTGAAAGAATGCCAACATTTAACCAGTTAGTAAGAAAGGGAAGACAGACCAGCGTTAAGAAGTCTACTGCTCCTGCTCTCCAGAAAGGTTACAATTCTTTACAGAAGAGAGCAACAGATACTTCCTCTCCGCAGAAGCGAGGAGTTTGTACCGCTGTTAAGACTGCTACCCCTAAGAAGCCTAACTCAGCGCTTAGAAAGATAGCCAGAGTTCGTCTGTCTAACGGAATTGAGGTAACAAGCTACATTCCAGGAGAGGGTCACAACCTTCAGGAGCATAGTGTTGTTCTGATCCGCGGCGGCAGAGTAAAGGATCTTCCTGGTACCAGATACCATATTGTTAGAGGTACGCTGGATACCGCAGGTGTGGCAAACAGGAGGCGGGCCCGTTCCAAGTACGGCGCAAAGAGACCAAAAGACAAGAAATAATCAATAAAACCGCATATTTGATTTTAGGATAGTGCCGGAATGATGATATTGGCCTGTAGGTTGCAGGGTTATATATTGTAGTGCCGTGCATGAACACATCCGTGTGCGGGCGGGGATGGAAGGAAGCGCCATGCTCAATGCTGCAAAGAAGACGCGCTCATTTCCCAGGTACGCTTGAACCCTAAGCTCGTGAGAGACCCCGTTAAGCGCTCAATGTGAGTACCTATGATCTAATTGCATACAGGGACATTTTATCTCTGTACCATATTAAGGAGGGAAGTAACGTGCCACGTAAAGGACATACTCAAAAAAGAGACGTTCTGGCAGACCCGATCTATAATAATAAGATTGTTACCAAATTAATTAACAACATTATGTTAGATGGTAAGAAGGGTGTTGCACAGAAAATCGTATACGGCGCTTTTGAACGTGTTGCTGAGACAACCGGCAAGGACGCTATGGAAGTATTTGAAGAAGCAATGAACAACATTATGCCTGTGCTGGAGGTTAAGGCTAAGCGTATTGGCGGAGCTACCTATCAGGTGCCCATTGAGGTTAGACCTGAGAGAAGGCAGACGCTGGCTCTTCGCTGGCTGACTCTCTATTCCCGCAAGAGAGGAGAAAAAACCCAGAAGGACAGACTGGCGAATGAAATTATGGATGCAGCCAATAATACCGGGGCATCTGTAAAGAAGAAAGAAGATATGCACAAGATGGCAGAAGCAAACAAGGCGTTTTCACACTTCCGCTTCTAATTGCCGGAATGTGCTGAACCGATTTGATTATTTAAGGAGGAAAAAGCCTTGGCTGGAAGAGAATATCCATTGGAGAGAACCAGGAATATCGGAATCATGGCTCATATTGATGCTGGTAAGACCACATTGACTGAGCGTATTCTGTTTTATACTGGTATTAACTATAAGATTGGAGATACCCATGAAGGTACTGCTACCATGGACTGGATGGCTCAGGAGCAGGAGAGAGGTATCACCATCACTTCAGCTGCTACTACCTGTCATTGGACTTTGCAGGAGCATGCAAAGGCAAAACCAGGTGCATTGGAACATCGTATCAATATTATCGATACTCCAGGACACGTTGATTTTACAGTAGAAGTTGAGCGTTCCCTGCGTGTATTGGACGGCGCTGTGGGCGTCTTCTGCGCAAAGGGCGGTGTTGAGCCCCAGTCAGAGAATGTATGGCGTCAGGCAGACACCTATAACGTACCTCGTATGGCCTTCATCAATAAGATGGACATCCTGGGTGCAAACTTCTACGGCGCTGTGGAGCAGATTAAGACAAGACTGGGCAAAAATCCTATCTGCTTACAGCTCCCAATCGGCAAGGAAGATGATTTCCAGGGAATTATCGACCTGTTTGAGATGCAGGCTTATATCTACAATGACGATAAGGGCGAGGACATTAATATCTGCGAGATTCCGGAGGATATGAAGGATGAGGCAGAGCTGTATCACAGCGAGCTGGTAGAGAAGATATGCGAGCTGGATGATGACCTGATGATGCAGTATCTGGAAGGCGAGGAGCCCTCCGTTGAGGAGCTTAAGGCAGTCTTGAGAAAGGCTACCTGCGAGTGCGCGGCTATTCCTGTATGCTGCGGTTCTGCATACCGCAACAGAGGCGTTCAGAAGCTTCTGGATGCCGTCATTGAGTTTATGCCGGCGCCTACTGACATTCCTGCTATTAAGGGCGTTGATTTGGAAGGCAACGAGATTGTGCGCCATTCTTCTGACGAGGAGCCGTTTGCAGCTCTTGCGTTTAAGATTATGACTGACCCCTTCGTTGGCAAGCTGGCGTTCTTCCGTGTGTATTCCGGTACTCTGAATTCCGGTTCCTATGTATTGAATGCGACGAAGGGCAAGAAGGAGCGCGTTGGCCGTATCCTTCAGATGCATGCGAATAAGAGAAATGAGCTGGATAAGGTTTATTCCGGAGATATTGCGGCAGCAGTTGGATTTAAGATGACAACCACCGGAGACACAATCTGTGATGAGAAGAATCCTGTTATTCTGGAGTCCATGGAATTTCCGGAGCCGGTTATTGATATTGCCATTGAGCCTAAGACTAAGGCTAGTCAGGATAAGATGGGCGATGCGCTTGTTAAGCTGGCTGAAGAGGACCCCACGTTCCGTGTTCGTACTGACGAGGAAACCGGACAGACCATTATCTCTGGTATGGGTGAGCTTCACCTCGACATTATCGTAGACCGTCTGCTCCGTGAGTTTAACGTGGAAGCCAACGTAGGCGCTCCTCAGGTTGCCTATAAGGAGACATTTACAAAAGCTGTTGATGTCGACAGCAAGTATGCGAAGCAGTCCGGAGGACGCGGACAGTATGGTCACTGCAAGGTGCACTTTACACCTATGGAAGCAAATGCAGAGGAGACCTTTAAGTTTACCTCATCTGTTGTAGGAGGCGCTATTCCGAAGGAATACATTCCTGCGGTTGGAGCTGGTATTGAGGAAGCTGCAAAGACCGGTGTGCTTGGCGGGTTCCCTGTGCTGGGTGTGCATGCTGACGTATACGACGGCTCTTACCATGAGGTGGACTCTTCTGAGATGGCATTCCATATTGCCGGATCTATGGCGTTTAAGGATGCGATGCATAAGGGCAATCCGATTCTGCTTGAGCCTATTATGAAGGTTGAAGTAACGATGCCTGAGGACTATATGGGCGATGTTATCGGCGATATCAATTCCCGCCGCGGCCGAATTGAGGGTATGGAGGATATCGGCGGCGGAAAGATGGTCAAGGCCTATGTTCCGCTGTCAGAGATGTTTGGTTATTCTACGGATCTTCGCTCCAGAACTCAGGGCCGTGGAAATTACTCCATGTTCTTCGAGAAATACGAGCCGGTTCCAAAGAACGTGCAGGAAAAGGTGCTGTCTGAGCACAAAAAATAAGACCTAATTCTTTATAAAAGGCTTGTAAATCAAGGGAAAATAGAATATAATGATTGATAGCCTGACATTATCTATAGTAGCCCAAGATACAGGGCGCAAATTAAGGAGGACGTTATAAAATGGCTAAAGCTAAGTTTGAGAGAACGAAACCGCATTGTAACATTGGTACCATCGGACACGTTGACCATGGTAAAACCACTTTAACCGCAGCTATCACAAAGACTCTTCATGAGAGATTAGGTACTGGTGAAGCAGTTGCTTTTGAGAACATCGATAAGGCTCCGGAGGAGAGAGAGCGTGGAATTACTATCTCTACCGCACACGTTGAGTATGAGACAGAGAAGAGACATTATGCACACGTTGACTGCCCAGGACATGCTGACTATGTTAAGAATATGATTACCGGAGCTGCGCAGATGGACGGCGCTATTCTGGTTGTAGCAGCTACCGATGGCGTTATGGCTCAGACAAGAGAGCACATCCTGCTTTCCCGTCAGGTAGGCGTTCCTTATATCGTAGTATTTATGAACAAGTGTGATATGGTGGACGATCCAGAGCTTCTGGAGCTTGTAGATATGGAGATTCGTGAGCTGTTAAATGAGTACGAGTTCCCAGGTGATGACACACCAATTATCCAGGGGTCCGCTCTGAAGGCTCTTGAGGACCCGAACGGCGAGTGGGGAGATAAAATCCTTGAGCTTATGAAGGCCGTTGACGAGTGGGTTCCAGATCCAGTTCGTGAGACTGACAAGCCATTCCTGATGCCAGTAGAGGATGTATTCTCTATCACAGGCCGTGGTACGGTTGCTACCGGTAGAGTAGAGCGTGGTACTCTTCACGTATCTGATGAGGTTGAGATCGTTGGTATCAGCGAGGAGACACGTAAAGTTGTAGTTACTGGTATCGAGATGTTCCGCAAGCTTCTTGATGAGGCTCAGGCCGGCGATAACATTGGTGCGCTGCTTCGTGGCGTTCAGAGAACAGAGATTGAAAGAGGACAGTGTCTGGTTAAGCCAGGTTCTGTTAAGTGCCACAAGAAGTTTACCGCTCAGGTTTACGTTCTGACCAAGGACGAGGGTGGCCGTCATACTCCTTTCTTCAACAATTATCGTCCTCAGTTCTATTTCAGAACAACTGACGTTACTGGTGTTTGCGAGCTGCCTGCTGGTACAGAGATGTGCATGCCTGGCGACAACGTAGAGATGACCGTGGAGCTGATTCATCCGGTAGCTATGGAGCAGGGGCTTCGTTTTGCTATCCGTGAGGGCGGAAGAACGGTAGGTTCAGGCCGTGTTGTTACTATTGTTGAATAATTGATAGATTGGTATCAAGCTAAATAAAATAAATGCCGCAGTCCCTTGGAGTGAGGGGGTGCGGCTTTTTAGTGTCTGCAAAAAGAAAAGCATTTCCTTGTGAAAAACAAAAGCCCGGCAGAATGGATTGTTTGTAAAGAATGTTCATTCATGGGTTTGCCGTGGGGTAGGGAAGGCGGCAGCTTGACAGCGAAAGGAAAACATGATACCATACCATACAGAGTATTTGACAGTATAAACATAAAAGCACAGATGGAATATGATAATTGAGATTATGACTGAGAGGCTTGAAGAACCTCATATGATAAAAACGTTATGGCGGCAGATTTCTCTGCCGCCGTTTTCTTTGGCGTTTCATCTGGGTAAAGTGAGAAAGGGGTAAAAGGATGGAGATAAAAAAGGGGGCAGCAGGGGAGCTTATGAGGATTGGCATGATTATTCTGGGTAATTTGCTGTATGCCTTGGCAGTGGTGTTGTTTATTATGCCGAACAACCTGATGACAGGAGGGACTACCGGCCTGGCGCTGTTTTTTTATCGGTTTGCTGGTGTTCCGGTGAGCCTGTTTGTCAGTCTGTTTAATGTAGTCATGTTTCTTATAGGGGCCTGGATTTTGGGAAGGAGGTTTGCGGTGACGACGGCACTCAGCACAGTCATTTACCCCTTTTTGCTGGGTGCGCTGGAGCGTACGGGCTTTCAGGGCTTTATTATGGAGGAGCGGCTTGTGGCTGTTTTCTATGCAGGTTTGTTGATTGGAGCGGGGATAGGGATTGTGATGCGTGCCGGGGCTTCTACGGGCGGAGTGGATATTCCTTCTTTGATCCTTAAAAAGAAGCTTGGTATAAATATATCCTTCAGTATTTATCTGATGGACTGTGTGATTCTGGGGCTTCAGACGCTTGGGGCAGACTTCCGCGGAGTTTTATATGGAATTCTTTTGATTATGGTGTATACTATGGCGCTGAATAAGGTATTGGTGTCTGGTACTGCAAGAATTCAGGTCAAAATAGTCAGCAAAGCCTACAAAGAGCTGAACTGCCTCATCACAGAGGGGATGGACTGCGGCGTTTCTTTGCTTCACATGGAGACAGGATACCTTCATAAAGAGCAGGAAATGATACTGGCTGTGATAGCCCAAAGAGATCTGCCCAGGCTGAATCAGCTGGTAATGGACGAGGACCCAGAAGCATTTATGATAATCAATCAGATAAATGAGGTCAGGGGCAGAGGGTTTACCATGAAACGGGTTTATCGAAATGCGGCGGAGAAAACAGGCGTATAAGCGGATGGAATTGTATAATTTAGTGAAAATATGAAGCTTATATTTAGCTAATAATTCAGTTGCGGCCTTGCAAAAAAATATTTAAATGGATTTGGAAACAAAAAATAAAAATATAGAATAAATAAACAAATTCGAATGGATATATGGTGGTTAGGTTGGATAAATAAGCAAAGATACAGAAAGAACATTCAATATAATAGCATAGTATTGAAAATAAATTTAAAAACAAATATACTAAAAAAGATCCATTTTTTATAATGTTTGCCTTACATTATTAGGTAATATGCCAAAAGAAGGGGTACCATTGGTCTAAAAGGTCGTTTATATACTTTTTCTTTGGGCCGGATCACATAATCAATGAAGGAGAAAGGGAAAGAATGAAAAAGAAACTGTTATCTTTAATTCTTGCAGCTTCTATGAGTATGGTTCTTCTGGCAGGCTGCGGCGGCGGACAGGAAACTGCAACAGACACAGGGGCAAAAGCGGAAGGAGGTACGGAAGCAATTCCGGCAGGTGAGGCAGGAGTGCTTTATTCCAATGGAGGGCCTACAGAGTTCTTTGAAACCCCTTGGTTAAATCCGGGAACTTATATGTATAACAAAACTTTATATGCGCGTCTGCTGCTTGCAGACGAGAATTTATCTCCTATATCAGGTGAGGGAGAGTTGGCCTCCAGCTATGAAATGGCAGAAGATGGTTCTTATTTAAAATTCACCTTAAGGGATGGAATAACCTGGCATGACGGAGAGCCCATTACAGCAGAAGAAATTCAATGGAATATTGAGTACGCATTAAAGACAACCCTATTAAACTCCGTATTTCGCTCCGCTTTTGAAGCCATAGAAGGCTCTGGCGCTTACTTAGATGGAAGTGCGGAACATATTTCTGGTATTATAGTTGACGGAAATACGATTACATTAAACTTCGATAAGGTAGCTCCTGACGCATTGCTGGTATTTACCCAATTTGCGCCATTGCCGAAAAAATATCTGGCAGATGTAGAGCCTGTGAGCCTGCAGCAGGCAGAATACTTCCAGCATCCGGTTGGTTCCGGTCCTTTTAAGGTGGAGGAGGTGCAGATGGGTAACTATACGATACTGGCGCCTTTTGAAGGATACTATGGCGGAGCGGCAAACTACAAGATCCATTTAAATCCCAGCGCCGGAGATTCGGATCCCAATTTTGTTACAAATGCAAAAGCTGGAAAGCTGGATTATGCATACACGAAAAACATTGCTGACGTGCAGGCATTAGAAGGGCAGGCAGGTATTACCTTAGATAAAGTGGATGTGCGTTATACACGGCTTTTCTATGTGAATAAATTCCCTAACGCAGATGGAACTCCAGGCGCTCTTTCGGACTCAAGAGTGCGCCAGGCGATTGCTTATGCAATCGATATGGCCTCTATCTGCGAAGGAGTTATGAATGGAGCTGGCGTTCCTGCCAATAGCTTAACCCCTGACGGGCCGGATAAGGTAGACGGCTTAAATAGCTATGATTACAATCCTGAGAAAGCAAAACAGCTATTAGCAGAAGCGGGCTGGGATTCTAATAGAGAGATCAAAGTGGTTTACTACTATACTGATCAGGCAACTCAGGATTTAATGGCAGTTATCCAGCAGTATCTTGCTGAAGTTGGAATTAAGATGAATGCAAGCCTGGTAGAAGGAGACCTTGCAACAATTCTTTGGAAGGCGCCGGAGGATCCGGTCAATGGGCCTAGAGCGGTAGACTGGGATATGTGCTATGCGGCAAATGCGGCGCTGTCCTTACATGAGTACTATGACAGATACGCAACCGGCTACTCCATTAATTCACACACGCCTGGCGATCCAAAGCTGGATGAGTTAATTGCTGCAACAAATGCTTCCGCAGATGCGGAGGTACAGAAAAAGGCATTCTTTGAATTGCAGAAATATGAAAACGAAACATTATTTGAAATCCCATTATATTATCAGCCAATCTATTTGTTACATAGTGATAGAGTAGAAGGAATTGAGGCGATTGGTAATCCACAGTTCAATTTTAACTGGGGAGTTCAGAACTGGGTTGTAAAGTAAGATAAACCATTCAATTCAATCTGTTTTATATACCGTGTAAGGATGAGGAGTGTGTCTTAAAAGTCGCTTTAGAATCAAAATCATACCATATGCAGCGTATCGCGCTGTTATAAAATCTCTATATGGCATGATTTCTGAATGAAAATGACTTTTGAGACACTCTCTTTCTTTATGGAAATGGGACGAATCAGAAAGGAAGGCTAAACATGCTTAAGTATACAGTGAAAAAAATCCTGGGAATGATTCCGATGCTGCTGATTATTACCTTTATCATCTATTGGCTGTTGGATCTGACGCCAGGAGATCCTACCTCTTATTTAATGGATCCGGAGTCCCTGGCCCGGTTAACGAAAGAACAAATGGCAGCTTTAAGAGCGCAGTATGGATTAGATGATCCCTTTGTTATCAGATATTTTAAGTGGTTATTCCGAATTTTACATGGAGACTTTGGCTATAGTACCTCCAGCGGAGTTCCGGTTATTAAAATTATGGCCCAAAGACTTCCTGCTACGCTGGAGCTGGCAGTGGCGGCCTTATTGATTTCTACCGTTCTTGGAAGTATTCTGGGAGTGTTAGGCGCTATTTATAAAGGAAGCATTGGAGACAATGTTCTGACTGTGGCAGGTATGATTGGAGTTTCGATTCCACAGTTTTTCTTTGGCGTATGCGCTATTTTAATCTTTGCTTTGAACTTAGGATGGCTGCCAGTTGGAGGGCGTACGGATACCAATGTAGTAACCTTTTTAGAACGCGCGAAATACATGGTATTACCAGCTCTTGTGCTGGGGGTTTCTATGACTGCGGGCGTAATGCGATATGCCAGAAGCAGTATGCTGGATACGATGAATAAAGATTACATAAAAACTGCAAGAAGTAAGGGCCTGCCAGAATGGAGGGTAAATCTGATACATGGATTCAGGGTGTCGCTGACTCCTGTAATTGTATTAATTGGCTTCCGTCTGCCAACGCTGATCGCAGGTTCCGTAGTAATTGAAACAGTATTTCAGTGGCCTGGAATAGGAAGTGCGTTTAATACTGCAGTACGTTCTCAAAACTATAACCTGGTTATGATGTTAGCCCTGCTTTTTGTATTTATGACCTTGTTTGCCAGTACCTTTGTTGATATTATGACGGCGGCGCTGGACCCAAGGGTGAAGCTGAACGGATAGGAGGTGATAAAGGTGTCAAAACAATCCAGATTGAATCGCAAGTTTGATAGAATAAAAAGACTGGAGGAGTCCGGTGAATTAAAAAGAAGGAAGCAGGGGAATCGGGCCTTAAGAAAGCTTCTGAATAACCGCCTGGCCATCGTGGGAGGAGCTATTTTTTTGGTTATTTTGCTAAGCTGTATTTTTGCTCCCTTTCTGGCCTCCTATTCTCCAACGGCAGTAGATATGAAGGCTATTTTAAAGATGCCTTCAGGAAATCACCTTTTTGGAACGGATAAATTAGGAAGAGATGTATTTGCCAGAGTTCTGTACGGAGGACGTATGTCCATCGCTATCGGCTTTGGGAGCGCGCTTGGCTGTGCTGTCATTGGAGTTTTGGCAGGATGTTACAGCGGCTACAGGGGCGGGAGGTTTGACCAGCTCATGGTTCGGATTTCGGAGATTTTTATGTCCATTCCGCAGCTTATTCTGGTTCTGATGCTGGTATCAATCTTAGGGCAGAGCGCAAAGAATATTGTAATTATATTTATAATTTGCGGCTGGGGTTCATCCTTCCGTATGGCAAGATCCCAGGTGCTGTCTATCCGTGAGGAGGAATATGTTCAGTCTTTAAAGGTTTTTGGGCTGAATCCATTTGTTATCTGTTATAAGCATATCCTGCCAAATGCCTTAAGTCCGATTATAGTTAATGTGACCTTAAGTACGGCTATGTTTATTCTTGAAGAGGCGGCGCTGAGCTTTTTAGGTCTGGGCGTTCCCCTGGAGGTTCCCACCTGGGGAAATATTTTAAATGCTGCCCAGGATTTATATACGTTAGAAAATAGCTGGTGGCTGTGGCTTCCAACAGGTATTGTGGTTTCTCTTTTCGTTATGAGTATTAACTTTTTAGGTGATGGAATCCGGGATACAACAGATCCCACGCAGCAGGGTTAGGAGGGCGTAAGAATGAAGAAAGAACAGGATGTAATTATTTCAGTGAACAATCTGAAAACATATTTTTATACCAACCAGCGCTGCAATAAAGCGATTAATGGAGTATCTATGGTAATTAAGAGGGGAAAAACTCTGTGTATTGTTGGAGAATCCGGTTGTGGAAAAAGTGTAACAGCAACCTCTATTATGCAGCTTTTACCGAAGCTTTCCCGTATTGAAGAGGGAGAAATTATCTACCATAGTGAAGATGGGCGTGGAGATATACATATTGAAAGGCTGGAACGGAATGGAAAGCAGATGCGCTCTTTGAGAGGTCATGACATTGCTATGATCTTCCAGGATCCTATGACTGCCTTGAATCCGGTATATACCATTGGCTGGCAAATCTGCGAGATGATTCGTTCTCATGAGAGAGTGACGAAAAAAGAAGCAAGAGCAAGAGCGCTGCAGCTTTTAAAGGATATGGGAATCCCGAATCCTGAAAAACGGATTGACCAATACCCCCATGAATTTTCGGGAGGTATGCGTCAGCGTGCTATGATTGCTATGGCTATGAGCTGTAAGCCTAAGGTGTTAATTGCAGATGAACCGACTACCGCCTTGGATGTGACGATTCAAGCGCAAATTTTTGAATTGATGAAGCATTTAAAGGAGGAATACAATACTGCCATTATGCTGATCACCCATGATATGGGCGTGGTATGTGAGCTGGCTGATGACGTGGCAGTTATGTATATGGGAAATATCATTGAAAGCGGAACGGCTCAGGAGGTTTTAGGCTCTCCGGCCCACCCCTATACAAAAGCACTATTAAAGTCAATCCCTATTTTGGGAAAGGGCGCGAAACAAGAGATTCATCCGATTCCGGGCTCCACACCAGATCCCTATGATCGCCCCAGCGGCTGCCAGTTTGCTCCCAGATGCGGGTATGCCTGTGCAGCCTGTGATGGAGCGATGCCTGAGGAAGCCATAGTAGAGGGGACTCATATGGTGCGCTGCAGCAGATATAAGGAGGTGTTAACAGATGCCAGATAAGAAAGAAAAACAGCCTTTATTAACGATCAGAGGATTAAAAACCTTCTTTCCTGTAAAACATGGATTTTTAGGCAGGGCAGAGTCTTACGTGCAGGCTGTAAACGATATCGATCTTACCATTTACAGAGGAGAGACTTTGGGATTAGTAGGAGAATCCGGCTGCGGAAAAACGACACTGGGAAAAACAATTTTACAGCTATATAAGCCTACGGCAGGTGAAATGATATATGAATTTGAGGATGGTTCCCGCAATCTTGCAGAACTGAAAAAGGATGAAATGGATATGGCCAGAAGAAAGATTCAAATTGTCTTTCAGGATCCGCAATCATCCCTGAATCCCTCTTTTACCATTTATCAGTCCTTGTCAGATCCGTTAAAAAAGTTTGGAGTTAAAACCAAAGCGGAACGCAGAAAGGTGATCGGGGACTTATTAGAAGCAGTTAATATGCGCAGAGAGTATATGGATCGTTATCCTCATGAGTTTTCAGGGGGTCAGAGACAGCGTATAGGAATAGCAAGAGCTTTATGCATCAACCCGGAGCTTGTTATTTGCGATGAAGCCGTATCGGCCCTTGACGTATCGATTCAGGCGCAGGTTCTCCAGCTCTTAAAAGAATTGAAGGAGAAGCATAATCTAACATATATCTTTATTACCCACGATTTAAGTGTGGTAGAATATATAAGCGATAGAATCGCGGTTATGTATTTGGGCAGAATTGTAGAGCTTGCAGATGCAGATGAATTGTATCAGCATAGTATTCATCCATATACACAGGCTCTGCTATCTGCCATACCGGTAGCGGACATTAATCATAAAAAGGAAAGAATCATATTAAAAGGTGATGTTCCGTCTCCAATGAATCCGCCCAGTGGCTGCCATTTCCATGGACGCTGCCGTATGTGCCAGGAAATATGCAAAAAAGAAAAGCCTGAGCTACAGAAATATATCATTGAAGGAAGGGAACATTTTGTGGCGTGCCATTTTGCAAAGGAGAATATGGAAGCATGCGCTGTGTCAGCAGAATCTATGTAGATGTATTAGTAGTTGGAGCTGGTTTGGCTGGTTTGACAGCAGCTATTTCTGCGGCTGAAGAGGGTGCTAGGGCAGCCATTATCAGCAGAGGGAGGCTTTGCTCTGGTTCCAGCTTCTATCCTGGAACCTGGGGGTTAGGCTTGGTAGCTCCAGAGGATGAAAAGGATGAGGCGGATCTGGAAGAAACAATTTTAAGAATTGGAGAAGGAATGGCTAATCCGGCTCTGGTTCACACCTTCACAGGAAAAATAAGGGAAAGTCTGGAATACTTAGAGTATCTGGGAGTTCCCTTAAGAGAGGCAAAGGCAAATAAAGAGAGGGAATTTATCCCGTGCTTTGATCATAAAAACAGGCTTTGGAAGGGAATTGAAAAGCCTGGAAGCTCTCAAATGATGTCGAAGCGGTTGCGTGAATTAAAAGTCGCCTGTCTTGAACATATGACAATCCTAAGGCTGTTAAAAGAAGGAGAACGTGTTTGCGGCGCGCTGGCCGTCAAGAGAAACGATGAGGGGCTTAGCTTTGTGGAAATCCTAAGCCCGGCAGTGATTTTAGCGACTGGAGGAATGGGAGGCTTATTTGCACACCGCTTGACTACAGATGATGTGACAGGAATTGGTCAATACCTGGCTTTAGAGTCAGGAGCTAAATTGTTTAATCTGGAATTTATGCAGATGATGCTGGGGCATGTACACCCTGCGCCCAAGACTATCTATAATGAAAAGATGTTTCGATTCAGCCGTTTTTATGTAGAAAATAAGGAATTATTTTCGGAATGGGAAGAGGAAGAAAGGGATAAGCAGTTAGAATTAAGATCCGGGTATGGGCCCTTTACGACACGCCTTTCGTCTAAAAAGGTGGATCTGGAAATTTATAAGGAAAGCCAAAGGAGAAGAGAGGGGATTCGTGTTGTTTATCAAGAGGAGGTAAAGCGGCATCAGCCTGAGTTTATTAAAACATATTTTGACTGGTTAAAGGAAGAAAAAAATTTGACTATGGATGATCCGGTATGGTTAAGCATGTATGCTCATGCTTCTAACGGTGGGATTGCTATTGATGAAGAGGCATTTACGGGAGTAGAAGGTCTGTATGCCTGTGGTGAAGTAACCGGAGGCATGCATGGGGCAGATAGGCTGGGAGGGCTGTCTTCGGCCAATGGGCTGGTCTTTGGACGTATTGCTGGTAAGGCGGCAGCCCGGTCTGAGAGAGGGAAGAAAGAAGGCGCCGCAGCATATTATTATCAGCCGCTTTATGTCATTTTGGAAGCTAAGAAATATCTTCATACGATACAAAAATTGAATCAACAGCATGCCATGCTCATAAGGAGCGAAAGAGGAAGTAAGAACGTTTTACAGGAACTATCAAAGCTTCATAGTCAGATGGAACGGGATAAAATTCCCCTGGAAAAGACAGATTGTTCTATGGAGGAGCTGCTTAGAACCGTAGATTTGGAGGCGGCTTTCGAGCTTACCCTTGCGCTGCATCAGGCGATTTTGCTTCGCAGGGAAAGTAGGGGGCCTCATTATCGGGAGGATTGTCCAAAACGGGTGAATGGTTTAAATATACCAATCTATTCATGGAAGCAGGATAACGAGATAGTAACGCATCTTCAAATGGACAGATTTACATAGCAACGATAGAAGGGAAACAAAGAATGCCGGCAAAAGATATGTCTTTACAGCAATTAAAGCAGTATACTGGAAGTACTCCCAGGCCGAAGGATTTTTGGGAATTTTGGGAGAAAAGAGCGGGGGAGGCCTGGGCCCTGCCCTTGGAATATGAGCTGAAGGAAGCGGAAATTCCTCACACCCCTTATACTCAGTATTATGACGTATGGTTAAGGGGAATGGCAGGGGCCAGGCTCCATATTAAATATGTAAAGCCTGTTGGAAAAAGAAAGGTGCCTGTGGTTCTGCAGTTTCATGGATATCCAGGCTCCTCCAGAGGCTGGTTTGAACAATCCAGCTTTGCCGGTTTAGGGATGGCCGTTCTTGCTATGGACTGTCCGGGGCAAGGAGGCATCAGTGAGGATCTTGGCGGACGGCAGGGAACCACTGCCGCAGATCATATTATCATGGGGGCGGATGGTCCGCCGGAGAAGCTGTATTATGTGGAGGTCTTTCAGGACACCTGCCTGATGGTGCGTTTGGCTTTAGCATTAGAGGGATTGGATACAGAGCAAATTTATGTAAATGGAGCCAGTCAGGGGGCTGGCCTAGGATTGGTATGCACAGCATTAAATGCGTCTTATATAAAGCGCTGTGCGGCTCTTTACCCATTTCTTTCTGATTATCGCAGAGTATGGGAGATGGATAGAGATGTTATCGTTTATAATGGCCTGGCTTACCATACCCGTTGGTTTGATCCGATGGGAGAACACCTGGAGGAATTTTTCACTAAATTGGGATACATTGATGTGCAGAATTTTGTAGAACGAATTACCTGTCCGGTTTTATGCGGAACCGGCCTTATGGATGATGTATGTCCGCCATCTACCCAGTTTGCCGTATTTTCCAAGATCACTGCTCGGAAAAAGCATTTTATTTTCTATGAATATGGTCATGAGGAAATTGCTGCGTTTGATAATAAGATTATTAACTTTTTTGGTAACAAGGAGGATGGGGCATGCCTGGAACAGATTTAAGATTGGAGGAATTAAAGACTTATACAGGGGCCTGTCCCGGTCCAAAGGATTTTGCGAAGCATTGGAAGCAGATGAAGGAACAGATTGGAGCTTTGGCTTCACCTGTCTCTATGGATAAATTGGAAATGGAAACAGAGGAACTGGAGTATTATATTATTACAGTTAAGACAAGGGATGGCTGTCTGCTTAAAGCCAAATATATCTGCCCTTCTAAACCGGGCCTGTATCCTACAGCCATACAGTTTCATGACTATCCTCAGTCCTCCCGAAGCTGGCTTCACTTAAGCCGTTATGGCGCTATCGGCTATGCTGTTTTAGCCCCTGACTGCCGGGGGCAGGGGGGAATGAGTGAATGTGGAGCAGCAGGAAAAGGGCCGACGGCCTGCGGCCCTTTGTTTCATGGCCTGGATGGAGAGGTGGAGGAGCTATATCTGCACCGGATTTACGAAGATGCGCTGCTGTGGACGGAGGTTGCAAAGGGATTAAAAAAGACCGATAGAACCCATATGGCTGTGTACGGAGAAGGCCAGGGAGGAGCGCTGGCTATAGCATGCGCAGCCCTCTATCCGGAAGTGGAAAAATGTGTCAGCCATTATCCCATGCTCTGTGACTATAAGAGAATCTGGGAAAAGGATTTTTCAGGAGGGCCTTATATGGGGTTATTTTATTATTTCAGATGGCAGGACCCTATGCATGAAAAGGAACAGGAGATCTTTGATAAGCTGGCTTATGTGGACGCGAAGAATTTTGCCCCATTGCTTCGCAATAAGGTATTAATTAGCATTGGCCTGCAGGATATGAACACACCTCCGTCTTCTCAATTTGCCCTTGCTAATGGGATTGTTTGTGACAACAGGTGCTGTGTATATCCAAATCATGGTCACGAATTAAACAACTTTTTTGAAAATGAGTACTTGAAATTTTTAATAGAGCAGTAAGCTGGCTGCCCATTCAGGCAGGAGTGTTCTTGGCTGAGATCAGTCAGATACTTCTGCCTGATTTGTTCTATACCTCTCTAACAAAAGATAAGTAAACCGGTCTATGATCCGGTTGGCTATCAGAGACAGGCGGTAGAAGATAATGCCTGTAATGGAGATAAACAAAAAGTACTGAAAGAACAGCTCATGGTTTTCCTGGAAGGACAGGGCTCTGCCTGCGTAGGGCGCCATAAAAATTCCAACCAGTATATGGTGAACCAGAAATACAGAGAAGGAGCAGGCGGACATGGCTTTGCAGAGGGTGGTCAGACAGCTCCATTGGATGAGCTGGGAGAACCAGGTCAGGAATAAGAAGCAGGACACGCCAGTCCACAGAATGATATAGGGCATAGGCAGGCTTAAGGGGACGAACATGGTGACCAGAAAGGCGGCCAAAGCGCCCAGGCCTAAGGGCCATTTGAGGGGTTTATAGCTTTCTGTATTTTTGTTCGGGCCATCCGCCTTGTAGATATAGCACACGAAATACATACCGAACAATACCTCCGGTATCCTTGTGAGGAAGAACCTCTGCTCCTCCATACGGAATGGGTAAAAGCGAAGATAGGGGATGTAGAGAAGGGCTGTTACAAGGGCTGTGGCGGCAGGCCTTTTAAGCACAAGGCGGCGCAGCAGGGGAAATACCAGATAGATAAATATGATACAGCCCACGAACCATTCTCCAACCAGGTAATAATTAGGAATCAGATAGTTCAGATATCCATCCATTCCCAGGACGCTTAATAAGAGCGTGATTTTAGAGTGAACCATGGGCAGCCGGTTTATGATATAAAAATGGATAAAAAAGGCGGCGTAGACGATCCAGTACAGGGGGTAGATGGACAGAAACCTCTTTTTAAAGTAATTCTTTAACTCCAGCTTCTCTGCGTAAGCGTACATAAGGGAGGCGCCTGAGAGGATAAAGAAAAGAGACACGCCGATATGGCCCATGGTGCCGTTGGCATAGCGCAGAAACAGGATGAAGCCGGTTTCAATCCTGCTGTCGATACAGTAGGCATTGTAATGGAACACTACAATCATTACCATGGCAAAAACCCTTATAAAATCAAATGAAAAAATACGTTTGGTTTTCATTGGCAACCTCTCTCCTCATCCTCAGACATTTGTCATTACACATACTCTACCAGAAAGGATGCATAAAAGCAAGGAACTCTTTTTGGACTTCTGGATTCTTTCGTTATGTATTTGCGCCGGGTATCCTGTATGGGGAGCCGGCTATGGCGCACAGACGGCAGGAGAAGCTATCAGGGGCTTCGGGTCATATGAAAAAAATTTGAAAATGCTGCAACTTTTCCCAAACGCTTAGCGTCTAATAGTAGGAAATCAAAAAAGGAGGATTTATATCATGAAAAAAAGAAACCTATTTGTCGCAGTTTTTACCACATTAATTATGGCTACCGGCTGCTCCACTCAAGGAGGAAACACATCATCCGCTGCTCCAACCCAGGCAGTCAGCAGCACTGCGGCTGAACAGGAAAGCAGTACAGCGAATGCTGACAGCGAAGCTGCCGAAGAGGCCGTAACCACAGCAGCAGAGGAGACAACCCAGGCTGAGGAGTCCACAGAATCCACGGTCACAGGAAAAATCAGCGATATTAAGGATTTTATGTTTACCATTACAGACGACGGCGGTAAGGACTATTGTTTCAGCTTTGATGGTCCGGCTCCAGAGGGCTTGTCTTCTGTAAAGGATGGGGATACCGTTACTGTGGTATATACAGGTAAGGTGGAAGAAGCAGAGGCATTTACAGGAACCATCATTTCTGTTACAAAACAGTAAGAAAGAAACAGGCCGGAGATTTTTCTCAATTTGTTCAGATTAAATGAAGTGATTTGATAGAGACATAGGAGAGGAGGAAGTAACAACAATCCTCTCCTTTTTTGCGTATCCGTTCAATAAGTATGTGGAAGATTTATGCGGAATGGGGTAAAAAGGTTATTTGTGTTGCTTGTGGGCATAAGCAGTAAAGAGAATTTTAAGAGACATGTAATAAAATCGATATTGTAAATGTAAGATTATTTGAGTATGATGTAGCATGTAACAGTTTTGGAGAAAGTTGGGAGGACGAATTAAATGAAGATACATAATGTTCTGAAGGGAAAGGCCCTTATACTGGCGGCAGTTATGTTCTGCAGTACGGCTTTTATGACTTCGGTGGAACCTTTGGGGAATCAGGTTCCAGAGGTTTTGGCAGCCCAGGAAACCCAGGCATCACAGGAGGCTGCCCAGGCACAGGACTTTGTGCCTGCTGTTACAGGAACCATTCATTCCTGCACCATTACCAGCGATAAGGGAAATATAGCAGTCCGTTACTCCAGTACGGGAGATACAGCAGGAACGGACGGTCAGGTTTATGTGTTTGAGCTTCAGCCCTATGAGGATGGAGTGGGAGAGCGGCAGGATTTTATTGGCCAGGCGGCTGTAGGTGCGGAAAATACCCTTACGGTAGCTCTGAACAGGGGAACGGTTCAGGATCGCCTTTACAGCTCCTTTATCCTTACGGTTTATGACGGCACAAGGTTTATAGAAATCAGCCCGCGCCACTATATTACCAACCCGGAGGCAGTGGCCTCCAACACGGCTGAGTTTAAGGACCCCTTAACGAAAAAGGGACTGAATATTGAGATTGATATGCTCAGCGACGCCTTTGATCTGGGCGTAAAACATGTAACAACCAACATTGCCTTTTCTCAGATTTGGGGTACCGGAATTGAATACAATTATGACGGCGAGACCTATCACTTTAATAAAGAGGTAATGGATGCCTATGACGCTACCATCAGCGCCCTTTCCAACAAGGGAATGCTGGTTACGGTTATTATACTCAACGACTGGAATCCCAATACACCCAATCTGATTTATCCGGGAACCCAGAAAACGGACAGTGCGTTCTACTATATGTTCAACGCGGCTACGGAGGCAGGCTTTAAGCAGACCAGGGCTATGGCGGCCTTCCTGGCAGAGCATTACGACGGCAGCAATCCTGACCATGGAAAGGTTTCTAACTGGATTATCGGAAACGAGATCAACTGTCAGATATGGAACTATATGGGGCCTGCCGATATTTCTACCTATGTGCGGGCATATCAGAGAGCCTTCCGTATGTTCTACACGGCCATAAAGAGCACCAGCGCCAATGACCGGGTGTATTTCTCCCTGTCATACAACTGGGGCCAGCCCTTTGATAATCAGACGGATCTTAACTACAAGGGCAAGGATATTGTGGATTATTTCAATTCCATTGCCAACCGGGAGGGGCAGATGGAGTGGGGGCTTGCCTACCATCCATATCCGGCGCCTCTTACAGAGCCGGAGTTCTGGGATGACGCCCAGATGGGAGTGATTACAGAGGATTACAATTCTCCGGTTATTAACTTTGCTAACCTGAATGTGCTGACCGATTATTTTGCTCAGGAAACCCTGAGGACGCCTTCCGGTCATGTGCGTCATATTATTCTTACAGAGCAGGGCTTTACATCCCAGAGTCCCACCAGGGGGAATGTGGCTGACATACAGGCGGCTGCCTACGCTTACTCCTATTACATTGTAGACAGCAATCCATATATTGATGCGTATACCTTAAGCCGCCAGGTAGACGCGCCTTTAGAGGCTAAGGACAGCTTGAATTTTGGCCTGTGGGAGTGCGATATGAGCAAGCCCAACCTGATTGTGGCTACCAAGCGTAAGAAGATATGGCAGGTATTTCGGGATATTGATAAGAAAAACAGCACTCTGGAGGCAACGGAATTTGCAAAGGAGATTATCGGTATCCAGAAATGGTCAGATGTAATTCCAAACTTCAAGTGGAGAAGTATGGAGAAGTAGATATAAAAAGCAGAGCAAGAGCATATATACACCTTGAAGACAGTTTGTCCAGCTGTCTGCAAGGTGTATTTTTTTACTTTATAAGAACGACGCTGACACGTTCTTATGATAATATGGGGTGGGGCTACGCTCTGCTTGCCGGTTATTCGGAAGGTCAGGAAATGAAGGAGGCGCCTGAAGCATTTATGGCATTCATCACATCCTCTGAAAAGGGCGCGTTACTAATCAAGAAATCCAGATTTTGGAAGGAGGTAAGCTTAAAATACCCGACTGCATGCTCTTTGGTGCTGTCGCAGAGAAGAATTTTTTTGTTAGCGTTTTTCAGCATGCTTCTCTTGGTCAGCGCCTGAAAATCATCTCCTTCAAATATACCAAGCTTGTTTATGGCCTTGCAGGAGAAAAAGAAGGTATCTGCCCGGAAGTTATCCAGGAAATTAGTGGAATATTCCCCAATAATGGAAAGACTTTTGTTTTTCAGCTGGCCGGGGCATACATAGACGCGCACGCCTGGAGCATTGCTTAAAAGGGTGGCCACGTTCAGGCCGTTGGTGATTACAGTCAGATTTTTACATGCCTTTAGAAAGGGGCACAGATAGCTAACTGTGGAGGAGGAGTCCAAAAAGATGACCATATTGTCATGGATATAGTCTCTGCACTGTTTTGCGATTGCTGACTTTTTGTCCGGGTTTTCCATTTTGCGCATCATAACGGGATTTTCGGTGGCGCTTTCTGCAATCAGGGCGACGCCTCCGTGGTGGCGGCGGATAATACCCTCCTCTTCCATCTGTATTAAATCTCTGCGCAGCGTAGACCGGGAGGCATACAACCTTTTGCAAAGGAGATCCATAGAGCATCCCCCTCCCCTTGAGTCGAGTAAATCAATAATCTCAAATTTTCGCTGCTGGTATGACATGAGGCTCCCTCCCCATTAGCTAAATTTTTGTGAACTACAATGAACTTTTCTGAATAATTATACCAGTAAAATTGATAAAATGTCAATAGAATGTCCAAATATTGAAAAGATATTGTTCAAATAGTATACTGTAAACGATAATAAAAAAGGATTCAAGAGGATGATTTCAGAAGGAGCTGGGTATGAAGAAGGTGCTGGCAATCGATATGGGAGCAACCTCTATCAGGGGTATCCTGGGCTATATTGAGGATGGCTTCCTTGTAACACGGGAGGTTATGCGCATGTCCCATGAGATCGTATATAAACAGGGGCGTATGCGCTGGCAGTGGGAAAAGCTGCTGAATAAGGTTGTGGAGACGATACTCCAGACAGGAGAGGAAATTTCGTCTGTAGGAATTGACACCTGGGGAGTGGATGTTGGACTCATTGGAAGAGACGGCTGTATGGTAGCGGATCCGGTAGCTTATAGAGATCCGGATAATGTGAAGGGCTACAAGCTGGCTGTTGAGAGGATGGGAGCGGAGGACATCTTCCTAAAAACAGGGAATCAGGTTATGCCTATTAATACCCTGTTCCAGTTAGTTGCATTGAAGGAATTATATGGGGAGGAATGGGAGAAGGCGGAAACGATACTTCTGATGCCGGATTTGTTTAACTACATGTTGACCGGGAACAGGACGGCGGAAGAGACAATCCTGTCCACGACCCAGCTGTTTGATTTAAAAGAGAAAACATTCAGCAGAGAAATCCTTCAACGGTTCGGTATAAAAGAGGGGATGTTCCCTCCTGTGGTAAAGGCCGGAACTGTGGTGGGCAACACCGCCGGCGGAAGAATCGAAGCCTTGAAGGGACTGGACGTGGATGTGATAGCTGTCTGCGGCCATGACACTGCAAGCGCGGTTCTCCTTACTGACGCATTCCGAAATTCGGACTGTCTGTTTTTAAGCTGCGGCACCTGGTCCCTGCTGGGGGGACTTACAGACCAGGCTGTGCTGGATGTCAAAGCCTTTGAAAAATCGCTCACAAACGAATTGGGCTATGACTCCCGCAATATGTTATTTAAAAATATAACAGGGCTTTACCTTCTGGAGAAATTCAGAAGGCAGATGGGGGAACGGCTGGGAGCTGTGCCGGATTTTGATGAAATTACAGATTATGTTAGGAGGGACAGATCGGCCTCTGTCATTATTGATATTGAGGAGCCGGATTTTGGGGAGGAGGACACGGACGCGAAGGAGGCTATAGACGCCTATCTGCGGCGGACGGGACAGCCTCTTCCAAAGGAGGACATGGGGTATTTCAAGGTGATATATGAAAGTCTTGTACAGAAGTATGCGGAAACGGTGGAGGCCATCCAGACAGTATCGGGCAAAGCCTACAATGCTCTGCATATGATCGGGGGAGGAGCCAAGTCGCCGCTGCTTTGCCAGATGATTGCCGACACAATATCGCTTCCGGTTACGGCAGGTCCCTTTGAAGCGACGGCTCTGGGCAATATCCTTATACAGCTGGTGGCTCTGGGAGAGCTGGACTCCATGGAGTCTGGACTTCGCCTTGCCTGGAAATCCGCTCATGTAATCAAATATAATGCAAATAAAAAATAGAAGCATAACAGAATAGGAGGAATTAGTTATGAATTATCCCAAAATAGGAATCAGACCAACCATTGATGGAAGATGGGGAGGCGTCAGGGAATCGCTTGAGGATCAGACCATGGGGATGGCAAATGCCGCTAAAGAGCTGATAGAAGGCAATCTGAAGTATCCGGACGGAACGGCTGTTCAATGCGTTATCTCTCCCACTACCATAGGAGGAGGAACGGAGGCTCAGCTTTGTGAGGAATTTTTTGCTGCCCAGAATGTGGCAGGAACCCTTACGGTCACGCCCTGCTGGTGCTATGGTACGGAAACGATGGATTTAAATCCCAACACCATAAAGGCGGTATGGGGCTTTAATGGAACAGAGCGTCCGGGAGCCGTATATCTGGCTGCCGTTATGGCTGCTTATGCACAGCGCGGCCTTCCCGCGTTTTCCATTTACGGTCATGATGTACAGGATGCAGGAGACAGAACCATTCCTGAGGACGTTCAGAAGAAGATTTTGGATTTCGCCAGGGGCGCGGTAGCAGTGGGCATTATGAGAAACCAGTCCTATGTAAATATCGGTTCTGTGTCCATGGGTATTGCGGGCTCTGTAGCCAACGTGGATTTCCTTCAGAAATATCTGGGCATGCGGACTGAATGGGTGGATATGACCGAGGTGCTAAGACGCATTCAGCTGGGGATTTACGATCATGAGGAATATGCGGCTGCTCTGGAATGGGTAAAGGAAAACTGCAGGGAAGGCTACAACTGCAATGAGGGCAAGAATCTTCCTGAGGTAATTACAAAGAGCAGATATATCCCTGAGGATCAGCAGTGGGAATTTGTGGTAAAGCATGCTCTGGTTGTGAGAGATATTTTAAAAGGCAATCCCAAGCTTGGAGCCATGGGCTGGCATGAGGAAGCTCTTGGAAGGAACGGTCTGGCCGGCGGCTTCCAGGGACAGAGAATGTGGACGGACTGGCTGCCCAACGCAGATTTCACTGAGGCAATTATGGCCTCCAGCTTTGACTGGACAGGGGCCAAGCAGCCGGTTCCCTTTGCTACCGAGAATGATACCCTGAACGGAATTGCCATGATGTTCGGATGGCTTGTAACCAATAAAGCGCCCATTTTCAGCGATGTGCGTACCTACTGGTCTCCTGAGTCGGTTAAGCGTATTACAGGCAAGGAGCTTAAGGGCCATGGGGCGAATGGCATTATCCACCTGATTAATTCGGGAGCAAGCTGCCTGGACGGCTGCGCGGGAGCGAAAAACGAACAGGGTGAGGGCTGCATGAAGGAATGGTGGAATATGACCCAGGAGGATATTCAGGCCTGCCTTAAGGGCACGGACTGGTGCCGGGCCAACTATGAGTACTTCAGGGGAGGCGGCTTCTCCTCTCATTTCAGAACCAGCGCGGAAATGCCGCTTACCATGCTTCGCTGCAATATAGTGGAAGGTGTTGGACCCACGCTGCAGGTTATTGAAGGCTATACCTGCGTGCTGGAGGACGACGTACATAGGATTCTGGATGAGAGAACGGATCGTACCTGGCCTACCACCTGGTTTGCGCCCAACATCGGAATAGGGGCTGCGGACAGTGTGTACAATGTTATGGCCAAATGGGGCGCTAACCACGGAGCCAGCGTATATGGACACGTGGGTGATCGTCTGATTACGTTGGCCTCTATGCTCCGTATTCCGGTTGCTTTCCATAATATAGAGGCGGGACGGATTTATAGGCCTCATTCCTTTAACGGATTTGGCACCTCGGATCTGGAAGGACAGGATTTCAGGGCGTGTGCCTACTATGGCCCGCTGTACAAATAAATAGAAAGACAGGTTTAGGATTACCGCGCGTATAAGATAGTAGAAAAGAAAAAGGTGGGAAAGCGTAATGTTGATGGAGAAAGAAAGAACGGAGCTGGTGAAATACGGAATAAAGCTGGTGGAAGCAGGGCTGACAAAAGGCACAGGAGGGAATCTGAGCGTATTTGACAGGGAGAATGGCCATATGGCCATTACTCCCTCTGGAATTGACTTCTTTGAAATCAAGCCTGAGGATATTGTGATTTTAGATCTTGAGGGTAACAAGGTGGAGGGCGAGCGCACCTGTTCCTCTGAGTGGGAAATGCATCTGCTGCAATATAAGACCAGGCAGGATATAGATGCGGTAATACATGCCCATACCATGTATGCCACGGTTATTTCCTGCCTGCGCTGGGAGCTTCCTGCCACCCACTATATGATAGCGGTAGCGGGGCCGGATGTGCGGTGTGCCGAATACGCTACCTACGGAACCCATGAGCTGGCTGTGAATGCTGCCGAGGCCATGAAGGACAGAAAGGCTGTTATTCTGGCAAATCATGGAATACTTGCGGGAGCTCAGGATTTGCTGAACGCGTTTAATATCATTGAGGAAGTTGAATATTGCGCTCAGGTTTACTGCAATGCCCGCAGCATTGGAAATCCGGTGGTTCTTCCAAAGGAAGAGATGACGCTGATGGCAGAGCGGTTCAAAACCTATGGTCAGAGGAAAACCGTGGTGTAGGAATTCTGTTTAAAGGAGTTTTATATGGGTGAAGTAATACTGAACATGCAGGATATACAGAAATCCTTCTCAGGAGTCCAAGCGCTAAAAAATGCCCAGCTGGAGCTTAGATCAGGGGAGGTAGTGGCCCTGATGGGGGAAAATGGCGCAGGCAAATCTACCCTGATGAAGATCCTGACAGGGATTTATTCAAAGGATGCCGGAACCATCCATTATTTAGGAAAAGAAGTTGAGTATAAGAATCCGGCTCAGTCAGAGGCAGCAGGAATTGCGATTGTTCATCAGGAGCTGAATATGATGAACGATTTGACAGTAGCACAGAACCTGTTTATCGGACATGAATCCATGAATGGCTTTTTCATTAATGACAGGGCGATGATAGAGAAGGCAAAGGAGCTTTTCAAGCTGCTGAATATTGAGATAGATCCATCTGTAAAAATCGGCAGCCTGACCGTAGGGAAGCAGCAGATGGTTGAGATTGCCAAGGCCATTTCCTCCAATGCCAGGGTGATCGTATTTGACGAGCCTACGGCTGCTTTGACGGATTCTGAGATTGAGGAGCTTTTTAAGGTCATTCGGGATCTTAGGAAGAAGGGGGCTGGTATCATCTACATCTCTCACCGTATGGATGAGATCAATGTAATTTCAGACAGAGTGACCGTAATGAGAGACGGAGAGTTTGTAGGTACTCTTGTGACAAAGGAGTGCACTAAGAACGACATCATCAAGATGATGGTGGGAAGAACGGTATTCAGCGAGCCCAAGACGGCTTCCAATGTGAAGAAGGACGCGCCGGTGGTGCTGCGGTGTGAAAATCTCTGTAGGGGAAAGGCTGTTAAAAATGTTACCTTTGAGCTGCGCAAGGGAGAAATTCTGGGCTTTAGCGGGCTTATGGGAGCGGGCAGAACGGAGACTGCAAGGCTGCTGTTTGGAGCAGACAGAATGGACTCCGGGAAAATCATAATCAATGGAAGAGAAGTGAAGATTCAATCTCCAGAGGACGCGGTCAAGGCAGGAATCGGCTATCTGTCCGAGGACAGGAAGCGGTTCGGGCTTATACTGGATAAGGACGTGGAGGAAAATACGGTCCTTGCTACCCTGGATCAGTTTGTAAGCGGGCTTTTTATCAACCGGAAAAAGGTTCGGGAGATTGCTGAAAAATATGTAAGCGAGCTCAGAACAAAGACGCCCAGCGTCAGGCAGCATGTAAAGAAGCTTTCCGGTGGTAACCAGCAGAAGGTAGTAATCGCGAAATGGCTGGTGCGGGACTGTGACATATTGATATTTGACGAGCCTACCAGAGGAATAGACGTGGGCGCCAAAAGTGAGATTTACAGCTTGATGGAGCGCCTTGCAAAGGAAGGAAAGTCAATTATTATGATCTCCTCAGAGCTGCCTGAGGTGCTCAGGATGAGCGACAGGGTCATCGTCATGTGCGAGGGAAAAATTACAGGCGAGATTCCAATTCAGGAAGCTAATCAGGAAGTAATTATGGAAGCAGCCACAAATCGCTAAAGGGGGATTAAAAGTGAACAGTAAGTTAAAAAGGATATGCTCCAATCAACAGGCGGTTGTTGTTTGTGCGCTGGTGGTAATATGTATTGTATTTTCACTGATGACAGACAAATTTTTACAGCCTACTACATTTACAAATATTGCGAAATCTGCATACTATATTGCATTTATGGCTATCGGCGTTACCTTTGTAATCGCCACAGGAGGTATTGACCTTTCCATCGGCACGGTTGCCATCTGCTCCGCCCTGATTGGTGGAACTCTGATGGAAAAAGGGCTTCCCATGGTTTTGGTGCTGCTGGTCATCTTAGCCACAGGCTGTGCCTTTGGCCTTCTCAATGGACTGATGGTGTCAAAGCTGGAGCTGCCGGCCTTTATTGCCACTCTGGGTACTATGATGATGTCCAGAGGACTTGGCTCTATTGTTTCAAAGACCAAAACCATTTCCTTTCCTCAGGGGGAGCAGCCGGGAGCGTGGTTCAGGGAGCTGTTTATGATTACCAGGGCTGATTCGTTTCTGCCCCGGAATTTCCCCACAGGATTTGTGTTGCTGGCAATTACGGTTTTTATAATGGCACTCCTTCTTGGAAGGACCAAGATAGGCCGGTATATCTTATCCATTGGCTCTAATAAGGAGGCTACCAGGCTTTCCGGGATTCCGGTTGCAAAATATGAAACCATTGCGTATGTTCTGTCCGGCTTTTTCGCTTCTCTGGCAGGGATCGCATATGTAGCTGTATTTTCAACGGCCCAGCCTAATACGGGAAACGGCTTTGAGCTGGATGCAATCGCAGGTGTCGTAATCGGAGGGACCTCTCTGGCAGGAGGCGTAGGATCGGTGTTCGGCACAATCGTCGGGGTATTTATTATGACCGTATTAAAAATCGGATTTCCTTATATCGGCGTTCAGTCTCATTATCAGCTGTTTATTACCGGCATTATTCTTGTGTTTGCGGTTTACATGGATATTTTAAACAGAAAGCGCAAGGGTTAAGGAAGGGATTGTGAAATGACCTCGCCTAAAAAGCAGGAAAGGTAGTGTTCAATAAAAAACCAAAGCCGGTTAAACTGGCAAGAACAGAAATTTAAAAACATAAAAAGAGGAGGAATCAAAATGAAAAAATCAAGAAAAGCAATGGCCTTAGCAATGGCGGCAGCAATGGTTCTGACAAGCCTGACTGCATGCGGAGGAAAAGAGGCATCCGTAACGGAAGCAGCTTCCGGGGATAAGACAGAGGCAGCGGCAGACCAGGCCCAGGGGGATACCGGAACTAAAAAGCGGATTGATGTTATCGCCAAGGGCTTCCAGCATCAGTTCTGGAAAGCGGTTGAGCAGGGGACAAAGCAGGCGGCAGAGGAATTTGGCGTGGAGGTGACTTTCCAGGGGCCTGATAATGAATCTGCCATTGCGCAGCAGGTAGAGTACCTGAATGCGGCCATTGCCAACAAACCGGATGCTATCTGTCTGGCAGCTCTGGATACCAATGCATCCTTAGACTCCATTAACATGGCTATGGAAGCAGAAATCCCTATAGTAGGTTTTGACTCTGGTGTTCCGGATGCTCCTGCAGGCGCGATCAAAGCCAATGCTTCTACAGACAATACGGCAGCAGGCGCTATGGCGGCTGAAAAGCTCTATGAAATTATTAAGGATCAGGTGACAAATCCCACCGCTCCTGTGCGTATCGGCGTGATTGCGCAGGAATCCAACTCTCAGTCCATTGTTTCTAGAACAAAGGGCTTTGTAGACAAGATGACAGAGCTGGTAGGTCCGGATCTTGTGTCTGTGGAAGGCCACGACAGCCTGAAGAATGAAAAGGCAGGCGCTATGGTAATTCTGGACGTAGGCATCCCCGCTGAGGTGAAAGATGTAGACGCGGCCGCAGTCGCTTCCGCAATCCTTGAAAAGTCCGATCTGATCGCTATCTATGGTTCCAATGAGTTTGCCTCCAATGCTATCATTACGGCCAATGAGGGTCTGGACAAATTAGGCGAAGGAAAGGTAGTTGCCATTGGCTTTGACGCGGGAGCGAAGCTTTTAGACGCTGTTTCTTCTAAGCTGTTTGCAGGCGCTATCACCCAAGATCCAGTACAGATTGGTTATCAGGCAGTTAAACTTGCGGTAGAGGCTGCAGAGGGGAAGGAAGTTTCCGATATTGATACAGGTGCTCTGTGGTACGATTCTACTAACATGGAGGACCCGGCCATCGCTCCCTGCCTTTACAGATAAGCGCCAGATATGAGAAAGAGATGGGGGTGATACGCTATGCTGAAAGGAATTTCACCTGTTTTATCACCGGATTTGCTGAAAGCCTTATGTGAGATGGGACATTCGGATCGCCTTGTTATATCGGACGGGAATTTCCCGGCTCAGTCCATAGGAAGAAATGGGCTGGTCATACGCATGGACGGTCACGGCGTACCGGAGATTTTGGCCGCCGTATTAAGTGTGTTTCCGCTGGATACCTATGTGGATAAGCCTGTAACGTTGATGGAGAAGGTTCCGGGAGATGAAGTGGAAACTCCTGTTTGGGATCAGTTTGCCAAAATTGTTGAGGAGCAGGATCCAAGGGGAGCCGATGCAATCGGCCATATAGAGCGCTTCCAATTTTATGAGGAAGCAAAAACAGCCTATCTTATAATCGCAACTTCAGAGAAGGCATTGTACGCTAATGTGATGCTTCAGAAAGGTGTTGTAATCGGATAGAGGAATTCGTTATAAAATGGATTTTTTGCTGACAAATAAAGATCTGTGTAAAAAATGCAACAGAAATACACACATAGGAGCGGCGGCCCTGCGGGGACGCCGCTCTTTTGGCAGGGGGCAGTCAGGTGGTGCCTGACCTTTCAGCGCAGGGGGATAACACAGATGCTCTGCTTAAGAAGGCGTACTTTCGTGAGAGAGAGGCTATTAAAGGCAAACGCCAGTTCCTGCCGGTTGCGGATCAATCTTGGAAACAATAATGATAAAATAGGCTGGGACTTTTCAGATATTTTGTAAAAGCCGCAGCCTGCCCCCCTTCTACTCAATTTTGAAATTCGTTAATATTTTCACTTTTATGGCCGGAACACCTTGAAATTTGACATTTTTATTATTATAATTGTATATGGCGTTTTTTGCGTCATCCCTTCTTGCGGATGATGCTTAAGTATTGTTAAATTTAAGAATGATGGAGGACTGGAAAATGAGTAATTCAGCACAAACTTCAGCAAGCAGACGCATTGCAGCCCTGCTTGATGAGAACAGTTTTGTTGAAGTCGGGGCCTATATTACTGCCAGAAGCACAGACTTTAACATGGCTGAGCAGGAGACCCCGGCTGATGGTGTAGTTACCGGTTACGGCACCATCGGTGGATGCCTGGTGTATGTATACAGCCAGGATGCGTCCGTATTGGGCGGCTCCATAGGTGAAATGCATGCAAAGAAAATATGCGGCATCTACTCCATGGCTATGAAGATGGGAGCGCCTGTAATTGGTTTGGCAGACTGCGCAGGATTGCGTCTGCAGGAGGCTACTGATGCTTTGGATGGCTTTGGAAAGCTGTATTTAAGCCAGGCCATGGCTTCCGGTGTGATTCCTCAGATTATGGCGATCTTCGGAACCTGTGGAGGAGGTATGGCAGTGTCGGCAGGCATGGCGGATTTCATTTTTATGGAGGATAAGTCCGGCAAGCTTTTTGTTAATTCTCCCAATGCCATTGACGGCAATTACAAGGAGAAATGCGATACGTCCAGCGCTGCATTCCAGATGAAGGAGACAGGGCTTGTAGATTTTGCGGGAGACGAGACAGCTGTGCTGGAGCAGATTCGCAGTCTTGTGTCCATCCTGCCCGCTAATAATGAAGATGATATGTCCTTTAGCGAGTGTCAGGATGATTTAAACCGTATGTGCGAAAATATTGAAAGCTGTACAGGCGACGCCGGTCTGGCTTTGTCCCTGATTTCTGATAATAATTTCTTTATGGAAATGAAGAAGGACTATGCTCCTTCCATGGCAACCGGCTTTATCCGTCTTAACGGCACAACCATAGGCTGCGTGGCTAACCGCACCGAGCTGTATGAGAATGGAGAGAAAAAGGCGGCGTTTGAGGCTGCTTTGTCCGCCAAGGGCTGCGACAAGGCTGCACAGTTTATTAACTTTTGCGATGCCTTCAACATTCCTGTTCTGACGCTGGTAAATGTTAAGGGCTACAAGGCGAAGCTGTGCAGTGAGAAACGGATCGCCAGGGCAGCCGCACGCCTTACCTATGCTTACGCAAATGCAGCTGTACCGAAGGTAACGGTTGTGATTAAGGAGGCTTTCGGCAGCGCCTATCTGACGATGGGCAGCAAGTCTATCGGAGCGGATGTGGTGTATGCATGGCCAGGGGCGTCTATTGGTATGATGGAGCCTGCTGAGGCTGTTAAAATTATGTATGCGTCTGAGATCAGCGCCTCCGGGAATGCTGCTGCTCTTATCAGTGAGAAGGCTGCCCAGTATGCATCTCTTCAGTCCAGCGCGGAAGCAGCGGCCAGGAGAGGCTATGTAGACGATATTATCAAGGCGGCAGAAACTCGGCAGAGAGTGATCGCGGCTTTTGAAATGCTGTTCACAAAAAGTGAGGACCGTCCGTCTAAGAAGCATGGTACGGTTTAGAGAGAGGTGACAGGTATATGAGACGATTAATGAGACGATTGGCAACGGCAGCTCTAATGGCTGTTTGCCTGGTAAGCCTGTCGGCCTGTACTGCAAAGCAGGAGGATAGCGCAGCCGCGGCTGCCATCAGTACAGATGGGACTCCTGTTACGGATGCCATGGGCGACAGCCTTAAGCTTTCTGCGGTAAGCGTCCTGGGAATGTCTAATGAGCAGCTAATGGTTCAGGAAAAGCTGGCCAAGGCACAGGGAGATATATCCAGCGCCCGGATTTACCGTGCGCAGTTGGATGCCAGAGGTAAGCTGGGCAGCTTAAAGGACATTGATCTTGAGAATGCGGAGGTAGTGATGTTGGCAGACGGAAGCTATACGGTCAGCCTGCCGGTTATCTTCCGTAAAGGAACTATGCTGTATCTTCTGAACCTGAACATGGCAACTCAGGAGATTCAGGCAGAATTTACAGATATGGGAGCGGGAGAGACAGAGGGTTCCGTAGGTGCGCTGATGGCGTCGGCCTCTGTTTATTCAGCGATTGGTATTGGTACAGTATTTGCGGTACTGATATTTATCAGCCTGCTTATTGCGTGCTTTAAGCTGGTACACAAATTTGAGTCAGGAGCATCAAAGAAGGAAGAACCTGCAAAAGCTCCGGTAAAAGCAGCAGCTCCTGAAGGGCCGGGCAATGAAGCTTTGTCCGAAGACTCAGAGCTTGCGGCAGTGATTACGGCAGCCATTGCCGCTTACGAGGGGACCTCTTCCAACGGACTGGTGGTGCGTTCCATCCGCCGTGTACGGGGCTCTGCCAGAAGATAAGAAAAGGGAAGCCTTACATCATTATGATTCTTAATATTTCAGGAGGAATAAAGGAATGAAAACCTATACGATTACAGTAAATGGAAAAGCATATGCAGTAACTGTTGAAGAAGGAGCAGCGCCTGGTGCGGCAGCTTATGCAGCAGCGCCCTCAGCTCCTGCTCCCGCACCGGTATCAGCTCCCACACCGGCAGCGGCTCCCGCAGGCGCGGCTGGGTCTGTTGAGGTAACTGCCCCAATGCCGGGCAAGGTAGTGGCTGTTAAGGGCGCCGTAGGGCAGGCTGTTAAGAAGGGCGATGTGATTTTGGTTCTGGAAGCAATGAAAATGGAAAATGACATTGTTGCTCCACAGGACGGAACCATTGCCAGCATTCATGCATCTACTGGCGATTCCGTTGAATCCGGCGCGGTATTGGCTACTCTGAACTAACTAAAAGGATGGAGCGATAGGAAATATGGCTTCATTATGGAGGAAACATTATGGATTTTGGCAATATAGTATCAAACCTGCTGAACCAGATGGCCTTTTTCCATCTGAGCGCGGGTAATTATGTAATGATAGTAGTAGCTCTGGTGTTCTTATACCTTGCTATTCGAAAAGGTTTCGAACCCCTGCTGCTGATTCCCATTGCCTTTGGTATGCTGTTGGTTAATATTTATCCGGAAATTATGTACTCACCGGAGGAAACCTCCAACGGCACCGGAGGGCTTTTGTGGTACTTTTTTCAGTTGGATGAGTGGAGCATTTTGCCTTCGCTTATCTTCCTGGGCGTAGGAGCTATGACAGACTTTGGCCCGCTGATTGCGAACCCTGTCAGCTTTCTGATGGGAGCGGCCGCTCAGCTAGGTATCTACTCTGCGTACTTCCTTGCAATTCTGTTAGGATTTTCCGGGAAGGAGTCCGCGGCTATCTCCATCATCGGCGGCGCTGACGGACCTACCTCCCTGTTCCTTTGTAGTAAGCTGGGGCAGACCCAGATCATGGGACCTATCGCAGTGGCGGCTTATTCATATATGGCTCTGGTACCGATTATTCAGCCGCCGTTTATGAAGCTTCTGACTACAGAAAAGGAGCGCAAGATAAAGATGGAGCAGCTTCGTCCGGTGTCCAAGCTGGAGAAAATTTTATTCCCCATCATTGTTACCATCGTGGTATGCTTGATTCTGCCTTCTACTGCGCCATTGGTAGGTATGCTGATGTTGGGTAACCTATTTCGTGAGAGCGGCGTTGTGAAACAGCTGGCTGACACTGCCTCCAATGCCCTTATGTATATCGTAGTCATCCTTCTGGGCACTTCCGTTGGCGCTACTACCAGCGCAGAGGCATTTCTGAACGCTACAACCATTAAGATTGTCGTTCTGGGTCTGGTCGCATTTATCTTTGGTACGGTCGGAGGGGTGTTGCTTGGAAAGCTTCTTTGCAAGGTTACAGGAGGAAAAATCAACCCGCTTATCGGTTCTGCCGGTGTATCCGCAGTTCCGATGGCAGCCCGGGTATCCCAGAAGGTTGGCTCTGAGGCAGATCCTACCAATTTCCTGCTGATGCATGCAATGGGACCAAATGTTGCAGGCGTTATTGGTACGGCTGTGGCAGCCGGTACGTTTATGGCGATTTTCGGAGTATAAGCGGCTGTTATCCGCGTCCTGTACCGCCGGTGTTTTTAGAGAGGAATGCTTTGGGCGCGGATGTGAAGGCAACGAAATTTTTGATAATAATAGGAGGATTATAACTATGGCAGAGATAGAGAAGAGGCCAGTTAAGATTGTGGAAACCGTCCTTCGTGACGCTCATCAGTCATTGCTGGCAACCAGAATGTCTACTGAGCAGATGCTGCCTATCATCGAAAAGATGGATAAGGTAGGCTACCATGCAGTAGAGTGCTGGGGCGGCGCTACCTTTGACGCTTCCCTTCGTTTCCTGAAGGAGGATCCATGGGAAAGATTGAGAAAGTTGAGAGACGGATTTAAGAATACAAAGCTGCAGATGCTGTTCCGCGGACAGAATATCCTGGGATATAACCATTATGCAGATGATGTTGTGGAGTATTTCGTTCAGAAGTCTATTTCCAACGGTATTGATATTATTCGTATCTTTGATTGCTTAAATGATATTCGCAATCTGGAGACGGCAGTTAAGGCTACTAACAAAGAAAAGGGGCATGCTCAAATTGCTCTTTGCTATACGCTGGGAGACGCCTACACCCTTGATTACTGGAAGGATATTGCCAAGAGGATTGAGGACATGGGCGCTGATTCCCTGTGCATCAAGGATATGGCAGGCCTTCTAACGCCTTATAAGGCAGCGGAGCTGGTACAGGCTCTGAAGGAAGGCACCAGCCTCCCCATTGATCTGCATACCCATTATACGTCCGGCGTTGCTTCTATGACCTACTTAAAGGCTGTGGAAGCGGGCTGTGAGATCATCGACTGCGCAATATCCCCGCTGGCCTTGGGAACCAGCCAGCCCGCGACTGAGGTTATGGTGGAAACCTTCCGGGGCACCCCATATGACACAGGCTACGATCAGACTCTTCTGGCAGAGATCGCGGATTACTTCCAGCCTGTCAGGGACGAAGCTCTTAAGAGCGGCCTTTTAAATCCCAAGGTTCTGGGGGTTAATATCAAGACCCTTCAGTATCAGGTTCCCGGCGGCATGCTTTCCAATCTGGTAAGCCAGCTAAAGGAGGCTGGTCAGGAGGATAAGTACCGCCAGGTTCTGGAGGAAATTCCCAGAGTGCGTAAGGACTTTGGTGAGCCGCCTCTGGTGACCCCTTCTTCACAGATTGTAGGTACACAGGCGGTTCTGAATGTGATCATGGGAGAGCGCTATAAGATGGTTCCTAAGGAGTCCAAAAAGATTATGCTGGGTGAATTCGGACAGACGGTTAAGCCCTTTAATCCAGAGGTTCAGAAGAAGATTATCGGCGATGAAACTCCGATTACATGCCGTCCCGCAGATTTACTAAAGCCCCAGCTTCCTCAGTTTGAGAAGGAGTGTGCGCAGTGGAAGCAGCAGGAGGAGGATGTGCTTAGCTATGCTCTGTTCCCTGCTGTCGCAAAGGAATTTTTCCAGTACAGAGAGGCGCAGCAGACCAAGGTGGACGGGGCTGCTGCAGACAAGGAAAGCAAGGCTTATCCTGTATAGAATGCCTAAGGTAAAGGCTGCTTCGGCGGCGCGTAGATGATAGGCGAATGAGAGAGTGTCTCAAACATCATGTTGATTCCAGAAATGGCAGGTGACGTTTGGGACACTCTTATTTTTAAGCATTTATTTCATCTGGCTGCTGACCTGACTTGGCTGGCTTTGTAAGTTACGGTGTATATCAGTTCTTTAATATAGTAATTGGCACGACAAATACACCTCTGATCAACCTGATAACGTACTGCCTCCCAGATGTGAGGAACTTCCTGTTATTCACCGATCAGGCGAGGTGTCTCACCTTCCAGTACCAGAGATGGAGACAGCTCTGCCAGCTAACCCGATAAATGTTTAGTTATTAATCTAGTGATTGTTTGAAATATAACCCGATTTTTTCTATAAAGAACTAGACTTCATATGGAGCCTTTTCATGCCTATACAGTAAGAAAGGCGCCGTTATATAAGGGGACGTTACTGCCGTCCCCACTGCAAAGCGGCATTGGCATCCACCATGCCGCCGGAAAGGACTCTGCCGTTTAAGGTATCCAGCTTGTGAGCGGAGGCGATCAGGATATTTTTAACGTCCAGGACGTTTAACTCAGGCCTTGCAGAGTAAACCATGGCGGCAATACCAGTTACCATAGGGGCAGCCATAGAGGTACCGCTCATGAAAGCATAGGATTGCTCCGGTATGGTGCTGAGAATATAGGTGCCAGGAGCGGCAATATCCACGCTGATAGGCCCGTAGTTGGAGCTTTTATCCAGCTTGCCGTTAAACATTAGATTGCCTACTGTAAGAATATTGTCATAGGGCAGACTGGCAGGGTAAACTGGATAGTTGTCAATGTTATATCCGATTTCGTTGTCATCTCCGTTGCCTGCGGCTACGATAAAGAGCATGCTTGATTCCTTCATTAGTGTAGCCATCTCGTCAGTGCAGCCCTGAGACCCAAAGCTTAGGTTGCAGATCTGAGCGCCGTTGGCCTCTGCGTAGCGGATGGCGGCCATAACTGTTTCAGGTGTACCCCGGCCGTTCTCACCTCCAAGAGCCTTTAGGGACATGAGCTTTACATAGCTATTATCTGCAATGCCCGCGATTCCTCCATCGTCTTTTGAGGCGGCGATAGTGCCGGCTGCATGGGTGCCGTGGCTGTCAAATTTTCCTGAATACAGTACATTGTTATTGTCCAGAAAGTTCCAGCCGTTTATGTCATCAGCGTAGCCGTTGCCGTCATTATCAATCCCGTCCCCGGGAATCTCGTCTGTGTTAACCCACATGGAGCTGGCCAAATCTGGATGGCTGGCGTCAATGCCGGTGTCAATGACGGCTACTGTTACAGGACGTTTATGTTCTATCTGCTTATACAATTCCCAGGCTGGCTGGATATTGATATCAATGCCAGGTTTTGCTACAGTGGAGGTGATTTTAAAATTACCGGGAGACAGAGGAGGGAGGGAGATGGTATCTACTCCGTTGCTGTCAGTCGTTACATTCAGGTCGATGGTCGGGAGATCCAGCTTGCGTTCCAGCATTTCGAATTGACCGTCATTTTTCAGACCCCATTGGTAGACCGCGTAGTCATCCCCCAGGGAAAGGTTGTCAAGGCCAGGACCGATCCCAAAGGTATATATGGGATCGGCGGCCAGAGCCATATCATAGGAAATAAAGCTTACGAATGTGGACAATGCCAGGCACAGGGCTGCCATTTTATATTTTTTCATAGTTATAGAGCTCCTTTGCAGTAGTATCCTTTGCAGTGTATGATTGTCTTTCGGCAGGCATGCCTCCAAGCAGCCTGAAGAAAGCAAGTGAAACACGCTCTAGTATAACACAGAAGGAGGCGGATATATTTAAAAATTTTATGAAAAATATAGTCTGATTAATTACAATCTGGAAGCGTCTTTCTCAAGTTTCCAGATATCCCGGTTATACTGGGAGATGGCCCGGTCTGAGGAAAAGTAGCCTGCCTTGCTTATATTGATCAGCATTTTTCTGGCCCAGGAGGAGCGGTTTTCATAATCGTTCAATGCCTGTTCCTTGGTCTTGACATAGGATCTAAAGTCCGGGAAGGTCATAAACCAGTCCTTGGATAAAAGCTCATTTTGCAGCCGTTCCAGGCGCTCTCTGGAGCCGGCGGCCAACATAGCCGGGCCGGTTATAAAGTCCACGGCCTCCCGGAGGTCAGGATTGGAATCGCAATAGTTTTTGGAGCAGTAAGAGCCATCCTGGTAACGGCGGATAACCGTTTCGCTGGAATCGCCGAAGATGTATATATTTTCATCTCCTACCAGCCTGTGGATCTCAACGTTGGCCCCGTCATCAGTACCCAGGGTTACTGCGCCGTTCAGCATTAACTTCATATTGCCGGTACCGCTGGCCTCTTTGGAGGCCAGGGATATCTGCTCTGAGATATCACAGGCTGGGATCAGCTTTTCAGCCAGGGTAACATTATAGTTGCTGACCATTGCCACCTTTAGATAAGGGCTTACCTCTAAGTCGCTGTTGATGATCTGCTGAAGACAAAGAATCATATGAATGATATCCTTGGCGATGGTGTAGGCCGGGGCAGCCTTGGCTCCAAACAGGGCGGTCACGGGAGTAGAGGGCCGCTTTCCCTTCTTAATTGCCAGATATTTATGAACTAGATACAGGGCGTTCAGCTGCTGGCGCTTGTATTCATGGAGGCGTTTGATCTGGATGTCAAAGATGGATTGGGGATTGATATCCAGTCCCTGGGTCTCCTTTAGATATGCCGCCAGCTCTGCTTTTTTATCGGCTTTTATAGCAATCAGGCGATGGAGGAGCTTCTCATCTGCTATAAATGCTTTATCTCCCAGCATTTCTAGCTGGGAGGCATTCTTTTTAAAGCCCTCTCCAATAAGCTGTGACAGGAAGGCGGTGAGCTGCGGGTTGCTGTGGAGGAGCCACCTGCGGAAGGTGATGCCGTTTGTCTTGTTGTTAAACTTTTCCGGGTAGAGCCTGTAAAACGGATTCAGCTCATTTTTCTTTAAGATGTCCGTGTGGAGCGCTGCCACACCATTGACGCTGAAGCCATAATGAATATCGATATGAGCCATGTGGACCCGTTCCTGTTTATCAATGATATATGTGGATAGGTCATCAAATTTACGTCGCACTTTATCATCCAGCACTTCTATTATGGGAATCAGCTGGGGAACCGCTTCCTGAAAAAATTCCATAGGCCAGGTTTCCAGGGCCTCTGCGAGAATGGTGTGATTGGTGTAGGCGCAGGTTTTACTTACCACCTGGATGGCATCGTCCATTTCCATTCCATGCTCTGTGGTGAGCAGGCGGATTAGCTCGGGAATCACCATCGTCGGGTGGGTGTCATTAATCTGGATCACCGCATAGTCAGGCAGATCGTAAAGAGTAGAGCCTTTGGACAGAGCCTCGTTAAGTATCAGACGGGCTCCGCTGCTGACCATAAAATACTGCTGGTAGATCCGCAGAAGCTGGCCTGCGCGATCGCTGTCGTCTGGATAGAGAAAGAGGGTAAGGTTTTCCTTGATATCCGTTTTATCAAAAGAGATCCCCTCTGTCACCAAATCCTCATTCAGGGTTTCCACGTCAAAGAGGTGAAGCTTATTGGTACAATTACCGTAGCCTGTCACCTGGATGTCGTACATCCTGGAGGTGAGGGTGAAGCCTTTGTAGGGAATAGTATAAACTACGTTGGTTTTCGTAAGCCAGGAGGTATCTGTGATCCAGGGGTCTGGCTCTTCCTTCTGAAGGTTGTTTTCAAACAGCTGTTTAAATAGGCCGAAGTGATAATTTAGTCCAATGCCGTCCCCATTGAGTCCGAGAGTGGCAATGGAATCCAGAAAGCAGGCTGCCAGACGGCCCAGGCCTCCGTTTCCAAGAGAGGGCTCCGGCTCCAGCTCCTCCAGGGCGCTTAAGGATTTTCCATAGCTTTCCAGGATGGATTTCACATCCTCATATATCCTTAAGTTGATCAGGTTGTTGGATAGAAGCTTTCCGATAAGAAATTCTGCGGAAATGTAGTAGAGCTTTTTTTTGCCCTTGCCGGACTCGCCTTTTCTTGCAAGGGTCTGCACCAGAGAGAGAAGGCCTGTGTACAGCTCCTTATCTGTGCAGAACTCCGGGCTTTTGCCACAGTGGGTTTTAAGCATTGCTTCCAGTTGCGCTTTGTTCATGTTCGGTTTTTCCTTTCTGAATTGGTTTTATGGGACGGCTGAGCAGAATCAGCTCCCTGTTGCCAGTCACTTGTACATTTATCTGTATTTTATTCTATAAACCTCTGATAATCTTGCATAATTCTGCCTGAATATAATATAATACTATCAAAAAAGTAAAGGGAGGGATACGGTGGAGGTATCTGTAAAAGACTGCTGCCAGGATTGCCATGAAATCAAGGAGCATGCAGGCAGGGAATTTCCCTTTAATATTTATCCTTGCGCGATGCCTGGGGATTTTACACAGGTTCCCATCCATTGGCATGAAGAGCTGGAATTGATTGTCATAAAAAAAGGCAAAGGAATTGTAACAGTGGATATGGAGCCTTATGAGGTAAGCGCCGGGGAAGGGGTTATGGTGTTTCCCGGACAGCTTCACGGCATTGGTCAGTGGCAGGAAGAGGCAGTGGAATATGAAAATATTATATTCCGCCCTTCTATGCTTATGGCGTCTGAGGCGGACGTATGCACCATCCGATTTTTGATTCCTATTACGGAGGGGCGGCTGAACCGTCCCCTGCATATCCAGAAGGGACTAGAAAGCTATGAGGAACTGATGGAATGTATCCGCTGTCTGGACGCCCTATCTGGTGAGAAGAAATACGGATATGAGCTGGGAGTAAAGGGAGCTTTGTTCCGCCTTTTGTATCTGACGGCAGAGGCAGGAGGGCTTGCTGGGGATGATAAAAATACGAAATCCAGGGAGAAAATGAAGCGGCTGCTGGAATATATAGAGACTCATTATGGAGAGCATATAGGTGTGGAGGAGGGGGCGGCTCTTTGCTATTACAGCAATTCCCATTTTATGAAGTATTTTAAGCAGTATATGGGCGTTTCCTTTATCCAGTACCTTAATGATGTTCGGATGTCGAAGGCAGCAGGCTTTTTGCTGGGAACGCCAGATTCGGTTACGGCGATTGCACAGAGATGCGGATTTGATAATATTTCCTATTTTAACAGGCTGTTCCGAAGGAAATACCGTTTGAGTCCCGGAGAATACCGGAGAAGCCTGGAAGCCGCAGGCAGACCATAGAGGCTCAGAGAGGAGCAAGCCCGGTGTACTGGGAGAAAGGCGGCAGCTTATGCGCAGATGGATAGTATAAACGCAAGAAGCAGCCAGAGGCGCCGGATAAGATAGTGCAGGCGTACGGTCAGGGGGACTGAAAAGAGAGGGATGAGAGTAAAGTCATTTGGAGCAGATTAAGAAAAGTCCGATTTTTGTCGATAGATAGAGTATAGATTGCCTGAGAACGCAGCAGCTAAGTGCTAGGCTTCACCTGAATACCGGAAGAGAGAAAGGGCGGGGAATTATGACTCAAGGATCGAATGCGGAATTTATTAATAATTTATTATCAAGCTGCTCCGGCTATCTGTTTATCATGGAGCCAAACAGCTTTGAATGTTATTGGCCGCAATATATTCTCCAGAGAATTGAGCTGCCTAAGCAACGAGGAGGCATAGAGTGCTTTGCAGGCCAGATCTTTCTCAAGGAGGACAGCAGACGCTTCGTGGATGACTGTCATAAAGTGGCAGAGGGCACGTGCCCTTGCTTAATAGGCTCTTATCAGTGCCTCCCCGGAATCCAGGAGGAGGGAAGAATCTGTATCAGGATGTGGATGCTGGCGGCAGGCTATAGTCCTTCCCGGCGTTATCTCGTGGGAATGATAAGGGAGGAAAATAAAAATTGTTCCTTTGATCTGGTAACCGGTATTCCCAATAATGTCAGCTTTAGAAAGTACCTGTCTAAACAGGTAAGCCAGGGAGGAAGCTGGTGTGTTCTTATGCTGGGAATTGACGATTTTGCAAATATTAATGAGTTGTATTCCTACTCTGTGGGAGATCAACTTCTGAATGCATTTGCGTCACGTGTTCAGAAGCTTTTGCCGGAGCATGCTTTTATGTTCCGCCTGGACGGAGATAAATTTGGCCTTCTGTTTATGGACTGGGATGGAGCAAAGGGAAAAGCCTGGTATGAAACATTCAGGGAAAGCTGTATTGCGGAAAAATTCAATGGGGGAGGCAACACCCTTTTTCTTTCTGCCTCAGGAGGGCTTTGCTGTTTCCCAAAAGATGGGAAGGATTTTGAGGCTATCTATCATAACGCAAGCAAGGCTTTGCAAAAGGCAAAGGAAAATGGAAAGAACCATTTGGTTGTGTATAGTAAAGAGCTGGCGGATCAAGATAAACGAACTGCCTCCCTTTTGGAGGCTTTGCGGGAATCAGTGATTATGGGGTTTTGCGGCTTTTACATGAGGTATCAGCCCATTGTAAGGGCTGAGGATTTAAGTCTTGTGGGAGGGGAGGCGCTTATACGGTGGAGGTGTCCTGGCTTATGGGAAAATCAGGAGATTTCCCCGTCTGAGTTTATACCCATATTGGAGGAAAACGGGCTGATTCTGGAGGCGGGGAACTGGGCATTGGAGACGGCTGTCCGTCAATGCGCCCAGTGGATTCAGCATGAGCCTGATTTTCAGATGCATATCAATGTATCCAGCCGGCAATTTGAGGCTCCTTCCTTCAGATATCATTTGCTGGAGGTGTTAGACCGGTATCATGTGAAGCCGGCAAACATTATACTGGAGCTGACTGAAAGCGGTAAGGTGAAGGAGATGTCTGTGCTAAGCAGGGAGTTTGATTTCATACGCAGCCAGGGAATCCGCATATCTCTGGATGATTTTGGTACAGGCTATTCCTCGCTGGAGGTGCTGCGTCTGCTCAGCGCCGACGAAATGAAAATTGACCGTTCATTTCTGGAACGGATTTCCTATGACACGACGGATCAGGCTCTTTTGTCCACCTTGATTAATCTGAGCCATAAGATGAACATGGCAGTGTGTGTGGAAGGAATAGAAAATAAACAGCTTCAGGAGCAGGTCTGCCGAATGAAGCCGGATTTGCTGCAGGGCTACTATTACAGCCCTCCTCTTAAGGGAGAGGAATTTGCTGTAAGATATTTTACCGTGACTTCGGAGAAGGCGTTAAAGGAGAAGGCTTTCCGGGGTCAGGCGTACAGGCAGAGCCTTGTGTACGCTGAATTCCGGCCGGCGCAGCCGCTTAAGGCTCAGGAACTAATTGATAATGTTTACGCGGGAATCATCCAGATAGGGATAGATGAAAAGTTCACCTTTCTTTCTTGTAATGAAGGAGGGCGGCGTATGCTTGGCTATACGTCCCAGGAGATGGATGAGCTGTTTGCAAACCAGGCCCTGGGCTTTGTGCATCCAGATGACATGGAATACGTTAATAACGAGATTCGCAGGCAGATGGGGCTGGGGGATACGGTTACAGCAGAGTTTCGCCTGGTGCGCAAGGACGGCGCTCCTATCTGGGTTTTAGGCAGAGGAACTGTATACCGCAGCAGAGACGGGAGTACAAGCCTGATTGTAGTGGCTATCAACAATGACCAGAGAAAGCGGGATCAGCTGGAAAAGGAGCGGCAATTTTTGCTCCAGGATCAAATGCTGAATCAGCTTCTTGCAGGAGTTATGTGCCTTCGATTTGATAGAGATTTAACGATCGAGTATATGTCCAAACGCTTTCTGGATTTGCTGGGCTTCACAAAAGAGGACGTAAACCGGATATTTGATAATAAGTATAGGAATATGATATATGAAAAGGATCGGCCGATGGAGCTGGGGGATATTCTGGGGCAAAAGGATCGTAAGGTTCTCACAATGAAATACCGCGTCAAATGTAAAGATGGCCGGCTGGTCCGCCTAAAGACCGTATCCAGGCTTGAAGCCGCAGATACTGACGGAATACAGCGGGTCTTTTCTGTGGTGGTGGATATTACAGATGTTAAAAAGGATATGCTGGAGAAGAGCAAGGGCTTAAAGCGCACCAACTGCTATGGACAGGGGCAAGGGCAGCGGGGAGAGTGGTTTTCTGTTTCTATGTCTTTGCCGGAGCGGTTGAAAAGCAATTCTGTTGCAGTTGTGGAAAACATTCTGGACATTAATAAGGATAAGTGGGACGAAGAGCGTTTTTTGATGGAATCACAGCAGGATTCTGTTACAGAGCTGTTCAATAAGGCCAGCACAGAGGAGAAAATCCGAGGAGTTCTTAAAGAAGCCGGGAAGGAGAAGCATTATGCCCTGTTTATGCTGGATATTGAGCATTTAAAAAAAATCAATGATACCTTCGGACATATGACCGGGGACGCAATTCTTCGCCTTGTGGCTGAACGCCTCACTGGACAGTTTTGTAAGGATGATATTATAGGGCGCATAGGCGGGGATGAATTCCTGCTTCTTACATCTTACAGCGGAGATGTCCAGGAGGTCATCAGGAAGGCGAAGGAGATGAAGGAAGCTATCTGTCAGCCTCTTTTTATAAAGGAGCTTTCTGTAAACATCACAGTCAGCATGGGTATTGCCTGCTATCCTGGAGACGGAACTGAATTTTATACGCTGTACCGCAGCGCGGACAGCGCTCTCTATCGGTGTAAGGCCATGAATAGGAATGGCTATTGTCTTTCGTCATTGTATCACCTGGAGGAGGATTAAAAAAGATAACAGGTAAGGAAACAATATGTCTGGGGCAGAAAGGCTAGGTTGGCTTAAGTCCTTCTTGCTCCAGTTCTGTCACAGGGATAAAAGCCTTGGGCTGACGGGGATGTTCACTCAGCATTTTTTCCATCCAAACCATGTCCCACCAGATGCCCAGCTTGTAGCCGCATTTTGTAAAATGGCCTGCGGTTTTGTATCCCATTTTCTCATGGAAGGCGATGCTGCCTGGATTGGGGTAGGTGATACAGGCATTGACATTGATAACCTGCTGTTTTTTTAAAATGGATTCCAAAGCCTCGTAAAGCATGGCTCCGATGCCGGTCCCCCGGACGTCCTCTCCCACATAGACAGAGGTTTCAGCAGCCCAGCTGTAGGCAGCCCTCTGATGAAAGGGGGAGGCGTAGGCGTAGCCCAGGATCGTTCCGTTCTGGCAGGCAGCCAGATAGGGGTAGCGCGCTCGAATATGGCTGATTCGGCGGGCGAATTCCTTCAGGGTGGGAACCTGATACTCGAAGCTGATGGCTGTATGTTCTACATAGGGAGCATAGATAGCCAGTAAAGCCTCAGCGTCCTTTTCGTTTGCCATGCGTATGGTGATGGGAGGGGGGAAGGTATGTGAACAGGTCATGAAGGACTCCTTTCCTGGGCTGATATAATGTCTAAAACGCCGGTTGTAGTTCCGGTTCTGCTTAAAGCTGTATCTTATTCTAGCATCAATTTCACAACTTTTCTACCGGGTATTTGGTTTTTTTAACTATTTTCAGGCCACAGGAGGAAGGCTGCGCAGGGTGAATTTTGGTTGAAAAATGAAAACTGGTTTGATATACTGAAATAACGAAAATGATCGTGTATACACAAGAGGATGAAGCTTATATTGCCGCAACGGGAGGATAGAGGAAGAGAGAATGGGACAGGAGTTAAAGAGAAAGACCACGGTGATCGGACACAGAAATCCAGATACGGATTCCATTTGTTCCGCCATCTGCTATGCCAATTTAAAGGGCAAGCTAACAGGCGGGGAGTATGTGCCGGCAAGAGCGGGACATGTCAACCGGGAGACTCAGTTTGTCCTCAATTACTTTGGCGTGGATAAGCCAAAGCTGGTGGAGGATGTGAGAACCCAGATAAAGGACATTGAGATACGAAAAACCAGGGGAGTGGCGGATAACATTTCTCTTAAAAAAGCGTGGAACATCATGCAGGAGAATAATGTGGCAACCATCCCGGCAGTAAGGGAAGATGGAATACTGGAAGGGCTGATTACGGTAGGAGACATCACTAAGACCTACATGAATATTTATGACAGCAGTATTTTGTCTAAGGCCCATACGCAGTATACGAATATTATCGAAACGCTGGAGGCGGATCTTTTGGTGGGAGACGAGGAGGCGTACTTTGACCAGGGGAAGGTGCTAATCGCCGCGGCCAATCCGGATTTGATGGAGTTTTATATTGAGCCTCACGACCTTGTGATTCTCGGAAACAGGTATGAGTCACAGCTTTGCGCTATTGAGATGGGAGCAGACTGCATTGTGGTATGCGAAGGCGCAGGCGTTTCCATGACCATTAAGAAGATAGCCCAGGACAGAGGTTGTACAGTGATTGCCACCACCTATGATACCTATACGGCGGCACGCCTTATTAACCAGAGCATGCCTATCAGCTACTTTATGACAAGGGAGCATCTGATTACGTTTAACAGCGACGACTATACGGATGAGATACGGGACGTTATGGCCAGTAAGCGGCACCGGGATTTTCCGATTTTGGATAAAGAGGGCAGATATTTGGGAATGATCTCGCGGAGGAATCTGCTGGGAGCCAGGGGCAAGCAGATTATTCTGGTGGATCACAATGAAAAGAGTCAGGCAGTGGCGGGGATTGAGAGCGCCGAGATTATGGAAATTATCGATCATCACAGGCTGGGAACGGTTCAGACCATGGCTCCGGTATTCTTCCGCAATCAGCCTTTGGGCTGTACGGCGACCATTGTATATCAGATGTACCGGGAATCCAAGGTGGAGATAGAGCCAAAGATTGCAGGTCTGCTGTGCAGCGCCATTGTGTCCGATACGCTGCTGTTTCGCTCTCCCACTTGTACGCCTGTGGATGAGCTGGCTGCCAGAGAGCTGGCTGGGCTTGCGGGGCTGGATATAGAAACATATGCCATGGAAATGTTCGGAGCGGGAAGCAATCTTAAGGATAAGGCGGATGAAGAGATTTTTTATCAGGATTTTAAGCGGTTTGTAGTGGGTAAGGCACAGATAGGCGTAGGCCAGATTACCTCCCTAAACGGAGGGGAGCTGGAGGCTCTCAGGGAAAAGATGCTGGCTTATATGGAGCGTACTCAGCAAAGGAATGGCTTGGATATGGTTTTCTTTATGCTGACGAATATCCTGACTGAGTCTACGGAACTAATCTGCCAGGGGCAGGGAGCCATACAGCTGGCTGCCAAGGCATTCCATCTGGATATAGAAGAGGCTGCCCAGCAGGAGGAGCCGGTTTTAAAGCTTCCGGGTGTGGTATCCCGTAAGAAGCAGCTTATACCGGAGCTGGTGCTTGCTGAGCAGGATTAGGAGTGTGGAATATGAGTAAGGAATACTGGAAGCCGGGAAATATGCTCTATCCCGTACCCGCTGTTATGGTGAGCTGCGGCCGGGAGGGGGAGAGGCCCGGTATTATCACGGTAGCCTGGGCAGGAACCATCTGCTCGGAACCGGCCATGGTGTCCATATCGGTGCGAAAGGAGCGGTTCTCCCATGGAATTATCAAGGACACAGGGGAGTTTGTCATCAACCTGGTGAATAAGAAGCTGGTAAGGGCTGCGGATTACTGCGGCGTCAAATCCGGCAGGGATACGGATAAGTTTAAGGCTACAGGGCTTACACCCCAGCCTTCACGTTATGTAAAGGCTCCGGGGATTGCGGAAAGCCCGGTGAATCTTGAATGCAGGGTAGTGGAGGTGAAGGAGCTGGGAAGCCACGATATGTTCCTTGCGAAGGTGGAGGGAGTTACTATTGACAATCAGTATATGGATGAAAGGGGAAGCTTCGGCCTTAATGCCTCAGGGCTTGTGAGCTATTCTCATGGAGCGTATTTTGAACTGGGGAAAAAGCTGGGAAGCTTTGGCTATTCGGTGAAGAAGCCTGTAAGAGGAAAGGCCTCTTCCAAAGAGAGAAAGAAGCAGAGGACAAGGAGGAAGCAGGGATGAAACCGAATGTCACAATGATTGGAATGCCGTCGTCAGGCAAGAGCACCATTGGTGTGCTTTTGGCTAAAAGGCTGGGGTATTCCTTTGTGGATGTGGATATTGTAATCCAGGAAAGGGAAGGACGGCTTTTAAAGGAAATTATTGCCGGCGAGGGGATGGAGGGCTTTCTTAAGGTAGAGGAGCGGATCAATGCCGGATTGGATGTAACCCGTTCCGTCATAGCTCCCGGAGGCAGCGTGATCTACAGCGAGAAGGCCATGAGGCATTTGAAGGAGATCAGTGAAGTGGTTTATCTGAAGATGAGCTATGAGGAGATGGAAAAGCGCATCGGAAACGTAGTGGATCGGGGCGTGGCCTTAAAGCCTGGCTTTACTTTGAGAGACCTTTACAATGAGCGGGCTCCCTATTATGAAATGTATGCGGATCTTATAATTGATGAGGAAGGCAAAACCCCAGGCGAGACGGTGGATGAGTTGAGAGACAGAATTGAGGCGATGATGAACCGAGCATGATATAGTGTATTGTTAAGAGGCGGAAACCGGAGCTGGAGGAGAATCCCAAAAGGCTTGCAGTCTGCGAGGCAAAGCTTGTGTCCATCAGGGCGAAGCTTCAGCTTCGGCGGGGGTGAAATAAACCAGAAAAGAAAAAGGATTGACTTTAAATAGGAGAGAGGAGAAAAAAGCGCAGGTGGACTGCGCTTTTTTGTGCTTCCAACAGGCAGAACCATCAGGCAGCCGTCTTTATTTTGCCGGCATAAAGAATAGGCTGTAACGTATTAAGGAATACTTCTTAGTGGAGGTGGAAAATGATGTCTGAAAACCGCACATTAAACGAATTATTAGAAGATTACGCAGTATATCTGAGGGAAAATGAAAAATCCCGCCTGACCATAGAAAAGTATGTCCATGAGTTGACTTGCTTCCTGCAATTTTTAGACGGGAAAAGGATTACAAAAGCCGTCGTACTGGACTACCGGGAATTTCTGCAAAGTCAAAATCAGGCGCGGACTGTTAACGCAAAGCTCTCGGCAATTCATTCCTACCTGGAATATGCCGGCTTGCCCTGGTGCAAGGTTCGCTTCCTTAAAATTCAGCGGAGGGCATTTCTTGAGGATGACAGAGAGCTGGGTGAAGCAGAATACCATCGCTTGCTGGAGGCTGCCCAAAAACATAAAAACAGCCGGCTTTACCATGTGCTGCTTGCTATCGGCGGAACCGGGATACGTGTCAGCGAGCTTCGGTTTATGACGATAGAGGCGGTGCGTACCGGAAAAGCTGAAATCTGCATGAAGGGAAAAACACGCATGGTACTCTTGCCAAGGGCACTGTCGAAAAAGCTGAAAAATTATGCAAAAGCCTGTGGAATCCGCAGCGGCATTATCTTCCGTACACGAAACGGAAGGCCCCTGGACAGGAGCAATATATGCCATGACATGAAGAAGCTATGCAAAGAAGCAGTAGTTAATCCAAGAAAGGTATTTCCTCATAATTTACGTCATTTATTTGCCAAGACCTATTATGCCATTGAGAAAAATCTGGCACATCTGGCCGATATACTGGGCCATTCGTCCATTGAAACAACCCGTATCTATGTGGCGGCAGGGGTTCGTGAGTATGAACGAACAATCGAAAAGATGAAATTAATAAAATAACCACAGAATTAACATTCTGTGGTAGTAACTGGCGTTAAATCAACCCCAAAGTATAATACATACAGCCTTATTATAGGGCTTCGCGCCTTAAAAATCAATTATTATTTACTAATTTTTGAAGAAAAGCAATGGGAAATAGGCCTGCAATGCGCAAGGACTTGTGCAGGCCTGTTTGCCATGCCAATCGAATCTCAGATAAGGCAGCAATATAAGAATGAATGTGTCAAAATAGGCAGGAATACCACAGAATGTTAATTCTGCGGTATTCCTGCCTGTTTCACAGGAGCTGAAGGATAAAGAAAAAAGGGTGCAGGATGAAAGGAAAAGCAGGAGGAACCATGCTGCCGGACACGATTTGCAAAACAGTACGTCAGCATAGCAGGGGAAAGGTTCCGCCAGAGGATATGGAAAAGCTTCAGGAGATCGCGGAGGCTTACAGAAAAGTAAAAAACTATGTCTATCAGAGATACGGAGGTATCAAGAGCCTGGCAAAAATTTATCCTGGCTATACAGTTCAGAATGAGATGACGGACAGCGGCCTGCGGACACAGCTTGGGCTGCCGTCTGTATATTTCTACCTTGCCATCTTTGATGCGCTTGGGGATATAAAAGCTCAGTGGTCACAGGTAAAGAACAGCATGTTAAAAAGCATTAGAGAGAACGAAGGCTTTATGCCGGAGGACAGGCATTATCTGCGGTTTGTCATGAGGGCAGGCAGTCTCTTTGAGGCAGTCCTGTGCAACAGCAGGAGAGAGCTCCCAAAGGAAATGCAAGGGCAATATAAGGCACTCTGTACAGGCGTAGATAGAAAACGGCTGGATCGCTACCTGTGCAGGCAGGTCAGAAGAAAGCTCAGAAGGCTGCATACAGAGAAGTCTGGTGGTTTTGCCATTGCAGAACGGGCGTATCGCTATGCGGATCATGGGATATACATTTCTACGATGGAAAAACGCAGAAGGGTGTTTGTTCCTTTGACAGACGAGAATACCTATAAAAAGCAGCTTTATATCAAGCTTTTTCCTGAGAAAAGCAGCATAGAAATTGATATTCCGGTGGAGGCCAGGGTGCGCAGGAATAAGGAGTTTGAAGCTGTGATCGGGCTGTCGGTTGGTATGTGGCAATTATTTACTTCCGATACAGGGAGGATTTATGGAGAACAGTTCGGCTGCCTTCGTCAGGAGCTGGAGACGTTCATCAGCAGGGGGAACAGAGCCTACGCAAAGGAAAAGCGGAACAATCCTGGCAGGCAGAAATATAAGGCTGGGAAGGACAGGCTGGAGGCGGGGCTGCATACCTACATCAATCAGGAAATTAACCGAATGCTTCAGGCGGAGAAGCCAAGGACTGTCTATATTCCCAAATTTCCCCAGAGCTCACCCAAGGGAGCGAAAGGCAAGGTCAATTATTCCGTTACCCTATGGCAGAAAGGTTATGTAAGGAAACGGCTGCGGCAAAAATGCCTGGAGAAGGGAATTGAACTGGCGGAGGTCTTTGGAAACAACATTAGCCGGGAATGCAGCCGATGTGGCAGTATGGGAGCTTATGAAAAGGATACATTCAGATGCTCCGCCTGCGGCTATGAGGATGATAAAAAAAGAAATGCAGCCATAAATGTAAAGAGACGGGGCCAATCAGGCCAGTGTATAGGCAGGGAATTTATGCCGTATGGCTCCAAGTAAGGTCATTAGAAGAATTGTGCAGATAAATAGGGGCGTTGGCCCTGTATTTTACCGGAGGCATAAAGCCAGGCCGGACTGCTAAAGGATTCATGATATAAAAAAGAAAGAACGGCATTGGAATAACAGCTTACTGTGAATTGGGTATGCCAGGACCTTCGGAACACTGAAAGGTGATGTACGGGGGAGCGAAGTGGATAAGACCGCATTACTCTAAAGAGTAACCAATATGCCTTATTCATAATTAAAAGAAGGCACAGGGAGGAGTACGAATGAGAAGGCTTCAAAAGAAGCGGCTTCTGGAGCAGCTTGATATGCTCTGCGAGGCCTGCAATGTGTTGAACGAACAGCCGCCAGGTCCGGGGTATGTGAACCTGTGTGCGGATATGCAGGAATTTGTGTCGGCTATTTTAGATTTTCTGGAACATACCGCAGGAGAAGGAACAGAGACAGCGGGACTTCTTTGTGAATTTTATAAAATGCTGTTCAAAGCAAGTCAGGGGGAAGCCACAGCCAGCCAGCTGCTTTCCCAGGTGGGCAGAATCTCTGCCCGGGCAGGCAGGGAGCTAAAGCCGGATAAAATCGAAGTGGCGTTCTTTTGCTACAAGGCCAGTATGAGCGATTGTCTGGAAAGCATCTACTTTGCCGCTAAGGAGGCTCCTGACTGTCATCCATATTTTATCCCAATCCCATATTATGACAGGAATCCGGACGGATCTCTGGGGCAGATGCATTATGAGGCCGCAGGTTGCTATTCGAACAAGTACGAGCTTACAGACTGGCAGAAATACGATATAGAGGCGCACAGGCCTGACATAGTGTATATCATGGCGCCCTTTGACGAATACAATTTTGTAACCAGTGTGCATCCTGATTTCTACGCCAGGCGTTTGAGAAAATATACGGATTTATTGATTTATATTCCGTATATTGTTCACAGCGAGGTAGTAGATGCCTCTGTAGGGGGATTTCCAGGCGTGCTTTTCGCTCACCGGGTGATTGTGCAGTCAGAAAATGTAAGAAAGCAGTATATCAGCAGCATACTTAGCCGGGCACCGGGATTGACGCCTGAAAGAGTTGAAGAAAAAATCGTTGCCCTTGGTTCGCCAAAAACAGATAAGGTATTGAAAAGTAAAAAAACGGATTACAGCATTCCCCAGGAGTGGATTGACAGATTAAAACCGGATGCTTCTGAAAAGCTGGTTCTTTTATATAACCTCTCCATTGAGACTGCCTTGAATCATTCCGGGGGAGAGAAGGGGGGGCGGTACCTGAATAAGCTGCGCAGCGTGTTTCGTTTTTTTGAGAACCGGAGAGACGTTGTCCTGTGGTGGAGACCCCATCCCTTGTTAGATCAAACCTTCCGCTCAATGCGCCCCCGCCTGTATCAGGAATACCGATCGATTGTGGATAGCTATAAGGCGCAGAGGCAGGGCATATATGACGACAGCGCTGATATGAACCGGGCGATTGCTTACGCGGATGCTTGCTATGGAGATGAAAGCTCCCTGAATTTACTTCTGCAATTTGCGGGCAAACCGATTCTTATACAGAATATAAATAATGCGGGAATGGAACCAGAGACTTCTGAGGGAGCGGAGGCTGTGGAACAGGCAATAGAGGCATTTGCCGCGAAGCAGCATTATAACAGCTATATACTGTATGAGGCATTGGACGCCTCAAAGGGAGGCTTCAGCCTGGCCGGGTTTATAGAGCATATGGATGTTATTAGGAAGCGGGGAAAGGAGCTATCGGAAAAATACCGTCTGAAATACGCAAACGCCGATGGTACGGCAGGACAAAAAATATACGAATATACAAGCTCAATCGTAAGGAGAATGGATAATGAATAAAGCAAAACGGTTCCGGGAATTACTGAATGCAGACAGGCATTTTTTCCTGATGGAAGCTCATGATGGACTTTCGGCCCAAATTGTTGAGGAAACCGGCTTTCCTGCCATTTGGGCCAGCGGCTTGTCTATAACGGCTTCTCTTGGGGTGCGGGATAATAATGAAATTTCCTATACGCAGCTGCTGGATGTGCTGGAGTATATGAACGACGCCTGCAGCCTGCCTATACTGGTGGACGGAGACACTGGCTACGGCAACTTTAACAATGCGTGCAGGCTGCTCCATAAGCTGGAAAAGATGGGGATTGCCGCTGTCTGCATAGAAGATAAAAAATTTCCTAAAACCAACTCATTCCTGGAGACAAAACTTGACGCACTGGCGGAACCCCTGGAGTTTGCAGGCAAGCTTCGCGCGATGAAGGCCACCCAGACAACACCTGATTTTTCAGTTGTGGCCCGGCTGGAATCGCTGATTGTGGGTGCCGGGGTTGAGGATGCGGTGAAACGGGCGAAGCTGTATCTGGAGGCGGGAGCAGACGCGATTCTGGTGCACTCCAAGCGTCCCAATTCAAAGGACATTGATGATTTTCTGACGGCCTTTCCGGTGGATGTTCCAATCTTTATTGTGCCTACAAAATACTATACAGTGCCGGTCAGTCATTTTATTAAGGACAAGAGAATACGGGGCATTATTTGGGCAAACCATAATGTCCGGGCCTGTGTAACCGCAATGCAGGAGATCAGCAAAAAAATATATAAGGATGGCTCCATCGCCAATGTAGAAGGAAGCATAGCCTCCGTATCCGAGCTGTTCCGGCTGCAAAAGAATGAAGAGTATCTTGAAATGGAGAAAAAGTATCTGCCCATGTATCCGAATCTGAGCGCGGTCATCCTTGCGGCGGGAGGCCCTGGCTCCTTAGACTTTCATAAGCCCAAAGCATTGCTGACCATAAATGGCAAGCAGATTTTGGATCATCAGCTGAATGTGCTGAGGTCGGTAGGAGTATCAAACATTTCGATTGTCAGAGGCTATAAAAAGGAGGAAATACAGGCTGAGGATTTGGCGCTGATCGATAATGATAAGTGGAATACTACCAACGCCGCGTATTCCCTTTCTCTTGCCGCTTCCACCAAGGAACAGCCCTATCTGGTCTTATATGGAGATGTGTTTTTCAAGCGGTATCTGCTGCGATCCATTCTGGATTATGCGGAGGAGCGTTCATCAGCAGACGTGATTTTGGTGTGTGTAAAAGAAGATTATATTGATGCCGGTTATTCCCTTAAGCTGAATAAAAAGCTGGATGTATTTGGGGACGATTCTGAATTGAGCGTGGTTGAGGTCTGCACAGGCAGAGAAACGGGCAAGGATGAATGTGTGGTATATTTCAGCGGGCTGCTGCTGATCCATAATTACTCAGCGGTAAAAGAGCTGCTAAGCGGAGAGGACGCAGAGCGTTTACATACTTCAGATTTTATGCGCCGGGCGTTGGATACAGGACTGACCCTTGCTGTGATTATGTCCTCCCGTGAAGCAATCGTTGATATTAATTCTCTCAATGACTTGATGAAGGCGGGTGAAATACTGTGATTGATACAAAGAAATTTGTGGATCAGCTGATTGCCGGGGGTATTCATAGAATTGCGGGCGTGCCTTGTTCGTTTCTTGGCCCTCTCATTAATGAGGCTGAGAACCGGGGGATGTATGAACCCTTTGTAAACGAAGGAGATGCATTGGCTTATGCTGCAGGGGCGGCTCTGGCCGGACGCAGGTGCGCAGTAGCGATGCAAAGCTCAGGATTGTCAAACGCGCTCTCGCCGCTGACCTCTCTAAATGAGCTGTTCGGGCTGCACACGCTGCTGCTGATTGGAAACCGGGGGATGGATGATGAGCCTCAGCACAAAATTATGGCAGGAGTCCTTAAGCCCTTTCTGGATACGCTGGCCATACCCTATGTGAACGCTGAGGACAGCCAGGCTCTTTCTGCGGCTTTTCCTCAGCTTGATAAGCATTGTGCCGCAGTTCTTGTAAACAGCAGGCATACATTTTCGCCGGTTCCTCTCAAAGTCAAGGCTTCCGGACAGGAGCAGACGGTCTTGCCTCTTCGGTATGATATGCTCAAAGCAATATCCGGCTGTGCCGAGGCTTCCGTGATTGTAACCACAACGGGATTTACCAGCCGGGAAATGTTCTGCATAAAAGACCGGGCAGAGAACTTTTATATGGTAGGCTCCATGGGATGCCTGTCCTCCCTGGCTTTAGGCATAGCTGACTATCTGCCGGAGAGGACGGTCATTGCAATCGACGGGGACAGCGGGTGTCTGATGCGCCTTGGGGCTTTGTATACGCTGACGCAGAAGCGACCTCACAATTTATGCTATATCCTTCTGGACAATGGAGCCAATGAGTCTACAGGAGGACAGCGCAACAGTCTGGGAGAGAGCCGCCTGCTGGAGGTAATGAACAATCTGTATCCGACACAGGAGGTAGGCTCTGTTGATGCTATGACTGCTTGCCTAAGTCAATTTCAGCAATTTCCGGCATACACGCAGCTTTACGTCAAAACCGGATTAGGTACGGTTAAAGACCTCCCCCGTCCGGACAGGCAGCTTATTTATGATCAGGCAAAGCGTTTTCGGAAGGCACTGGTATGAGAATTGGGGTTTTATCTGATATACATGCAAACATACAGGCTTTACAGGCGGTTTTGAAGGACTGCCAGGAGCAGAGAGTGGATAAGTTCTGGCTCCTTGGAGATTACGTTGATTATGGAGGGGATCCGGTGGAAACGGTATCGGAGCTGTCAAAGCTTGGAGCGGAATATATGATAGCGGGCAATCATGACGCCTGCCTGTATACATCCTCTGTCCGCAGCAGCGAGACGCCCCATGGAAAGCAGGCCTTTGAGTACACGAAAGAGATCGTCAAGGAAAACCGGGAACGCTTCAGGCTGCTGGAGGCCATAGCAGATAAGCCGCTGCTGCATCTTGCAGATAGGAAGACGCTGCTGGTACATGGAACTCCGCAGGATCCTTATTGGGGAAAATTTTTGCCGGGAGACAATGCGGATGTATTATTTGATGTTTTGGAACAGATGGATGTCCGTATGATGCTTCTGGGACATTCTCATGTCAGCTTTATGCTCACCAGGGGAGGACGGACGATTATAAATCCCGGCAGCGTCGGGCAGCCCAGGGATGGCAGTCCTAAGGCTGCTTATGGGATTCTTGACGGAGATGCGGTTATATTTAGGCGGGTTCAATACGATATGGATGGGGCTGCTAAGGCGATTCAAGAGGCAGGACTGCCAGAATATCTGTGGAAGCGGTTATATAAGGGCGCGTAATGCCCGGAAGGGAAGATACGATGAAGGTTTTAATTACAGGGGCTGCTGGACTAACAGGTGCACATTTAATACGGAATTGCCTGGACAACGGAGATACGGTTGTAGGCGTGGATAATTTCTTTCGAGGAACGAAAGAGAATATTGAAGGGTTGCTGGACAGGGAGGACTTTACATTTCATGCATGTGATTTTCGTGAGTATATAAAAAAGGAGAAGGAAGCTGATTTTGACGGCATATATCATCTGGCGGCTATTGTCCCAACCAGATATTTTTATGAAGAACCGTGCTTAACATACGAAGTTAACTGCCAGGGGACGTATGAGATTTTTCAATGGGCGCTAAGAAACCATATACCCCGCTTTGTCAATGCGTCCAGCTCAGAAATCTATGGTCATGGGAGGGAGCTGCCCACAAAAGAGACGGCTCCCTCACTGTTTGATTCGGTGGATACCACGACGCGCTGGTCATATGCCCACGGAAAGATTATGACGGAGTATCTTCTGAACCATCACAGCAGCGAAATACTGGTATGCCATCTGCGCTATGCCAATGTGTACGGCCCATATGATGTGGATGACAACCATGTGATACCATATATACTCAACTGCATTGCTCATGACAGGCCCTGCCACTTAAATGCCCAGGCAGGAGAGATTGCCCGTTCTTTTTTGTATATGAGTGATTGCGCCAATGCTACCAGGCTGGCTATGCTGCATATGAGGGGAGGGACAAGCTATAATATAGGAAATCCAGAAGAAACCACCATTCTTGACTTGTACCATAAGGCGGTGAAGGTGGCGGGAGAGCTGGGAATTTCCTATCGCCACAGTCCTCAGTTTGATATATCGCGTGCCGGAGATCCGAAGAGGCGGGTGCTTGATATTTCACGGGCCAGGGAGCAGCTGGGCTATTTCCCGAAGGTGATGCTTGAAGAGGGCTTAAGGAGGACCCTGCAGTGGATAGTAAAACAGAAGCAATAGTCCTATGTGCAGGTATGGGAAGCCGCATTGGACTGCCTCCAGATCAAAACAAGTGCGCGTCTTCAATAGCTGGAACCTCTCCGGTCAGGCATACCGTTTCAGCGCTGCTTCGTGCAGGAGCGTCTCCAATAACAGTTGTGGTCGGGCATGCGGCCGAATCTGTGCAAAGGGCTCTGGCTGATTATGAAAAGGCCGGACAGGTGAGGTTTGCAAAAAATCCCTATTATAATTGGCATGGCTGCAATTATTCCCTGGCCTGCGCAGTGGCAGATAGGCCTAGGGAATACTGGGGAGAATATGCAGGGAGGGTTATAATCGCAGAAGGAGATTCTCTGCTGCACATTGGCTCCATTCAGCAGCTGTCGAATCAGACAGCGCAGGCTGTTTCTCTGGTGCGATCGGAGACCTATGTGGATTATAAAAGAAGCGTAATCGCGATAGGTGAGAAGGGGAAGATCCTGCGCTATGAATATGATGCCACCCATAGGGGGAGCTTGCCTGTATGCTCAGACAGAGAGAGTGTCATAGGAGAGAGTATGCAGCTTTGGTCCTTTTCCGGGCAGCCTCTGAAACAGCTGATAAAGCAGCTCAGGGAGTACAAAGGGGAAGCTGACCGCTCAGAAATACCCTTTGTTCATTCTGGGGTTTACTCTATTAACAGGCTGAAGATACAGATTGAGCCTGTCGTATCAGAGCATCCGGACGACTGGATCAATCTGAATACGCAACAAGATTTGAGAAAGGCAGGAAATGTAAAATGGCTGATAAAGTGATGATAATTGGATATGGCAGCACAGGTAAATATGCCTTGGATATGCTGACCCGTCTGCCGGATCTGGCAGATTGCGAGTATACCATTCTATCGAGAACTCAAAAGGAGGAGGCGGAAAAACGAATCAATCTTACCCTGGTTTCCGCTGGCATGTTTGGCATGTATCCGAAGGTCAGATATATTGCCTGCGATATTAATGATATAGAACGGCTGAGTGAAACCATTGCTCTAAGCGAGCCGGATGTGATCGCATATACGGGACGGTATATGAAGGGCTTTAAATACGGCGAATTTTCTTACCCGAATCAGATCGGATATGGAGTGTGGACGCCTATGGCGGCTGTACTGGTGGAAAAAGTTATGAGAGCCGTAAAACAGGCAGGGGTGAAATCACGTGTGATTAATACTAGCTATGGGGACGCCGTATCCCCGCTTCTGGCAGCCCGCAAACTGGCTCCATATACCAGCGCAGGAAATCTGAATCACCTTATTCCGCGCATTGCCCGGGCTTATGAAACACTTACAGGCCAGCCGGCCGGCTGTACGGACGTAACCTTTGCCGGTTCCCATTACGCCAACACATACATATCAAAAGAGGGAACGGCAAAGGGCTCTCCCTATTTACTACATATTGGGGGAAGCAAACCGGTAAGGGACTGTGATGTCTTTAAGCATTGTGCCATTCCAACTGCGTCAGGACAGGAACGCAATATTATGATTGCTTCGGATGTGGTTATGCTGATTCGGCTCATGCTGGATAAAAGCGGTAATGAGCATAAGATTCACGCGCCTGGTCCCTTTGGCAATGTGGGAGGCTATCCGCTGCTGTTTCGTAATGGGGAAATGAGGGTGGATGAGACGCACTTTACTCTGAGTGAGATGATAGCCGTTAATAAGGATAGTCTGCGCTGCGACGGTATCGAGAGGCTGGATGAGAATGGAATTCACTTTACCGATGAGGTAAGAGACAAAATGAAGGCCGTATTCGGAATGAATTACCCTAAGACTGTTGCCCTTGAAGACTGTGAGAGCTTTGCGGCAAAAATTGCTGAAAGGATAGGAGCTAATTATGGGAGTTAATTTAAAACGCAGCAATTACGCATATAAGTATCCATTTGAAAGAATTGCCTCTTACGCGGCTGCTGTAGCTTCAAAGTATGCAGACCCATCCCTTGTAAAAGCATTAGATTTTGGTTTTGGAGGCGGAAGGCATTTGAAGGTTTTATCCGATCTGGGATATAACACCTATGGAATTGACGTTACAGAAGATGCGATTGATACCGCTTATTACAACTTTGGTGAAAACTTTATTCCTCGTGAAAAATTGAGCATTGATAATATTATGGAGCATCCGATTTATCCTGAAGGATATTTTGATGTGATATTGTCTGTTGGCGTGCTTTGGGCATTAGGCTATGAGCAAATGCTTGCGTTTCTGGACAGGCTTATTCCTCTTATGAAAGAAAATGGGTATCTGATTGCGAACTTTAGGACAAAATTTGATGATTTATATGTGTCAGATTCGAACAAAGCACATGGTAAAGAGGATAGGAAGCATAGGATGGCATTGGATGGGGGGGGGGGGTGAATGATGCTTATGTGCCTCAATTCAATCATATATGGGCTTTTTTGGACATTAACGACTTAAAGCGGTTAATGAAACAATATGGGATGACTATTGAAATGCTTGAGCGCTATGATCGGTATTATGACAATGTGGAATGCATTTCATATTGGTGCGTGGCGGCAAGAAAGGGATAACAAAAATGGCAAAACGTCCGGTAAATGAAATTAAATTTACGCCTGCGCAGCTACGCAGGCTGCAGATGGTTGAGCTTGACATTTTGCTGGAGCTGGATAGGGTCTGCAGGAAAAATAACATAAGCTATTTTTTATGTGGAGGCACGCTGCTGGGAGCGGTACGCCATGGAGGCTTCATTCCATGGGATGATGATGTAGACGTAGGCTTTTTCCGCGACGATTATGAACGGTTCTGCCAGGTGTTTCCGAAAGAAGCAGATTCCTCCCGGTATTTTTTGCAAACCTGGAAAACAGATAAATATTACCGCTGGAACTATGGAAAGATACGCCGGCTTGGTACGGAATATATTCGTGCCGGGCAGGAGCATATGAAATACAAAACAGGTATTTCCATTGATATATTTCCATACGATTATTTGCCGATAGATGAGGAGCTGCACCAGAAGATCCTTGCAAGTGTATACAAGAAATACGTAGATCCCTACCGCTGGAAATGGGAGCTGAGGGATGAGTTTGTAAGATCAAAGGAGATGGGACGTCTGCGGAGACAGGCGCGCTCATGCGCTTGCCTCAGAAAAATAGCATATTCGATTGTAGGGAAATATCAGGCCGATCAATGGTATATGCGTCTGTGGTACAGCTTGCTGTCCTTGCTTCCTGGAAGAGCGGTGGCTGCTCTATTAGAGAAAACCGCCCGGAAATATAATGATATAGAGATATATGGCGGCAAGGGAATCAGACAGTTTGGCTATGCCTTCGATTGGGAGCAGCCGGGACTGGGCTGGCGTCCGGATAAGCTGGCTGAACGGGCTGAGATAGAATTTGAGGGCTTTAGGGTGTTTACTGTAAAGGATACGCACTGGTACTTATCTGGAGATTTCGGAGACCACTATATGGAGCTGCCTCCCCCAAAGCTTCGGTATGCAGTAGCTCCGGCCTCCAAAATTGACTTTGGAGATGTGTTTAGAGAAATGGGATGGTGTACAGAAGAATATTTACGTCCGGAGGAATACCAGAATGATTGAGACAAAGCAGGTCCAGCCCCTGCCGGCAGGGGAGCTGCGCAGGCTGCAGCTAACGGAGCTGGAGCTATTAATAGAGTTTGACCGTATCTGCCGGAAAAACAATATCAGATACACAATGATAGGAGGCACGCTGCTAGGAGCAGTGCGGCATAAGGGCTTTATTCCCTGGGATGATGATGCGGACGTAGCGTTGCTGCGTTCTGACTATGACACCTTCGTTTGGGCCTGTGAACAGGAGCTGGACAGCAAACGCTTTTACTTCCAGGATCGGTTTCAGACCGAGGGGTACCGGTGGGGCTATGGTAAGCTGCGCAGGCGCAATACCTCCTTTATACGCCCCAATACAGAGGATTTGCCCTATGAACAGGGAGTATACATTGATATTATGCCGGTGGATTACATTCCCAACAGTAAAACCGGGCAGTTAATCTGCAACCTGGTGGCTTTTTTCTTTCGCAAGGCCTCCTGGGCGGAAATAGGAAAAAGAACCGAGCCTAATTATGTTTACAAAGCTCTGTACTGTCTGCTGGCTCTCATTCCATTTCACACGTTAAACAGGGCATACAAAGCCTTGATAAAGTGGCTGAACCGCAGACCCACTGAATATTTGCGCTGCCTGGCAGTGCCTGTTGTGACCTCAAAAGGCCATAAGGGCTATTGGCGCTATAAGTCGGAGTGGCTGGATCGCCTGAAGGAGTATGAGTTTGAGGGGTATTCTCTGATGGGCTTTGCCGATTGCCAGCTGCCTTTACGGCGGATGTACGGGGAATATATGGAACCTGTGCGGTTTCCTCCTGTCAGCCTGTCAGCCTACGCTCTGCCTCCTCTTAGGGAAATACAGGTTGATGATACATTAAAGGAAGGGATGCAAAATGATCGATAAGCAATATTGTATGAGCTCTTATATGGCCTTTCGCTATATCGAAAAAGAGGATGTGGATTTTTACGAAGAAACAAAGCATCATAATTTTGTTCCGGCGCCAGAACATGAAAAGATCCTGGTCGACTCAGCCGAAGCCATTGACAGGGAGGTTGCCCAGGTATTTGAAGGGCTTAAGGGGCAGAGGCTTGGAATTATGCTCAGCGGCGGGATGGATTCTGCCAGTCTGGCCTCCTATATGGAGGGCTGCGATGGGTATACCTTCCGATTTCTGAGAGGCGGGTTTCAGACGGAGGAGCTGAAAAGAGCAGAGTATTATGCTAAGGTTTATAATCTGAAGCTTCACTATGTAGATATTAATTGGAGTACGGTGACTGAAAATCTTCAGCCTGTTATGAAAGCCAAGGGCGCGCCTGTACATTCTATAGAGCCGCAGCTATATCAGGCAGCCTTGCAGGCGAAAGGAGATGGGATTGAACGGCTGATTATTGGGAACGGAGCGGATTATATTTTTGGAGGAATGGATCAGCTCCTGTCGGAGGACTGGGCCTTTGATGACTTTGTGGAGCGGTATATGTTCACTAAGCCTCAGGATGTTTTGAAAGAGCCAGCGGATGTTTCATACCTGTTTGAGCGGTATCGGTGTGATAGAGAAAAGAAAATAATAGATGGGGCTGGCAGCGGCGCTTGGGAATTAAGAGATAATAGTAAGTTGGCAGAGCTTGACGGAAATAATGGGGGGGGGGTGTATTGATTATCTTAAATTTATGGAGGATGTAGCTTTAATTGAAAGCTTTAGCTCCTATTTAAATGCCTTTCATGCAGCCGGAATGCCCTATACAGATCCTTATGCCAAATTGAAAATGGCGGAGAAGCTTGATTTATACAGAATCCGTCATGGTGAACCGAAATACCTGATTCGTGAGTTGTTTGCAATGAAATATCCGGGGTATCCCATTCCCCAAAAGCTGCCTATGCCAAGACCGGTAGACCTGTATTTTAAGGAATGGACTGGACCTCAAAGAGAAGAATTTAGGAAGGATATTGACATGAGGGCCTTGACAGGAAATCAGAAATGGCAGCTGTATTGCTTGGAGGAGTTCCTGAATCTCTATGAACCGTTGAAGTGACGTATAAAAGGGATTGAGGGTGAAATGCAGCAGCTTTTCATAATGCCTTGGGAAAAAAGAAAGGAATGAACCTATCTAAATGAATAAAAGAAAAACCTATATTCGTCATCCCCGTCTGACTGAAAAACCGCTGATACTGTACCCGGCGGGAGAATATGGACGTAATATGCTCAAGGAGCTGCGCCGCCTTGCTATAGAACCTGTTGCCTTTTGCGATGCCAGCGAAGCTAAAATCGGGACAGTGATTAACGGAGTTGCCGTACAATCCCTGGATAGCCTGCTAAAACGGTATGGAAGAGAGGGGGCAAGGTATCTGATCAATTCTGCTTATAATTATCCTCAGATAGAGGCAAGGCTTACAAGCTATGGGGTGCCCCTGGATTGTATCCTTGCTCCTGATATTTACTCCTATTGTGATACAGGCAGGATTGAGCGTCCAATACAGGTAAGTCAGGAGGAGCAGGCACAATTAAAAAGGTGTCTTCTTGATCTGCTCTGTTTTTTCCATAAGGTATGTAAAAAATACGGCATCCCATATTATATAACCTCAGGTACTCTGCTTGGAGCAGTGCGGCATAAGGGCTTCATACCCTGGGATGATGATATTGATGTGGCGATGCTTCGCAAGGATTACAATCGCTTTTACCGGGTGGTGCAAAAGGAGCTTGGTGATACATATGAGATACAGGAAATGCCGTCTAGAAAAAACCTTGGTCTGAAAAACAGCGTGCTGCGTTTGTTTGCTAGCAGTCAGAAAATGATGATTATGATTGACACGTTTCCGATTGACTATGTCTTCCCATTTCCAAACCGTTTTAATCTGCTTCAGGAGAGAGGCTCCATGTTTTTGTTCAGGCTTGCGCAAGCATGTAGATGGTATGATGGGAGCAGCCGGTTCAGCAAGTTAGGACGTTTCCTTCGCAGGCTGGGAGAGGCGGTTGTGCAGCTCTGCAACTGCTTTGATACGGGATGGACCCACTATTTCATATGGGATACGCCTAATATGTACAAAAGTAGGGTATACAGTAAAGCGCTGATAGGAAAAGGCTCCCTTTTAGAGTTTGAGGGACATCAATTCTATGGGCCGGAGCAATATGAGGATATGCTGCGCCAGATGTTTGGCGAGCGCTATATGGAGCTTCCACCCCAGGGGAGGCGTATCTACCCGCATACAATTTCAGAATTACAATTTCCAGGGAGAGAGGATATATAAGTATGAATAAACGAAAGATATTGATTCACGGAGCCGATACCCGCGGTCAAAAGCTTGCAAAGCGCATTGACGCTATGTTTGAAATTGCAGGCTTTATTGAACGGGACTGTAGTATTCGAAAGGCTGTGGGAGACGCCTTTCCCTGCTATGGGGATCTTAAGGAATATCCGGGAGAGGCGGACTTTATTTTTTCCATTGTCGAGGATTTTAACGGTTTACAGCGGGAATATATGAAAAGAGGGATTCCCTTTGATAAGATATTGGATTTCCGTCATGTTCATCAATACGAAAAGCATATTTTACATCAGTGTCTTGCAAATGAAATTCTGCGCCGGAATGTTCCGGGTGCGGTGGCTGAGCTTGGCGTTGACTTTGGCGATACAGCCAAATACCTGAACCTGTATTTTCCAGACAGGCCACTCTATCTGTTTGATACGTTCAGCGGATTTGACAAGCGAGATATGGACGCGTCCCAGGCACGGACAGCTGATCTGCTTGAATACTACAATGTCCGCTCAAATGCGGAGCATGTATTAGAAAAAATGTTCTATCCTGAAAGCTGCATTATAAAGGAAGGCTATTTCCCTGAATCCCTGGAGGGATTGGAAGACAGGTTTGCATTTGTCCACATTGATTGCGACCTGTATAAGCCGATCACAGCCGGCCTGGAATATTTTTATCCTAGGCTGAACCGAGGCGGCTTTATAGCGGTTCATGATTACTACAGCCTGTCCTTCCCGCAGGCAAAGGAGGCTGTGCGCGATTTTGCCGATAAATACCATTTAACCTTCGTAACCGATTTTTTCTCGGAAACAGCCGTATTTTGCAAGGAGTAAGGAGAGGTGTGAAATGAAGGAATCAGAGAGCATTGAGGAACAGAATAAATTATACATACGCTTCTTAGTGGTAATAGTGGGTCAGGCCTGTAACCTCCGCTGCCGTGACTGCGGTAATTTCGCGCCTTTTGCGCCTAAAGAGACCCTCCGCTATGATGTAAACCGCATCATTGGGCATTTAAAGATAATCACCAAATATGCCAGGATTCGATTATTGCAAATCCAGGGCGGAGAGCCGTTCATATATCCCAGATTGGAGACACTCCTTGAATTTGTGCGGCATTGTCCTGAAATAGAAAAATGTCTGATTGCTACAAATGGCACTGTGCTTCCCAATGTAAGTCCTGCTAGCCTGCGCCACGAGAAATTTATCGTCCGTATCAGCCAATATCCGGTCGCTTCTAACATTAGCGGGAAGGTGCAGCAGTGGCTTTATGATCATTCGATCCGATATGAAATGTATCATTTTGTTTCAAAAGAAGACAAGTGGTTTGATTTGGGCAAGGGAAAGACCTATAAGCCTGGAGCTGAGGCAGAAACCCGCTTTCAAAACTGTCTTTTTCGGAATTGTCTTACCCTGGAGGATGGATTCCTTGGACGCTGCTCCCGTTCGGTTATTGCGTGGAAGCTGCAGGGCTTTGCACTCCGTAGGCCAAATGGGGGGGGGGGGTGTTATCTTCCGGTATCTGACAGTGAGACCTTTAGGGTATGGCTGGATGAATATATAAGCAACCCAAGGCATATGGAGGCTTGTTGCTACTGTAACGGTACGGACGTGAGGCTGTCCATTGAGCCGGCGATACAGTTAAAATCTGGAGAAAAGTGGGAGGATTTTTGATGTTACAACAGACAAAGGAGAAGCAGCATGGTTGATAAAAATTTTTGTATGAGCTCATATTTAGCGTTTCGGTATGTAGCCTCCCAGGGGGTTGGATTTTCTGAAACATTAATTCCTCAATATCCCCAGAAACCAACGAATCTAATTCAAAGCGTTGCGTCTGCGGATGATATTGATGCTGCGATTAGGCAGGTCTTAGAGGAAAGGTTTGATAAACAAACAGGAATTTTGTTAAGCGGAGGGATAGACTCCGCTATTCTGGCTTCTTATCTGCCCAAAGGCACAAAAGCCTACAGCATTCGGTTCGTAGCTCCTAACGCAGTGGATGAGACCGTGAAGGCTTCTTTGTATGCCCGGCAGTACAGCCTGGATTTTCATGTTGTAGAAGTTACATGGGAGGATTATTTAAAAAGCGGACCGGCTCTTATGAAGAGGAGGAGGGCTCCGCTCCACCAGATTGAGTGTGCGGTGTACGCAGCTGCGAAAAAAGCTAAGGCAGATGGGATTCATAAGCTTTTAATGGGAAATGGCTCTGACTATTTATTTGGAGGCTTAACCGGACTTCTTTCAAAGGACTGGACCTTTGATGAGCTGGTGGAACGGTATACTATGGTAAAGCCGGAACAAGCCCTGACAAATCCTGTGTCTGTTGTTCCCGTGTACGAGCGCTTCAGGACAGGAAGCAATTCCATTGACCTTTTTGGTTTTCTTGAACAGATACATGGGATTGCTTCGATTCCCTCCTTTGAGAACCCCCTGTCCTTAGCTGGAGTTCAGTCCCTGGAGCCTTATGAAGCAATGCATCTGTCCGTCCCCCTGGATCTGGACAGAATTAGGGGAGGAGAAAGCAAATACCTGATCCGTGAATTATTCAGCCGCAAATATCCTCAGATAGCTGCTCCTGATAAGATCCCCTTCAAGCGGCCCATGGATCAATGGCTGGCAAACTGGCGGGGCCCCGTTAGGCCTGAATTTATCAAGGGCTGCACTGCTTCCATGACTGGAGATCAAAAGTGGCTGGTGTTCTGTCTGGAATGGTTTTTGGATTTGATGGAGGAGGGGGTGCTTTAAAATCTATGGGATATGTATATCGTGTTGCAAGGGCGCGGGCAGAGAGCTATGAATTATCTGAGGTAAAAAGGGCTGTGGATGCCTTGTTCTTCCAGCTGGGCTATCATCCCCACAACCCATTGGGACACATAATTACGCCGGGAATGACTGTTTTTATTAAGCCCAACTGGGTTGCCTCCCGCTGGCGTGAATCCTGTCCTCATAAAGATACTCTGTACAGCGTTATTACCCATCCAAATCTGGTGGAGGTAATAGCCGATTATGCCGCAGTTGCTTTGGAGGGAAGGGGAAAGATTATCATTGGGGATAATCCATCCATAGACGCTGATTTCAATGAATTAATGCAGGTATTAAACCTGGAGCACTTAAAAAGCAAATATAACGTTCCCTGCGAAATTTTGGATCTGCGTCCTCTTATTTGCAGGGATTTAAACTATTATGGACAGAAAAACAAAATGGCCGCTGGGCCAGGCGATCCGCTGGGCCAGGAAACCATTAATTTAGGCCGCCGGTCCCTTTTGTATTCTGTAAATCCGCTTTTGTTCCGTGGGGTTTTTAAGCAGAGAAAGGAGACTATAAAGGCCCATACCAAAGACAACCAGCTCTACGGGTTTTCTAAAAGTATATATGATGCGGATGTATATATATCACTTCCAAAGATGAAGACCCATCATAAGGTGGGGGTAACTCTTAATCTGAAGGGATTAGTGGGAGCGATTACCGAGAAGAACCACTTGGTGCATTGGAGGGTGGGATTTCCCTCCATGGGAGGGGACGAGTATCCGGATTTTAAGAGCTGGGTCAGAGGAAGCCTTGCCAAGGTAAAGGAGCGGGGAGCCTGGAGCGGAAATGACACCATATGGAGGATGGTTGTAGATTTATACCATGGGATGGAAATGAAGAAGCGGGGTTACTTTACGGTAGTAGACGGAATAATCGGAGGGGAGGGCAAGGGGCCTTTCTGTGTACATTCAAAGCCTTCTGGTATGCTGGTAGCCGGTGAAAGCCTTCTGGCAGTTGATTTGGCTACGGTAAAATTAATGGGTCTGAATCCCCGGAGGATTCCCTATTTAAATTATTTTTTGGAACATGAAATTGCTTTAGATGAAATTGAAGTTTCAGATGAAGCGAAGCACATGCTTACGGCTGATCAAATAACAGGGAAGCAATTAGACTACCATCCTTCGGAGGGATGGAAGGAGCTTAGGGAGGATGGGCAATGGCTTTCATAAAGGAGAGGACGAAAGATGGCAAACTATAAGATCGGATATACGACAGGAGTTTTTGATTTATTTCATATTGGACATTTAAATTTGTTGAAACGGGCAAGGGAACAGTGCGATTATCTCATTGTAGGCGTAAGCAGCGACGATCTGGTAGCCTATAAAAATAAGCGTGCTGTGATACCCTTTGAGGAACGGATTCAGATTGTAGAAGCGATCCGGTATGTAGACAAGGCAGTGCCCCAAACGAATATGAATAAAATGGAGGCGTGGAGAACCTATCAGTTTGATGTTATATTTGTAGGCGATGACTGGAAAAACACGGAGAAGTGGAATCGGTTTGAGGAGGAGTTTCAAAAGGTCGGAGTAGATATTGTCTATTTCCCTTATACGAGGAATACATCCTCCACTCTTTTAAATGAAACATTGTTAAAGCTAAGAGCGGGTATATAGCAGAAAATGGGCAGAAGCCGGGCATATGCAAAATGCTTTGTAGAAACAACCTTCGAGGAATTGTGCGGTATGCATAAAAAAAGAGAGATAAAATTGGTAATATATACAATAGAAATGTAAAAACAGTGAAAGAACTTTCTTGATTAAATGAAACTATTGAAAATAAATTCATGTCTGCTATACTAAGATCATAAGAACAAAGGAGGAGCAATACATGATCGAGAAAGTTGAAAACCTAAAGGGAAAGCTGATTGTTTCCTGTCAGGCTCTGCCTCATGAACCACTTCATTCTTCCTTCATCATGGGCCGTATGGCTCTGGCAGCAAAGGAAGGGGGAGCCTGGGGCATTCGGGCTAATACCAAGGAAGACATTGCTGAGATTCAAACTCAGGTGGATCTTCCAGTTATAGGAATCGTCAAGCGTGATTATGAGGACAGTAAGGTATACATCACCCCTACCATGAAAGAGATCCATGAGCTTATGGAGGTTAAACCGGAAATTATCGCGCTGGACGCAACATCGGATCTGAAACCCGGAGGCCAAAGCCTGGAGGATTTTTATAAGGAAATCCGTGAAGCCTATCCTGAGCAGCTGCTGATGGCGGATTGTTCTACTGTGGAGGAGGCCCTTCATGCGGATGAGCTGGGGTTTGACTTTATAGGAACAACACTGGTAGGCTATACAGAACAGAGTAAAGGTCTTAAGATTGAGGAAAATGACTTTGAAATCATTCGTGAGATTGTGGCGAAGGCAAAGCACCGGGTGATAGCAGAGGGGAATATCAATACGCCGGCCAAGGCCAGGCGGGTGATTGAACTTGGGGCCTTCAGCGTAGTGGTTGGTTCTATTATCACAAGGCCCCAGTTGATTACAAAGGCCTTTGCTGACGAATTGAAGTAGGTCAGACAGCTGAAGCAATGCGCGTAAGCGTCTGAAGGACAGATGCCAAGCGTTCATAACGAGAGGAGAATAGGAAATGGCAAATTTAGAGAAGTATAAAGGCATTATCCCTGCATTTTATGCATGCTACGATGAGAATGGAGCTATCAGCCCTGAGAGAGTAAGGGCATTGACCGAGTACCATATCAAAAAAGGCGTGAAGGGTGTGTATGTAAACGGTTCCTCTGGTGAGTGTATCTACCAGAGCGTGGAGGATCGGAAAATTACTCTTGAGAATGTTATGGCAGCAGCAAAGGGAAAGCTGACCGTAATTGCCCATGTAGCCTGCAATAACACCAAGGATAGCGTGGAACTGGCAAAACATGCCGAGAGCCTGGGTGTGGATGCCATCGCGGCGATTCCCCCTATTTATTTCCGCCTTCCAGAGTATGCCATTGCGGCCTACTGGAATGCTATGAGCCAGGCTGCTCCCAATACGGATTTTATCATTTACAATATTCCTCAGCTGGCTGGAGTTGCTTTAACCCAGAGCCTGTTTGCTGAGATGAGAAAGAACCCAAGAGTCATCGGTGTTAAAAATTCCTCCATGCCGGTGCAGGATATTCAGATGTTCAAGGCTGCAGGAGGAGACAGCTATGTGATTTTCAACGGCCCGGATGAGCAGTTTATCAGCGGCCGGGTGATCGGAGCCGATGGAGGCATTGGAGGAACCTATGGAGTTATGCCTGAGCTGTTCTTGAAGATGGATGAGCTGGTAAAGGCAGGCAGGCTTGCCGAGGCTATGCCTGTACAGTACGCAGCCAATGAAATCATCTATAAGATGTGCTCCTGCCATGGCAATATGTACGGCGTAATAAAGGAAATACTCCGTATCAATGAAAACCTGGATTTAGGAGGCGTAAGAGAGCCATTGCCGCAGTTGATTGAGTCTGACTATGTAATTGCGAAGGAAGCAGCTTCTATGGTAAAGGCGGCAGTTGCCAAGTACTGCTAGAGCAGCTTTAAATGAGAGAAAGGAAATGCGTCCCTCCCCTTTTGTGACAGCTCAAAAGGGAAGAGACGCCATTTAGTATACAGAAAGGGAAGTTCGCAAGGCAGGGATTTATAGTAATTGATTGGGGGCTTTTGGTAGTGTATCGGGCGGCCGTATTACTGGCAGGCCTTTGCTTTTCTAAGAAGGAGATAAAAGGGGAAGGCAAATATCAATCAAAGCCTGAATATCAGGATACTTTTTAATGAAGGAGGAGAAGCTGTGATTTTTGGAAATATCAGACAGAAGGAGACCTACCGTTTTCTTCCAGACGAGCTGAAGGAGTGCTTTGACTATGCAAATACGCATGACCTGGCAGGGCTTGAGAAGGGCTGTCATCCCATTGACGGAGATCGGCTGTTTGTAAACATTGTGGAGTATGAGACGACTGCTGCTGAAAATCGCTTCTGGGAGGCTCACAGGAAGTATCTGGATTTGCATTTGCTCCTTGAAGGACAGGAGCAGATTGATTTAAACTTTATAGAGAATATGATACAAAAGGAGTTTGTGGAGGCTGATGATTTCCTGCAGCTGGATGGAGAGCCTAACAGCCGGGTGATCTTGAGAAGGGGAGATTTCTTGATTTGCTATCCTGAGGACGGGCACCGCACAGCGATCAAGGTGGAACAGCCGGAGAGAGTTAAAAAGGCAATCTTCAAGATAAGGATTAATCAGTAGTAAGCCTTAAGAAGAAAGAGAAAAGGCAAACCGCATGGAAAAGAGCAGGTTTGCCTTTTACGGATGATATAATTTAATCGGATAAGGAGGCGGTAAAAGAGATGAGGAAATACATATGCATTGACATCGGAGGAACAGAGATTAAGCATGGGGTGTTGAATGAGGAAGAGCAGTTTCTGACAAAGGGAAAGACGCCTACGCAAGCCTGGAAAGGCGGGCCCAGTCTTCTTGAAAAGGCGGTAGGAATTGTGGCGGATTATCTGAGGGAGTGGAAGGCCGAGGGAATCTGTGTCTCTACCGCAGGGATGGTGGATGTAGAAAAGGGGGAGATATTTTATTCTGGCCCTCTGATTCCTAATTATGCAGGGACAAAAATCAAAGCCAGGATGGAAGCGGAATTCGGCCTTCCCTGCCAGGTGGAGAATGATGTAAACTGCGCAGGTCTGGCAGAGGCCAGGTCTGGTGCGGCTTTGGGAAGCAGCCCGGCACTGTGCCTTACTATCGGAACTGGTATCGGAGGCTGTATCCTGATCGGAGGCAGAGTATTTCACGGCTTCAGCGGCAGCGCCTGTGAGGTAGGATATATGCATATGGACGGAAGTGATTTCCAGACCCTGGGAGCTGCCAGCATTTTAGTCAAGAAAGTGTCTGCTGCCAAAAATGAACCAGAGGAGGAGTGGAACGGCTACCGGATATTTGAACTGGCAAAGTCAGGAGACGAGATCTGCGCCGGAGCCATTGAGGAGATGTGCCAGGTGCTGGGAAAGGGGATTGCTAATATCTGTTATGTCATAAATCCCCAGGTGGTAGTGCTGGGTGGAGGTATTATGGCCCAGGAGGAGTATTTAAAGCCCAGAATAGAGTCTGCAATTACAACGTATCTGGTGTCCAGCATTCGGGAAAAGACAAGGCTGGCTTTTGCCATGCACGGCAATGATGCCGGGATGAGAGGGGCCTTCTATCACTTTATGGAAAGAAGCGGCAGGGCGCAGGGATTATCAGAGCCGTAAGCTCTAAAAGAGGAGGAGAGCGTCCTATGGAGTATTTGAGATCAGTGATTCCTGTAATTGAATCCAATTATGAGAATTTTACCCCGGTAGAGAAAAATATCGGGGATTATTTTATTTATAACAGAGAGCTGGCAGATTTTTCCGCAAAAACGGTAGCAGGAAAGCTGTTTGTATCGGAAGCGTCCCTCTCCCGATTTGCGAAAAAATGCGGTTTTCGGGGATATAGGGATTTTATCTACCAGTATGAAGAAAGCTTTGCGGTGAATCGGGAGGATATTACCGGAAATACCCGGACAGTGCTCAATGTTTATCAGGAGCTTTTGAATAAGACCTATAATCTTGTGGATGAAAAGCAGGTGGAGCGTATCTGCCGCTTTATAGCTAAGGCAGGCCGCGTATTTGTCTGCGGACTGGGCAGCTCCGGCCTGGCGGCAAGGGAGATGGAGCTGCGGTTTATGCGGATCGGAGTGGATATTACCTCCATTGACCATGGAGACATGATACGGATGCGCGGGGTATTTCAGGACGAAAGCTGTGTGGTTTTCGGCGTCAGTATTAGCGGCGAATCAGAGACTGTCCTATTTCTCCTGGAGGAAGCCCACAGGAGAAAAGCAAAGACTGTACTTCTGGCAGCCAGAAAAAAGCCGGAGCTGGATGCTTTTTGCGATGAGGTAGTGCTGCTGCCCTCGCTGACCCATTTGAATTATGGAAATGTAATATCTCCCCAGTTCCCTGTTCTGGTTATGACAGATATTATCTATTCTGGTTATCTGGCTCAGAATAAGTATGAGAAGGAGGTGCTTCATGACAGTACCCTAAAGGCTCTGGCAACCGGGAGGTACAGGCCGATGGTCTGAGCCACAGACTTATGGCAATGCTGCTGTGTTCTGGGAAGCTTCTTGTGTACAGGAGCCGGGGAAGCTGTTGCTTTTGGGGATGGATGATGGACGTGGATATGCCTTTCTGTACAAGAAGGCTGTGGAGGAGGAACTGGAGACAGAAGCGCGCCGAAAGCGGAAATGAAAGGATTTCCAGATGGAGCATGATTTTGTATCTATGTGGAATAAAGGGAGTATATACGTGGCGCCTACAGAAATATTTACAGGAAAATGCAGAAGGCTTGATTAAAAGTTAAAATAGCGGGGACAATTTCTACAGGTCAGAGCTGACCGGATAAAAAAATTGAAAGAGGAGCTGCTATGAACAGAGAACATAGAACGAATATGCAATATGTGTACAGGGGTGATTTATATTTCGCGGATCTGTCTCCGGTGATAGGCTCAGAGCAGGGCGGCGTACGTCCTGTACTGGTAATTCAGAACAACGTGGGAAATAAATACAGTCCTACTGTGATTGTGGCTGCCATTACCAGCCGCACCACCAAAGCTTCTATACCAACTCATGTAAGCATACCCAGAACCAGCAAGGGGCTCAAGCAGGATTCCACAGTTTTGGCCGAGCAGATCCGAACTATTGACAGAAACCGTCTGAGGGAATACATAGGACATCTGGAGCAGGAGGAGATGGAGAGAATAGATAAGGCAATGGTTACAAGCCTTGGGCTGGGCCATCTGCTGGAGGCCTGAGAATAGAAGGGGACATAAAAATGCAGTGCTTTATTGGGCCACGGCATATTACTGTATCCTCTGGCTGTATAAAAGGATGATTTGCTGTACTTTATAGTGGGTTTATATTCCCATGTACTCCCGGCAACCAGAGCAGAGAAAATGAAACTGATAGCGGGAGCATTTTAAGGGCTGGAAAACTGGCCCTTTTTTATGTAAAAATGCTTGATGGGTAAAATTGGGTTACGGCTTGCATTCGCAGGGATTTTATGCTACACTATCTCCTGCAATAAGGCCGCAGACTCCTTGATTTATCAGTATTTTTTTCAAGGACAATCTGCATTGATTAACTGGTGTGTTCGAGACCTTCCACACCTAAAACAAAACTAAAGGAGAATATGAGAATGGAAGAAAACAAAAACAGACTGTATATGATGATACACGGAGCTATGATTGGGGCTGTCTATGTAGCACTGACTCTTGCCTTTGCACCCATCAGCTTTGGAGCAGTGCAGTTTCGGATTTCAGAGGCGCTGTGTGTGTTGCCGTACTTTACACCGGCTGCAGTGCCAGGACTATTTGTGGGCTGCCTGCTTTCTAATATACTTGGGGGAGCGGCTCCTTTGGATGTGATATTTGGAAGCCTGGCTACCCTTATAGGGGCCTGGGGCTCCTGGCATCTGAGAAAGCACAGGTGGTATGTATGTATTCCTCCGATTATTTCCAATACCCTGATCATTCCCTGGGTTTTGCGCTTTGCCTATGGGGCTAAGGAGATAATTCCTGTCTCTATGGCAACAGTGGGAATCGGGGAGATCCTGGCAGCTGGTGTGCTGGGAAATCTGCTTCTGGCTGCCCTGGAAGCATATAAAAGTAAGGTTTTCTTACATCAGTCTGTATAACAGACTGATGTAACAGCATATAATTACAATAAGTTCCGTAATGGAGAATTGCCGGAAAAGCCGGTAGTTCTCTATTTTTTCGCTGTAAGAGACAGTTTGATATTTTTTATATAGCTTTTCAGCTTTTTTTTGTTATAATTAAGGAAGAAAATTTTTATGCGGCCCAGGCGAAATAGAAGCAGGACAGAAATGTCCGGGGCACAGGGAAGGAATATCGGTTATGTATAAGATAGATTTCGGAAAAAGGACACACGTGCATTTTATTGGAATTGGAGGCATCAGTATGAGCGGTCTGGCGGAGATCCTTTTGGAGGAAGGGTTTTCGGTCAGCGGCTCCGACTCCCATGAGACTGAGCTTACAAAGCGTCTGGAGGAGCGGGGGGCAAGGGTATATTATGGTCAGCGTCCCTCTAACATAGAAAAGGAGCCGGAGATTGGCCTGGTAGTCTATACAGCGGCAATCCATGAGGATAACCCTGAGTTTATGGCAGCCAGGGAGAAGGGGCTTCCCATGCTGTCCAGGGCAGAGCTTTTAGGGGAAATGATGCGCAACTATAAGCAGTCCATCGCTGTGTCCGGCACCCACGGAAAGACGACAGTCACCTCCATGATAACTAGTATTCTTTTGGCAGGGGAAATAGATCCGGCTGTTTTAGTAGGAGGTATTCTTCGGGATATAGGCGGAAATATCCGAGTGGGAGGCCCGGAGGTCTTTGTGACAGAGGCCTGTGAGTATACCAACAGCTTCCTTTCCTTCTATCCCACTATAGAAGTTATATTAAACATTGAGGAGGATCATCTGGATTTCTTTAAGGATATTCAGGATATCCGTCATTCCTTCCGGCTGTTTGCGGAAAAGCTGCCTGCAAATGGACTTTTGGTTATTAATAGTGATATTGAGGATGTGGACGCCCTTGTAAAGGATCTGAAATGCAGGGTAGTGACCGTTGGAAAAGATCCGGGCAGTTTTTATACAGCCAGTAACATTTCCTATGACGAGTACGCAAGACCCTCTTACGATCTGGTAATTCAGGGGGAGACGGTGAACCGTATCACCCTGGGTGTTACGGGGGAGCACAATGTATCAAATTCTCTTAGCGCCATTGCAGTTGCCATGGAGCTGGGACTTGGAATGGATGCGGTTATGTCCGGGCTTAAGAAGTTTACAGGCACGGATCGCAGGTTTGAAAGGAAGGGGGAGATTGGAGGAGTTACAATCATTGACGATTATGCCCACCATCCGCAGGAGATACGGGCCACACTGTCGGCCGCCAGGCATTATCCCCACAAGAGGCTGTGGTGTGTGTTCCAGCCTCACACCTATACAAGGACAAAGGCGTTTCTGGATCAATTTGCAGAGACGCTGGCTGCTGCTGACGAAGTAATTCTGGCGGACATCTATGCGGCCAGAGAGACAGATACGTTAGGCGTTAGTTCCCAGGATATAGCGGAGAGAATCGAAAGATTGGGTACGAAGGCCCATTACATTCCATCCTTTGACGAAATTGAAACTTTTATTTTGGAGCATTGTGTAAACGGTGATGTGTTGATAACTATGGGAGCGGGAGACATTGTAAAAGTAGGAGAAAAGCTGCTGGGTCAATAGTTATCCACAATATCCACAGGGTTTTCAACATTTTATGTAAAGAAGCTATGTGGATTGCTTAATTGACATAAAAGAACAGGATGGATTTAAAAAAACCTGGATTTACATGGAAAACAAAGGCTTCCTTTGTGGAATCAGGTAATTATGTCCACCTTTTATCCACAATACCCACAACGAGAATTGTGCATAAGAGTCACTATTTTCTTTTGATTGCAGATGTGTTATGATAAGGGCATGATAAGGAGAGGCAAACTATGGGCGGGAATTTGAAGGACAGATGGAATATTCCAATCACAGCGGTAGCGAATGAATTTATTGACGAATATATGGCCGGGGCCAATGGGGAGTATGTGAAGGTATATCTCTACATACTGCGTCATCAGTCCAGCCCTTTGACCATAGATATGATAGCGGATGGGCTGAATCATACGGAATCCGACGTGCGCAGAGCCCTGGCTTACTGGCTGCGTCTGGGTGTGCTTTCTGAGGGGGCGGAAGGAGCAAGGGACAGCGGGGCTGGTTCCGAGGGCAGCCGGGAGGAGGACAGCGGTCTGGAGGTCTGGTCCTCCGATAGGTCTTCCGGGGAGCTTATTTCCGAGAAAGAGACGGCTGCAACAGGCGGACAGGCAACTTTCAGGCTGGATCAGAAAAGGAATCGGGCAGAGACACAGCTTAAGGAGCCTGTGTATTCCCAGGAGTCCGTAAACCGTCTGGCTCAGGACGAGGCGTTTTCGCAGCTTCTCTATATCGCTCAGAAGTATATGAACCGGGTTTTCACACCCAGGGATTGTCAGGTTTTTGCTTATCTTTATGATGAGCTGGGGATGAGCGGAGAGCTGCTGGAGTATCTGGTGGAGTACTGCGCCCAGAATGGTCACTGCTCTGTACGTTACATAGAGGCGGTAGCCTTAAACTGGCATAAGCAGGAAATTAAGACGGTGAAGGATGCAAAGCTCTATTCTGCCTCCTACAGCCAGGATTCCTTTGCTGTGATGAAAGCCTTCGGGCTCAACAGCAGGAATCCTGGGCTGCCGGAGCAGAAATTGATGGACAAGTGGTTTAAGGATTTTTGCTTTTCCAGGGATCTGGTGCTGGAGGCCTGCAGCAGAACCATCACAGCCATTCACAGTCCCAGCTTCCAGTATGCGGATAAAATTCTTTCAGACTGGAAGGAGGCTGGAGTAAGAAGCTTGAGGGATGTGAAAGCTTTGGATGCAAAGCATGCCTCTGAAAAGGAGGCGGGCGGTCAGAGGAGAGAGCCTTGGTTTGCCAGGCAGGAGGGAGGCAAAAGCGCTTCCCTGCAGGGAAGCGCTGCACGGAAAGGTGCCCCCAATCAGTTCCACAATTTTGAGCAGAGGGATACAGATTACGACGCGCTGATGCTAAAGCAGGTGAGGGAATGGGTGGGACATCAGTCCTAGGACTGGGGGGGCCGGCAGCCCTTAACCGCCTCTGGATGCAGATAAGGAGATAGGATAATGGCACTTAGTAATTCTCAATATGATGCGATTATGAGAGCCTACGGACGGCAACAGATTGAGAACCGGCACCAGCTGGAGGAGCGGCGCAGAGAGATTTATGAGAAAATTCCTGCGGTGAGGGAGCTGGAGGCAGAGATTGCCGGTCGTTCCGTAGCGTGTGCGAAAAAGCTTTTGGAGGGGGATGGCGATGTAATTCACAGGCTGCGGGAGGACTTAAGGGATTTACGGGAGCAGAAAGCGCTTCTTATCAAGGCGGCAGGCTATCCCCACAACTATCTGGAGCTGTGGTACCGCTGTCCTGAGTGTAAGGACACCGGCCTGGTGGATGGGAAGAAATGCCGCTGCTTCCTGAAAGCTCAGATGAAGCTTCTTCATGATCAGTCGAATCTGGAGGATGTGCTGGAACGGGAAAACTTTGCCTCCTTAACCTATGAATATTATGATAATAGTGAAATGATTCCCCAGGTGGGAGCTACCAATGCGGCCTATATGCGGCTGGTTGTGAAGCAGTGCAGGGATTTTGTAAAGGACTTTGATAAGAAGCATGAGAATCTTCTTTTTACCGGAAGTACAGGGGTGGGGAAGACATTTCTCACCAACTGTATTGCCAGGGAGCTAATGGATTCGTACCATTCCGTTATCTATATGACGGCGGGAGATTTATTTGAAGTATTTTCCCGGAATAAGTTTGATTATGAAAACGCAGAGGAGATGCGGGATATGTATCGCTTTATTCTGGACTGCGACCTGCTCATAATTGATGATTTGGGGACGGAGCTAAATAACAGCTTTACCTCCTCCCAGCTCTTTTACTGCATCAATGAACGGATGAATATGCGCCGTTCCACGATTATCTCTACGAATCTGACGCCAGCCAGGCTCCGGGATTCCTACACGGATCGGGTAGCATCCAGAATTATGAGCGGCTATCGGATCATTCCGTTATATGGGGGAGATATACGGTTGTTAAAAAAATAATGATATGCAGGGCAATCCCCCAGGAAGATTCTTGACGAATCAGTGGAAGTGGTGGTATAACTGTAACGCACGTTACCGGTTGGGCAGCTAGGCCGCCGGTCTAAGACAGGAGGATACGAAGTCATGTTATATGAGGAGAAAGTCATTGAAACCATACCCGTTGGGCCGCTGGGACTAATTCCCCTTAACAGCTGTACGGAACTGGGGAGCAAGGTGGACGCATATCTGGTGGATTGGAGATGTGAGCGGGAGAGCGAGCACAAATCAACCATTGCATTTTCCGGTTATCAGAGAGATTCTTATATTATCCAGGCCAGCACTCCCAGGTTTGGCTCAGGAGAAGGAAAGGGTACGGTTCTTCAGTCCGTTAGAGGTGACGACCTCTATATCATGGTGGACGTATGCAATTACAGCCTGACCTACTCGCTGTTTGGTATGACCAATCACATGTCGCCGGACGATCATTTTCAGGATTTAAAGCGTGTGATTGCGGCCGCTGCCGGTAAAGCCAGGAGAATTAATGTGATTATGCCCTTTTTATATGAGAGCAGGCAGCATAAACGTTCTGGACGGGAGTCCCTGGACTGCGCTCTGGCTCTTAAGGAGCTGGTGAATATGGGAGTAGAGAATATCATCACCTTTGACGCCCACGATCCCAGAGTTCAGAATGCCATTCCTTCAAAGGGCTTTGAGACGGTACAGCCCATCTATCAGTTCCTTAAGTATCTTCTCAAGACTGAGACAAAGCTTCAGATAGACAGCGACCATATGATGGTTATCAGCCCTGACGAGGGAGGTACCGGCCGGGCTGTATATTTTTCTAACATGCTGGGACTGGATATGGGGATGTTTTACAAGCGCCGTGACTATACAAAGATTATTAATGGACGCAATCCCATCGTTGCCCATGAGTTTCTGGGAAGCAGCGTAGAAGGGAAGGACGTGCTGATTATTGACGATATGATTTCTTCCGGTGAGAGCGTGCTGGACGTAGCCAAGGAGCTTAAGCGCAGGAAAGCGGGGAAGGTATTTGTCTGCTCCACCTTCGGGCTTTTTACCGGAGGGCTTGCCAAATTTGATGAATACTATGACAAGGGAATTATTGATCGGATTCTTACCACCAACCTGGTGTATCAGACGCCGGAGCTGCTTAAGCGGCCCTACTATATTAATGTGGATATGAGCAAGTACATCGCTCTTATTATTGACAACCTGAATCATGATGCGTCCTTAAGCGAGCTGCTGACGCCGACGAAGAGAATTACACGCCTGCTGGAACAGTACCGCAGCTGATATAGGTATATATCAGAAGGAGAAGCTCTGGCTGACCTGCCAGAGCTGACTGCCAGATAAAAATGGCCCTCTTCCCTATGCAAGGGCTGTAAAGCCTGGGGAGGCGGCCTTTTTGCTTTCCGGCAAAGCTGTTAATGAGGTAATGGGTTCTGTAAAATTGATAAGGAAGGGTCTCCTGGAAAGAAGCCTGTGCCGCGTCCAGGAGATGGCTGTCAAAATCTGATTTTAAGAAAAATGCAAATAGAACCTCGGAATTACCTAATAGGTATTCTATAAGAAGGGAGGCCCTGTATGGAGAAGGAATTTCGCGGCAGGATATACTGGCTCACATGTTTCTTCAGCATTCTGGTTATATGGCTGCATTCCTTTAACGGGGAATTGTTCCTGGGAGCCACTGAGACAGGCGCATGGGTGGATCGGGTGGAGCGGGCCGTAGGGAGCCTGGGACAGATTGCGGTGCCCGGTTTTTTTATGGTATCCTCCTACCTGTTCTACCGGGGCTTTACCTGGAAAAAGCTGCTCCCCAAATGGCGTACCAGAGTGAATAGCCTTCTAATCCCTTATCTTCTTTGGAATCTTTTGTATTATATAGGCTATGTGGTCGCTACCCGCCTTCCGGGAGTTTCTCATGTGATAGGAAAAACGCTGGTGCCCTTTAACCTGGAACAGGCAGCTGCGGCTGTCGTCCGCTATGCCTACAATCCTGTATTCTGGTATCTGTACCAGCTGATTCTTTTGGTTGCTCTGGCCCCTGTTATCTATGTCTTGTGTAAAAACACCTGGGTGGGAGGCGTGAGTATTCTGACTGTCATGTTTGCCCTCTGGAAAAACTGGGATTTTCCTTTTCTGAATATGGATGCCTTTTTCTACACCTGTACAGCTGCTTATATAAGCCTTCACAGAGACGGCTGGGGCCGGGCGGCAGAGCATAGCGGCGAGGGGAGGAATCGTTGGCTGCTGCCGCTGGCTCTTCTTCTTGCGTCCGGAAGTCTGGCGTTTCTTGGACAGCCTGGCAGATGCCTGTATGAAACGGCTTTGTTTACTGTGTTATTCAGGCTGTTGGGGGTATGCGCAGCCTGGGTGGTATCAGGCTATATAAAGTTTCCCAGAACAAGGGAGTGGATGAAGCACAATTTCTTCCTTTATGCCATTCACTTTGCGTGGGTAAGGCTTTTTAATAAAGCAGGAGCCTTCATACTGCCTGCTCGTCCTGCCTCAGCCCTGCTCATGTTTTTTTTGATGCCGGTGTTCATGGTGGCCTTAAGTCATTGGATTGGAAAAGGTCTTGTGCAGGTGGCTCCAAAGGTTTTCAGAGTTTTGTCAGGAGGCAGATGATGACCTGTTTTTTGCCTTCTTTTTCTTTGAATGATTGCAAAAACCGGCAGGTTATGATATTCTTTAATTACATTCGCAGAATATTCTTTCTGCGCGGCTTTGGTTCTGCCTTTCGGGGCTGTCATTCAGGTGTATGCACAGGCGCCAGCAGGCGGGCGGTTCGCCCGGCGTTCACAGAGAATTGGGAATGAAGGAAGTATAAGATAGGTAGGTGGATGGGAAAATAAAGGTTGACATTTAAATGAATCTATACTATGATTGTAACAGGAAAGAACGTTTGTTCGAATTGGAGGATAATATGGCCAGAGAAGAAAAGAATCATGTGATCAACAGAGATATGAATAAAGAAGAAAAGCTGAAAGCCCTGGATGCAGCCCTGACCCATATAGAAAAAGCATATGGAAAGGGCTCTGTCATGAAGCTGGGGGATAGGGCGGCTCGTATGAATATAGAGACAGTGCCTACAGGCTCGATCAGTCTGGATATAGCCCTGGGCCTTGGGGGCGTTCCAAAGGGAAGGATTGTAGAGGTGTATGGACCGGAGTCCTCTGGTAAGACCACCGTAGCCCTTCATATGGTGGCAGAGGTTCAGAAGCGGGGTGGTATTGCCGGCTTTATTGATGCAGAGCACGCTCTGGACCCTGTATATGCAGGAAACATAGGCGTGGATATTGATAACCTGTACATATCCCAGCCGGATAACGGAGAGCAGGCATTGGAGATTACTGAGACTATGGTTCGTTCCGGCGCAGTTGATATTGTGATTGTGGATTCTGTGGCTGCCCTGGTTCCCAAGGCGGAGATTGACGGTGAGATGGGCGATTCCCATGTGGGCCTTCAGGCAAGGCTGATGTCCCAGGCTTTGCGCAAGCTTACGGCTATTATCAGCAAGTCCAACTGCATCGTAATTTTTATTAATCAGCTTCGTGAAAAGGTAGGAGTAATGTTCGGCAATCCAGAGACTACCACAGGAGGCCGCGCCCTTAAGTTCTACTCATCTGTACGGCTGGATGTCCGCAAGATCGAGACGCTAAAGCAGGGAGGAGATGTGATTGGCAACCGTGTCCGCGTAAAGATTGTGAAGAATAAAATTGCGCCGCCCTTTAAAGAGGCTGAGTTCGATATTATGTTCGGTAAGGGTATTTCCAAGGAAGGCGATATTCTGGATCTGGCAGTGAAGGAGAATATTGTGGAGAAGAGCGGCGCATGGTTTGCCTACGGCGGCATCAAGATTGGACAGGGCCGGGAAAACGCCAAAAGCTACCTGCTGGAGAATCCTTCGGTTTGCTCTGAGATAGAGGCTAAGGTGAGAGCCCGGTACGAGCTTCCAGGCACAGAGGAAGCGCTGAAGCCAGAGGCAAAGGAGACCTTAGAAAGTTCCAAAGGCGCTCCAAAGATGCCGGAGGGCAGCTCCAAAGGAGAGATAAGGACTGGAGCAGGAGCAGACTTTGGGGATGCTCCTGAGAGAAAATGACGGTCGCAGCCATCATCCCTGTAGATAAGAGAAAGAGCAAAGTGCTCCTGGAGGAGGGCTTTGCCTTTGTTTTATACAGAGGTGAGCTGGAACAATTCGGCATCCGGGAAGGGGAGGAGTTGGGAGAGGACACCTTCCACCGTTTGCTTACGGAGATTCTGATGGACCGGGCTAAGGAGCGGGCCCTCTATCTCCTGGGAGCCTCCGCCAAGACGGAGAGTTGGATGCGCAGGAAGCTTTCCGGGGAAGGCTATCCGGCGGAGGCTGTGGACTATGCCCTGAACGTTTTAAAAGAGTACCATTATATTGATGATAGGGCCTATACAGAAGCCTTTATCCGTTTTACATGCGGGAAAAAGAGTCTCAGGCAGATTGAATTTGAGCTTCAGCAGAAGGGAGTTTCAAAGGAGCTGATCCGATCGGTTCTGGAGGAATTTCCTGTAGATGAGGAGGAAAGCGCCAGAGGGCTTTTGGTAAAACGCTTGAAGGGAAGGACTGAAATTACCCGTGAGGAAAGGAACCGTCTGGCGGGATACCTGAGCCGGAAGGGATATTCCTTGGATGTAATTAACCGTGTGATAAGGGAGTTTGAGACCTCCGGCAGTTTGGAATGAAGGAATTGAATTTTGTCTATATTGACTGGATTACCGGAAATTGGGAGGAAGAGTCTTGACATAATTCTGTAAAAAGTATAAAATTAATGCGTTGTAGTTTGTACAATGAAAATTAAATAAGGAGGTGCTCCTGTGTTACAGATAATGGTCCCTTTGATGATGATCATCACAGTAATTGCGGCTATTATTGTCTGGTTCGCGGCACGCAGCTACGAGCGTAAGCAATATGACAGCAAGGTGGGAAGTGCGGAAGAGAAATCCAGAGAAATAATAGATGAAGCATTAAAAACCGCAGAGACAAAGAAGCGAGAAGCTCTCCTGGAAGCCAAGGAAGAATCCTTAAAGACGAAAAATGAGTTAGAGAAGGAAACCAGGGAAAGAAGGGCAGAACTTCAACGGTATGAAAAACGTGTATTAAGTAAAGAAGAAAACGTTGAGAAGAAGGCAGATGCATTAGAAAGGAAGGAGGCTGACCTGGTCAGAAGGGAGAATATTCTTACGAAGCGCACAGCGGAAGTGGAATCCCAGTATGAGCAGGGGATGCAGGAATTAGAGCGGATATCCGGTCTTACCTCCGAACAAGCAAAAGAATATCTTTTAAAATCTGTTGAAGAAGATGTAAAGCATGACACAGCTAAATTGATTAAGGAACTGGAAAACAAGGCAAAAGAAGAGGCTGATAAGAAGGCAAGGGATCTGGTAGTTACCGCTATTCAAAGATGCGCTGCGGATCACGTTGCTGAGACAACAGTTTCTGTTGTACAGCTTCCCAATGATGAGATGAAGGGCCGCATCATCGGGCGGGAGGGACGCAATATCAGAACCCTGGAAACCCTGACTGGTGTGGAGTTGATTATCGACGATACCCCGGAGGCAGTAGTATTATCTGGGTTTGATCCGATACGGAGAGAAGTTGCAAGGATTGCATTGGAGCGTTTGATTGTGGACGGACGTATCCATCCGGCCAGGATCGAGGAAATGGTTGAAAAGGCGCAGAAGGAAGTGGAGATCAACATGAGGGAAGAGGGCGAGGCTGCCTGTCTTGAGGTTGGTATTCATGGAATTCATCCTGAGCTGGTTAAGCTCTTAGGTAAGATGAGATTCAGAACCAGCTACGGACAGAATGCCTTGAAGCATTCCATTGAAGTGGCTCAGTTGTCAGGACTTCTGGCATCGGAGCTTGGTTTAGACGTGCGTTTAGCCAAACGTGCCGGTTTATTACATGACATTGGCAAATCCGTTGACCATGATATGGAAGGAACCCATGTTCAGTTAGGTTCGGATCTTTGTAAAAAATATAAAGAGTCAGCAACCGTATTGAATGCGGTGGAATCCCATCATGGCGATGTTGAGCCCACGAGCCTTATTTCTTGTATTGTCCAGGCTGCTGATACAATTTCTGCTGCCAGACCTGGTGCAAGACGTGAGACTCTGGAAACATATACAAACAGATTGAAGCAATTAGAAGATATTACAAACTCCTTTAAAGGAGTAGACAAGTCCTTTGCGATTCAGGCAGGCCGCGAGGTTCGTATCATGGTTGTTCCGGATCAGATTAACGACGACGATATGATATTGCTGGCCAGAGACGTTTCCAAGCGTATTGAGGAGGAGCTTGAGTATCCGGGACAGATTAAAGTAAATGTAATCCGGGAGTCCAGGGTTACTGATTTTGCAAAATAATTGTTCGGAGAATAAACACATATGCCCTAAACCCGTAGTAAATATGTTTATTACGGGTTTAGGGCGTTTTTCCGTGTCACTGTCCAAGTCAAATACTTTATATCTACAAATCTTTGCTTCTATATCCTGCCGAGGGAGTCAAAGGAGGCCGATTCGGTCTAGTTTCCAGGTGTTGGAACCCCTTTTTTCAGAGATTTTAATGTGATAAAATGAAAGAAACATATATATGAGATATTACAAAACAGTACAGAAAAGAAGTACAATCGTAAGGATTTATGTATTGACACAAAATAGAAAAACAGATAAAGTAGAAATAAATAAATTACTGATAACAGTTACATATTGACCCATTGAGAAAAAAGAGAAGGAGATACAGAATGTTTCAAAAAAGAAGGGGGTGGCTGCTTGGACTTTTGGCCGGTGTTCTGGCTGCTGCAATGGTGTTTCCGGCCTATGGGAGCAAACGCAGCCCCATTAAGTCAATTACCTTTAGCATAAAGGCCAATATCCTGCCGGATACAGAATACGGAGAGGAAGAAATCGAGCTTGAGACGAACAGCAATCGTTTCTCCATTGATGGCTATGAGGTGCTGAATGAAGGGTTCGGGTGGAGTGAGGATTCTCTGCCAAGGCTCAGGGTTACTATGACTGCCGGAGATGATTATTATTTTACCTCTCTTTCAAAGGATAAGGTTACTATCAAGGGCGGCGCTGAATTTGTGAAGGCTACAAGGCAGGATTCAAATTCCACCCTGCTGATGGAAATCAAGCTTCCCTCTCTTGGAGTGACTCTGAGAGAGTTGGAAGATGTAACCTTATCCGATAACGGCATCGCTTCGTGGGATGAGATTAAAACAGCGGGCAGCTACGAGGTAAAGGTGTACAGAGACGGACAGCCTGTAGGAGCTGTTATGGAGACTAAGACAAACAGCTTAAACTGCCGTGAGAAGCTGACCAAGGGGAACGCTTCCTATACAGTTAAGGTGCGCCCTGTGAATCAATATGATAAGAGCCAGAAGGGCAAATGGGTGGAGTCCGCCAGCATATACATCGATGAGGAACGGGCAGCGCAGTTTAAGGAAAACCCTGTGGGAAGCGAGGGGAGCTGGGTGCAGTCACCCGTAAACGGCAGATGGTGGTACAGTATCTCAGAGAAGGATTATCCTGCAAATTGCTGGTATAAGATTGGAGATAAGTGGTATTTTTTTGATGAAGAAGGATATATGAAGACCGGTTGGATACAGTGGGAGGGTAAGGAGTACTACTGTACGGAGAATGGCGACATGCTTACCGATTGTATGACGCCGGATAATTATTGGGTTGGCGAGGATGGAGCAAAGATTGCCCAGTAATCAGCCAATGGCAAAATACCAAGCATGAGATGCCGTAAGGATATGATATCATATACCTGCGGCATTTTACTGTATAAAAAGGGTCTGAGACGAAAAAGAAATACGAAGGAGGGGCTTATGGAGGACTACATTTTGGCAGTTGCCAATAAGGATATCATGGATATGGCCAAGAGGGCCTTTGATCTGGTAAATTCAAAACTGATAGGCCATGGGGAGCGGGTTGCCCATATTATGTATCGGCTGCTAAAAGAAACCGGCAGTTTTTCTCCCTTGGAAATCAGGAACCTTTTAATTCTTTCCGTCCTTCACGATATCGGAGCATATAAGATGGAGGAGATTGACCGGATGCTTGCATTTGATACAAAGAATGTGAGAAATCATTCCATCTATGGGTACCTGTTTTTTCATTCCTTTACGTTTTTGTCAAAAACAGCCCCCGTTGTTTTGTTTCATCATTCCCACTGGAGCGCCTTAAGGCAGATGAAGGATATTCCTGGACCCATAAGGCAGGCGGCCCAGCTGCTGCATCTGGCAGACCGGGTAGATATCTATATCCAGAATCCCAGGTATAAGAATGGTAATCAAGAACTGATAGAGAAGCTGAAGGATGCCGGTGACGAAGTATTTTCACCTGAGATTATAAATCTGGCCTCCGGCATGGACTTTTTTCTGACGGAGGAAGCTTGGAAGAAGGAGAATCGGGAATTTGGGATGGCGATGGAGGCGGTGCCTTTAACGGAGCAGGAGAAGGAATCGGTATTAAAAATGCTTATATATGCATTGATTTCAGAAGCCCTTATACAGTAACTCATACGATTGTTGCTACAGTGATCAGCCAGGTGCTTGCAGAACGTCTGTGTGAGGATTACGAGGAGATAAGGGATGTATATTGGGGCGCTATGCTCCATGATTTGGGAAAGATAGGAATACCTATGGAGATCCTGGAATTTCCGGGGAAATTAAGCTCTCAGGATATGAAAATAATGAAGGATCATGTTACTTTAACGGGATATATTCTTGGAGACAGCGTATCGCAGTCAGTCAGGGAGATTGCTTTGCGCCATCATGAAAAGCTGGATGGCTCCGGCTATCCTAGAGGGCTTTCGGCAAAGGAGCTGAGTACTCCTCAGAGGATTGTGGCCGTAGCGGATGTTGTCAGCGCTCTTACAGGTGTCAGAAGCTATAAAGGAGCATTTCCAAAGGAGAAAACAAGGGCTATTCTGACAGAGATGGCCAGGAAGGGCTTTCTGGATGTTCAGATCGTTGCTTACATGACGAAGGAATTTGATGTAATTATGGAGCGGGTTCAGGAGAAAACGGGGCCTGCGCTGAAGGCGTACGGTCAATTACAGAGCCGGTACGAAGCGCTATCATCATTTATGGAAGAGAAACGATGGATACCATAACTTTTATTTATGTTAATAATTCCAAACATATATATTTCTCTATGGGGAAATTCCTGTGGAGAGGTTGAAATACCTCCTAAAATAAGATATGATGAAAAGAAATTAGTATACTCGCTAAAAGTATAACTTAAAAGAATAGAACTCAGGAGAGATATGCAAAATGAATTATAAAATTACTGTGATTCCAGGAGATGGAATTGGCCCGGAGATTGTGAGAGAAGCGAAGAAGGTTATGGATAAGGTGGGAAGGGTCTATGGACACAGCTTTGGGTACACTGAGGTTTTGATGGGGGGCTGCTCCATTGATGCCTATGGTATACCTCTTACAGAGGAGGCCCTGGAGACTGCCAGAAGGAGCGACGCAGTCCTTCTGGGAGCCGTAGGTGGAGATGTAGGAAATTCCAGGTGGTATGACGTGGCTCCCAATCTGAGGCCGGAGGCAGGCCTTTTGGCCATCCGCAAGGGGCTGGGGCTGTTTGCCAATATACGTCCTGCTTATCTTTACAGGGAGCTGGAAGGGGCCTGTCCTCTTAAGAAGGAGATTATCGGAGACGGCTTTGATATGGTGATTATGAGGGAGCTGACCGGCGGTCTTTACTTCGGAGACAGGTATACCAGGGAGGTGGACGGGGTCATGACTGCAGTGGACACCCTCACATATAATGAAAAGGAAATACGCAGGATTGCTGTTAAGGGCTTTGAGATTGCCAGAAAGCGCAGAAGGAAGGTTACAAGCGTGGACAAGGCCAATGTGCTGGATTCCTCCAGGCTTTGGCGTAGGGTGGTGGAGGAAGTGGCAAAGGAGTATCCTGAGGTAGAGCTGACTCATATGCTGGTGGACAACTGTGCTATGCAGCTGGTGATGAATCCAGGGCAGTTTGATGTGATTCTCACAGAGAACATGTTTGGCGATATCCTTTCCGACGAGGCAAGTATGATTACCGGCTCAATCGGTATGCTGTCCTCTGCCAGCATGAATGAAAGCAGGTTTGGCCTCTATGAGCCGAGCCATGGCTCCGCTCCTGATATTGCGGGAAAGGATATGGCAAACCCAATCGCAACCATTCTTTCGGCAGCTATGCTTCTGCGCTACTCCTGTGATTTGGATCAGGAGGCGGATGCTATCGAAAAGGCGGTCCGGGAGGTTTTGGCAGAGGGCTATAGAACCGGCGACATTATGTCCCGGGGATGCGAGCAGGTGGGAACCAGCTCCATGGGAGATTTGATTGCAGGAAAAATCGGTTCAACTTGACACTATTATAATAAGCAGGAGGAATACATAGATGAAAAGCGACGCAGTTAAGACAGGTATGCAGCAGGCCCCTCACAGGTCATTGTTCAACGCTCTGGGGATGACAGAAGAGGAGATGAAAAAGCCTCTGGTGGGAATCGTCAGCTCCTATAATGAAATAGTTCCTGGTCACATGAACCTGGATAAAATTGTGGAAGCGGTAAAGCTGGGGGTAGCCATGGCAGGGGGAACGCCCGTGGTGTTTCCGGCCATTGCGGTGTGTGACGGGATTGCCATGGGACATATTGGCATGAAGTATTCCCTGGTTACCAGAGATTTGATAGCGGACTCTACCGAGTGTATGGCTATGGCCCATCAGTTTGATGCTCTGGTTATGGTACCGAATTGTGATAAAAATGTTCCGGGCCTTCTGATGGCGGCCGCCAGAATTAATATTCCTACGGTATTCGTCAGCGGCGGCCCTATGCTGGCGGGACGGGTGAAGGGACAAAAAACCAGCCTGTCCAGTATGTTCGAAGCAGTGGGCTCCTATTCAGCCGGAATTATGACAGAGGAGGATATTCTGGAATTTGAGGAAAAGGCATGTCCTACCTGCGGCTCCTGCTCCGGCATGTATACAGCCAACAGTATGAATTGTCTTACTGAGGTATTGGGTATGGGGCTTAAGGGAAATGGAACCATACCGGCTGTCTATTCCCAGCGTATCAAGCTAGCGAAGCATGCCGGAATGCAGGTGATGGAGATGTACCGCCAGAATATCCGGCCAAGGGATATTATGACAGAGGAAGCATTTATAAATGCTCTGACTGTGGATATGGCCCTTGGATGCTCCACCAACAGCATGCTGCATCTGCCGGCTGTCGCTCATGAGGCGGGCGTGGAGCTGAATGTGGATATAGCCAATGAAATCAGTGCGAAGACTCCGAATTTGTGTCATCTGGCTCCCGCAGGCCGGACCTATATGGAGGATTTGAATGAAGCAGGCGGTATCTATGCTGTGATGAATGAGCTCAGCAAGAAGGGGCTTTTAAACCTGGACTGCATGACTGTTACGGGAAAGACAGTTGGAGAGAATATAAAGGGCTGTGTTAACAGAGATCCGGATACGATCCGTCCTGTGGAGAAGCCCTACAGCAGGACAGGCGGAATTGCCATTTTAAAGGGGAATCTGGCTCCGGATTCGGCAGTTGTAAAGCGTTCGGCAGTTGCCCCTGAGATGTTAAAGCATGAAGGCCCTGCCAGAGTGTTTGACTGTGAGGAGGAAGCGATTGCAGCTATTAAGGGCGGAAAGATTGTTGACGGAGACGTGGTGGTAATCCGATATGAGGGCCCTAAGGGCGGCCCTGGCATGAGAGAGATGCTGAATCCTACCTCAGCCATTGCAGGTATGGGCTTAGGCTCTACGGTAGCATTGATTACAGACGGTCGTTTCTCCGGCGCGTCCAGAGGCGCATCCATCGGGCATGTGTCACCGGAGGCTGCAGTAGGAGGGCCGATTGCTCTGGTGGAAGAGGGAGATATTATTTCCATTGATATAGATAATCATCAGTTAAATGTTCTGGTATCAGACGAGGAGCTGGCCGAAAGGAAGGCCAGGTGGAGGCCCAGAACACCTCAGATTACCACCGGGTATCTGGCAAGGTACGCTTCCCTTGTGACCTCGGCTGACAGGGGCGCTGTGCTCCAGGTGAGACAGGAAGCGGAATAGATTGTGAAAGAAAGGGAGTACCATATATATGAGTAAATTGACGGGGGCAGAGATTGTAGTTGAGTGTTTGAAGGAACAGGGAGTGGATACTGTCTTTGGTTATCCGGGCGGGGCTATCCTGAATATATATGACGCACTGTACCAGCACCAGAATGAGATTACCCACATTCTCACTTCTCATGAGCAGGGGGCGTCCCATGCGGCAGACGGCTATGCAAGGGCAACGGGCAAGGTGGGCGTGTGCCTGGCAACCTCAGGCCCGGGAGCCACCAATCTGGTAACAGGTATTGCCACCGCTTGTATGGATTCCATTCCGGTAGTCGCCATCACCTGTAATGTGACCAACAGTCTGTTAGGAAAGGATAGCTTTCAGGAAATTGATATTACGGGCGTGACCATGCCGATTACAAAGCACAACTTTATTGTTAAGGATGTAAACCGGCTGGCAAAGGTGATACGCAGGGCCTTTACGATCGCCCAGTCCGGGCGTCCCGGCCCGGTGCTGGTGGATATTACCAAGGATGTGACGGCTGCGGTTTGCGAATATGAGAAGGAGGCGCCTATGCCCATTGTGCCTCAAAGCGATACCATAAGGGAGGAAGATGTGGAGCGGGCGGTAGAAATGATCCGCAAGTCCCGCAAGCCTTTTATCTTTGTGGGAGGCGGAGCTGTACTGTCCAATGCTTCTGAGGAGCTGAGAGCATTTGCGGAGAAGCTTCAGGCGCCAGTGGCAGACAGCCTTATGGGAAAGGGAGCCTTTGACGGCGCCCACGAGCTGTATACAGGTATGGTGGGTATGCACGGAACCAAGACCTCCAATTTTGGAATTACAGAGTCGGATCTGCTGATTGTAGTCGGAGCCCGGTTCAGTGACCGTGTGATTGGCAATGCCTCCAAGTTTGCAAAGAACGCGAAGATTCTCCAGCTGGATATCGATCCGGCAGAGATCAACAAAAATATTAAGGTAGACGCCAGTATTATCGGCGATGTGAAGATCATTTTAAGGAAGCTGAATGCAAGGCTAGATCCGGCCAATCATGATGAATGGATTGCCCATATTGAGCGGATGAAGGATATGTACCCGCTGCGCTATGATAAGAATACGCTGACAGGGCCTTATATTGTGCAGACCATCAACGAAATAACACAGGGAGACGCCATAATTGTTACCGAGGTAGGACAGCACCAGATGTGGGCGGCGCAGTATTACCAATACCGCCAGCCCAGGACCCTTCTCACCTCTGGAGGTCTTGGCACCATGGGATACGGTCTGGGAGCGGCCATTGGAGCAAAGATGGGCTGTAAGGATAAGCGGGTTATCAACATAGCAGGCGACGGCTGCTTCCGTATGAATATGAATGAGATAGCCACAGCTACCCGCTATAATATCCCGATCCTACAGGTGATCATTAACAATCATGTGCTGGGTATGGTGCGCCAGTGGCAGACTCTTTTTTATGGAAAGCGCTATTCTCAGACTGTTCTTAAGGATGGGGTGGATTTTGTGAAGCTTGCCGAGGCAATGGGAGCCAAGGCTTACAGGGTAACTCAAAAGGAGGAGCTTAAGCCGGTGCTTAAGGAGGCGATTTCCCTGAATATCCCGGTTGTTATCGACTGTCAAATCAACTGTGATGAGAAGGTATTTCCAATGGTATCTCCAGGAGCGCCGATTGCTGACGCTTTTGATGATACAGACTTGAAAATTAATTAAAAACAGTGTATAGTTATCATTAAACACTTTGGTGACGTTATCAAATTACCTTGATAAAGCGCCGGAGCCGATTGGAAGGCAGCGGTGGGATGGACTGATACACGGTGGAGTATATGTTCAGAGGACTTCCTTTTATGTGTTCCGGCAGGTGGAGGCATACGGGGAAGTCATCTGTGTATATATATAGTCAGGAGGCGTAGCTGCTCAGGGCAGATGCCTGAAGCGTTGCCATAAGTATTACAGCAATCACAACCATTTAAGAGGAGGAAAACAAGATGAGCAGAGTGTACAATTTCTCAGCAGGCCCGGCTATACTGCCGGAGGACGTCCTGAAGGAAGCTGCGGCAGAAATGCTGGATTATAAGGGGACGGGAATGTCAGTGATGGAGATGAGTCACCGATCGAAGGCTTACGATTCCATCATCAAGGATGCTGAGGCAGACCTGCGGGATCTTTTACATATTCCAGGCAATTATAAGGTACTGTTCTTACAGGGCGGCGCTTCCCAGCAGTTTGCTATGGTACCCATGAATCTGATGAAGAACGGCGCTGCTGATTATATCGTCACAGGGCAATGGGCCAAGAAGGCATACCAGGAGGGCGGCATATACGGCAAAGCCAGGACTATCGCTTCCAGCGCAGACAAAACCTTCAGCTATATTCCGGACTGCTCGGATCTTCCTATATCTGAGGATGCGGACTACGTGTATATCTGTGAGAACAATACGATCTACGGAACGAAGTTCTGGACTCTGCCCAATACAAAGGGAAAGACGCTGGTAGCGGATCAGTCCTCCTGCTTTTTGTCAGAGCCGGTGGATGTAACCAAATATGGCCTTATTTTTGCGGGGGCACAAAAGAATGTAGGACCTGCCGGAACGGTTATCGTGATTGTGCGCGAGGATCTGATTACGGAGGATGTGCTTCCCCAAACGCCTACCATGCTCCGCTATAAGATTCATGCAGATGCTAATTCCCTCTACAACACTCCCCCAACCTACGGTATTTATATGTGCGGAAAGGTGTTTAAATGGCTAAAGGCCAGAGGCGGCCTTGAGGCTATGAAGGAGTACAATGAGAGGAAGGCGAAAATTCTCTATGATTTCCTGGATCAGAGCAAGCTGTTTAAGGGGACGGTGGAGAGGAAGGATCGCTCTCTTATGAATATACCCTTTGTTACAGGGGACGACGAGCTGGACGCCCTTTTTGTAAAGGAGTCCAAAGGGGCAGGTCTGGAGAATTTGAAGGGGCACAGAACGGTAGGCGGTATGCGGGCCAGCATTTACAATGCTATGCCAATAGAAGGAGTGGAGAAGCTGGCGGCATTTATGGCCGATTTTGAGGAAAAGCACAGCAAATAGGTTTCTGATTAGAGGAGATGATAATGATGAAAAAGATTCATTGCTTAAATCCCATTGCAGCCTGCGGCACAGGGCTGTTTCCGGCAGATTATGAACTGACTGACAATTTAAAGGAGGCTTGCGCTGTTCTGGTACGGAGCGCCTCCATGCATGATATGGAGTTCCCTGAAAGCCTGTTGGCAGTAGGACGTGCAGGGGCGGGTGTGAACAACATTCCTCTGGATACGTGTGCGGAGGAAGGGATTGTGGTGTTTAATACGCCGGGAGCCAATGCCAATGGCGTTAAGGAGCTGGTCATCGCAGGTATGCTTATGGCCTCCAGAGATATTGTAGGAGGCATAGAGTGGTGTAAGGCCAACGCTGAGGACGACAATATTACAAAGGATACGGAGAAGAGCAAGAAGGCATTCGCAGGCTGTGAGATCAAGGGCAAGAAGCTGGGCGTAGTAGGCCTTGGCGCCATTGGGGCAGAGGTTGCCAACGCAGCCACCCATCTGGGAATGGAGGTTTACGGCTTTGATCCCTATATTTCAGTAAACGCTGCCTGGAAGCTGTCCAGAAATGTAAGGCATATTACCAATGTGGATACTATTTTCCAGGAGTGCGATTACATATCCATCCATGTGCCTTTGCTGGATTCTACAAAGGGTATGATCAATAAGGAAAAACTGACTTTGATGAAGGACGGAGTGGTGATCCTCAACTTCTCCCGTGATACCCTGGTAAATGATGATGATATGGAGGAGGCTCTAAAGGAAGGGAAGGTTCGTTACTATGTAAGTGATTTCCCAAATCCACGAGTTACTCACATGCCCAGAGTCATCCTGATGCCTCATCTGGGCGCTTCCACCCAGGAGTCTGAGGATAACTGCGCGGTGATGGCTGTGAAGGAGCTTACAGATTATCTGGAGAACGGAAATATCAGAAATTCAGTGAATTATCCAGCCTGCGATATGGGGATATGCCAGGCGAAGAGCCGTGTGGCAGTTCTGCATCTGAATATTCCCAATATGCTTGGCCAAGTGACCGGAATTCTGGCAGAGCAAGGAGTTAATATTTCCGATATGACCAATAAGAGCCGGGATAAGTACGCTTATACCCTTCTGGATTTGGAAAATGTGCCTGAGGCTACGACAATACAGAAGCTGAAGGCTGTCCAGGGTGTCCTGAGAGTCCGTGTGGTGAAGTAAGAAATCCTATGCCGTATATGGCCTTCATGCCAGGGAAACCTGCTGTGAAGGCTGTAATTAATAAAGGAATCAAATAAAGAGAGTAGGGGATAAGAAATGGCAGTTGTAAAACCATTTGTATGTATCAGGCCCAAGAAGGAGAATGCTGCCAAAGTGGCTGCACTGCCTTATGATGTGTATAACAGGAGGGAGGCCTGTGAGGAGGTGGCGGGAAAGCCCTTGTCCTTTCTCAATATTGATCGGGCTGAAACTCAGTTTCCCAGTTCTGTGGATACCTATGATGACAGAGTTTATGAGAAGGCCAGGGAGCTGCTGGACAAGCAGATTGCTGAGGGCATCTATGTGGAGGACCAGAGGGAGAATTATTATCTTTATGAGCTGACCATGGAGGGCCGGAGCCAGACAGGAATCGTGGCCTGCTGCTCCATCGACGATTATATAAGCGGAGTGATTAAAAAGCATGAGAATACACGGGAGGACAAGGAGCTTGACCGTATCCGCCATGTGGACGTCACCAATGCGCACACAGGTCCTATTTTCCTGGCCTACAGACAGAATGAAGCCTTGAGGGTGATTGTGGACAAGGTGAAGGAGGGGGAGCCTGTCTATGATTTTGTTTCTGAGGATGGGATCGGGCACAGGGTATGGATCGTCAGCTGTCCTGAGGCTGTAACCGGAATCCAGTCTGCTTTCGCAAAGATTCCATCTACCTATATTGCGGACGGACATCACAGAGCCGCTTCTGCGGTTAAGGTGGGCTTAAAGCGCAGGAGGGAAAATCCGGACTACAGCGGAGGGGAAGCCTATAATTACTTTCTGGCTGTGCTGTTCCCTGACGAGGAACTGATGATACTGCCCTATAACCGGGTGATAAAGGATTTGAACGGGCTGTCAAAGGAGGCGTTCCTGGCAGCTGTGGAAGAAAAGTTCCTGGTTAAGGAGACAGGAAGGGAACCTTATGAACCCTCCGGGAAGGGCTGCTTTGGTATGCTTCTGGAGGAGACCTGGTATGAGCTGGAGGCGAAGAATGAGATTGTAAGCCACGATCCGGTTAAGGGACTGGATGTGTCGATTCTTCAGGATCAGCTTTTAGGCCCTGTTCTGGGAGTAGGCGATCCCCGCACAGACAGGCGGATTGATTTTATTGGTGGAATCCGTGGGCTGGGAGAGCTGGAGCGCAGAGTTCATGAGGATATGGCTGTGGCGTTTGCTATGTATCCCACCTCCATAAGAGAGCTGCTGGCTGTGGCGGACGCGGGACGGTTGATGCCTCCTAAATCTACCTGGTTTGAACCAAAGCTCAGGAGCGGACTGTTTATTCATCCATTGGGTTAAGACTGTATGATCCAGGACAGCTCCATTGGAAGCATAGCCTGATCCTCAAAGTGATGCTCCTGCGGCGTTTTTTGAGCGTAGCCGGGGCATCCGTATTTTCCATTACGATAGGTTTCTGCAGGCTTTGGAAGGGCTAAAATGATAGCGTGATAGCCCTTTGCTAGCAAAATTTCCAGTTCATTTCGATCAGTACTGTTGTGAAGCCGGGCAAGGAGAATGCCGCCTGCGGTGCCAACAAAGGTACAATCAAAACTCTCGCCTTCTGTGCTCCAACGGTTATATACAGATGAGTTATACTGGGGCTCTGATAATTTGCAGCCTCTGGTTTGACAAATCTTCTTCATGTGCGCCGCTTCTTTGGCAAGAAAAATTCTCAATAGACTTTCTTTGCTTTGCTTTTCTTATGAAGGTGTGCTATAGTTACATTTGGGTTAGAAATAACTAACCAATAAATACCTTGGCTTTGCAAAACGTCAGGATAGAAAACGGGGAGGCAATATGTCACTGGAGCAACATTTGATTGAGTACTGTTCGCCCACTCTGGCATCTCTGAAGACGGCCAGCCTTTTTAATCACAGCTACATATCGGATGAAGAGCTGGATAAGCAGCTTAAGCTGTGGAACGGACGTCTGCGGAGGAAGGGGATTTATCTGGTGGACTTATGCAGGAGGGGGAACAGGGCTCTTATTTATGTTTATCGGAGAAGCCATCTTGCAGCCGATCTGAGGCAGCCGGGAGTTGAAGCATTTCTGAAAGCTTATGGATATGAGGACGTAGATGTGGACAGGGCAGTTGCCAATATAAGGCGGCGTGTGGCTATGGAAATCCATTTTCCCCATGAAATTGGCGTTTTTCTGGGTTATCCACTGGGGGATGTGGTTGGATTTATTGAAAATGAAGGGAAAAATTGTATATGCAAGGGCTATTGGAAGGTTTACTGTGATGAATGTGAGGCGATTAAGGTATTTTCAAAATATAAAAAATGCAAAAAAGCCTATGCCCGTTTGTGGGAGCAGGGAAGGTCGGTATGGCAGCTTACGGTTGCTGTCTGAAGATAAATCATAAAAGAAGAGAGGTAATAGGGAATGAGTAAAGTGGCGGTGGTTTTCTGGAGTGGAACTGGCAACACGGAGGCAATGGCGGAGAAGGTAGCCGAGGGAGCCAAGACTGCCGGGGCTGAGGTAAGTGTATTTACTGCTTCGGAGTTTGAGGCAGCCAAGTTGGACGAATTTGATGCGGTTGCTTTCGGATGCCCGTCTATGGGAGCGGAGCAGCTGGAGGAAGACGAGTTTGAGCCGATGTTTGCAGAATGTGAAGGAAAGCTTAATGGTAAGAAAATCGCTTTGTTTGGCTCCTATGGATGGGGCGACGGGGAATGGATGCGCTCCTGGGAGGAAACCTGCCAGGGCGGCGGAGCTGTGCTGGCCTGTGATTCTGTGATTTGCAACGGAGCTCCGGACGCAGAGGCCCAGGAGCAGTGCGTAGCCTTAGGCAAAGCGCTTGCGTAGAAAAGGGAGGCAGAGCTAGGATATAGAGGCGTCTGTATGCTCAAAGGCGGCTGATTATGGCACGGGCAGCAGAGGGCAGGGCTGAGAAGGATGTGAGACAGCTCTGCCCTTTTCCTCCTATATTTTCTTTTAAAACAGAAAATTATTGAAAAAAATTATTGACATTTGAGTTCACTAGTGCTAACCTGAATTTGCAGTTAGGATGATATAACCTTCCGGACTGTATATACGAATGATTAGAGGATCACGTCAATTTTACGAAAGGGAGTGATACATGATGCCTTTATCAATGGTAAAAGAGGGTCAGGAAGCATCCATAAAGCGGGTAGGCGGAAAGGAGGAGGTGCGCCGCCACTTGGAGAATATGGGATTTGTGCCGGGAACTGACCTGAAGGTGGTTTCCACAAACGGAGGAAATGTGATTGTAACGGTAAAGGAATCCAGAGTTGCCATCAGCAGGGAAATGGCGAACAAAATCATGGTATAGGAGAGCTTGCGCCAAAAACGGCAAGGAAAGAAACGGCCGGATCGCAGGTATGAAGAAGAAAGGAGCGGTTTGACATGCGCACATTAAAAGAGGTTAAGTGTGGAGACACGGTTTCCGTGATAAAGCTTCATGGGGAGGGAGCTGTTAAGCGCCGGATTATGGATATGGGGATTACAAAGGGGACGGAGGTATTTGTACGTAAGGTGGCGCCTTTAGGAGACCCGGTGGAGGTGAATGTAAGGGGATATGAATTATCTTTGAGAAAAGCAGACGCGGAGATGATTGAGGTACAGTAAAAGCTGCTTTTTTGCAGAGCCAGGTTAGTCTGAACTAATTTATTGATAAAATTTCTCAATAAGAGAATGAGGAGGATATGGAAATGTCGATTAAAATTGCTTTGGCCGGTAATCCCAACTGCGGAAAGACCACTCTGTTTAATGGACTGACTGGTTCCAATCAGTTTGTGGGAAACTGGCCTGGAGTGACAGTGGAGAAGAAAGAGGGTAAGCTAAAGGGGAATAAGGATGTTTATATCATGGATCTTCCGGGAATTTATTCCCTGTCACCCTACACGCTGGAGGAGGTTGTTGCCAGAAACTATTTGATTAAAGAGAGGCCGGATGCCATTCTTAACATTGTGGATGGCACCAATCTAGAGCGCAACCTCTATCTTTCCACTCAGCTGATGGAGCTTGGAATTCCGGTTCTGATGGCTGTGAATATGATGGACATTGTAAAAAAGAACGGAGATCAGATTGACATAAAGGCTTTAAGCAGAAAGCTGGGCTGTCCTGTTGTGGAGATTTCCGCTCTTAAGGGAACTGGAATCATGGAAGCGGCCGTACAGGCGGTTGAGCTTGCCCAAAATGGTCGTATAGGGGCGCCTGTACATACGTTTTCAGCAGATGTGGAGGCTGTGCTGGATGAAATTGAACGCTCCCTCAGCAACGACATACCAGAAGCGCAGAAGCGTTTTTATGCTGTCAAGCTTTTTGAGCGTGATGATAAAATTGCTTCTGGAATGACCATGGTTCCGGATGTGGAGAATCTGATTAAGCACACGGAGGAGGGTCTGGGGGATGATTCTGAGAGCATCATTACCAATGAGCGTTACAACTATATCACATCAATCATTAAAAGCTGCTACACAAAGAAACGTAAGGGGAAGCTGAGCGCTTCAGATAAGATCGACCATATTGTGACCAACCGCTGGCTGGCTTTGCCTATCTTCGCAGTGATTATGTGGTTTGTATATTATGTATCTGTTTCCACGGTGGGAGACTGGGCTACAACCTGGGCCAATGACGGCGTTTTTGGCGACGGCTGGCATCTTTTTGGCATGGGAACGGCCGCCTATGAGGAAGCGGCTGAGGAATATGCTGTGGAGGCTGCTAAGATTGAAGCCTATATTGCCGCTGCTTCTGAACAGGGTATTGACGCTTCTGTATTCGAAGCTGAGGAGCCTGACGAGGCGGGAATTGCCGCCTTTGAGGAGGCTGCAGGCGCTGCAGGTGTGGAAGCTGTAGCTGAAATTGAAGATGAGGAGGGCAATATAACCGCCTCTATTCCAGTGGCTGTTTCTGATTTTGCCGCTGCCATGGAGGCAGAGGAGCCGGAACCGGCAAGCTATGGCGTATGGGTGCCGGGCGTACCTGTAATTATAGGGAATTTCCTGGAGGCTGTAGATTGCGCTGATTGGCTCTCCAGCCTGATTCTGGATGGAATTATAGCCGGGGTGGGAGCTGTTCTGGGCTTTGTTCCCCAGATGCTGGTTCTGTTTATCTTTCTGGCGTTTTTGGAGTCCTGCGGTTATATGGCAAGAGTTGCGTTTATCATGGATAGAATTTTCCGCAAGTTTGGATTGTCTGGTAAATCCTTCATCCCAATGCTGATCGGCACAGGCTGCGGAGTTCCGGGGGTTATGGCCTCCCGTACCATAGAGAACGACAGAGATCGTAAGATGACGATCATAACGACTACCTTCATTCCCTGCGGCGCCAAGCTGCCCATTATCGCTTTGTTTGCGGGAGCTGTCTTTAACGGGGCTTCCTGGGTTGCCCCAAGCGCTTATTTCGTAGGAATTGCGGCAATTATCTGCTCTGGTATTATTCTGAAGAAGACAAATATGTTTGCCGGAGATCCGGCGCCTTTCGTGATGGAGCTGCCGGCTTATCACATGCCTACGATAAGCAATGTACTGAGAAGCATGTGGGAGAGGGGATGGTCCTTTATCAAGAAGGCGGGAACCATTATTTTGCTGTCAACCATCGTGCTTTGGTTTATGATGAGCTATGGCTGGGTGGACGGAAGCTTCAGAGCCTTGGAGGCAGAGCAATTAAACAGCAGTATTCTGGCATCCATAGGAAGCCTTATCGCTCCTCTGTTTGCCCCCCTTGGGTGGGGAGACTGGAAGGCGGCTGTGGCGGCTGTTACCGGGCTGATAGCCAAGGAGAATGTAGTTGGCACCTTTGGAATTCTCTATGGCTTTGGGGAGGTGGCAGAGGACGGCGCGGAAATTTGGGGAAACCTTGCCTCCAGCTTTACCGTTGCCAGCGGCTACTCCTTCCTGGTATTTAACCTGTTGTGCGCACCTTGCTTTGCGGCAATCGGAGCCATTAAACGTGAAATGAACAATGGAAAATGGACCTGGTTTGCCATTGGCTATCAGACGATTCTGGCTTATGCCGTATCTCTCTGCGTATATCAGGTGGGAACTTCTGTTATAGAGAGAACCCTCGGTATCGGCACAGCTGTGGCTGCGGCTCTGATTGCTCTGTTTATATATCTGCTGCTTCGTCCTTATAAGGAGAGCCGATCGTTAAAACTGGATGGAAAAGCCGGAACCATTGTCTAAACGGAATAAGGGAATTTGAACATTTGGCGTCCAGGCCGGATTCCGGAACGGTTCCGGAATCCGGCCTGGACTGGCTTGCATGTAAACAGCTTGGGGCTTCTTAAGAGCTTGTCATTACATGGGAAGGAGATCTGATACATGCTGCAGAAGAAACAGGTAATTGAGGAATTCAGAAAAAGGGGAAAGAGGATAACAGGGCAGCGGGAAATGCTTCTGGATGTGATTCTGGAGGGAAACTGGACCACCTGCAAGGATATCTATTACCAGGCCCGCAAGCGTAATCCAAATCTGGGAATGGCTACTATATACAGGACTGTAAACGCTCTGGAGGAGATGGGAGTTCTTTCTCGTACGTATCAGTATTCTTATCCGGAGGATAAGGAGGGGAAAGAGTGTCAACCGCGGTTATAACGACGCTGCTGGTAATAGCTGCAGTGCTGGGCATTAAGGGCTGTATAAAGCGTTTATATTCGGGGTGCTGCAAAGCCTCAGGGGAGAAAATGCCTAAGAGGCTGAGAGTGAAGGATAAGGATTTGTCTCACTACCCCTATGAGAAAGTATTGAAGGTGGATGGTATGTCCTGCGGAATCTGTTCTGTACGGGTGGAAAATGCTCTTAATGCATTGGAGGGAACATATGCCAGAGTGGACTTAGACAGGGGCCAGGCGGATGTCTATATGAAGGAGGATACCGGGGACGAGGCTTTGAGGGATGCGGTAAGGGAGGCTGGATATACGGTTTACAGGATTAATCGAATTAAATGAGGAAATTTCTCGATAAGCCTTGTTGTAATTGACTAACCAGGGGAAACGCAATTAGCATGAGTATAAGCCTTATGTAAATTACACGTAAAAGGAAGTGACATAAGATGAAGCGGCATAAGTTCTGGGCATGGGCCATGGTAGTCTGCCTTGCAATGGCGGTCTATACAGGTTACAAACACAGATAGGCAAAAGGAGGACAAAGGAATGATTGACTGTTTAAAGTGCAGGAAGATAGGAATGTTTTTAGGGGGCGTTCTTTTTGGAACAGCAGGAGTTAAGCTGCTGGGAAGCCATGACGCGAAACGATTTTACATTAAGTGCCTGGCTGCGGGACTGAGAGCAAAGGATTGTGCAATGACTGCCGCTACCAATATTCAGGAGAATGCGGAGGATGTGCTGGCAGAGGCCAGAGAAATCAATGCGAAGCGTAAGGCCGAGGTATTCGAGGATGAAAGTGGGCAAGCAGCCTCTGAGGCTTTGATGGAGGCAGCCTCAGAGTAATGAATGATCCGCCTGGGGAGAGAAACGTCCCCAGGCGGTGTTTCGTTCTAAGTCTTTATAGGGGGCGTTAGTTCAAATAAGCAGCAGGATAGGAGCGGTCAATCATGAAATTTGTAATCAGACATGAGATAAGAGGACGGGTAAGAGTCCATTTGTATCAAAGAGGAATGAGCATACGCCAGGCAGATTTGCTGCAGTATTATCTCTGCGGTCTGCCGGGGGTTAGGGGCGCAAAGGTCTATGACCGGACCGGAGATGCGGTGGTGATGTTTGACGGTGAGAGAAGGAAGATTCTGGAGGGAATCCAGCGATTTACCTATGAGGATGAGCAGCTTAAGGAGCTTGTCCCCAGAAACAGCGGGAGAGCTTTGAATCGGGAATATAAGGAGAAGCTGATTCAGCATATTGCGGTGCGGACGCTTACAAAGATGCTTCTGCCTGGGCCGTTACGCGCAGCCTATACAGCATTTCATGGACTCAGATATTGTATAAAAGGCCTTAAGTGTATTCTGCAGGGAAGGCTGGAGGTTGAGGTGCTGGACGCTGCCGCCATTTCGGTATCAATTTTGCGCCGTGATTTTGATACAGCTGGATCGGTTATGTTCCTTCTGGGAGTAGGCGGGCTTTTGGAGGAATGGACCCACAAGCGATCCGTGGGGGATCTGGCTAGAAGTATGTCCCTGAATATTGATAGGGTCTGGCAGAATGTGGAAGGCGCCGAAGTTCTGGTTCCCGTTTCTTCCATCCGGGAAGGCGATCTGGTAACAGTGCATGTGGGAAATGTGATTCCTCTGGATGGTATTGTGGTATCCGGCGAGGCTATGGTAAATCAAGCTTCCATGACAGGGGAATCCATTCCTGTAAAGAAAGAGCGCGGCATGTATGTTTATGCGGGAACCGCCGTTGAGGAGGGCGGGCTGACTCTCTGTGTAAAGAAGGTTGCAGGCTCTACCCGGTTTGAACGTATTGTGAAGATGATTGAGGAGTCGGAACAGCTTAAGTCAGCCGCTGAGGGAAAGGCGGCTACCCTGGCAGACGCTCTGGTGCCCTGGAGCCTGGGAGGAACCGTTTTGACCTGGCTTCTAACCAGAAATGTGACTAAGGCCCTTTCAATCCTGATGGTGGATTTTTCCTGTGCGCTGAAGCTGGCTATACCGCTGTCGGTGCTTTCGGCAATGCGGGAGGCCAGCGCTTATCATATTACCGTTAAGGGAGGAAAATACATGGAGGCGGTGGCCGCCGCCGATACCATTGTATTTGACAAGACGGGAACTCTGACAAAAGCAAAGCCCCAGGTTGCGGACGTAGTGGTGTTTAACGGAAAGGACAAGGATGAGCTGTTGCGGATAGCGGCCTGTCTGGAGGAGCATTTTCCTCACTCCATGGCAAATGCTGTGGTAAATGAAGCGGAAAAGCGAGGACTGGTTCATAAGGAAATGCATTCCAAGGTAGATTACATCGTTGCTCATGGAATTGCCACCTATGTGGGTAAGGAGCGAGTTGTCATCGGAAGCTATCACTTTGTATTTGAGGATGAGAAATGTGTCATACCGGAGGATAAGAGGGAAGCCTTCCGCAAGCTGCCGACGGAGTATTCCCATCTGTATCTGGCTGTAGGAGGCATTCTGGCTGCGGTTATCTGTATAGAAGATCCGCTTCGGGAGGAGGCTGACGCAGTCATTGGCGCTCTCCATATGCAGGGAATCTCTAAAATAGTGATGATGACAGGCGACAGCGGGCGAACGGCCCGCTCCATTGCCGGCCAGGTGGGTGTAGATGAATATTATTCCGAAGTGCTTCCTGAGGATAAGGCAGGATTTGTGGAGGAGGAAAAAAGAAAAGGCCGAAAGGTTATTATGATAGGAGATGGGATTAACGACTCGCCGGCCCTGTCGGCTGCTGACGTGGGAATTGCCATCAGCGAGGGGGCGGAGATAGCAAGAGAGATTGCAGATATTACCATATCGGAGGATAATTTGTTTCAGCTGGTGACTCTCCGAGCCATCAGTAGCGCCTTGATGGATCGGATTGACCGGAATTACAGATTTGTGATTGGCTTTAATCTGGCTCTTATCCTGCTGGGAGTAGGCGGGGTGATTACTCCGGCTATGTCTGCCTTGCTTCACAATACGTCAACACTGGCCATTAGTCTAAAGAGCATGACGAATTTGCTGGATTAAGGGGCTGTGGCGGCTGTGGGCGGAGAAATAGGGAATTTCTTTGCTGAAATCTTTTGGCGGGCTTTTGTGACGAGGGGAGGAGTGAGTGGGGAGAAGCAGCCGTATATATGAGAGGGGGCGCAAGCCCCTTTACATTTTTGTAACGAAGGCTGGCTATAGGCAGTTTAAGGTTTCTACATTATCTGCCGATATAAAACATATAATTATGTTTACGTGCCTTAAAAAGACTACGCCGGCTTGGCTTAAAAAGGGCTTGTACAAGAATGAAAGAGGGGATTGCATGTTTTCTTTGATCGATGAGCTGCCTGAACTGATTTATGTAGCTGATACAGACACATATGATCTTCTTTATCTGAACCGTGCCGCAAGGAAAGCGCTGGGTTTGGAAAAGCGTTCCTATATAAAATGCTATGAGGCAATTCAGGGCAGAAGGACTCCCTGCGAGTTCTGCACAAATCAATACTTAAAAGACGACAGCTTTTATGTATGGAGATTCACAAATCCCGTCCTGAACCGGCATTATCTTCTAAAGGATAAGCTGATTGAGTGGGGGGGAAGGAAAGCACGGCTGGAAATCGCTTTTGACATAACGGAAGAGGAGCAGGAAAAAATTAAATTAGGAAATACGCTGGAGGCGGCTAAGCTTGTAAATGAATGTGCCCAGCAGCTTTACACCTCCAAGGACATGAAAGCAGATGTAAACGCGGTGCTTCAAAAGCTCGGAGAATTTTTAGAAGCGCAGCGTGCCTTTATATTTGAGAATGCCAATGGTGTGATAAGCAATATTTATGAGTGGAGTCTGGATGGACTGATTTCACATTCAATGATTTTAGATAGCATACCGGCTTCGCTGATTGACAGATGGATGGAGAGATTCAGCAGGAGTGAGTGCATCATGATTGAAGATACCCAGGGGCTTCGAGAAAGCAGGCCGGAGGAGTATCAGGTATTATCAGAGCAGGGAGTGCGCTCTTTGATGGTAGTGCCTATCGTGTCAAATGATGAGATAGCAGGATTGATCGGAGTTGCCAATTATTCCGTTCACAAGCTGGAGAATACCAGGGTAATTCTCAATTTTATCGGATATTTTATTGGAGCCACATTCAGAAATTTCTACACTACTATGCTTCTGGAGCAGATGAGCTATTGCGATTCTCTAACACAGGTGGGAAACCGCAATGCGTTTAACAAGCGCATAGCAGAGCTGGACGGTGAAAGTAAGTGTACGGTTGGAGTGGTATATATTGATGTGAACGGGATGAAGCCTCTAAACGATCGGTTCGGACATCAGAAGGGCGATGAAACTCTGATAGACGTTGCAAGGAGTATACGGGCCTTTTATGGCTCAGATGATATTTACCGGATAGGAGGGGACGAGTTTGTAGTCATCTGTGAAAATGTAAAGGAGGATGAATTTAATTGGCATGTTGAGGAGCTTAAAAGCTTTTTTGCCCTGGAGAACGATTACTCGGTATCCGTCGGCACATTCTGGACGGAAGCATGTGAAAATATACATGATGTGCTTTTTAAAGCGGATGAACAGATGTATGCTGACAAGCGCAGGTTCTATCACGGAAGATTTCTGTCAGGGCGTTACCGCCACGATATGGATGATGTTTTGGACATGGCAAAGCCAGGGGTCCTTAAGAGAATGATTAACGAGAAGCGGTTCCATGTTTTCTTCCAGCCTAAGATTGGGGTGGATTCCCAGAGCGTTATAGGGGCGGAAGCTTTAGTTAGATGTGAAACTGCTCAGGGACAGATGATGCCGCCATCCGTCTTTATACCGGTTTTAGAGGAAGCACATCTGATCGGCTTACTGGATTTTCATATTTTGGATGTGGTATGCAGCCACGTACAAAGCTGGCTGGAGAAAGATCTGGAAGTACAGCCGGTTTCGGTTAATTTTTCCCGTTATACATTGTCTAAAAAGAATTTTGTGAGAAAGCTGTGCGGCATTTGGGAAAAATACAGGATACCAAAGACTCTGGTGGAAATTGAGATTACGGAGACCAAGGAGGAAGAGGATTTCGAGGGCTTTCTGAGGGTAATCAGAGCTGTTAAAAAGGAGGGTTTCTCTGTTTCCGTAGATGACTTTGGAGTAAAAAACGCGAATCTATATCTGTTTACAGCGGCAGATTTTGATACCCTGAAAATTGATAAAAACCTTGTAGATGATCTGAGCGGAAACCCTAAGACGCGGGCGGTAATCTCTGCGGTTTCGGATATCTGCCATAAGATGAATATAAAGCTCATAGTAGAAGGGGTTGAAACAGAAGAACAGTTAGAAATTTTGAAAAAGCTCCATTGTACCGGAGTACAGGGCTTTTTGTTCAGCAAGCCAGTTCCGGCGGATGTATTTGAAGAGAGATATATACAGAAATGCCAGTGAAAGCGGCCTGGAGGCATATAGGTCCATCGAACCTGCTATAAAAGCAATAATTATAAAAAAGCCAGCAAAATAAGTGTTGAAAATGGACAATAAAATTAGTATTGTAGAGGTATATGGCAAGAATATGCTTGATGATTATAGCAGAACGATTTAGATGGAGGCAGTTATGGGACAGAGTAAAGGAAGAGTGACGATTCCAACGGATTTGGATGTAATTCCGCAGACATTGGAAATTATGGAGCGATGGGGCGCGGATGCGCTGAGGGATTGTGACGGAACGGATTTTCCCAAGGAGCTTCGGGAGGTAGACGCAAAAATCTATTCAACCTACTATACCACCAGAAAGGACAACCAATGGGCCGCTGCGAATCCGGAGGAGATTCAGCAGATGTATGTTATGACGCCCTTTTATACCGCTACAGAGGCTGTACTCAGAGTGCATCTGATGAAGGGTCTGTATCCAGATATGCTAAAGCCAAACAGCAGGGACGATATAAAGCGGTGGTGGGAGGTTGTGGATAGAACCACAGGCTGCCCGGTTGCGGCTGAGGACTGGCAATATGATGAATCCGCCGGAGAGGTGATTATTTCTGCCCTGCCCTTCCATGATTATACAGTCAGCTTTCTGGCGTATATCATGTGGGACCCGGTACATATGTATAATGCAGTAACCAATGACTGGAAGGAAGTAGAGCATCAGATCACCTTTGATGTCAGGCAGCCGAAGACCCATCGCTATACCATGGAGCGGCTGCGCAGGTTTATTCAGGAGCATCCATATGTAAATGTGCTGCGTTTTACCACATTTTTTCATCAGTTTACGCTGATTTTTGATGAGCTTGCAAGAGAGAAGTATGTGGACTGGTATGGCTATTCCGCGTCGGTCAGCCCCTATATTCTGGAGCAATTTGAGAAGGAGGCGGGCTATCGCTTCCGCCCGGAATTTATCATTGACCAGGGCTATTATAACAACCAGTACAGGATTCCGTCGAAGGAATTTCAGGATTTCCAGGCATTCCAGAGACGTGAGGTCGCAAAAATCGTGCGGGAGATGGTAGAGATCACCCACGAGTACGGCAAAGAAGCTATGATGTTCCTGGGAGATCACTGGATTGGAACAGAGCCGTTTATGGAGGAATTTGCTTCCATGGGACTGGACGCTGTGGTGGGAAGCGTCGGCAATGGCTCTACCCTGCGCCTGATTAGTGATATAAAAGGTGTGAAATATACAGAAGGAAGACTGCTTCCATACTTTTTTCCTGATACCTTCCATGAGAAGGGAGATCCGGTGAAAGAAGCCAAGATAAACTGGGTAACAGCCAGAAGAGCGATTCTGCGCAGTCCCATTGACCGGATCGGCTACGGCGGATATCTGAAGCTGGCGTTGGAGTTCCCTGATTTTGTAAATTATGTAGAGTCCGTATGCCAAGAATTCCGCACCCTGTATGATAACATCCATGGCTGCGTTCCCTACTGTATTAAGCGTGTGGCAGTTCTGAACTGCTGGGGAAAGATGCGCGCCTGGGGCTGTCATATGGTGCATCACGCAATCTATTTCAAAGAGAATTATTTTTATTCCGGTGTGATCGAAGCCCTTTCAGGCGCACCCTTTGATGTAACATTTATCAGCTTCCAGGATATTCTTGAAAACCAGGAAATCTTAAAGGAAATGGATGTGCTGATCAATGTGGGCGACGCAGACACGGCACACACTGGAGGTCCATGGTGGGACAATCCTGTCATAGCTGAGGCAGTGAAGCGCTTTGTACATGAAGGCGGCGGTATAATCGGAATCGGAGAGCCCAGCGGACATCAGGCAAATGGGCGTTTTATTCAGCTGGCAAATGTGTTCGGGGTAGAAAAGGAAACAGGCTTTACGCTGGGCTATGATAAATACAACTGGGACTGCAGCAGACATTTTATTACGGAGGACAGCGCGGGAGCCATTGATTTTGGCGATAATCAGAAGAATATGTATGCTCTGGAGAACACTCAGGTACTGTCGGAGACAGGAAAGCGTGTCAATCTGGCAGTCCATGAATTTGGCAGAGGGCGTGCGGTCTATGTCAGCGGCCTTCCATACAGCTTTGAGAACAGCAGGCTTTTGCACAGAGCGATTATGTGGAGCGCCCATGCTGAGGAAAGTCTCCATAGCTGGTTCAGCAGCAACTACAATGTAGAAGTGCATGCATATGTGGAAAATGGCAAATACTGTGTTGTAAATAACACCTATGAGCCCCAGGAAACAACGGTTTACCGCGGAGATGGAAGCAGCTTTGAATTAAAGCTGAAGGAGAATGAAATTATCTGGTATGAAATATAGATTGAAATTCAGCGTCTCCATCAGCCGCTGGGATTAAGGACCTTTCTTGGGAAAGGGCGGCTGCCTGATCTGGGGGAGACCGGAGATAAATTGAGAAAAATTTCTGATTCTTCTATTGATTTTTCTTCCTGGGTCTGCTATGCTTATGATAGTTAGATCAACCTAACTACATGTGAATAAATCGTGGGTTTTCTTTCTGCTCTGTTGGAGCCAGAGCGGAAGGAAGCCATGGTGAATCAGGAAGGCGGTAAGGGATGAAGATGAAGCATTTAGAAATTGAAAAAGTAATCGGAAGAGAGATCATTGATTCCAGAGGAAATCCTACGGTGGAGGCCGAGGTATATCTGGCTGACGGCACGATGGGCAGAGGAACAGCCCCCAGCGGCGCGTCCACAGGCGAATTTGAAGCCCTGGAGCTGAGGGATAAGGAGAAAGAACGATTTGGCGGAAAGGGTGTCTCCAAGGCAGTCCATAATATAAATACTGTTATTTCTGAGACATTAAAGGGAATGAATGGGGCTGATATCTATGGGGTAGACAGGGCGATGCTTAGGGCTGACGGAACAAAGGACAAGTCACGTCTGGGAGCCAATGCCATACTGGCGGTATCCATTGCCTGTGCCAGAGCTGCGGCCAATGCCCTGGAGCTTCCGCTGTATCGTTTCCTGGGAGGCGTAAACGGCAACCGCCTGCCTCTCCCTATGATGAATATTTTAAACGGCGGCGCCCATGCTGCTAATACGGTGGACGTTCAGGAGTTTATGATTATGCCTGCGGGGGCAGAAAGCTTTAAAGAGGGCCTCCGCTGGTGTACGGAAGTATTTCACGCGCTGGCTGCCCTTTTGAAGGAACGGGGGCTTGCCACCTCTGTAGGAGACGAGGGCGGATTTGCGCCGGATTTGGGAAGCGATGAGGAGGCAATACAGTGTATTCTGGAAGCGGTTAAGAAAGCTGGCTATGAGCCTGGCAGTGATTTTGTGATTGCCATGGATGCCGCCTCCAGTGAATGGAAAAGCGGCAAAAAAGGCGAGTACATACTGCCTAAGTGTGGAAAGAAATTTACCTCAGAGGAACTGATTGCCCATTGGAAGGAGCTTTGCGATAAGTATCCCATTTATTCCATTGAGGACGGGTTGGATGAGGAAGATTGGGAAGGCTGGCAAAAGATGACCAAAGAGCTGGGAGACAGAATCCAGCTTGTGGGAGACGATCTGTTCGTTACCAATACGCAGCGGCTGGCAACAGGTATTCGCTTGGGCTGCGGCAATTCTATTTTGATTAAGCTGAATCAGATTGGAACGGTTTCGGAAACGCTGGAAGCTATTAAGATGGCTCATAAGGCAGGTTATACGGCAATTTCCTCCCACCGATCGGGAGAGACGGAGGATACCACCATTGCGGATTTGGCGGTGGCTCTTAATACCTGCCAGATAAAGACAGGAGCGCCCAGCAGAAGCGAGCGCGTCGCAAAATACAATCAGCTTCTGCGGATTGAGGAGGAGCTGGGGACAGGAGCGGTATTTCCTGGAATGGACGCATTTAATATTAAACGGTAATAGACCAGACATAAAATAGACAAAAGGGCAGAGGATTTTGTTTTTCCAGCCGCAGGAGATGTTCTTCCTGCGGCTCTTTTTGTGTATGAAAGCCTGTAAAAGTACGAATGCAGTGAAGCTGGCGGAGGGTTATCTGGCAGGGAGGGGAAGGTTTCCTGGGCGGCGCAGCCTGCTTCATTTCTTTGGGAGCCAGCAAAATCGCCGGATGTTATATGGCAATCAAGTATTCGAAAACTATGGGAGATTAGCCTTTAGAGGACTCCCTTTTATGGAATTTAAGTGATATAATTATATAAGGTAAAGCTGCTGAAGCTTGAAGCCTGCGCTGAAAATAGGCAAAAATATGCTTTCCGTGGATATGACGCCTTGCCCGGAGGAGGATGAGGCTATCATCCTGGCAAATGCCAAGCTCGTAATTAACTGGGCATGGGCTTTGGAGTAGGAAGAGAAAGAAGAAAGGTTCGCCTGGCAGAGAGGACGGATGATAGAGGATAGCATATACAAACACAGACAAAAAAGGGGGTAAATAAAATGAAAATTGTAATTTTAGACGGATATACGGTGAATCCTGGAGATTTAAGCTGGGATGGCTTTAAGGAGCTGGGCGAGCTGACCGTTTATGACCGAACTGCCGATCACAGCAGGATTGCAGAGCGTATAGGGGATGCCCAGGTGGTTTACACGAATAAGGCTCCCATTACAAAGGAGATCATAGCGGACTGTCCGAATCTGAAGTTGATTGGGGTGTTGGCCACCGGCTACAATGTAGTTGACGTGGAGGCGGCAAAGGAGGCGGGGGTGCTGGTAGTTAATATCCCAACCTACGGAACGGATGCAGTAGCCCAGTTTACAATCGCTTTGCTGTTGGAGCTGTGTCACCATATAGGAGAGCATTCCATGTGCGTAAAGAGGGGAGATTGGGCCAACAGTGGGGACCGGAGCATTTATATTAGGAAAACAAACTGCCTGTAAAAATGCGGTCAGTTAAACCGCTTCGGAATGAGTATTAAGCCTTATGTATTCAGCAATTCGGCGGTACTCATTGGCAAACTTAAACTTAACATTGATATTGCCGTTCTCATGTACCTTGATTTGATCCACAAGGTCAATTAAAACCTCTCTCGTCAGTTTGTCAATATTTTCGTGTTTCCTAAAGGCTACTAAAAACGGATTTTCTATATCTATCCCATTTTCAAGTTCTGCCTTTTCTTCGTTTAGATTGTTGAGTACAACATTGATAGCCTCCATTTGCCGCTCGTAATTTTCCTGCATATGGCGGTAATCTTTGTGGCTGATTTCTCCATCTTTCCAGTCTTGGTAGATACTTTGCTTATAGCGCATTATCTTAGCAAGTTCCTTTTCCTTTGCCGCTATCAATTCATTTAGCCGGATAGACTGGCTTTTTTGTAGGGGAGCGGCGTTAATGCGGGAAATGATTTCGGAAAACTCTACCGCAATATATACCATTTTTTTGATGGCATATAACACGCCGTATTCAAGATGATTGTGCCGTATAGTATGCTTTGTGCAAGCTGTTCTTGATTGGTCTTTGTAGGTGCGGCAATAGTAATATACATTTCCTTTTACTTCGCTCCGCGTCATGGCCTTTTCGCAATCAGCGCAACGGAGAAAACCGCTAAACAGGTACAGCTTATTTTGTTGCGGTGCGGTTCGAGTGTCCTTTTTCAATAGTTTCTGTACTTTCTCGAAGTCCTCACGTTTGATGATAGGCTGATGGGTATTTTCAACAACCATTCATCTTCCGGCACAGTTTCTTGAACATGGATTTTATAGCTTTTCATTCGGTAACGTCCTTGCACCATATCACCGATATAAAGGCGGTTTTTCAGTATGTTTCCAACGCTTACCGCACACCATAGAGGATTACCGCCCACAGCGTTTGGGTTCTTATATTTCATACCCTTGCTCTGCTTATAAGCCGCCGGACATAAAACACCGCTATCGTTGAGTTTCCGAACAATCGCGTTTTTACTCATGCCCTCTAAAAACCATGTGAAAATGCTCCTTACATGCTCCGCTGCTTCTTCGTCTATGATAAGTGCGTTTTTATCTTCTGGGTCTTTCAAATAGCCATAGGCCGCAAAAGAACCGATATGCAAGCCCTTTTCCCGTTTCTTATCAAAAGTACGCCTAACGCTTTCTGATGTTCCCCTTGCGTGTTCTTCGTTCAAAACGCCTTGAACGGGAACAGCGATATTTTGAGCATTTTGCGGGTCTTTGTAAGTATCAATCGGCTGTTGGTAAAGAGAGATAAAGCGTACATTGTTTCGCGGAAACCAATCACCAAGATAATAGCTTTGGTCGCCATTATTTCGGAAACTGCGAGCAAGGTTTTTAACGATAACACAGTTGATTTTTCCTTTTTGAATATCAGCTAAAAGTCTTTGGAAGTTTTCGCGTTCTTCATCGGTCGTGCCGCTCACACCATCGTCAACGTATTCATCTACATAAATGTATTCATCGCCATCGTCCTGTTGTTCGAGAAAGTCTGTCAATATAAGCCGCTGATTGGTAATGCTTTCCGACTCGTCTTTTCCCCGTTTGTCCTCACGCGATAAGCGGATATAAAATCCTACGCGCCATACCTTATTTTTGTGTGTTGCCGTTACAGTTGCTTGTCTGTTGGCTACTCGTGCCATGTGTCCTCCTTCCTATCACATTACACCTATATTATACCATTTTGGCGCAATGTGAACAATGTTGTCGAGGCTACAAGGCCGCGTTATAAGCCGCTTTTCTTGCGTATAAAAAAGTCTGAAAGCACCTCTGTAATAGGCGGCGCATTATCGTCAAATTCAAGTTTTATTCCCATTTCGCCATAACGAAAACAGAATGGATTATTCAGCTTTTGTAAAACATAGGCTAACCGATCTTTCATGGGCAAGGAATTATCAAATTCCAATGTGCTTATGTCTGCGAGTTTTCCTACATCTACTGTGTCCATGTTTACGCTCATAAAATCATCTATCATTTCCAATGTAATCATCATGCACCTCCTGTTCTGCATGATTTAATATATGCGCTTCGCTGTTTGTCCTATGAGAAAGACCAAAGGCCACCACTTCAACAAAAAGTGATGGCCTTTCATCTTTCCTCACACTTCGGGCCAACTTGGCCCGAAGTCAATAAGGGCTGTTCTGGTAGTGCTGTTCAGCTTCTTCCAAACTGTGTATATCGAAAACATAGTGAAGTTCCGATACTACGCGCTTTATATCGGCAGGGCTAAAATCACAGTTTTCCATTGCCCAAATGACATAGCCACGACAAGCGCCGTTGCTCCATTGCTGATATAGCAATGTCTGTAATTCTTTGTCCATAATAAATCTCCATTCATCAATCGGGAGTGGGCCGCGCCGTTATGGGTCGGCTTGTCGTAAGACAGAAAAGAAACGGCGCGGCACTCCCTTTATATTAAAAACGTCGGCCCGGACGGTTGCGGCACAACCTCACTGGACTTTCACCACTCCCCATGCTGATGGCGAGCCGCACAATGCTTTGAGGGCGTTCAATGCGGGTTTATCATTATACCAATCGCGGTATCATCGCCGGGCGGGCTTGCCATTCCCGCCCCGCCGCAGTTGGTAGAAATCGCTCTTGCTCCGTTGAGGTTTTCCCTCCTTTCGTAACGGGCCATCATGGCGTACCCTGCGGCTTGGCTCCACCACGATTGAACGTATCCGGGCCAACGGTATGCAGTTGTCAAAGTACCGTGAGGGGAAATAAATCTCCCTCTACTTCTTAGGACAGTTTGAAGCGATTTTGGAAGTGTTGTTTTTGAAAAAGTGGCACAAAAAAACCCGGCGGGGTAAATCCCTCCGGGTATCTTTGCGCCTGTGCGCGATTACATTTTTTTCAGCAGTTCCAGAAGCGCGGCCTTTTGCTCTTTATTCAGCGTGTTCCAGATGGCAAGCATTTCGCTCTGTTCCTCGTTGAGAATAACCGCTTCATTTCCCTCCGCAAAAAATTGAGAAAGGCTAATGCCAAAACCGGCGCATATAGCCTCTAAAGTTGGGATAGTCGGCTGATTGTTCAAGCGGAATAAATTGTTGAGCGACCCCTCTGATATTCGGGCTTCTTTCGCCAACCTATAATTGCTCCAACCGCGTTCATCCCTCAACTGCTTAATTCGGTTCAATATATCCATGTGTCTGCCTCCGTTCATATATAGCATACACATGGAAAGGCGCGTAATATACGCTTAATACAACTTGCAAATACACATACTAAAGTGTATAATTAGGCATAGGGATAATTCTATTACAGACAGCAGACAACCCCGCTTTTCGGCGGGGCTGTCCGGGTAACGGTTAGTTCTGGCAGAGCGTTTTCAGTTGCTTTAACGCCTGTTCGATTGAGTAAATAACTGCCCGATGACTTACGCCCTCCAACTTGGCAATCTGGCTGTAAGTCAATCCCTCGAAGTAGTAAAGGCTCAATCTTCGCCTTTGTACCTCCGTCAGCTTGCCAATGGCTTTATGTAGCCGGGCATTGCGCTCCATTCTTTCCAACAGATCGGCGGTGTCCTCATATACGCCTAACAGGGAGATTTCAAGCACTTCGTCTGTAAGCGGCGTAAAATCAAGGTATCGCCTGTCTTGCCGCCTTTGGGAACGGATTTGTCGGTCGGACTGCTCCAACAGTTCTTTGACCGAAGTTGAAACCTCAACACAAATCCGGCTCCCATTGGCGGTTTTATATTCTATCTTTACTAATGGCTTATCCATTGTTTTTCCTCCATTCATCATGTTTGCGGGTAACTTCTGATGAATGGAGTAGGGCGGAGAACGGCAACCAGGGCCACCGCTCATAGGCCCTGCCCGGACTTCGGGCCAATTTGGCCCGAAGTGATAAATTTTGTTTTTCTTTGCGGTTACATCAAGCCGCTATATTTCAGTAGCGACCCCACCCTAAACAACAAAGGAAACAGATAACGAAACATGGCGATACCTCCTAATGTACCGCCGTTACTCTAAAAAACGTAGTCACCACGCCCATCACTACATAAAAACGGCGGCTCGTTTGAACCGCCGTTTGGCTGTCTTTTGATTATTTGCACATAGCTATCCAGCCGCCACAACAACGGTTTTTTTTTTGCCGTTGAGGCGGTTGCTTTATCTATAAAAAGTGTAACGCAAAAACGGTGACAACATTGCGTCACCGTTTTTAACTGTTTGGCATATTTATTTTTCTTTATAGCTTTTCCTACATTCGCTACATTCAGCGTCGTGCAAAGATATTGCCCCTCCACACGAACATGTGCGCTTTTTCCTATCCATATCTAAAAAGTCCTCTATACTATGTTCCTGAGCATATTGGCTGTTTGCTACGAGGCTTTCACAATAACGCTTATTGTAACTGCGCTCTAAGTTTTTGATTAACTTACAGGGAAAATCATCACATTCTAAACAACGTATATATCCTTTGGACTGCACACATGTCTTTATTTTACATGTACGGCAATGCTCTGGCTTCCCCTCGTCACTGTTAATACAACCTTGACATTTCTTTCCGTATTTACGCATACCAACATGCGAATAGCAAACCGCACAATTCATACCACATGGGGCAAGCATATTATTTTCAATTTTATCTGGCATTTTCATAGATATATCACTCTCCTTTCCGAAAAGACTATAACATAGCGTAGGTGACAGCATTATGGCACTATTTATAAAGTGATTTTATATTTTCAATTCTTGATAATATCTCTGTTTTAAGTCTGGTAGGTTGAATTACCTTTACCTTATCTTGCAAACTGAATATTAAATCTGTGGCCCAAGCCATATCAGCAGTTTCAAACTCTATTTGACCGCTATTTTCATAATCTGTAAAATGTTGTGCCCCCAACTTATCAATCAGAAACTCTTTGTTTTCAAGAGCGTATTCAAGAACAATTTTATTTAAGTCGCTTTTCGTTTGCGTTGGCTTATGTTGCATTGGCAAACTAAAAGATAACGCATCTTTTTCTATCGTTCTTTAAATATAGTTTTCGTCCAGTAATCGGTACGCCGATATGCGATTTAACTTGAATAGCCGGAAATCACCCCTTTCCCTGCAAAAAGCATATATATACCAATCATCATACTTAAACACTAATTTATATGGTTCAACTACGCGCTTGCTAAATCTACTTTTAGAGTGATATTCCAATTCTAAACAAATGTGATTAGCTATGGCCTTGCGAAAATCAATTACAAGATTTTGTGTATCACTCAATATAAACCATGATGATAAATCAATAATTATATCACTTTCAATATCGCTTTCGCGCCGGTGAGTAGGAATGATTTTATTTATAAGATATTCAATTTTTTTATCATCGCCTAAACTTTTGAGGCTGTTTAGACCTGCTAATACTGTTGTTATATCCTCATTGTCAAAAAGGCTTTTATCAAGTTTATATCCTTCCATGATCCCAACGCCGCCACCAACACCGGGATATGAAACAATCGGAATGCCAGAAACATTTAGGCTTTCCAAATCCCTAAAAATTGTTCTCCGGGATACTTCAAACTTTTCTGCTAAATAATTGATAGTCACTTTTTCATTATTCAAAAGAACATATAATATGTTTAACAATCGTTCAATTTTCATTTTTAACCCACCCATTCTTAGTTTAAGAAAATTATATCACGATAAAGGTGTCAGCACTATGGCGTCTTTTCCTGCTGTTTTCGCTATTTTAGGCTTTTCGCTAAACGGCAAGCAGGGCAAGTGTCAAGACACTTGCACGTTTTGGAGATTTTCCCTTGCGGGAAAACCTCCAAAACTGCTTGTTGGGGAGTGCCTTCCCCAAACCCTGCTACTTCGGGCCAACTTGGCCCGAAGTTGGCCCGTTGCGCCTGTTGTTGCGTCATGTCGCTATCGCTCCATTTCCTTATTTTTTCGCTCGTCCGTCAAGCCGAGCAGATGATCTATATTGGCTTTTGCCGCTATGACTTCCTGCATTTCTTTTTTCGCGGCCCGGTATTCCTGATAGGCCGCTTTTTTGTCTGCCGCCAACTTCTGATACTCCGTTTTCAGCGCGTCCATCTTGGGAAGTTTCCCGCCGTTTAACAGCCGGCTCATTGTGGCTCCCGCCGCCCTGTAAGCGGCAATATCGGCCTCATGCTCCGCAAGATATTTCTTGCTGTACCGGGCGGTCTTGTAGCCCTCGAATACAGGCCGGGTCTTGGCGTAACTCACGATTGCCGCCTTTAGTTCAGCGTTTACGCTCATAGCGGCTTCGGTGGCTTTTATGCGGTCGGAAAGAGAGTGGAAACGCTCTGTTATCTCAGCCGCCTTTTTCTCTAACTGTTCATACTCCATCAAGCCGTTTTCCTGCAAATACTGTAAAGCCGTCGCCATCTGCTTTAGGTTGTAAATGGTGGCCCACTTCTCATAGGCCGGGCCTTTTCCGGCCCTCATTTTAGCCTGTATATCCACAATCAGATTAACCTTGCGCGTGGCCCCTGTGCGGCCCTTAACAGGAGCGGCCCGGCCCTCGATTGCCACGAGAATATCCTCCGGCCCGTAGCCCTCGCCAAGCGTGGAGGCCCGAAGCTGTGTAAACCGTTCCTGCCCCGGAACAAGAAAACTGATACCGCCGCCGCGCCTGCGCTTTACCTCAAATCCTGCCGCCGCCATAGACTGTAAAAAGGCGTCCATATCCGGCGGTTTTTCGGCAAGGCAAATATCAATCTGCGCCTTTAACCGTTCTTGTGCAGTGGGCGGCTTCTTGCCCTGCCACTGTCCGTAATGCTGAAACTTCCCCTTGCTTTTCAGCTTGGGGTGGGCGATATAGGAAAGGCCGTTTTCAAGGCATATCCTGTCGGAGAGCCGCCGAACCGCCCGCGCCGAGCCGAGAAAATCCCTAAACTTCCGGGTACAGTCAAGCGTGGTGGAGTTGTAGTAAATGTGGACATGGGGGTGCGGCCTGTCAATGTGGGAAACGACAAAAAAAGCGTGCTTGCCTTTCGTCCACCGCATAGCAAAATCATAGCCGATTTTCAGCGCGGTCTGCGCGTCCACTTCGCCCCGGACAAAGGACTGCCGCACTTGATAGCACAATACATCCTCGTCTTTTTTCTGTTCCCGGCCTGTGACGGCCTTGTACTGCGCCTTGCTCAAAAGAAACTCCGCGTCTGCGGTTTTCGGGTCGCACTCATAGGCCAGTATCAAATCGCCGTTCTGTGTTTTCTCCGGGTTCTGCCCGTAGTCAAAACGGTCTTTCATGCTCTGCGCTATGGTTTCGCCCTTGCTGATATGGTGCGTTTTGAAATAGGTTGTCGCTATGCGCCGCCCCTCCTTTCCCTAAAAATAACTTCGGGCCAAGTTGGCCCGAAGTTCCCAGTTGCCGCGCCGCTGTGTTTAACTCATAATGAAATCCCGAAGCGAATAGTTGAGCGCGTCCACCTTGTCAATCAGCCAGTCCGCTATGGCGGGAAGCCCAAGCGGGGAAATCAGAAACGACAATAGCAGGAATACACAGCCGCCAAGTATCTGTCCAATGAAAAACAGCACGATACTAAGCAACACGCCAATGCCGGACACAATTTCCAAAAGGGTACTGGCCCAGCAAAACAGGAAAGTAAAAACGGCAACGGCGATTGTCAGAATGACAACGAGCGGAGCGGCGATAATCTTAAACGGCAGTTTCATAATGCTCATAAATAATTCCCCTTTCTTGATTGCTTTGATGTTTGCCTCTACCTATATTTTACCATGATAGGGGCATGGCCACAATGTTGTCGAGGCCGCACCGATCCTGTCCTATGACTTCGGGCCGCGTCGTCGCAAACTGCGCTTTGCAACTTCGGGCCAAGTTGGCCCGAAGTCTGCGTGGCTCCGTTGCGCCTCCTTTTCCCACAAAGTCTGCCGACTTTGCGGGAACCCTAATAACCGAAGTCATAGGACAGGGGGCAAGGGGGAGCGGACAACTCCCCCTTGCCCTCAAAGAGCCGTAACCGCCGCAAGCTGCTCCAGAACCTCGGAAACACGGCCCCAAAGTTCGGCATAGCCTTTTTGCAGGGCGGCTATTTCTTCCGGGTACACGCCGTAGGTGTTGGCGTGTATGGCAATCTGATTGATGTTGTTTGAACATCTGCGCTGTAAAGAAATCAGTTCCCGCACAGGGGAAAGGTCAACATGCAGCACATACCCATTGAGCGCCATTTTGCGGATATAGGCGCTCATGTTCTGTGTTCCCATTTCCTCCATACGCTGTTTAATGGCGGCGTGTTCTTCCTCGCTTACCCAGACATAAAGGGGTATGCCGCGTTTGCGCCGTTTCATCTGTCCTCCCGTTCCCGGCTCCGTTTCTTCCGGGGCGGCTCAATTACCCGGTCTTTGGGCTTTTCCTCTGGCTGGGCCTGCGGCACAGGCGGCGCGTTGTTGAGGATACCGTCAATCATGTTGTAATTCTGCGCTGTGAAGAGTTCCGCGTTTTTGAGATAATTGTCTTTTTCCTGCATGAAAATCCTCCTTTCTCACTTCGGGCCAACTTGGCCCGAAGTTGCTTATCTGTCCTTGTCGGTGTTTTTTTCTGTGATAGGGCGGGTGGCGTTGTTCTTTGCCGCCTGCTCCGCGCCCTCTGCAAGCCGGGCAGAGATAGACGGCCTCTGTTTGCGTTCCGCCGCCTGTTCTCCGCGCTGATTTATCCTATCCGGGTTATTCGGGGCGGGGGTCAGGTCATAGTATGCTAATTGTTTTTCAGTCAGAGGTTTTGTGTAAATCACTTCTCCCCATGTCTGTATCGTTTCGTTCTCAACCATTGTCCGCTTATCATAAGGGGCAATCTCTAACAGCCCCAATTCCTTTGCTTTTGGAAATGTATTATCGTCAAGCGGGTATCGGGTGTAATAGCGGTAGTATTCTGCGGCGGGTGTTTTCTGGCCCTCATTCAGCCTGGGAACCTTATAAACATAATCATAGGCCGAGAGGAACTTCTCAAACTCCTTTTCTGGCGGCAGGATTCCCCGACAGGAAGTACAGTCATAAAAGTTTCTTTTACCGTCTGCCATAACCGAAAAGTGCCAGATGACAAAAGGGGATTGAGCCGATGGGTTATATCCCAATGCGAAGCCCCGCCCATGTTCAAATACAGCCTCTTTCTGTATCTGATACCCTTTTACTATATCCATATATCCTCCTTTCCGACTTCGGGCCAAGTTGGCCCGAAGTTGTGTCATGTTAGCTTTTACCGGGGCGGGCGTACAAAGATATTACCCGCCCCGGTTTCGTGTCTGCAAAGCCTTATAACAAGCGGGTTTGAAAGGGCCTAAAAGCTAACAGTCGGCCCGTCTTTTCCTCATATATTCCCGCTGTCGCTTTTTCCGGGCCACGCTTGCACAGGCAGGGGAGCAATATGCCTGTTTTCCCTCCGGCACAAAAGGCTTGCCGCAAACGGCACAAGCGTCCAGGGCGGGAGCCGCCCGGCCTGTCAGCGTTGCCTCTAATACCGGGTCAAGGGGCAATACCGCATTTTGGAAATACCTGCAATATGCGCCTGTCCACCACTTATTAAGTATGTAGCACTCACAGTCAAGAGGCAGGCAGCCGTATTCGCTGTCATAGTTCGCGCACATGCCGGTTACGAGTTTTCGGATTGCCGCCCGTTCCTGCCGGGTCAGCTCCCGGCTATCCATGCTTTCGCCCTCCGCAGGGCTTCGGGCCGCGTCGTTGCAAACTGCGCTCTGCAACTTCGGGCCAACTTGGCCCGAAGTCTGCGCCGCTCCGTTGCTCCTCCTTTCCCGGCAAAGCCGCTTGGCTTTGCCGGGTTTCCATATTCCCCGAAGTCAGATCCCGGTAGCATGTGCCGATACAGGCCGCGCCCCGCCAAAAGGAGCAGCCATAACAGGGAGAGCCGGGCTTGGTCTTGGGTGTTTTTTCCGGGCGGCCGCTGCGGGGCTTCTGTTTCATCATTTTTTCAAAGGGGCTGTCTGTGAAGTTCATTTCTCACCCTCCCCGCCGCGCTCGTCCTCGTCCTCATACCAAGGCGGGGTGTCGTCCTCGCTTTCCTCTGCTTCGGCTTCGTACTCGCCGTATTCGTCATAATCCTCATGTGTGTCGGCCTGCTCCTGCTTGGGCCTGTAAATCTTGAAATAGTAAGCGGCCCCGCCTCCCGCAAGCACCACAAGAACCACAACCACCACCATGCCCATATTGCCGCCTTTTTCCGGCTCAGGCTCCGGCGTGGGTTCGGGTTCCGGCTCCGGGGTCGGCTCCGGTTCGGGCGTGGGTTCTGGAATGGTGCTTACGCCATTTTCCCCTGTACCCTCCGATACTTCCGCAAGGGCCATCAAATCCTGCTCGGTAACGGCGTTCAGAAAGTACACATTTTCCGTTTCCCGTTGGCGGTCAATGACAAGATAAAACACGTTTTCGCTTGGGGTCATAATGGTAAAAAACTCTTTTCCGTCCTCGTCTGTGGCGTTGTCAAGGACTGTGCCGGTTCCCTCCGGGGTAAAGGGGTTCGGCTCCGGGGTTACTTCCACAGCAGGCGGCTCGTCCTGTTCGGGGCCGCCTCCTGCATAGGCAACCGTTCCAAAAGCCGGGAAAATCAAAAGGGCGGCAACCGCCGCCGTAAGTAGTTTAATCTTCATTTTCGCTGTCCTCCTTTTCTGCTTCGCTGGGCGCTGTCAACTTCGGGCCAAGTTGGCCCGAAGTCGCGCCGCCTGTTTTTACCGATTTCAGCATGGCGGCAAGGTCGGCAAGGGAAATATCCATGCCCCGCACAGCCTCCACAATCTCGGTGTTTTCCAGTTCGGTTTTCTGCTTTTCCAGTTCCCGCAGGCGGGTCTGAAACTCGGATATTTTATCCTTTGTTTTCTGAATGTCCTTGCTTACGCGCTCAATTTTTGCGTTCAAATACAATCCCTCCGTTTTCTTAATGTAATCTGCCGTAGCTGTAAAAATGGCTCTGCCAGTAATTTGTTTCAATAGATGTGTAACTGATTGGATTTCCGCAATGGATCATCATGCCGCCGCCTACATAGATACCTACATGTGATACAGGCCCGGCGCTGTCATAGGTTCCCGTAAAGAAAATAATGTCGCCGGGTCTGGCTTCGGCGGGCGGTATCTTCGCACACTGGTTGAAAATCCCCTGCGCCGTTGTCCTGCTTATGGAGTACACGCCCGACTTGTCCAATACCCAACAGACAAAACCGGAGCAGTCAAAGGAAGTTGAGGGGGAAGAACCTCCCCAAACATAGGGGTATCCTAAATATTTTTCCGCTTCGGCAATCAGTGCCGCAAAATCCGGGTCATCAAGAGCCTCCGGGGGTATGTCGTAATCGGTATACTCGCCATGATTTACAGATGGATTCCCCTCAAAGAGATAGGGGCGGTTTCCTTTGACCTTTTGATAAATGTGGTATCGTTCCGTCTGCTCCGGGTCGAGATTGGCAAGGGCAACGGCTCCCAAGGATTTATTCCGCAAGGATACATTCAGAATGTAATAGTTATATGGCACTTCAACCTCGTATGTATCGCTGTGGCTTTCGCCGTTTTCGTCCGTCCATGTGTCGGTGCGGGTTTCGGTGCGATAGCGTACCTCCACTGTTTCTGTGATGGTCAGGGTGTATTGCTGTTCTATAAGGGTTTGAAGATGAGCCTGTACCTCTGCGGGGGTGTAATCGTCATATACAGCGGTTAGATAAGAAGCAAGTTCAAAGGGGTCATGCCCGATTTCGTCCACCGAATAACGGTATTCGTCATAAGACGGATAATCGCGTTCAATCCGGGCCAGCTTTTCCCGCAAGGCGCTTTCAAGCGCGGTATAATTTGCCTCCACCGTTTCGATGTCGCTGTCAGACGATACATAGGAAGTGCCGCCTACCGAGCCGACAATCCCGTTGCCGATTGACATGACCGCCGCCATGCAGGATTGCAGGAGTACGAGAACAAGGAAAACGGCGGCAAGCAGTAAAAGGGCTTTTGGATTTTTCTTGATAAAGCCCCAAGCGGCCCCGGTGGCTTTTCCGGTCGTTGCCGCCGTTTTCTGCGCCGCCGTTTTTGTGGCTTTCGCCGCCTCTCGCGTCTTTTTCTGATACTGCTTTTTGATACGCCTCTTTTGCCAAAACCGGGATAGCGCGTTTTTACTTAATTCCGGGTGTTCCTGCGCCATCTGGCGAAAGGCGTAATCGGCCTGCGCTTTCATGCTCTTGTTTTCCCATTTGCGGACTTGCCGGGCCGGGCGGGTGCGTATGCGCCGCTTGATAAAGCGCGTGGTATGCCGGATTGTTCTTTCCCCGGCAAGTTCCGCTTTGTGCGCCGCCTCTATGCCGGTGTTTTCGTGTTCTACCTCGTGGATTTTTCCATGCGCGTACCGCCAAGCCTGATACCCAGCGACGCGGCCTGCGGTTTTTACCGGGCCGGGCTTCTTGGGCGGCTTTTGGTTCGCTAACTTTTCGCGGGCCTTGTTCAGCTTGTCGCCGCTTTTTTCCGCCCGGTATTTTGACCGCTCCATCTGCTTATCTTCCCGCGCCGCCTTTTTGTCTTTGGGATTGTCAGAGTGAGCGGCCCCGCCATCGTCGGTGGTTTCGTCAACGGGCGGCGTTTCTTCCTCATGCCGCAGACGGTCAGAGGGGCGGGCCTGTTCGCTGTCCTGCTTCAGCTTGCCGCCCGGTTTCGACTTCGGGCCAACTTGGCCCGAAGTTGGGGGAGCGTCCTCCACAGGTGGCGAAGCGTCCGGCTTTTCGGAGAGCGGCGGCGTCTTTGTGTCTGCCGGGGCCTGCTCCAACCGCTTGCGGCCTTTGGGGCAGGGCTTTGACTTCGGGCCAAGTTGGCCCGAAGTTGCCGCCTGTTCCTCATGTTCAAACCGCAGGCGGCGGGAGTTGCCGCCCCGGTCTTTCTTACTCATTCCTGGCCTCCTTTGCCGCGTCCTCCGGCCTTGTGGTAAGCAGGCGGTAGATTTCCGTATTCTGCGGGAAACGGTCAACAAACGGGATTGTGGTATTTCCGTAGAACAACAGGCCCTCGCCCGAATTGCTGTGGGCGATATAGGATAGCTGATGTTCCGATATGCCAAGCTGAACGGCAAGTATTTTCCTGTCGCCCTGTGCCTGTGCAAGCAGTATCATAAAATCGCTGTTTTCAAGGATATTTTCCACCTCGCGGCTTGCCAAAAGGTCTTTTACATTCTGCGTTAAAGCTGATGGCACACAGCCTTTTTTGCGGAGCATTTTCCAGACGCGCACAAAATATCCCGCGCTCAATGCGTCCTGCAACAGAATGTGAAACTCGTCAAAGTAGCACCAGGTCGCAAGGCCGTTCCCGAAGTTGGAATTAACCGCCTGTGTTACCAGTTCATTTGTGATGTGCATGGCAATTTTTCTAAGGTTTTCGCCCATTCCTTTCAGCACGATACAAACAACGCGCTTATCAATGTTCACACTGGTATGATGGTTAAACAGGTTGAGCGAGCCTGTGCAGTAAAGTTCAAGGGCGGTTGCTATGCGCTTGGCCTCCGGTTCCGGCTGTTCCGTCAAGGTCTGGTACAGGTCTTGCAAAAGCGGCATTTTACCGCTCCCGATACCGAGCGCGATTTCCCGATAGACAAGGCGCACACAGCGGTCAATCACTGTTTTTTCGATTGGCTGTAATCCGTCCTTGCCGCCCAAAATCAACTCGCACAGCGACAGCAGAAAATCCGCTTTCATGGAAAGGGGGCTGTCCTCGTCCGCCATATTCATTTGAATATCCATCGGGTTGATGTAGTTTCCCGCCGGGCTGTCCGGGGAAATGTCGATGACCTCGCCGCCAAGCCGCTTCACAAGCGGGGCATATTCCCCCATAGGGTCTACAATGATAATGCGGTCTTTGGTGGCAAGGAACACATTGATTAACTCGCGTTTGGCGGCAAAGGATTTTCCAGAGCCGGTTGAACCAAGATACAAGCCGTTGGCCGATTTGAGTTTCTTTCGGTCTGCCATAATGATGTTGTGGGAAAGTGCGTTCATGCCGTAGTAGAGCGCCGGGCCGCCCATACGGAGTTCCTTTGTCATAAACGGTACGAAAATAGCGGTACTGCTTGTCGTCATACCCCGCTGTATCTCGATACCGTTATAGCCAAGCGGGAGAGAGGACATAAAGCCCTGTTCCTGCTGAAAATCAAGCCGTTTCAAAAAGCAGTTGTATTTTTGCGTAATGCCCGACACAGTGAAAATATCGTTTTCAAGCTGCTGCTTTGTCGGGGCGGTGTTGACTATCAGAAAAGTAAGGAGAAACATGCGCTCATTGCGGCTTTGCAGGTCGGCAAGAAGCGCCGCCGCGTCTTTTGAATAGGTAATTAGGTCGGGCGGTAAAATCTCTATGTCGTAGCCGCTCCGAACCGCTTTTTTCTGCTCGTCCATCTTCATGCGGTCAATGTCGCTCATTTTTGCCTTGACAGTTTTGATGGCTTTGGTCTGGTCTACCGTCTGTATGTGCATGGTAATGGTCATTTCCGCGTCAACCTCCAACAGTTCCGCTAACAGCTTGTCGGAAAGTTCAGAAGCCATAATCTGCATATACGAAGCCGCGCCCCATGTCGTACCGACACGAAAGGCGCGGCTTTGCCGAAAGTCAAAGGAAGTGGGCGCGATAAAGTCTTTTGTTCCCATTCCGGTTTTGGGTATCATGTTCCAGTCAAACATAAACTTTTCCCGGCCTCCGGGGTGTAACTGGCTGTGCAGGACTTCCAACCGTTCCCGCCCGGAAAGAGGGCGGGAGGCAACGCCCAGCTTTTTGAAGTTCCCCATTATATCGGCCTCGATACGCTCCAAGCGGGGGCGCGCCGCTCCGATCCCGTCCGCCTTTACGCCAAAAGTAATATATTTGGAGCGCATAATGCCGTTGTTGCTTCTGGCAATCTGGTTTTCAAGCATTTCCGTAAATTCCCGGCGTATGCTGTCATACTCGTCCTCCTGCGGCTCTATGTTCACGTTGTAGCGGCTTTCGGGGCGGGAGCGGTGGTTGATGAACGACAGTTGAAACGGCAGGGCCGCGTCAAAGTAATTGAGGAATGAACAATAACCGTCAAATATAGTGCTTTGGTCGTCAGACGAAGCAACGGCATAGTTTATATCCTCGTATTCAATGCTTTTGGTGTAGTAGCCCTCCCGCACCTTGCAGATACCGTCTTTGAGCATTTCCCGGTAAGGAATGGTCTGCTGTGCGGTCTGCGGCCCGCGCTTTTTACGCGCCCGGCTTCTTGCGGGTGGGCGTCTTTTTCCTTGTGTCAAGCTGTGATACCTCCTTTCGGCTGCCTAAATAGGCGTAGATATTGGCGGTTTTGTACGGCCTTACGCGGGGCCACAGAAACGTGGAGCGGATGATATTCCGCAAGACCTTTTCAAAGGGCAGGCCGTCGCGCTCATACATAGCGAGCAAAAAACAGGGGAGCATGAGGACAATCATCAAAATCATTGCCCCTGTGCCGCCGATGGCGGCGCGTGTAAACAGATAGGCCGGTATGCCGATAACCGCCGCCGAGCCGAAGCAGATTAACTGGCGTTTCGTTAAGTTAAAGGCCATTTTTGTTTTTACTTTTGATAAATCGTTTGGTACGCTTACATAAGCCAAATGTTAAAATCCTCCTTTCCGACTTCGGGCCAAGTTGGCCCGAAGTCAACTCCGTTCCACACGGTAAGCCGGGGCCTGCGTCTGCCGGGCCTGCCTTTTTTCAATGCCGCTCTGCCGCGCCCGCCAATAGTCCGGGTTGTACCGCCGTATAGCATTGTTGATATTTTCCTCAAACTTGGCCTTATCCTTGATACGGTCGGGTACGGCCCACAGCTTTTTGTCAAGCAGTTCTCGCAAGACTACATCTTCCTGGCTATCTTCTTCAAAGCAGATATAGCCGCCCTGCTTAAAGCCGCATTTCCGGGCGGCAGGTGAGAGCAGGTCGGCTACTTCCTTAGAAACCATTGTGCCGCCATGACTGGCGGTGCTTATCATAAATACGCCGGGGCATAGGGTATCGCATATCTGAACCTTGCCCCAGGGCGATTTTTCGGGTTTGATGAACATTTCGCCTCCTTCCACTTCGGGCCAACTTGGCCCGAAGTTACCGCTCATTTTTACCCTTGTCCGATTTTTCCGGGGCGGGGCGGGCGGCGTTCTCCTTTGCCGCCCGTTTCTTGCCCTCGGCAAGCTGTTTCGGAATGGACTCCTTTTCCGGTGCGGCAACAGCGGCGGCGCGGGCCTGCAATTTTTCAACCTCCGCGTGATAGGCCGATATAACCGCTTCGGTCAGTTCGGCGCGAAACTCCTTTGTAATCGGCTTTGCCGTATCCCGGTAGCCGGTTCGGCTCCCTTTGTCCGGCTTGCTCGGCATACCGACAAACAGGCTCTTATCGCTCTGCAAAATCTTGAAATCCTCCACTACAAAGCAGTCGTTGATTTTCACGTTGGCAAAGCCAATCAGATTTTTGATAGGGTCGATAGGCCGGACGCTTACATCCAGTTTTAAGGGCAGCGCCGCCTGTTCCACTTCCTGCGGGGCCGCCTTTTTATCTTCATTCATTGTCAATTTCTCCTTTCCACGCAACAGCGTTTCAGTGTCGGCCATAAACCGCCGTATATCCTCCGGCGAAAAGTCCTCCGGTCTTTTGCCGTAAAAGAGCGGCGTACCGTCCGGCGCGTATCTTCGCGGCATCTGTTCCTCCTTTCCACTTCGGGCCAACTTGGCCCGAAGTTACCCGGCCCGGTTTAATGCGCTCCAAAGACGGATTTTGCAAGGCTCCCGGTCTTAAACATAGTGAAGCAGAGAAGCACCGTATAGCCGACTAATGACCATATCGCGCCGATAGGGTCGCCGCTTGTGGCTACGCTCTGCACCAGTACGGCATAGATCGCCACGCACACAAGCATGAGAAGCCCTTGAAAACCTACGGCGCACAGGCTTTTGAAATAGTTTTGGCCCATGCCCCCAAACTCCCGGTTTGCGAGCGTTGCAAAAGGGATAGGGGCCAAGCTGGACAGCAAATAGATCTCCAACATTCTGCCGTACACAATGACGAATACAACGATATTGACAGCCACCACAACAATCTGGATAACAAAGGATTGTAACCACAGGCCCACGAGGGGGCCTAAATCCATTAGCTGTAATTCGGCTTCAAGGGTTGCCAGCATATCCGGCGTAACATCGGTACTGCCGCCAATCAGCCCGGCGGCGTTCTGTATAACGTGCTGTGATACGTCAAATACCGCCATTACCGCGTTAAAGGTGTTGGAAAGTATCATAATGGCGACAAAGGTTTTGAATATCCATTTGAAAAATATCCATGTGTCTACATCATGCAGGTTGTTTTTGTCCACGATTATCTGTATCAGTTCCCATGTCGCCACAAAGGTTAAAACAAGCCCGGCAATGGGCAGGACAACCGTTTCGGAAAGCTGCCGTATCAGTGAGAATACCCCGGCGTTCCATGCCGCCGGGGTGGTTCCCACCTGGGTTGCAATCTCTCCGACTTGGTTGTTCACGTTGTCAAAAAGGCCGCTCAGATTACCCATGATACCGTCAATCAATAAGCCTTTCAGCCACTCGTTTATCCAATCGGTGAGAAAGTCCATAAGCCGTTACCTTAAAACAAGGTGGAAAGAAGAGGCACAAGGGTTGTTCCCAAAAGGATTATGCCGCCGCCAGCCATGAGCTGTTTAATACCTTGGCTTTTTACTCATGTGAGATAAAGAAGTAAAAGAAGTGTAAAAAATTTTGCCGTTCCTATCCGGTAAGAGAACCGGACAGGGCGGGCATTAGTCGGGCAGTTCTACCTTGCCGACAAAAGAATAATAGATTTCGATTTCCTGTCTGCGTAACTTCCCCCGGCGTTTCCCGTCAAGGGCAACGCTTTCATGGATAACGATTTTCTCCACAAATTCCCGCAGCAGAGTGGGGGTAAGTTCTTCAAAACTGGTGTGCTTACGAACCACTTTCATAAACTTTTCTGCGTTTTCGGTGGCTTCCTGCGCTTTGGAAAGTTCTTCCTGCAATCCGGCGGCACGTTCTTTCAGTTCTTTCTGCTCGGCTTCATAGTCTGCCGACAGTTCCGAAAAACGCTCGTCTGATATGCGCCCGGTCACGCTGTCCTCATACAGCCGCTTGAAGATAGCGGACAGTTCACTGATACGCTTCTGTGCCGTTTCCAGTTCCCTTTTCTTGGCGGCGTTCCTCCGTCTGCCCCCGTCCTCGTTCTGCTCCACAAGCAGCTTCATAAACCGGGCTTCATGCTTTGCCGCATAGCTGGTAATCTTCCTAAGATTTTCGGTCACTCCGGCGGTCAAAAGGTCGGTGCGGATAAAATGCGCCGTACAGTCCCTTGTCCGTTTCTTGTAGCTGCCGCAGATATAACAGTCCTGCTTACGCTTGTCTGTCTGATACCGCTGCTGGTACATGACGCTGCCGCAGTCGGCACAAAAGAGTATGC
>ERZ773217.10-NODE-10-length-170041-cov-10.198963_pt1 | contig 170041 bp, 138 predicted proteins | sample MGYA00580995_ERZ773217 | MGnify/ENA primary metagenome ERZ773217 (study PRJEB29015, sample SAMEA2737772) | human gut metagenome | biome: human gut; feature: human-associated habitat; material: faeces | place: China | collected 2012 ...
CAATCACGATTATGTCCTTCAGCTTATGCCGTACTTTCGTCTGCTGACGCTTATCTTCAATATAATCCATCCATTCTAACAATTCATCCATAGCAAAACCCCCTTTTTCTTTTTATCATACCAGAAAAAGGGGATTTGTTCACAATTTATTTACTCATGCGTTTGTCCTGCCCTGCAGATGCTGATATTTCGGGACATTCCGTGGTTTCTCCGCCGTCTTACCGGAGTCTTTTGTCTACCAGCTCAATTAATCCTTCCAGGGTCTCCACCATGTTGATATCGTTTCTGAGGGCCGCGGAGTGGGGACACCCGGCGGTGTACCAGGCCACGTGCTTTCTCATCTCCCGCATGGCGATGAATTCTCCCTTATATTCCACCTGCAGTCTGGCGTGGCGCAGGATCATGTCCCGAATCTCCGAAAGGGACGGCTGCGGCAGAATTTCTCCCGTTTCCAGATAATGGTTAATCCTGTGGAACAGCCACGGATTTCCCTTGGCTCCCCTGGCCGCCATCACGCCGTCGCAGCCCGTCTCCTCCATCATCCGCGCCGCGTCCTCCGGAGTGAAAATATCTCCGTTTCCGATGACGGGAATGGAAACCGCCTCCTTCACCTGCCGGATGATATCCCAGTCCGCTTTTCCAGAGTAAAACTGCTCCCTGGTTCTCCCGTGGACCGTCACAGCCGCCGCTCCGCTCTGCTCTGCCATTTTGGCAAACTCCACCGCGTTGACTGACTGGTCGTTGAATCCTTTTCTGAACTTGACTGTCACTGGTTTTTTCAGTTTTTTTACCATGGCGGAGATAATTTCTCCGGCCAGCTTTGGATTTTTCATCAGCGCGGAGCCCTCTCCGTTGTTGACAATCTTCGGCACCGGGCAGCCCATGTTGATGTCAATGATATCATAAGGCCCTTCCTCCAGCTGAAGCGCCATCTGGCTCATAATCTCCGGATCGGAGCCAAAGAGCTGGACAGCCAGGGGATGTTCCTCCGGAACTGTCTCTAAAAGAGGCTTCGTATTCTTATTTTTGTAGAGCAGAGCCTTGGCGCTCACCATCTCCGTGCACATCAGCCCGCAGCCCTGTTCCCGGCAGAGGATGCGGAAGGGCAGATCCGTCACCCCGGCCATAGGCGCCAGTCCTACGGGAGACGGAAGCTCTACCCCTCCGATGTTCAGCTTCTTTTTCTGCAATCTGTTCTCTGTTTTATGATTCATGGATTCTTCCTGCTTTTCTTTCATGGGCCTCCTGCTTTTCTTCCTCCAGAAACAGGCTTTTCAGCTTTTCCGCGTCCTCTCCGCCTGAAATGAAAACGCGGTAGTAAAGCTCCAGCGCCTCCAGCAGCTCTCTTTTTTCCATCTGGTACTGCTTGATTTTCAGGGCGCTTCCTATCTCGTCAAACAGATAGTCCGTCTCGTCGCAGGCCACCTTAAACTGAAGCTCTCCCTCCGGCGTAAACTCCAGAGTCAGCACCCCTCCCACGTCCTCCGTGAACATGACGCACATAATCTGCAGTTCTTCCTTCACCTGCTCGGGAAGCTTAGAAAACTCCTCGTTAAAATAATATTTCTCCACATAGGAATTGGCTCCGCAGAGCACAACATTTTCCGCCATCTGTCTCTCCTCTCCATCTGCGAAAAAGACACCAGAACGCTTCTGCGCCCTGATGTCTTCTCTTCCCCTTGGGGACTTCTGCAGTCTTTCGTCTTATCGAATCAGCATCTTGCTGATCTTGTACTGCTCCTCAGGAATGTCCTTCTTCATGCTGAGAGCTTCCTGAATATCGTAATCTACGTACTCTCCGTTCTTGTAAGCTACCACCCGGTTGCTCTTTCCTGCGCAGAGCAGCTCTACCGCCTTGGCTCCCATGATGGAAGCGTACACTCTGTCCTTGCAGGTAGGAGCGCCGCCTCGCTGCATGTAGCCTAAAATCGTGGCTCTTGTCTCAATGCCTGTGGCCGCCTCGATTCTTCTGGCCATGGAAGCAGAATGGCCGATTCCCTCTGCGTTGATGATAATATGGTGCTTCTTTCCGCGCTTTCTGTTCTCAATAATGCGGCTGATCAGCTCCTGCTCGTTGCCGTCATAGCGCTCCGGAAGGAGAATATCCTCCGCGCCGTTGGCAAGTCCGCACCAGAGTGCGATATATCCGGCGTTTCTTCCCATTACCTCGATGATGCTGCACCGCTCATGGGAAGTGGACGTATCCCGGACGCGGTCAATGGCGTCCATGGCTGTATTGACCGCTGTGTCGAAGCCGATGGTGTAATCCGTACAGGCAATATCCAGGTCAATGGTTCCCGGAAGGCCTACGGTGTTGATTCCAAGAGCGGACAGCTTTCCAGCTCCCTTAAAGGATCCGTCTCCTCCGATTACCACAAGTCCGTCGATGCCGTGCCTGCGGCAGATCTCAGCGCCTTTCTGCTGTCCCTCGGCTGTGGTAAACTCCGGGCATCTGGCGGTGTAGAGAACCGTTCCTCCGCGTCCGATGATATCGGCCACGCTGAGGCCGTTCATATCCACAATCTCCTCCTGAAGAAGGCCTGCGTACCCTCTCATGATACCTTTTACCTTCAGTCCCTTGTTGATTGCCGTTCTGACTACAGCGCGGATCGCCGCGTTCATTCCGGGAGCGTCGCCGCCGCTGGTGAGGACGCCGATTGTCTTAACCTCTTTTGCCATCTACTTCTACCTCCATTATCGCGTCTATCAAAAATCTTTAAAAATAATGCATTCTGTCCTGTACATTCTAATTCATTTTCCCTATCTTTTCAATAGTTTTTTCCACTACTTTGACATTTTTTTCACCAAGTTTCTCAGAAAGCCTTTCCACCAGCACAGAATCAGCGCTGACACTCCAGTTTACCGGCAGCACTTTTTTCGCCCGCTCTGCCTCCAGATAGATGACAACCCGATCGCTTCCCTCGCTGAGCCTCAGCATATCCAAAAGTTTCTGCTCTGCGGAAAAATACGCTTCTTTATCCGGATATTTCAGCCAAAGCTCTCTGGGAACCATGGAAAATGGGGTAATTCTCTCGCAGATCAGCTTTCCCGCCGGATCATCGCCGATGGATACGCGGCCCTGGACAAACACCTTTTCATCCTCTATCAGAAGTTCCCGGTTCTTCTCATAATCTCTTGGGAAGATTAACACCTCTACCGTTCCTGCCAGATCCTCCACCGTAATAAAGGCCATCATCTTGTTCTGCCGTGTGGTTTTTACTGTCTTTTCTGTAATCATGCCGCCTATCGTCACGTAAGCGCCGTCACGGACCCTGGCGGTTCCCTCCTCCTCATTCACAACAAAATCAGAGGAGACAGCCGTCACATTCTTTTTCCAGAGATCCATATACTCTTCCAGAGGATGGCCGCTGACGTAGACGCCCAGCATCTCCTTCTCAAAGGCCAGAAGCTCCTCTTTTGTATACTCTCCCACATCGGGAAAGGTAATCTGGAACTGCTCTTTTTCTTCCTCCTCCACAAAATCGAACAGAGACATCTGTCCTTCCATGGAGTTTTTCTTTTCCTTATTTTTCTGGTCTAACAGAGCCGCTGAAACCAGAAATTTCTGCTTTCTGGTACCGGGAAGGCTGTCCAGCGCTCCCGATTTAATAAAGCTTTCTATGGTTCTCTTATTGACCTCCTTATTGCTCATGCGGTCAATGAAATTTTCCAGGGAAGTGAAGGGGCCTCTGGCCGTCCTTTCCTTCACAATCTCGTCCACCACGCTCTGGCCGATACTCTTGATCGCCGAGAGGCCGTACCGGATGGCTCCCGACGATACGGAGAAGCCTCCCTCTCCCTCGTTAATATCCGGCGGCATGATCTTCATGCCCATCTGGCGGCAGGTTAAAATATACTCCGACACCTTGGAGACATTGTCCTTCACCGACGTCATGAGAGCCGCCATAAACTCCACCGGATAATAGTATTTCAGGTAGGCCGTCTGGTAGGATACCACCGCATAGGCCGCCGCGTGGGACTTGTTGAAGGCGTACTTGGCGAAGTCGATCATCTCGTCGTAGATGGTGTTGGCGGTCTTCTCGTCGATGCCGTTGGCAATACAGCCCTTCACTCCCTCCTCCGGATTGCCGTAGACGAAGTTCTGCCTCTCCTTTTCCATCACTGCGGCCTTTTTCTTGGACATGGCGCGGCGCACCAGATCGCTTCGGCCCAGCGTGTAGCCGGCCAGATCCCGCACAATCTGCATTACCTGCTCCTGGTAGACGATGCAGCCGTAGGTGGGGCTTAAAATCGGCTCCAGCTGAGGGCAGTCGTAGGTGATGGAGCTTCTGTCGTTCTTTCCCTTCAGGTATTTGGGAATAAAATCCATAGGACCCGGGCGGTACAGGGAGATACCTGCGATAATGTCCTCCAGGTTCTCCGGCTTCAGCTCCTTCATGAAGCTCTTCATTCCGCCGCTCTCCAGCTGGAACACGCCGTCGTTCTTGCCTGTGCCCAGAGATTCCAGCACCGCCCTGTCATTATAGTCGATCTGGTTCAAATCAATGTGGATGCCGTGGGTTTTCTCTGCCTGGCGCACGGCGTTCTGAATCACTGTCAGGGTGCGCAGACCCAGGAAATCCATTTTTAAAAGCCCCAGCTCCTCTAATGTAGTCATGGTAAACTGGGTGGTGATGGAACCGTCCGCCGCCCTGGAAAGAGGCACGTACTCGTCCACCTTATTCCGGCTGATCACCACTCCCGCCGCGTGCATGGACGTATGTCTGGGAAGTCCCTCCAGCCTCCTGCTCATGTCAATCAGATATTTGATCTCCGGATCGCTGTCATAGGCCTCTCTAAGCTCTGGTGTTTTCAGGGCCTTGTCAAGCGTCATGCCCAGATCCCCCGGAATCATCTTGGCCACAGCGTCGCACTTGGCGTAGGGCATATCCAGAACCCTTCCCACGTCCCGGACCACGCCCTTGGCCGCCAGGGTACCGAAGGTTACAATCTGCACCACCCGGTCTCTTCCGTACTTCTGAACCACGTAGTCGATGACCTCCTGGCGGCGTTCGAAGCAGAAATCAATATCAATATCAGGCATGGACACTCTCTCCGGATTCAGGAACCGCTCAAAGAGCAGGTTGTAGCGGATGGGGTCAATATCCGTAATTCCCAGGCTGTAGGAGACGATGCTTCCCGCCGCCGAGCCTCGTCCCGGCCCTACCATGATGTCGTGGGAGCGGGCGAAGTGGATAAAATCCCACACAATCAGGAAGTAATCCACATAGCCCATGGACTGTATGACGGAAAGCTCATAGTCCAGACGCTTTCTCAGGCTTCCGTCGTCCTCTGGATACCGCTTCTCAAACCCTGATGTGCACAGCTCGTTTAAATATTCCCAGGAAGTCTTTCCTCCCGGCACGTCAAACTGCGGAATCTTCGTCACTCCAAACTCAATCTCCACGTTGCAGCGCATGGCAATCTTATGGGTATTCTCCAGAGCTTCCAGGGCATAGGGGAAGAGGTTCTTCATCTCCTCCTCCGACTTGACGTAATACTGTCCGCCCTCGTAGCGCATCCGGTTCTCATCCGCCACCTTTTTTCCAGTCTGGATGCACAGGAGAATGTCGTGGGACTTTTCATCCTCCCTGTTAATATAGTGGCAGTCGTTGGTGGCAACTAACGGAATTCCCGTATCCTGGCTCATTCGCAAAAGTCCCTGGTTCACCGTCTTCTGCATGGGGATTCCGTGATCCTGAAGCTCCAGAAAGAAATTGCCCTCTCCAAAAATTCTCTGATAGCGAAGAGCTGCTTTCTTTCCCTCCTCGTACATGCCGCGGGACAGATTTCTCTGAACCTCTCCGGCCAGGCAGGCAGAAAGGCAGATAAGGCCCCTGCTGTACCGCTCCAGAGTCTCGTAGTCCACTCTGGGCTTGTAATAAAAGCCCTCCACAAAGCCGGCGGACACAATCTTCATCAGGTTCTGATACCCTTCGTTGTTCTCTGCCAGCAGAATCAGGTGATAGTATTTATCCTCTCCCACACCGATTTCACGGTCAAACCGGGATCCAGGACACACATAAATCTCACAGCCTAACACAGGACGGATTCCAGCCTCCCTGGCCGCCCGGTAAAAATCAATGACTCCGTACATAACGCCGTGATCCGTAATAGCCAGACTGTCCATGCCCAGCTCCTTCGCTCTGGCCACCAGCTCCTTTATTTTGGAGGAGGCGTCTAAAAGGCTGTACTCTGTATGCACATGAAGATGTGTAAAAGCCATGTAGTCTTCCTTTTCCTTTCCTTAAATATGTATGGTATCTGCGCCTCTGTGCCTGAAAAATCCGGCCGGAAACGCTAAGAAGGAGGGCGCAGCGTCTGCCGTTCCCTCCTTTACATCTGTCTATGTTCCTCTTATGGACTCTGCTCTGCCGTCATCTCTACTCGGCGGACAGATATTTCTCAATGCTTGCGATCGCCGTATCCTCATCAGAGCCGTCGGCAGTGACAACCACCTTCTCGCCTACTGGAAGCACCAGAGACATCATCCCCATAATGCTCTTGGCATTCACCTTTTTGTTGGCATATTCCATGTAAATGCGGCTTTCGTACTGGCTGGCTACCTGTACCAGCATGGCTACCGGGCGGGCTTCCAGTCCTGACGCCAGCTCGATTGTGACTTCCTTACTTTTCATAACTTTCCTCCTCATTCCTTTCAAGGAACAATTCCTGCTGCTGTGATTTCTGTCCCCGCAGGCTCTCAGCGATGGAGCTGATCTTTCTGAGCCGGTGGTTCACCCCTGACTTCCCCACCGGAGGACTAAGTATCTCTCCAAGTTCCTTTAAAGTAGCGTCTGGCCGTTCCAATCTCGCCTGGGCGATCTCAGCTAAAGATTCAGGCAGGTAGTCCAGTCCAACTGTGTCTCTGATATAGGCGATATCCTGAAGCTGTTTGACAGCGGCAGACACAGTTTTATTAATATTGGCAGTCTCACAGTTGACCTGGCGGTTCACACTGTTTCTCATCTCCTTGAGGATTCTGATATTCTCAAGCTCCATCAGGGCCAGAGGAGCCTCCATCACGTTCAGAATCTCTACAATCTGACTGCCCTCTTTTATATATACCACATAATACTTCTTTCTGACAACTATTTTTGCCTCAATGGAAAAAGTCCCTATGATTTCCCTCAGCTGCTCTGCTTTCTCCTCGGAGGAGCAGACAATCTCGAAATGGTAGAACTTTTCCGGATCGCTTAAGGATCCTGCTGCCAGAAAGGCGCCGCGGACGAAGGCTCTCCGGCAGCAGGAATTCTGGATAATCAGATTTTTCACCACGGACATATTTTCACAGACATCCCCGTCGTCTCCCAGAAGCCTGGCAGCCTGCAGCACCCGGACTGCGTCCCTGCTGCGTCTGACCGCCACTGTGTACGTCCTGTTTTTCTTTAAAAACGCATTCCTGCGGATTGCCACATCCGCTCTAATATTAAATGCTTTTTTCAGTAATGTAAAGTATTTTCTGGCAACCGCCACATTTTCTGTGTGGATGCGGATCATGTACTGGTTATCCTCTGTGATGTGGACCTTTCCGCACAGACTTAAAATAGCCGCGGTTTCCGCTATCTGGCAGTGTCTGGCAGGGCTTACCTGTCTGGAAAGCTCCTCTTTTACATGTGAAGAAAACGACAAATCAAACCTCCTGCTTTCTCCTGCTGTCTTTCTCGATATCTCTGTGTTCAATCTTTACGCCGATATCCTCCTTGGCCTTCAGGCGCTCATAGAGGCGGTTGGCCACTGTCACGGAGCGGTGTTTTCCCCCTGTGCAGCCGATGGCGATGACCAGCTGATTTTTCCCCTCCTCCACATAGTGGGGAAGCAGAAACAGCACCATATCGGAAAGTTTTTTTAAGAATTCCTCCGCCAGCCCGCCTTTCATGACAAATTCCTGTACCTCGGGCTCGTTTCCCGTATGGCTTTTCAGCTCGTCTACATAGTAGGGATTGGGCAGAAACCGCACGTCGAACACAAGATCCGCGTCCACCGGAATTCCATACTTAAAGCCAAAGCTTAACACGGTCACATAAAGGCTTCTGTAGTCCTCGTTGGAAATGAAAATCTTTTCCAGCTCAATTCTCAGTTCTTTTGTGAGAAGCATGCTGGTGTCTAAAATATAATCCGCCCTTTTCTTTAAAAAGGCCAGCTTCCTCCGCTCCTTCTCAATGCCCCTGTCCAGACGGTCAAGGCCTGCCAGCGGATGGCTTCTCCTGGTCTCCTTATACCGCTTGATCAAAACCTCGTCCCCCGCGTCAAGGAAGAGAATCTCGTAGGGAAAGCGGCTCTCGTCCCATTCCTTTAAAATAGCGCCCAGCTCCTCCAGCGATTCGCCGCTTCTGATATCAATTCCCAGAGCCGCCTGGCTTTTTTCTCCTCTTCTGGATCCCGCCAGCTCCGCAAACTTTCCAATCAGTGGAATCGGAAGATTATCCACGCAGTAAAATCCCATATCCTCCAGCATTTTAAGAGCTGTGGTTTTCCCGGCTCCGCTCATTCCGGTTACAATTACAAGACGCATACGCTAATTACTCCTTTTTGAATCTGCGGAAGCGGTGTCTCCCCAGGCGGACGGCCCGAAGCCCAGAAGCTTCACCTCCGGCTCCAGCCGCACGCCGGACGTCTCAAACACCCGCGTTCTCACCGCTTCAATCAGATCTCTGATCTCCTCAGGGGAAGCGTTCTCCCGGTTGATTACGAATCCGGCGTGCTTTTCCGACACCTGGGCTCCTCCAACGGAATATCCCTTCAGCCCAGCGTCCTCGATCAGCTTTCCCGCAAAGTATCCCTCCGGTCTCTTAAAGGTGCTGCCTGCGCTGGGATACTCCAAGGGCTGTTTATCTCTTCTCCGAAACGCCAGATCCTCCATCCGCTCCCGGATCTCCTCTTTATTTCCCCTTTTCAGCTCCATCACAGCCGATAAAACCGCATATCCTCTCTCGGGAATGCAGCTGTGGCGGTAGGACAACTGAAGCCCGCCGGCCGGCAGCTCTTCCACCTGGCCGTCTGGAGTCATCACCCGGACAGATACAAGGATATCCTTCATCTCGCCGCCATAGGCTCCGGCGTTCATCACTGCCGCGCCTCCTAACGTCCCCGGGATGCCGGCGGCAAACTCAAAGCCTGTCAGCCCTTCCTCTAAGGCCGCCCGGCCGATTTTAGAGAGGAGAAGCCCTGCGCCGGCCTTAAGAAGCACGCGGCCGTCTTCCTCCTCCCGGAGTATCCTCCACTCTTTCAGTTCTCCGTCCAGACGGATCATCACCCCTGGAAAGCCTGCGCTTCCCACCAGCAGATTGCTTCCATTGCCCAGCATATAATAGGGAACCTGGTATTCCCGGCAGGCGCCCACCGTCTGCCGCAGCTCCTCCTCCGTCTTAACCGATGCAAAAAATGCAGCCGGTCCTCCTGTACGGAAAGTAGTGTGAAGAGCCATTGATTCCTGTCTCTTTACCTGCTCCTCCCCTGCGGCTCTGCACAGCGCTCTGTAAAACTCATCCATACGCAGCTTCCTCTCTGACTTTCTTTCTCTGATTTTCTCTGTCTGATTTTCTCTGCCTGCTTCAGAAGGGCAGGTTTCAACCGATTTGGTCTCAGTCGTTCTTCGCAGCCAGATTGGCCTGGACTCTGTTGTACAGCTCTCTGGCCGCATTGTAGCCCATCTTTTTCTGTCTGTAGTTGACGGCTGCGGACTCTACAATCACCGCCAGGTTCCGTCCCGGACGGATGGGGATCGAGTGGCAGACTACCTTATTTCCCAGAAACTCCGTGTACTGATCCTCCATGCCCAGGCGGTCGTACTCCTTGTCCTTATCCCACTCCTCCAGCTTGATCACCATGTCAATGGACTGGGTATCCTTCACGCTCTCCACTCCAAACAGGGTTTTCACGTCGATAATCCCGATTCCGCGCAGCTCAATGAAATGGCGCGTAATATCAGGGGCCGATCCAATCAGCGTGTCGTCGCTGACCCGCTTGATTTCCACCACGTCGTCGCTGACCAGACGATGGCCTCTCTTGATCAGCTCCAGCGCCGCCTCGCTCTTTCCGATTCCGCTCTCGCCCATAATCAGAACGCCCTCGCCGAATACGTCCACCAGCACTCCGTGGATGCTGATCATGGGAGCCAGCTTCACATTCAGCCACCGGATCACCTCTGCCATCAAATCGGAGGTGGTCTTCTTGGAAATCATGCAGGGCACGCCGTAGTAGTTGCACAGCTCCAGCACGCACTCGTCCGGCTCCAGGCCCCGGCTGTAGAGAAGGCACGGAATTTTGCTGGAAATCAGCTTATCGTAGATATACCGTCTCCGATCCAGAGTCAGCGTATTTAAGTATGCCTGCTCCACATATCCGATGATCTGCACTCTCTCCTTGTCAAAATGGTCAAAAAATCCGGTCAGCTGAAGAGCCGGACGGTTTACATCCGGGTGGACCAGCACCGTTTTCTCTGTATCCAGCTCCGGCGTCATATTTTTTAAATCCATCTTTTTAATTAATTCTTTAATTGTCACTCCATACATGGCCTTTCTCCTTTCACAGCTTTCATTCTGTCTGCCTGTACTCCTAAGTTTACTCTATCATTTTTCAGCCCGTTTGTCACTCTTTGGCATGAAAGAAATGGTATACTGCCTCCGCCGCAGCCTGATTCATCTGAGGCACCGCGGAAAGTTCCTCCACCTGGGCGTCCCTGACAGCCTCTATGGTCTTAAAATGCCGCATCAGAGCCTTTCTCCTGGCGGGACCGATTCCCCTGATATCGTCCAGCACAGAGCGCACCTGCTCTCTGCCGCGCAGACTTCTGTGGTATTCAATGGCAAATCGGTGGGCCTCGTCCTGGATTCTGGTGATCAACTTAAATCCCTCGGAATACCGGTCAATGGGAATCTCCTCGTTTCTGTAATAGAGTCCCCTGGTCCGGTGATTGTCATCCTTCACCATTCCGCAGACCGGAATTGATATCTGAAGCTTTTGAAGAACCTCCAGGGCAATGTTTACCTGTCCTCTTCCTCCGTCCATCATAATCAGATCCGGGAATCTGGTGAAGCTTCCCATCTCAAGCTGTCCGCCCTCAGCAGAAATCTCCTCCCGCTCTGCCAGGCCGTGGGAAAAACGCCGCGTCAGCACTTCCCGCATGGAAGCGTAATCGTCCGGTCCCTGAACCGTTCGAATGCGGAACTTCCTGTAGTCGTTCCGCTTGGGTCTTCCGTCCTCATAGACGATCATGGATCCTACGGACTCGAAACCGCTGATATTGGAGATATCGTAGGCCTCAATCCGCCTTACCTTCTCAAGCCCTATCAGCCCTCCAATCTGATTCATGGCTCCTGTCGTTCGAAGCTCCTCCCGCTTGATTTTTTCTTTATCCTGAGCGAGAACCATTCTGGCGTTCTTTTTCGCCAGCTCCACCAGCCGCTCCTTCTCTCCCTTTCTGGGAACCAGAATTCTTACCTTCTGCCCTCTCCGCTCGCTGAGGAACCGGCCGATCAGATCCGCGTCTTCCAGCTCCTCCTGGCACCAGATCTCGTGGGGAATAAAGGGCGTCCCGGCGTAAAACTGCTTTACAAAGCCGTTTAAAATCTGGCCGTTCGATTCCGCTGTTCCGGCTTCCACATGAAAATGCTCCCGCCCGATGAGCCTTCCGTCCCGGACAAAGAACACCTGCACCACCACGTCTCTCTCGTCCTTGGCCATGGCAATCACGTCGCGATCGTCCATGCTCTGACTGGTAATCTTCTGCTTCTGGGCTATCTGATTCACGCTTTTAATTAAATCCCGGTACTCAGCCGCCTTCTCAAATTCCATCTGTTCTGAGGCCTCGTACATTTTATCAGTCAAAGCCTTCGTCACAGGCGCATATTTCCCTCCCAGAAAATCCAGCGCGCCACGGATCTGTTTCTGGTAATCCTCTTTTGAAATATATCCCTGGCACGGGGCATCGCACTGTTTAATATGGTAGTACAGACAGGGCCTGTCCTTTCCGATATCCCGCGGCAGGTTTCTGGTGCAGGTTCTGATCCGGTAAATCCGATGCAGAAGATCAATGGTATCCTTCACCGCTCCGGAGCTGGTAAAGGGGCCAAAATACTTATTTTTATCTTTTTTCATGGTTCTGGAAAAGAGGATTCTTGGGTATTCCTCCGACACTGTCACCTTGATGTAGGGATACGTCTTATCGTCCTTCAGCATGGTGTTATAGCGGGGACGGTGCTCCTTAATCAGGTTGCACTCCAGCACCAGCGCTTCCAGCTCCGAATCTGTAATAATATACTCGAATCTTGCAATATGAGAAACCATCTTTTCGATCTTGGCAGTCTTGTTTCTGCTGCTCTGAAAATACTGGCGGACTCTGTTTTTCAGGCTGATCGCCTTTCCCACATAAATAATCTCGTCCTTCTCATCGTGCATAATGTAGACTCCCGGCTGAGCCGGAAGTTTTTTCAGCTCTTCTTCTATATGAAACATGACGAATCGTCCCTCTTGCCTCTGCGAAGCCTCGACGCGTCGTAGTGCATCTGAAGCTTCAAATACCGCCTGATTCCCTCTGTCTGCTCTTCCAGAGAGCCATATCTGGTGCTGATATCCAGATACACGCAGACGCTGTCCAGCTCTCTCTTTCCCACGCAGCCTTCCATTCTTCTGAGAACAGCCAGCTGTTCCTCTGTACTCTCTGCATCGAGAAACTCGATGAGAAGCGGATTCGGCTGATCGGGAACTGGCTCAATGGGCGAAAATCCCCATCCGCCGTCTCGTTCTGCAGATACCACGCCTCTTCCGGCCAGGCCGCAGTTTCTCCTGCTCTGAACCAGCGTTTTTTCCCGCGTTCCCTGCTCCGGCTCTGCTTCATTCCCGCATCCTGGCTCCGTCTTCTCAAACCGGAATTTCTGTTCTGCCTGCGGGTATTTTTCCCGGTCCACCGGGCTTAAAAAGTTGTCCAGCGGGCGGGCGTAAATTCCGTAATCGCCATACAGAGCCTGGTAAATCACAAGCTTCTCCCCCGTCTCTGAATGTGAGGCAACCGCCACAATCTGATACATTTTATTTTTAAAGTGCCTGTAAAATTCCCCTGGTTTTGGAATTCTGTCCATTTTTATGCCTCCGTCCCTTTGCATACTGACGATAGTATACCATTTTCCCCCTGTCTCTGCCACTGAAAATGCTGTTTCCGGCGGGCTTCTGGAAATTTTTTTAAGAAAAATCATTTTCCCTCTACTCAAAACGTATTTTTTGTAGCATAATAGATAGGAATTTAATGCGACAAAATTACAGAGTAGATAAGGACGGTAAACTATGAGAACAGGATTCGATAATGACAAGTATCTGAAAATGCAGTCCGATCACATCCGCAAGAGAATCGGACAGTTCGGCGACAAGCTTTATCTGGAATTCGGCGGAAAGCTGTTTGACGATTATCACGCTTCCCGGGTGCTCCCCGGTTTTGCCCCAGACAGCAAGCTCAGGATGCTCCTTCAGCTGGCAGATCAGGCTGAGATTGTCATCACCATCAACGCGGCTGATATTGAGAAGAACAAGGTCCGCTCTGATCTGGGAATTACCTACGACGTAGACGTTCTCCGCCTCATTCAGACCTATACCGACAAGGGACTTTACGTGGGCAGCGTCGTGATCACCCACTACGCAGGCCAGTCCAGCGCGGATCTGTTTAAGAAAAAGCTGGAAAATCTGGGTATTAAGGTTTACCGCCATTATATCATTGAGGGATACCCCTCCAATATTTCCCTCATTGTCAGCGACGAGGGATACGGAAAAAATGAGTACATCGAGACGACCAAGCCTCTGGTCATTGTCACAGCTCCAGGCCCGGGCAGCGGAAAGATGGCTACCTGCTTATCTCAGCTGTACCATGAAAATAAGAGAGGCATCAAGGCCGGCTACGCCAAGTTCGAGACCTTCCCTATCTGGAATATTCCGCTCAAGCATCCGGTAAACCTGGCCTACGAGGCGGCTACCGCTGATCTGAACGACGTCAACATGATCGATCCCTTCCACCTGGAGGCTTACGGCGTCACCACAGTCAACTACAACCGCGACATCGAAATTTTCCCGGTTCTCAACGCTATCTTTGAGGGAATCTACGGCAGCTGCCCCTACAAATCCCCCACAGATATGGGCGTAAATATGGTAGGAAACTGCATCAGCGACGACGAGGTCTGCTGCGAGGCGTCCAGACAGGAAATTATCCGCCGCTACTATCAGGCCCTGAGCCGCGTAGTCAAGGATCAGCCTGGCTCCAAAAATGAGGTCTATAAAATTGAGCTTCTGATGAAGCAGGCGAAAATCGTCACCAGCATGCGTTCTGTTGTGCCGGCTGCCAATGAGCTGGCCGCCAGGGAGGGAGCTCCCGCGGCAGCTTTAGAGCTTCCGGACGGCTCTATCGTCACTGGAAAGACCAGCAACCTCCTGGGAGCCTCAGCCGCTCTTCTGTTAAACGCAGTAAAAGAGCTTGGCGGAATCCCCCATGAGCGCCACCTGATTTCCCCGGCGTCCATTGAACCTATCCAGAAATTAAAGGTAGACTACCTGGGAAGCACCAACCCCCGTCTCCACACAGACGAGATCCTGATCGCTCTCTCCACCTGCGCCGCTTCCGACGAGGACGCCAAGCGGGCGTTAGAACAGCTTCCGAAGCTGAAGGGCTGCCAGGTTCACACCTCTGTGATCCTGTCTGACGTAGACATTAAAACCTTCAAAAAGCTGGGAATCGAGCTGACCTGCGAGCCTGTTTACGAGCACAAGGGAATTTATCACTAGGCTCCCATTTTAAAAACGCCTGGGCAAATCACTTGATTGACTGATTCGCCTAGGCGTTTTCTTTTATATGTCTTTTATGTGCTGACGCTGTTTTCTAACTGTCAGACAGTCCTGCCGTTCCTAATTCTGAGTATCCGGCTCTTTCTCCGGTTCCTCAGACTCCGGCTGCTGCTCCTTACTCTCTCTGGCCGGCTCAGGTACTTCTTCTGATTCCTGCTGTTCTGGCTGTTCAGGCTCTTCTGGCTCTGAAGATGTCTCTGCCTCGTCCTGAACGGCGTTCTCTTTCACAGCGCTCGAAGTCTCCTCTGAGTCTGCGCCTGCAGGATCTTCCGTCTTCTCTTTCAAATCCAGACGGCCGCTCTGGCTACTCTCCTCCTCAGGCTCTGGAATTCCCTTGATCTCCCGCAAAATCTTCATAAATTCCTTGCCTGTGATGGTCTCCTTCTCAATCAGGAAGGCAGCGATGGCGTCTAACGCGTCCCTGTTTTCCTGAAGCATAGTCTTCGCTTCCTCGTAGGCCTCCTTCAGAATCATCATCACTTCTTTGTCAATATCTGCCGCCGTCTCGTCGCTGCAGTTAAGCACCGTTCTTCCGCTGAGATACTGATCCTCCCTGGAGGCCAGTCCGATTAAGCCGAACTTGTCAGACATGCCGTACTGGGTCACCATGGCTCTGGCAATTCTGGTAGCCTGCTCAATATCGTTGGAAGCTCCTGTCGTAACTGTATCAAAGACAATCTCCTCCGCCGCGCGGCCTGCCAGAAAGCCCACCAGCATAGCGTGGATTTCCTTCTTGGTATTTAAGTATTTCTCCTCCTCAGGCACCTGCATGACATAGCCCAGAGCGCCCATGGTACGGGGCACAATCGTAATTTTCTGAACTGGTTCCGCGTCCTTTTGGAGCGCGTTCACCAGCGCATGGCCTACCTCGTGGTAGGAGACAATCCGTCTCTCCTCCTTGCTGAGGATCCGGTCCTTCTTCTCCTTGCCTACCAGCACAACCTCCACTGCCTCGAACAGATCCTTCTGAGAGACAGCCTGGCGGCCGTGTTTGACAGCCGTAATGGCCGCCTCGTTCATCATGTTGGCCAGATCCGCGCCCACTGCGCCGGAGGTAGCCAGGGCAATCTCCTCAAAATTTACCGTCTCATCCAGCTTCACATCCTTGGAGTGAACCTTTAAAATGTTAATTCTTCCCTTTAAATCCGGCTTATCCACAATCACCCGGCGGTCAAAACGGCCCGGACGCAGAAGCGCCGGATCGAGAATCTCAGGACGGTTTGTGGCAGCCATTACCAGCAGACCCTTGGAAGAGTCAAAGCCGTCCATCTCTGAGAGCAGCTGATTCAGCGTCTGCTCTCTCTCATCGTTTCCTCCCAGACGGGAATCACGGCTCTTTCCAATGGCGTCCACCTCGTCGATAAAGATAATGCAGGGAGCGGACTCCTGAGCCTGCTTAAACAGATCGCGGACACGGGATGCTCCCACGCCCACAAACATCTCCACAAAATCCGATCCGGACAGGGAGAAAAAGGGAACCTTGGCCTCTCCGGCCACCGCCTTGGCCAGCAGCGTCTTACCGGTTCCCGGAGGTCCCACTAAGAGGGCTCCCTTTGGCAGCTTGGCGCCGATCTTCGTATATTTTCCCGGGTTGTGGAGGAAATCCACAATCTCCTTCAGCGATTCCTTGGCTTCGTCCTCTCCAGCTACATCCTTAAAGGTAATTCCTGTCTCTTTCTGGACGTAAACCTTGGCGTTGCTCTTTCCAACGCCCATGATTCCGCCTCCGCCGCCTCCGCCCATTCTTCTCATCATAAAGTTAAAGAAGAAGAACAGAATTGCAATCGGAAGAATCCAGTTTAAAATCACAAGAAGAATCTCCACCCCGGCGTCAGCCTCCTTGGCCTCATAGGTGGCTACTCCCGCCTCATCCAGCTTCTCCAGAAAGCTGGGATCGTTGATCGGCACGGTATAGTATTCCTTGCCAATGAGATTTCCCCATCTGTCCTTGCTGGACTGATACTTGGAGGAATTTTTATTCGGAGTGATAAGAATCCTTCCGCCGCTGAGAGTCACAGACTCTACTTCATGGTTCTTCAGCATCTGATTGAACTCGCTGTAGGGAATGTTTTCTTTATTTGCGTTATTCAGCCATGTATTCATAACCATGACGCAAAGCATCGTAAACATCAGGGTAATGATAACAACTGTAATGTTTCCCTTCTTCGGCTCTTTCTGATTTCTGCCATTCTTACTGTTGTTGTCCATAAATCTAAGTTCTCCATTCTGAATAGATTCTGCTTCGTCTATTCTATACCATTATAGTGTCCATCTCCCTATAAATCAAGAACTGAAACTATTAAAATGCTATAAACAGCATCCTGAAAAGGGCGGCGCATACTTTTCCCGATCCGGGCGCATGATAGGAGCAAGAAGCGAAACAGACGGGAGGTGACACAATTGAAATCAGCGGATGAGCATTTAAGCAGGGACATAAGCTCCCTGAAGCGGGACGGCAGAATACGCCCCATCTCCATGGAAGAGCTGCGAAAACGGTATGGCGACGAACTGAGAGCCATGAACCATGTGCCGGAGGATCTGGCCGATACGTCTGACTTTGACTCCTGCTCCGCCATGGACTGCACAGGCCTGATGCCGGCTCTCCCTCTGTCCGAGGCAGAGCTTGAATCCTATGAGGATCTGTACCGGATTTTTCCAAAAGCTCCAGAGGAATCGGGGAAGGTGTAGAAGCCTCTTGCTTTTTCCTTTTTCCTTCTGGTATACTGACGTAATCAAAGGAGACGATGCTGCTGCGGCTCCGTCTTCTACTAAAGCGTCAGTAAACAGGAGGAGCTTTCATCTATGAACCATCTGATCCCAACCACCAGCATACGCGGATATCAGCCGTCTTCTTCCGGCAGGATTCCGCAATATGAAAACTGCCGTCTCTGTCCCAGAAGCTGCGGCGCCAACCGGTATGAAGCTTCCGGTTTCTGCGGCTGCGGCACAGTCCCAAAGGCAGCCAGAGCCGCCCTCCACCAGTGGGAAGAACCCTGTCTCAGCGGAATTCACGGAAGCGGAACCGTATTTTTCTCCGGCTGTACGCTTCGCTGCTGCTTCTGCCAAAATTACCGGATCAGCAGCGAAGGCTTTGGAAAAGAAATCAGCGTTTCACGCCTTTCTGAAATTTTTCTGGAGCTGCAGGAACAGGGAGCGCACAATATCAATCTGGTGACTGCTACCCAGTTCCTGCCGTCCGTCATCCAGGCTTTAGAGAGCGCCAGGCCGTTTCTCCATATCCCCGTGGTGTATAACTGCGGCGGCTATGAAAGCCTGGAAACCGTCCAGGCGCTGGAACCATATGTAGATGTGTGGCTGCCTGATTTAAAGTATATGGACAGCTCTATTTCCAGCCTTTACTCAAAAGCTCCCGATTATTTTTCTGCCGCTTCCAGGGCAGTTCAGCAGATGATCCGCCAGACAGGCCCTCTGCTCTTTGAGGAATATGCTGAACATAGGCAGACCTGCCGCCTCTTAAAGCGTGGAACCATTCTCCGCCATATGGTGCTTCCAGGGCAGAAGGAAGATTCCATCCGCCTGCTTGACTGGATCAGCGAAACGCTCCCCAGAGGCCAGTTTCTCTTAAGCCTTCTGAGCCAGTATACGCCGTTTTATAAAAGTTCTGAGCATCCGGAAATAAACCGCAGAATCACGACTTACGAATATGAAAAGGTGCTGGACCATGCCATCCGGCTGGGACTGACCGATGGGTTTATGCAGGAAAAAAGCAGCGCAAAGGAAGAATACACGCCTCCCTTTGAGCTGCAGGGAATTTAGTTCAGAGCGCAGTCAAAGAGGGTATTGATGTTATTCTTATCATCAATACCCTCTTTATGCTATCTCGTCCATGGGTTTGTACCTCATTTCTTAATCTTTTATCTATATTAAATTTTTCTTTTCCTCTTCCTTTATCTCTCTGCCGAATTTCTTTCCTTTCATTATTTTTATCTATTTCGATACGAACCATTCTTCCTAATAATACTTTCTCGTCATATCACCAGGCCGACTCTTTTCGGATTTAATAGATGGGCTTCGGTCTCTTCTTATAAAGGATTTTGAGGGGTTCCTTTGTCTGATACTTTATTCAGACGAGTTTACGCTGCTGGTGGACTGTACCTCCTTATTTGAGATTTCCTTTGGACTTTTCCTTTAGAGGAAGTTCCTTTGGATTGTTTTTAAGTTCTCTTTGTTTTGATGTCTTTATTATAGCTTAATGATCTCATTTTGTCAACAATATTTTTATTATTTTTCTATAATTTCTGACTTACACTCTTTTATACGCTTATATTCTCACATAAATAGTGGCTTTTGTTCTGTTATTTTATACTTTTTTAATTGAAAATACTTCTCTATTTCTATATAATAGACTGCATCTATTCTTTCAGCATACCTTGCTGTCTATAATTTTCACATTTCACAATTCTTATATTCTACTAAAGGAGGCATATATGACCTACGAAACATTTCTATCACTGATTCTCAACGAAACTCAAAACCTGGCAGGAAAGGACGTTTCTGTATCTGTCCAGAAAACTGTCAAAAATAACGGCGTTTTCCTGGACAGTCTGTCGATACGAAAAGCCGGTTCCTCCATCGCTCCGGCCATCTGCCTGGATCCTTACTATGAGGAAGCTGAGTCTGGCACTCCTATGGAGGCAATTGCCCGGCAGATTCTGGAGCTGGCAGCTCAGCAGAGCATGTTTCCGCCCAGACTGGATTCCTGGCTCCGCGACTTTTCCCAGGTTAAAACACAGATAGCCTTCCGCCTTGTCTCTGCCAGGGAAAATGAAACCCTTCTGTCGTCCGTTCCCCACGTTCCATTTCTCGATCTGGCCCTGATTTTTTATGTCATTGTAGAACAGCAGAGGGACGGCCAGACAACGCTCCTGATTCACCATGAGCATGCAAAGCTGTGGAATACCGACGCCGGCGGGCTTTATCAGCTGGCCTGTTCCAATACGCCCCTTCTGCTGCCCGCTAAGATCACGCCGTTAGAGCAGATCATTGCCTCTCTTTCTCCCGATATCCCTATGTTTCAGACCGATGAAATTACCCCAGCCGGCTTAAATCAGGAGGAAGGCGCCTTTCCGCTCCATGTTCTCACCAATTCTGCCGGCCTGAACGGCGCCGCCTGCATTCTCTATCCCCGGATCTTAAAAAACTTCGCAGAGCTTGTGAAGGATGACGTATATATCCTTCCCTCAAGCATCCACGAAGTTTTGTTAACTCCCGTCTCCTCTTCTCCCTCTGTCCAGGAGCTGAATCAGATTGTCTCTGAGATCAATGAACTGGACGTCCCTGCGGAGGATCGCCTGTCCAATCATATTTACTGCTACAGTCCTCTGGAGGATCAGATTTTTATTCCCTCCTGCCCTTCTAGCGCTTCTGCATCAAGCGGAATATGGAATCCACAATAAAAATAGCCATGGCCATAGCGCCGGAAATCTGCAGCGTCTCCATAAAATAGACGTTTGAAAGAGAGGAGGCTCCCTGAATCAGATAGTAAACGCTTCTGTAAATAGAAGCGCCCGGCACCGTGGGCAGAATTCCCGATACCAGAAAAACAGTCACAGGAGCTTTGAACATTCTGGCAAAGCTGTGGCTTAAAAGGGCCACAAAGATGCTGGACCAGAAAGCCGCCGCTATCAGCGAATATCCCATCTCCAGTACAGTCAGGTAGGACAGCCAGCACACCGCCCCTGCGATTCCCGCATGGATAATGTGCTTCTGGGGGACCTCCAGAAGCAGTCCAAAGCCCACAATAGCAATAAACGCAGCGATTGTCTGCCAAATAATCTCCATCACAACGCACCTCCCAGCATCATGGCCGCTCCGACTCCTGACGCCACCGCCAGAGCCACCACGATCGCCTCTAATATCCTGGCGATTCCGGAAGCGTAATCTCCGTTCAGCGTGTCTCTGATGGCCGAGGTAAAAATAACGCCGGGAACGATAGGCATCAGGGCGCTGATAATCACCGCGTCTGCATTCAGGCTGCAGGCAGGAAGCAGAACAGCTCTTAAAACCAGAGACAGGATGCCGGCCAAAAAGGCTTCTGCTGCAGTAGAGCAGAAATCGTTCAGCTTCACCCGGTTGATCAGAATCTCAAACAAGGCCATCACCATGCCCACCATAGCTGCCGCCGCTATTTCCAGAATGCCGCCGTCAAATATTACGGCAAAGGCAGCCGGAGTAACGGTATATCCCAGGATTCTCAGTTTTCGGCTGTACTGAAGCTCCCTCCCTATCTCCTGCAGGGCGTCCTTTGCCTCCTCCACAGAGAGAATACCGGTACAGAAGTTTCTTGATACGTCGTTTACCCTGCAGATTCGATTCATGTTCGTCGACCGTCCCCTGACTCTGCGCACTACGCTGAGAGGTTCTCCCTCCCCCGACGTCAGCGTAATAAAAATACCTGTGGCCATCACAACCACCTCCGCCCCGGAAGCACCTGACGCCCTGAGAATCCGGGCGACAGTGTCTTCTACACGGTAAATCTCAGCTCCGCTGACCAGCATGATCTCACCAGCCTGGGCAGCCATATCCACCAATGTTCTGTCTCTCATCTTTGACGCTCCTTTTGAAATGTCCCTGAATTATATCATGTACAGAAAAAATGTCAACTGTTTGGCGCGTCTTTCCTGATTCCTCTATCCAGGAAACAGCAGGCAGCCAGTCTGGTACACAGCTGACGCCGCCAGAAATGCAAGCGCCAGCTGAAATACCGCCATGCAGGCAGTCCATTTCCCATCTCCCGTTTCTGTCCTCACCGCAGACACAGCCGCGGAGCAGGGCGTGTAAAGAAGGCAGAATACCATCAGGGCATAGGCGTTTACAGGTCCAAAGCCAGAAGCAGAAAGGCTTGAATAAAGCCATGCCATGCCGCCTTCCGAATTGACGTTCTGAATTCCGTAAAGAACTGAAAAACTGGACACTACGGCCTCCTTGGCAGAAAGCCCCGACAGCAGGGCGACGGCTGTCTGCCAGTCTCCCAGACCGGCCAGGGAAAAAAGAGGCGCAAGCAAACGGCCGGCTGACGCCGCGAAGCTGCAGGAGATATCAGATACAAAGCCGGAGAAGCCGGTGTGAAGAAGGAACCAGAGAAGCACGGAAGATAAAACAATCGTTGTCCCTGCCTTCGCAAGGTACTCCTCTGTCTTTTCCCTCACGCAGAATATCGTGTGCTTTGCACAAGGCAGTCTGTACTCTGGGAGCTCTATCAAAAAACAGTCCTCCCTGTTCTCCCCCGATATCTTCCAGTGGAGAACTGCAGTTAACACAGCCGCCCCCATTCCCGCCAGGTACAGGGAGCTGGCCGCTAAAACGGCATGTTCAGGAAAAAACATCTGGGAAAACAAAACGTACACGGTCATTCTGGCCGGGCATGACATAAAATGGGCGGCCAGAATCGTGCGCTTTCTTTCAGGTTCTCCGTCCACAATTCTGGCGGCTGTCACAGCCGGAACTGTGCAGCCAAAGCCCAGCATCAGAGGCAGAAAGGATTTTCCTGACAGTCCCGCCATTCTCATCGTTTCGTTCATCACATAGGCGGCTCTGGCCATATACCCGCTGTCCTCCAGAACAGACAGCGCAAAGAACAGAATGATCATGTTGGGAAGAAAGCTGAGTACGCTTCCCACGCCCGGAATGATTCCGTCCAGAATCAGCGATTTCAGCCATCTCGCCGTTCCGGTCCTATTCAGAATGGAATCCGCTGCCGCCAGGACGCATTCTAAAAGCTGCTCCACCCCCCGCTTGGGAATATTTCCTACTGAAAAGGTAAGAAAAAAGACAAATGCCATCAGAAACAGAAAAATAGGGATTCCCCAGGTGGGATGCATCAGCCACCGGTCAGCCTGATCCGTCCGGTTGATGGCGTGTTCTGTTTTCTCATGGCATTTAAAACGTATTTCTTCTATATATCGATATCTCTCTTCATCGTTTCTGCACCGAAATGCAGAAGACGTCCTGGCGTCCTGCCCGCCGGAACGCCCGTCTGCCGCTGCGGCAGTCTCTTTTAAAAGCTCGCGAAGGCCTGTCTCCTTTCTGGCAGATATAGGCAGGCAGGGGACTCCCAGGCAGTTTTGCAGCTGTTCCAGCTTCCATCCGGAAACCTGGCCTCCTGTCTTTAACGCTTTCCTGTCAAACGCATTCAAAGCCAGCACCATAGGCGTTTTCAGCTCCATCAGCTGAAGCGTCAGAGCAAGACTCCTTTCCAGAAGGCCGCTGTCCGCCACATTGATAATCACGTCTGCCCCGCCGGCCTGAAGCCACTTCCAGGCCTCTCTCTCCTCTGCGCTGCTGCAGTCCAGACTGTAAATTCCAGGCAGATCTATCAGATGAATCGGAATTCCTTCAAATGAAAGCCAGCCGGACGCCTTCTCCACTGTCACGCCCGGCCAGTTGGCAGTTTTCAGCTGAAAACCCGTCAGCGCGTTAAATAACGTCGTCTTCCCGCAGTTTGGATTTCCGACCAGCCCCACAGTCAGTATTCTGCTTTCATTCGGACTCTTCAACCGTCTGCCTCCTTCTTTCCTTCCATTCTGCCGCCGGCTCTTCCAGAGGGAGAATCTCAATGGCTTCCGCCAGTTTTCTTCCAAGAGCCAGACGGGTTCCCCTGATTTTGACTGCCGCCGTTCCGCCTTTCTTTTTCGTCAGGAGCAGAAGCCTTGTGCCCTTCACCACTCCCAGAGATTTCAGACGCCTGGTCCACTCCTCTCCCAGTTTCTTCTGAACGACTGCCTCTACCATATAGACTCTCCCCGCTTCCCCCTCATACAGTCTCATAGCGGCTTTTATTCCTCCATCTCTAACAGAAGCTTCTTAATCTCTATCATCTGATCCCGCAAGGAAGCAGCCTCCTCAAAGTTCAGCTCCGCGGCGGCCTGATGCATCTTCTTTGTCAGCTCCTTCGCCAGCTGCTTTAATTCCCGTTCGTCCATAGACTCCGGATCCTTCACTCTGTCTGCTGCAGCGCTTTCCGCTGCCTGGGAAATGCTGATCAGGTCCCGGACTGCCTTCTTGATCGTCGTAGGCGTAATGTTGTGCTCCTCATTGTAGGCCTGCTGAATTTCCCGTCTTCTCTTTGTCTCCTCGATGGCCGCCGCCATGGAATCGGTAATGCTGTCCGCGTACATCAACACATGGCCCTCCGCGTTTCTGGCAGCTCTTCCCACGGTCTGGATCAGCGACGTCTCCGAGCGGAGGAAGCCTTCCTTGTCTGCGTCGAGAATTGCCACCAGAGAAATCTCCGGAATGTCAAGTCCCTCCCTCAAAAGGTTAATGCCTACCAGCACGTCGAACACGTCAAGACGCATATCCCTGATAATCTCAGCCCTTTCCAGAGTGTCGATATCTGAGTGAAGGTATTTTACGCGGATCCCAACCTCCCTCATGTAGTCTGTCAGATCCTCTGCCATCCGCTTCGTCAGAGTGGTAATCAGCACCTTTCCCTTCTTCTCCACTTCGCGGTTGACCTCCCCGATCAGATCGTCAATCTGGCCTTCCACCGGGCGCACCTCGATAGGCGGATCTAAGAGTCCTGTCGGGCGGATAATCTGCTCTGCCCGCAGCATTTCATGGGCCGCCTCGTAGTCGGACGGCGTGGCCGATACAAAGAGCATCTGGTCAATCTTCTGCTCAAACTCCTCAAAATTCAGAGGACGGTTGTCAAGCGCAGAGGGCAGGCGGAAGCCGTACTCTACCAGAGTCTTCTTCCTGGAACGATCTCCCGCGTACATTCCCCGGATCTGGGGCAGTGTAATGTGGGACTCGTCTACAATAATCAGAAAATCGTCCGGAAAATAGTCGATCAGCGTACAGGGCGGTTCCCCAGGCGCCGATCCGGTCAGATGACGGGAATAGTTCTCAATTCCAGAGCAAAATCCCGTCTCACGCATCATCTCCACGTCAAAATTAGTTCTCTCTGAGATTCTCTGGGCCTCCAGAAGCTTATCCTCGCTTTTAAACCAGGCGGTCTGCTCCTTCAGCTCCTCCAGAATATTCTGAGCCGCCAGCTCCATTTTCTCCTTGGGAATCACATAGTGGGAGGCCGGAAAAATGGCGATATGACCCAGCTGGGCCTTAATCTCCCCGGTCAGGGTGTCAATCTCCGTAATCCGATCCACCTCGTCCCCAAAAAACTCCACCCGGTAGGCGTCCCCGCCGGAATAGGCGGGATAAATCTCCAGCACGTCTCCCCTGACGCGGAAGCTTCCGCGCTTAAAATCCATATCATTTCTCGTATACTGAATGTCAATCAGCTTATGGATCACCTCGTCCCTGTCCTTGATCATGCCGGGCCGGAGAGAAATCACCATCTCCTTATAGTCAATGGGGCTTCCCAGTCCATAAATGCAGGATACAGAAGCCACGATAATCACATCGCTGCGCTCTGAAAGGGCCGCTGTGGCAGAGTGGCGCAGCTTATCGATCTCATCATTGATGGATGAATCCTTTTCAATATATGTGTCTGTAGACGGCACATATGCCTCCGGCTGATAATAATCGTAATAGGAGACAAAATACTCCACTGCGTTACTCGGAAAATACTCTTTAAACTCGCCATAGAGCTGTGCAGCTAACGTCTTATTGTGCGCTATTACCAAAGTCGGCTTGTTAAGCTCAGCAATCACGTTGGCCATGGTGAAGGTCTTTCCGGAACCCGTAACACCCAGTAAAGTCTGGAATTGATTGCCTTCTTTGAACCCCTGCACCAGTTGTTCGATGGCCTGGGGCTGGTCGCCGGTGGGCTGGTATTCTGAGTGGAGTTTGAAGATTTTTTGTTCATTTTGCACAAATACTCACCTCCGATTTCATAGTAAAAAAAGACGCCTATATGCCACAAATTCGTCAAGGAACTTTTCATTTTCGTCAAGGAATTTCATCAAATTTTTGCAAAATAAGCCCTTGACGAATTTTGTTCACAATTTGCTTTTTTGGCAACTCAGTATGCCTCTGTAATTCTATATGGAAAAAACAGGAATAAACGGTACGAAAAGCATCTCTGGCATTGCACCTTAGTATATCACAAACGGGTTTAAAAGTACAGAAGCGAACAAACATTTGTTCTCTTATCTTTATGCCGTCTCCGGAAGAAATTCCGTTATATCTACTACAATCTCCAACAATTCCTTTTTAAAGTTTTCTATCTCTTCGGGGTTCGGCAATACTTCTTTCATATACTCTTCTATTTCTGGTACGCCATCCGCTATAATACCTCTATTATCTGCATAAACGTCCATTGTTATAATTTCTTTGGCATGTCCCATGAGTTTTGATACCGCCTTGGGATTGAACGCTTCTTTCAGCAGGAGCGTACAATACGTACTGCGCAAATCATGCCAGCGAATGTCTGGTAAGCCGGTTTCGGCAAGCAGCTGCTTGTAATATCTGCAATGAAATCCTTTGCTTCTTGCCCTTCCAAGGGTAGAACAGCAGATATAGCCTAAATCCTGAAACGTTCCTTTCCTACGGTTTCTGTTTTTCTCATACACTTGCCGTTCCTTTAAAATCGCTTCAAAGACATAATCTGGAATCGGAATTTCTCTGTAACTGGATTTTGTCTTTAATCCAACCTCCTGTTTTGTAAAAGTCTTAGGCGCAAAGTTTTCTTTTGCTGTGTTATGTACTCTCCCCAACTGGCGTTCTACTTTTAAGGTGCGGTTGATATAATCCACATCTGAATACTTTACACCGTTAATCTCGGATCTGCGAAGTCCCATAAGCACATTAAGAAGTATCTGCATATGAATCGGGGTATCTTTACTTTTTTCCAGCAAAACAAAAATCTGCTCCATCGTCAGCGTTTTCTGAGTATCAATGTTTCGGGTCCTGAATCCGGATTTCTGCTGCGCCTTTTCCGCTTTAGGAAGTCCTATTCCCTCCACCGGACTAACCGAAATCACTTTTATCGTTACCGCATAGCGAAAAGAGACATTCATAATTGTTTTTACCTGCTCCGCTACCGACCTGGAATAGTTCGCCTTGGTATTAAACAATTCTTGAATGTCTCCGCGAGTAACTTCCGCCATTTTCTTCTTACCCAGAATGGGAATGATATGGTTCTTTACTACTCCTGAATAGTTGTAATAAGTTTCATAGCTATCAGTACGCTTTTTAAGATCCGTTTCAAGCCAGAATATCATAAAATCAGCAACCTTGACCTTCGGATACACGATAAATGTACCATTATACAATTCTGCAATGGTCTTCTCTCTCGCCTTATTCGCTTCCTTTTCTGTTTTGAAACCAGATTTTTGCTGTGCTTTCTCGCTTCCATCCAGATATTTCAAAAATATCCGATAGCCAAAATCAGAGCGCACAGGCATTACCTGTGACACTCTCCAATCGACATAATTTTTCAGTTGCAAATCTAACAAATGGCAACACCTCCTTCTGGAACAAATGTATGATTCATAAAAGTAATAATCTGCTCATTTTCATCCATGACCTCACAATAGTATTCAAACGTCGTATTCACACTTGCATGCCCCAATAGCGCAGAGATTTTAATCAAAGGAACCTTCATCTCTATCAGGATTGTCGCATACATATGTCTCAACCCATGAACCGTAATGTGAGGCAAGCCATTTCTGGCACACAACCTTGTCAGAACACCATTCATAGCTGCCATGGAATGCGGCAGACCATTTTCCTGACACGAAATATAATCATGGTCAAAATATTGTTCGCCGTATTGCAGCTTATTCGCTTCAACCACGGCTCTTCTTTTTTCAATTTCTTCCGCAATCGCCTCTGGTATCCGCAACCGTCTGTAACTATTATCCGTCTTCGGCGGTTTCTCTATAACCTCATACGATTGAATTTCACTTCCGCCTTTTGAAACAACAGGGTTGGATGTAATCTGCCGCTGAATATAGATTGTTCTGGTTTCAACATCAAAATCTCCAAACTTCAGGCCTGCAATCTCGCCTTTTCGTAATCCGCAGAACAGTGCTAACAAAATCTCCAAATACCATCCGCTGTTATAAGCAGCTTGCAGGAACTTTTTCACATTTGCTTTGTTTAAAATAATGATTGTCGGCTTTTTTCTTGGATACGGCTTCGTTGCGGGAATAGGATTAACTCTGATATATTCTTGTGTTACGGCCTCCTTCATTGCCATGTTCAAGAACTCCCTGGACTTGTTGCCTGCAGATTCGCATGTCTTTGATACAATAGTCAGCAAAGAATCAAAATATTCCTCATTGCCATATCGTAACTTTATATTCTGCTGCATATTCGGAAGAATCAAGTCATATAACACATAAGCACATACCATGCGGGTTGTGTTCTCAATTCTCTGGGAAAATACATCCTCAAACCAATAAAGCAAATAATCTCTTAAATCCACATCTGGATTGGGCTTTGCCAACATCTGACTGGCTCTGGAAGCTTTCTTGAATTCTTTCTCATATTTGTAATAACTGGCTTCCGCTTCTTCCTCGCTCTGAAAACCTCCACGCTTACTATACTTTACAGAACCATCCGGCTGCAGCAGCTTAACTCTGTGAACCCATGCGTTTCCTTCGTAAAAGGCAACCGCTTTTTTTTGCCTGCTGATTCACTAAATCACCTCGTTCATACACCACCATTCAACCATTCGTCAAATCCCCGTTTTGGCACCCTGAAAAGCTTACCGATTTTAAGAACTTTAAATGGTGGATTTTTCTGATTATACACATCTTCAAGAAATGTATAAGCCTTACTTTTTCCAATCCCAAGCATACGCTGGATATCGGCTGCCAAGTATACCTGCTGATCAACTATCACTTCATTATCCACATCTGTTGCCATTATCTATACCCTCTCTTTCTCTGTTTTTATATCTTTCGTTTCTACTTCCACAAAATAATTATTTGCAGCTGAAGGGAATCTGCATGGCTCTTAGCATAAAACCGTTTCATATATCCTATACGAATCAAGCCTTCTCCATTTCAACTGCAATGAATATCTTTTCTTACATAAATTAGGTGAGTATGGCTTACACACCCTCAATCAGGCCATTTCCTGCGCCAGCGTTTTTGCCGCGTATTTCAGGCATTGCTTTGCAATTTTAAACAGTGGGCGGGCTCACGCAAGGTCATCGCACACTATCCGCCTGTACCTGTATAACTCCTGAGCGGTGCTGTGTAATTGTCAAGGTACAAAGGGGCCATCCATATCCTGACGGCAACCTATACACAATAATAAACAAGAGAAGCGTTCTCTTTTTTCTGCAAGTTCTCAAAATCAATTTTTCTTTTTTGTTCCTGTTATAAAAAAATCCAGTCTGCGTATACTATGTTTGACATATTTATTGACTTCTTTAGTATAAATATAGTATTATGGAGGTGAAAGGAGTGGATGTATTCATGTTAAAAGAATATCTTGAAAAAACCTACGGATACAATGAGCCCATCTTTATCAGCGAAATTCAATTAGATGGCATGAATGACAATGCGCTTCGCCAGTATTTTAAAAGAATGCTTAAATCCGGTGATATGGCCCGGTTTGATACCGGAATTTACTATCTTCCAAAGGCATCACGGCTATTGAAACAGAGCTATTTAGACCCTATGAAAGTCATTATCCGCAAATATATAACAAATTCAAAGGAAACTTATGGATACTTTTCAGGTGCTATGTCTGCCAACCAACTTGGCTTAACTACTCAGATGCCGGCTGTTTTGGAAATTGTAACGTCAAAAGAATCAAGCAAAGGGCGGACTGTTACGATAGGCTCCCAAACACTTCGTCTGAAGCGCCCTGCCATAGAGATTACATCCCAAAATGCCGGACTGCTCCAATTCCTGGATACAGTCGCACAAATTGAGAAGTATTCTGAATATTCAGAAGCAGAAACCAAGTCATTGTTAAGAAACTATGCTCGAAAACAGAATTACACTCAGGCGCTTCTTTCCAGTGTCTTTCCCGCTGTTACAGGGACAACCGCAAAGAAGCTGATTGAATGGGGGATTATTTATGACTTTACATCTTGACCACGAGGCCTTTGCAGAGCTTATAACCGCTACTGCCAATGAATTACGCATACCGCCGGGGATTATTGAAAAAGACTATTATGTAACGCTCGCCCTTCGTGAATTGGCTGCAAGAATCCCAGGTATGGTCTTTAAAGGCGGCACATCTCTGACAAAATGCTATCAAATATTAGAACGGTTTTCGGAAAATATTGATATTTCTTACGCCGCTTCCGAGGGCATACCCGGTGAAAGCCGAAAAAGGCAACTAAAGAAAGCGATTGTATCCTCTATGGATGCTCTGCAATTTCCCATTTTGAACATGGATGCAACCCGGAGCAGACGCAGTTATAATTGTTACCGAGCCAGTTATTCCAGCCTTTACTCTCCAATTTTGGAATTAAAGCCGAAACTTGTTATCGAAACATATATTGCATTGCTGCCTTTCCCAACAGTCACCCGAACGGCAGATAATTATATCCATCGGTTCCTGAAACTTACCGATCAGGAATATCTGGCAGAAGAATTTGGACTTATGCCATTTGAAATTACAACTCAGGCAATCGAACGGACACTGATTGATAAGGTATTTGCCATTTGTGACTACTATTTATCCAATAAAGTTGACAGGCATTCCCGTCATTTATACGATATATACAAGATTGCAGAATATATGGAGCCTGACAATTCTTTATCAGCGCTTGTGAAAGAGGTCCGACAGCTGCGGGCACCACTTTCCGTTTGTCCCTCCGCAAAAGAAAATATATGTATCAACGATGTTCTGGCGGAAATCATTGAAAAAAGCGCCTACAAAAACGACTATGAAGAAATCACCGGGAAACTGCTTTTTACATATGTTCCGTATAATACAGTCATTGATGGAATTAAAAAAATTGTTGGATGGTCAATATTTTAATATACACTTATTTCTCTAAAATTTTTCAAAAATAAATTAGAACGAAATTCGGTTTTACAAACACCATCTATAAGGTTACAAAGAAACCATGATTTTCAAAGGAAGGTATCTGTATGAATACAATTAAAAGCATAAATTTTGGTTTAGATGTATGTTCTGAAATGCAGCCTGATTTTCCCATAAAAAGAACTTGTGAAAAAACAAGATCGCATTTTTTCACAAGTTCTTCTTCTGCTTTACTGCAATCCTGCCGGCTCTTTCACATTCTTTGAAAGCAGTTCTGCCAGCCGCCTTGCAGCCTCCTTTGTATCCTCCGGCGAACCAAAGGTAGAAAATCGGAAATAGCCTTCTCCGCAGGCTCCAAAACCTTCTCCCGGAGTTCCAACCACCTGGATCTCCTGAAGCAGGTAATCAAAAAACTCCCAGCTTCCCATTCCGTCCGGGCACTTCATCCAGATATAGGGGGCGTTCTTTCCTCCGCAGTACCAGATTCCCAGCTGGTCAAGGGACTCCATCAATACCTTTGCGTTGTTTTTGTACACCTGGATCCGTTCCTGGATCTGTCTCTGCCCTTCCTCTGTGAACACGGCCGCCCCGCCTCGTTGAATGATATAGGACACGCCGTTGGTTTTCGTCGTGCGGTTCCGTACCCACATCTCATTCAGATTCATTCCGCTGCGATTCAGCTCCTTAGGAATTACCGTATAGCCCAGCCTGGTTCCCGTAAAACCTGCAGTTTTGGACAGGGAGCAGATTTCAATGGCACAGGTTTTCGCTCCCTCAATTTCAAAGATACTATGGGGAATGTCTTCCTCTTCAATAAACGCCTCGTATGCAGCGTCAAACAGGAGAACAGCATCGATTCTGTTGGCATAATCGACCCATAACTTTAATTGCTCACAGTTAAAAACTGCCCCGGTGGGATTGTTGGGCGAACAGATATAAATGACATCTGCCGCCGTTGTTTCATCCGGCAAGGGTAAAAAACCATTCTCCTTTCCGGAAGGAATATGAATGATCCGGTTTCCTGCGATTATATTGGCGTCTACATAGGCAGGATAAGCAGGTTCCATGATCATAACCGTTTTGTCTCTTCCAAACAGATCCAGAATATCCCCCAGTTCATCGCTTGCGCCGCTGGAAACAAACACTTCCTCTGGCAAAAGGGATACCTTTCTTTTCTTATAATAATCTGCAATGGTTTCCCGCAGTCCCGGATCCCCGCACTCCGGCATATAGCCGTGAAAAGTACTTTTCTGGCTCTGATCATCTACCGCCCTGTGAAGAGCTTCAACGACCGCATCGCAAAGGGGAAGAGATACATCTCCGATTCCCATCCGATACAGATAGCTGTCTGGATGACTGTTCAGGTAGGCCTTTGTTTTCTGTGCAATGTGGTAAAACAGATAGGAGTCTTTGAGCTCACTGTAATTTGTATTTGGTATCATATATTTTCCTCCTCCGTTATGGCAGAAACGCCAATGGTAATTTCTTCCAGAACATCCAGCAATACCCTTACGGTATCAAGGGAAGTAAACATAGTAACATGATTCTGCGATGCAGCGCTCCGGATTGCTGCGCCGTCTTCATAGTGAATGCCGGAGAGAATGGCACGGGTATTAATCACATAACTGACATATCCGGCGCTTATGGCATCTAGGATTTCCCGGCTGCCCTCCGACGGCTTTCTCAGAACTTTTGTACGGATTCCATGATGTTTCAGAGTCTCGGCTGTTGATGAAGTTGCTTCTATATTAAATCCCATATCATAGAACCGACGAATCAGAGGAACGGCTTCTTCCTTGTCCTCGTCTGCAAGGGTCACAATCACTGTTCCATAATTCTGTACCCGGATACCAGAAGCGATCATGGCCTTGTACATTGCCCGGTGAAGCTTTTTATCATATCCAATAGCCTCTCCCGTAGACTTCATTTCCGGTGAAAGATAAGCATCCATACCCTGTAATTTTGAGAAGGAAAATGCAGGAACCTTCACATACCATCGTGTCTTTTCCTGCGGATACATACAGGTAATGCCCTGCTTCTCCAGGTTTTCTCCAAGGATAACCTTTGTTGCCATATCGGCCAGGGGATAGCCTGTGGCTTTTGACAGAAAGGGAACGGTCCGGGAAGAACGGGGATTGACCTCAATAATATACACCTGTTCTTTCTTATCCACAATAAACTGGATATTATAAAGCCCCACAATCCCAATTCCAAGGCCCAGCTTTCTGGTATACTCTAAAATCGTCTCCTTAACCTTTTCCGAGATGCTGAAAGCCGGATACACGCTGATGGAATCTCCGGAATGGACGCCAGTCCGTTCTACCAGTTCCATAATCCCAGGTACAAATATCTCTCTGCCGTCACAGATGGCGTCAACCTCCACTTCCTTGCCGCAGATGTATTTGTCCACCAGCACTGGCTTGTCCTTATCAATCTCCACTGCCGTTTTCAGATAATGGCGCATCTGCTCCTCTTTGGCCACGATCTGCATGGCTCTGCCGCCCAGTACAAAGCTGGGGCGCACTAAAACGGGATAGCCGATTGCCTCTGCCGCCTGCACGCCCTCTTCCAGATCGGTTACCGCCTGCCCTTTGGGCTGGGGGATTTTCAGTTCCAATAACAGTTTTTCAAAGGCATCTCTGTTTTCCGCTTTCTCAATGGCGGCGCAGCCTGTGCCAATCAATGTTACTCCCCGCTCTTCCAGCGGCTTTGCCAGATTGATGGCCGTCTGCCCGCCCAGGGAAGCAATGACTCCGTCCGGCTGTTCCATCTGGATCACATTCATGACGTCTTCCACGCACAGGGGCTCAAAATACAGCTTATCGGATGTAGTGTAATCGGTGGATACGGTTTCCGGATTGTTGTTGATAATAATTGCCTCGTATCCGGCCTCCTTGATCGTCTTTACCGCATGAACCGTTGAATAGTCGAACTCCACTCCCTGCCCAATTCGGATCGGGCCGGAGCCCAGCACCACAATCTTTTTCCTGTTTTCAATTACCGATTCATTTTCCTCTTCATAGGTAGAGTAAAAATAGGGAACATAGCTTTCAAATTCTGATGCACAGGTATCGATCATTTTATAAACAGGGAAGATCCCCTGCTTTTTCCTCATTTCATAAACCTGGCTTTCAGTCATATTCCACAGCCATCCGACTGCCCTGTCAGAAAAACCGTTTTTCTTCGCCTGGTATAGTAATTCCCTGTCTCCGATGCCTGTCTTCAGCTCCTGTTCCATATCGATAATATGTTTCATCTTAGAAAGGAACCATGGATCAATCCCTGTCTGTTTATAGATGGCAGAAATCGGCTCACCCAGCCGCAGCAGGCGGGCAATGGCAAAGATCCTGTCATCGGTACCGATCCGGATATAATCCATCAGGGCATTCCTGTCTTCCTTTTCAAACTTTTCCATATACAGATGGAAGACCCCCGTTTCCAGAGAACGAACAGCTTTTAAAAGACTCTCCTCAAAGGTTCTTCCCACGCTCATGACCTCTCCGGTCGCTTTCATCTGTGTCCCCAGTTTCTGATTGGCATCTGTAAATTTGTCAAAAGGGAAACGGGGCATTTTGGTAACCACATAATCCAGCGCCGGTTCAAAAGAAGCGGGTGTATTGACCAGCATAATCTCATCCAGTGTCATGCCTACGCTGATCTTTGCCGACACTCTTGCAATGGGATAACCGCTTGCCTTGGATGCCAGGGCAGACGAACGGGATACCCGGGGATTTACTTCGATCAGGTAATACTGGAACGAATTGGGATCCAGCGCAAACTGCACGTTGCAGCCGCCCTCAATTTTCAATGCCCGGATGATTTTCAGAGCGCTGTCCCGCAGCATCTGGTATTCCTTATTAGTTAACGTCTGGGAAGGACAAGCCACAATGGAATCTCCCGTATGGATTCCTACCGGATCCAGATTTTCCATATTGCATACCGTAATGGCTGTATCATTGGCGTCCCGGATCACCTCGTATTCAATTTCTTTAAATCCTTTTACACTTTTTTCAATTAACACCTGATGAACCGGCGACAGAGCAAGGGCATTCTTTATCATCGCCAGAAACTCGGTTTCATCTTCTGCAAAACCGCCTCCGGTTCCCCCAAGAGTGAAAGCCGGACGGATGACCACCGGATATCCGATCTGGCCGGCCGCTTTTACCGCCTCCTCCACTGTGTTGGCTACCAGGGAAGGAAGCACCGGCTCTCCCAGTCTTTCACACAGTTCCTTAAAAAGCTCTCTGTCTTCCGCCGTCTCAATGCTCCTGCTGCTGGTTCCCAGAAGCTCTGTCCGGCACTCCTTTAAAATGCCCTTTTTTTCCAGCTGCATAGCCAGATTCAGCCCGGTCTGGCCGCCAATTCCAGGAACAATGGCATCCGGCCGCTCATGGCGGACAATCTTGGCCACATATTCCAGAGTCAGCGGCTCCATGTATACCTTATCCGCAATAGAAGTATCGGTCATAATCGTTGCCGGATTAGAATTGCACAGCACTACCTCATAGCCCTCTTCCTTCAGTGCAAGGCATGCCTGGGTACCTGCGTAGTCAAATTCCGCTGCCTGGCCAATCACGATCGGACCGGAGCCAATGACAAGAATTTTTTTCAGATCAGTTCGTTTTGCCATGCTTTGTTTCCTCCATCCTGTCTATAAACTGGTCAAACAGATAACCGCTGTCCTGGGGGCCGGGAGCGCTTTCCGGGTGGTACTGCACGCTGAATACCCGATCCTCCCTGCAGGCAGCACCCTCAATGGTCTGATCCAGCAAATTGAAATGCGTTGCCTCCAACCCGGTTCCGGAAAGGCTTTCTGCATCCACAGCATAGGAATGATTCTGGGAGGTAATCTCAATCTTTCCTGTTTCCAGATTTTTTACCGGATGGTTGCCGCCTCTATGGCCAAATCTCAGTTTATAGGTTCTGGCTCCATAAGCGAGAGAAATGATCTGATGCCCCAGACAGATTCCAAACATCGGATATTTTCCCCGCAGCTTTTTTACCAGTTCTATCACTGGCCGGGCGTCTGCCGGATCTCCCGGTCCATTGGACAGAAAAATTCCATCTGGCTTTATGCCTTCTATTTCTTCCGCAGAAGTATTCCAGGGAAACACCGTCACACTGCAGCCTCTGCGGTTGAAACACCGCACAATGTTCTGTTTCATTCCGCAGTCGATAGCTGCCACATGATAAGTTTCCCCGGAAACTTCATACTTCTGTACGGTTTTCCGGCTCACCCGCTCCACTGCGTCTGTGGGTATTTTATAAGCAGCCAGTTTTAAAAGTCCCTCCTGCAGGGAAGTGTCTGCATCGGTAAGCAGCGCCTTTCTGCTTCCCAGATTCCGGATGGAGCGGACCAGCTTTCTCGTATCAATTCCGGAAATTCCTGGAATTCCAAACTTCTCCATCATCTCCGATAAAGTACACACACTGCGGAAATTCGATGGCTGGTCATTATAGTCCCGGACAGCCAGCCCTCCAATGGTCGGAGTTTCCGTTTCAAAATCCTCTTCTGTAATCCCGTAATTACCGATCAGGGGATAGGCCATTACCACCGTCTGGTAGGTATAAGATGGATCTGAAATAATTTCCTGGTATCCTACGGGAGAAGTATTGAATACAATTTCCGTAATCCGCTCTCCGTCAGAGCCAAATCCATATCCGTAATATTCGCTTCCGTCTTCCAAAATCAGTTTTCTGTCAAATTTTTTCATGGTCTAGCTCCTCTTTCCTTGAACCTGTTCAGACAGTTTTCTCTCAAAACGGTCTTTCCTGAGATCCGTCGGTATTTTCGTAGGATATTCTCCCTGAAAACAGGCTGCGCAATAGTCCCTGCATCCGATGAGCCTTTCCAGCAGTTCCACCTCCAGATATCCCAGAGAATCCACACCGATCATCTCTGCAATCTCTTCCGTGCTGTGATGACAGGCGATTAGATTCTCTTCAGAATCAATGTCCGTTCCATAGTAACATGGATGCAGAAATGGCGGTGCTGAAATTCTCATATGAATTTCTCTTGCTCCTGCCTCCCGCAAAAGCTTCACAATCCGTTTGCTGGTGGTACCCCGGACAATGGAATCGTCAATCAATATCACCCGCTTTCCTTCAATGACGCTCTTTACAGGTGAAAGTTTAATCCGGACCTGATCCAGGCGTTCCCTCTGTCCCGGAGAAATAAAGGTTCTTCCGATATATTTGTTTTTGATCAGCCCGATCCCATAGGGAATGCCGGCTTTCTCCGCAAATCCCAGAGCCGCATCCAGTCCGCTGTCAGGAACTCCGATTACGATGTCTGCTTCTGCCGGATAGCGCTCTGCCAGCAGTTCCCCCGCTTTTCTTCTGGATTCATGAACCGACACGCCGTCAATAACCGAATCTGGTCTGGAAAAATAGATATATTCAAAAATGCAGGTCTTTTTCTTCTGCGTTCCGCAGTGCTCTCTTCTGGATTCCACTCCATCTTGATGAAAGACCAAAATTTCTCCCGGCAGGATATCTCTGACAAAGTCTGCCCCTACCGCCGCCAGCGCGCAACTTTCTGAGGCCACCACATAGGTTCCGTCCGACATGGTTCCATAGCACAGCGGCCGAAAACCATAGGGATCCCTGGCAGCAATCAGTTTTGCGGAAGACATCAGCACCAGAGAATAGGCTCCTTCCAGATATTCCATTGCATTGCTGACCGCATCTTCGATGCTGGGCGTTTTCATTCTTTCCCTGGTGATAATGTATGCAATGGTTTCCGTATCGCTGGTCGTATGGAAAATAGCTCCCGATAATTCCAGCTTGTCCCGAAGCTCCAGCGCATTGCTTAAGTTGCCGTTATGAGCCAGCGCCATCTTTCCCTTCTGATGGTTCACTTCAATGGGCTGACAGTTCTTCCTGGTATTGCCTCCGGTGGTTCCGTATCTTACATGACCTACTGCCATGGTTCCCTCCGGAAAATGAGATAATACCTCTTTAGAAAACACTTCGCTTATCAGCCCCAGATCTTTATAGGAAGAAAATACGCCGTCGTCATTCACCACGATACCGCAGCTTTCCTGTCCCCGGTGCTGCAGCGCATAAAGCCCATAATAAACTAACTCCGCCATAGGTTCTGCCTTTTTCCCCATTACGCCAAATACTCCGCATTCTTCATGCAGTCCCATCCTGTTGTTCCTCCTGTCCCTTCATCCTTACTCTACGGTCACAGATTTTGCCAGATTTCTCGGCTTGTCAATATCACAGCCCCGGTTCAATGATCCCACACATGATTCTATTCCTCTTTTCCTTTCGCATGTCTGAGTGCCGCTGAAATAAATCCTCTAAACAGCGGATGAGCCTGGTTGGGGCGGCTCTTAAATTCCGGATGGAACTGTACCCCTACAAAAAATGGATGATCCGGCAGTTCTATGGCTTCCACCAGCCTGCCATCCGGAGACGTACCGCTGATCACCAGTCCCGCGCGCTCCATCTCTTCCCGATACTCATTATTAAACTCGTAGCGATGGCGATGACGCTCATGAATCAGGGAAGCGCCGTAACAGGCTTCCATCTTTGTTCCTGCCTTAATGCTGCAGGGATAGCTGCCCAGCCGCAGGGTGCCTCCCTTCTCAATCTCCTCACTCTGTCCAGGCATAAAGTCAATGACTTTATGAGCGCACTGTTCATCAAATTCTCCTGAGTGAGCGTCTTTAATCCCCATTACATTTCTGGCGAATGTAATCACTCCAATCTGCATGCCCAGACAGATGCCAAAATATGGAATTTGATGTTCACGGGCATAATCTGCAGCCAGAATCATCCCTTCAATTCCACGGTTTCCAAAGCCGCCTGGAACAATCACCCCATCCAGATCTGCCAGCATATCTTCCACATTTTCTTTTGTAATGGTTTCCGAATCAATCCAGCGAATGTTGATAAAGGTATTCTGTTCATATCCTGCATGGCTCATGGCCTCTGCCACAGACAGGTAGGCGTCATGGAGCTTTACATACTTTCCAACCAGCCCAATACGGACTTCCTCCGACCTGTTCCGGATCCGTTCTACCATCTCTTCCCAGTCAGCCAGATCCGGCGCCGGCGCCTCCAGATGCAGCTCTCTGCAGACTACATCGGAAAAACCGGACTTTTCCAGCATCAGCGGCGCTTCATAAAGATTCCCCAATGTTCTGTTTTCAATGACACAATCCTCTTTTACGTTGCAGAACAGGGAAATTTTCCTGAAAATGGTCTCTTCCAGCGGTCTGTCTGAACGAAGCACAATCAGACCTGGATTGATCCCCATTCCCCGAAGCTCCTTGACTGAATGCTGGGTGGGCTTGGACTTATGCTCCTCCGATCCGCTCAGATAAGGAACTAAGGTCACATGAATGAACAGGCTGTTTTCGCTTCCCACTTCCAGGGAAATCTGCCGCACCGCTTCTAAGAAGGGCTGAGATTCCATGTCTCCGATGGTTCCTCCAATTTCCGTAATCACCACATCGGCGTCAGTCTTTTTGCCCACACGGTACACAAATTCCTTAATTTCATTGGTAATGTGAGGGATCACCTGAACCGTAGAACCCAGATACTCGCCTCGTCGTTCCTTATTCAGAACGTTCCAGTACACCTTCCCGGTGGTCAGGTTCGAATACTGATTGAGATTTTCATCGATAAACCGTTCGTAATGTCCCAGATCCAGATCTGTTTCTGCCCCGTCCTCCGTCACATAAACTTCCCCGTGCTGATAGGGGCTCATGGTTCCTGGATCTACATTAATATAGGGATCTAATTTCTGAGCCGCTACCTTTAAGCCTCTGGCCTTTAAAAGCCGCCCAAGAGAAGCGGCGGTAATGCCTTTCCCCAGACCGGACACCACGCCTCCGGTTACAAATATATATTTTGTCATACTTTTCACTTTCCTCAGAACATGGCAATGTAATCTTCGTTGTTATTTTCCACTGTCTCCATAATTAGAGAGAACTCTTGCAGAAGGATCGTTTACATTACAGCCTTCCCATGCCTTGTTCGGCATCCAAAAATCTTTTATCATTTCCGCCTGTCCCGGATAATATGTTTCAAAAACCTCTCTGTACAGTAAAGATTCTTTTGTAAAGGGACGGGCATGAGTATAGCGCCTGCATTTGCTCTCAAACTCTTCATCCGTATATTTACTTTCCGCATATTCCCTCAGATAGTCCACCATGGAATGGCCTACTGCGTCTGAAAATGCCGCTTTCTCCCTCCACAGAATATTATCCGGCAGGTAATCGCCCTGTTCAAAAGCATGGCGAAGCAAATATTTTCCCTTTCCGTATGTATTCCTCTTTAATTCCGGGTTGACGGCCATCACATACTTTACAAAATCCAAATCTCCAAAAGGAACTCTTGCTTCCAGGGAGTTTACAGAAATGCAGCGATCTGCCCGCAGTACATCGTACATATGCAGTTCTCTAATCCGTTTCCGGGATTCCTGCTGAAAAGCTTTCCCATCTGGTGCGAAATCTGTATATTTATAGCCAAACAGCTCGTCAGAAATTTCTCCGGTTAACAGGACCCGGATATCCGTCTGGTTGTGGATCGCCTTACACAGCAGATACATACCTATAGATGCGCGGATCGTAGTAATGTCATAGGTTCCCAACAGCTGAATCACGGTCTCCAGAGAGGTCAGCACTTCTTCTGGTGTCATGTAAACCTCTGTATGGTTACTTCCTATATAATCTGCCACCTGTCTTGCATATTTTAAGTCAATGGCGTCCTCTCTCATTCCAATAGCAAAAGTTTTGATGGGTTTCCCGCTTTTCTTTGCCGCTATGGCGCACACTAAAGAAGAATCCAGGCCGCCGGAAAGCAGAAATCCTACCTTTGCGTCTGCAACCAGGCGTTTCTCCACGCCTGCCACCAGCTTGTCATGGATCTTTCTGCAGACGGTTTCCAAATCATCCTGGCAGATCGTGTCTGTTTCTGCAATATCACAATAGCAGATAAACTGTCCTCCTTTATAATAATGTCCTGGCGGAAACGGCATAATCCTGTCTGTAAGTCCTATCAGATTTTTCGGTTCACTGGCAAACACAATGGCGTGATTTTTATCATATCCATAATACAATGGACGGATTCCAATCGGATCCCTTGCTGCAATAAATTCCCCTGTTTCCCCATCGTAAATGATACAGGCAAACTCAGCATCCAGCATAGCAAACATATCCGTGCCATATTCCTGATACATCGGCAGGAGGATTTCGCAATCCGAATCGCTTTCAAACGTATATTTTTCTGACAGTGCTTTTTTTATTTTCTCAAATCCGTAAATTTCTCCATTGCAGACCACATAGCTGTCTCCCAGCTTGAAAGGCTGCATTCCTGACGGGGCCAGTCCCATAATAGCTAATCTATGGAATCCAAGAATCCCATTGCCTGTATCAACCACTTTGGTGTCGTCTGGTCCCCTTGATATTGTCTTCTGAAACCCTTCCATGAAATTGCTGAGAACCGCACTGCTGCTGCAATAGCCCATAATGGAACACATAGGAAAGTCCCTCCTTCCAACATTCCTTCTAAGTTTCCTCTGGAATTTATTTTACGCTGAACATAATATCCTCATAGGTCGGAAATGGCCAATATTTCTTTGCTGTTATAGTTTCTGCGCTGTCGCAGGCAACGCGAAGCTCCCCCATTTTACTTAAGACAATATCCCGGATCATATAAGACTCCTCTGTAATATTCTCAATATCCTGAACCTGAATCACTGCTTCTTCCAGTTCCATAGATTTAATCATAATCTGGTCTTCCATAATTGCCAGCTTCTTCAGCAGGCCGGTCTCATAGCTGCAGGAAATCGAACTCTCTACCGACTTCTTTGCAATCACTGTATTGGCAAGCTCCCCTACATATTCGCTTATCGCCGGGGCAATTTCTGTTTTAGCCATATCAATCATGGTATTTGCTTCAATCAGCACTGTTTTGCAGTAGTTCTCCAGCATAATTTCACACCTGGATTTTAGTTCTGACTCTGAAAATACCTTATGCGAAGTCAGCATCCGCACATTTTTTTCATCCAGAAGATGCGGCATACAGTCTGGTGTAGTACGATAATTCAGAAGCCCTCTCTTTTCTGTTGCCTCCTCTATCCAGGCATCGTCATAACCATTTCCATTGAAAATGATACGTTTGTGATCCTTGATGGTCTTCTGAATCAGCTTATGCAGTGCGCCTTCAAAATCCTCCGCTTTTTCCAGCCTGTCCGCATAGATTTTCAAGCTTTCTGCCACTGCGCTGTTTAACATGATGTTGGTACAGGCAATGCTGTTGGAAGAGCCCAGCATACGAAACTCAAATTTATTTCCAGTAAATGCAAAAGGAGAGGTACGGTTACGGTCTGTGGTATCCCTGTTGAACTTGGGAAGCACATTAACCCCCAGCTTCATCTGTACCTTTTCCGCTCCCGCATACGGTGTATCGTTTTCAATTGCTTCCAGCACCTGACTTAATTCGTCTCCAAGGAAGATGGATACCACTGCCGGAGGCGCCTCATTTGCCCCAAGCCTGTGGTCATTTCCTGCTGTTGCCACAGAAATGCGGAGCAGATCCTGGTAATCATCCACTGCCTTAATTACTGCGCATAAGAACAATAGAAACTGTGCGTTTTCATATGGCGTTTCGCCTGGTGACAAAAGATTTACCCCTTTATCCGTTGCCAGAGACCAGTTGTTGTGTTTACCGCTTCCGTTAACTCCAGCAAAAGGTTTCTCATGCAGAAGGCATACTAATCCATGCTTTGCCGCCACTTTCTGCATCATTTCCATGGTAAGCTGATTGTGATCTGTTGCAACATTAGTCGTTGTATAGATAGGGGCAAGTTCATGCTGTGCCGGAGCTACCTCGTTATGCTCTGTTTTTGCCAAAACCCCCAGCTTCCAGAGTTCTTCGTTCAGTTCCTCCATATAATCGGCTACTCTCGGCTTAATCACTCCAAAATAGTGATCATCCATTTCCTGGCCCTTTGGCGGCTTTGCACCAAACAAGGTACGCCCTGTAAAGCGGAGATCCCTTCTCTGCTCATACATTTCCTTTGTAATCAGAAAGTATTCCTGTTCCGGACCTACTAAAGTACGGACGCATTTCACATCTTCATTTCCGAACAGACGAAGGATACGCATCGCCTGCTTATTTAAAGCTTCCATGGATCGCAGAAGGGGAGTTTTCTTATCCAGAGCCTCTCCGCCATAAGAGCAGAATGCAGTCGGAATGCATAATGCCTTTCCCTTTATAAATACATATGAAGTTGGATCCCATGCCGTATACCCTCTTGCTTCAAAGGTGGCCCGAAGCCCGCCGGAAGGAAAAGAAGACGCGTCTGGTTCTCCTTTAATCAATTCCTTCCCTGAAAACTCCATAATCACGCCGCCGTCCGGTGAGGGAGAAATAAAGCTGTCATGCTTTTCCGCTGTTACGCCGGTAAGAGGCTGAAACCAGTGAGTATAGTGTGTAGCGCCATTTTCAACTGCCCAGTCCTTCATAGCAGCAGCAACGGCATTTGCCACATTGATATCCAGCTTTGCGCCTTCATCAATGGTTTTTCTCAAAGACCTGTACACTTTAGACGACAGTTTTGATTTCATCACTCTGTCGTCAAATACCTTACATCCAAAAAAATCTGATACCTTTTTCATAATGGCTCTCCTCTCCTGGAACAGAATTTTGAAAACAAAAAAGCAAGGATGCTTTCACATTACCTTTCATGTACTGTAAAAGACGCCTTTGCCCTTTGAATCAAATTGCATCAACTGAAGCTTATAAAGAAAAAAAGCGTCTCTGAGAACTCTATCTCAAAGACGCCGTTGCCTTTATGTGTGGGATATTACACCCTGAAAATTCATTTGTCAATCCTTTTTTTAATTTTTCTATTTTCTGCCGTTGAATTGACAAACTCACATTTTAATCTCTTGACAAAACTTACCATCCGCTGTATAAATAATAATTATGAGCAAAGGCGTTCATTGGTTATGGCAGATACAATTCCTCCATAACCAATGAACGCCTTTGCTTTTTTGCAGCATCTGTATATAAAAAGCGTGTTACTCTTGCACGCTGAGGCTAGTGTGATACAATAGATAAATCACAGAACCTCGCAAACAAATAAAAAGAAAGAAGGTAATGCCATGAAGTATTCCAAAGCAGAGGTACTCCAATATATGCAGGAAGAAAATATAAAATTTATTCGTCTGGAATTTTGCGATGTATTTGGCAAACAAAAAAACATTTCCATTGTGCCCCAGGAGCTTCCACGCGCTTTTGAACAGGGCATTGCCATTGACGCTTCTGCCATTAGCGGCTTTGGCGACGAAAGCCATTCCGACCTCTTCCTTCATCCAGATACCGATACTCTGATGCTTCTTCCCTGGAGGCCGGAGCATGGACGCGTTGTAAGGATGTTCTGCAGCATTTCATATCCGGATGGAACCCCTTTTGAATGTGATACCCGTTCCCTGTTAAAAAAAGCAGTTCAAACAGCAAAGCAAAACGGTTATCAGTTCTTCTTTGGTGCGGAACAAGAATTCTATCTGTTCCATCTGGATGAAAATGGAAATCCGACAAAAACTCCTTATGATAATGCCAGCTACATGGATATTTCTCCCGAAGACAAAGGTGAGAATATCCGCCGCGAAGTCTGCCTTACCTTGGAACAGATGGGAATTTTGCCTGAAAGCTCACATCACGAAGAAGGGCCAGGACAAAATGAAATTGACTTCCGCTATTCAGATCCTCTGACTGCTGCGGACAATTCCATGACCTTTCAGACCGCGGTAAAAACAATCGCCGGACTAAACGGCGTATTTGCAGATTTTAGTCCTAAACCATTAGAAAATCAAGCGGGAAATGGCTTTCACATCAATATGTCCGTTAAATCCTCAGATGGTACAGATAATATGGACAGCATGATTGCCGGTATCTTGTTTAAAATTTCAGATATGACTGTATTTTTTAATCCGACCCCTGATTCTTACAAACGCTTTGGCAGCCATAAAGCCCCCAAGTATATTTCCTGGTCCAGTGAAAACCGCTCTCAGCTTATTAGAGTTCCCGCAGCAATTGGCATATATCGGCGTGCTGAACTCCGTTCTCCTGATCCATCTGCAAATACTTACCTGGCTTTTGCTCTTATGATCCATGCTGCTTTGGAAGGAATCCAAAATAAACTGGTACTGCCGCCTCCTGTGGATATTAATTTATATAAAGCAGATGATAATACTCTTAAAAATTTCAGGCAGCTTCCAAAAGATTTTAAATCAGCCTGCACGGTTGCCGCAAATAGTGATTTTATCAAAAAACATATACCAGATACCATATTAAATATCTATTGCAATCAATAGAATTCGTTTTTTTAAGGAGGGGTGTAAAATGAGTTTTAAAGAATGTACCTACAGTGTCCTCATCGTATCTGCAACTGATGCTTTCACCTCTGCCTTTGCTGACCTGCTTCCTGAAACAAAATACTTTCCTGTTCATACTGTTTCAAGTATCAATGCCGCCAGATGTACGCTGACAGAAAAAACTTATGATTTCATTATCATTAACGCCCCTTTACGCGATGATATCGGCGTTCGTTTTGCCATTGACACTTGTTGTAATAAGCAATCTGTTGTTCTTCTCATCGTAAAAAGCGATATCTATAATGGTATTCATGAGCAGGTTACGGAATATGGTGTATTTACCTTGTCAAAGCCATTATCCAAAATAACTATGACATATGCGCTTAACTGGCTGGAAAGCTCCAGAGAACGGCTAAGACAATTTGAAAAAAAATCCCTATCCATTGAAGAAAAAATGGATGAAATCCGCCTTGTCAATAAGGCAAAGTGGATTTTGATCAGTCAGCTTTCCATGAGCGAATCTGAGGCTCACCGCTACATAGGAAAACAGGCAATGGATCGCTGTGTTACCAAACGAACTATTGCAGAGGAGATCATCAAGACCTATTCTTAAATATATCGCAACCGGCCAGATACGTTTTTACCATATCGTAAGTACGAAAGTCCGCATAGCTGCAAAGCGTCATATTAAAAGGGCCGCTGCTCTCAGAAACTCGTGTCTCTTTTGCAGCGGCCCTTTTCACTCATGGTTCAGGCTTTTGTTCAGTTAGCTTGCCCGCTCTGTCTCTCTCTTCTTGATGATCGGAAGGATCAGACCGAGGGCAGTCAGAATAAATGGAGTAATGATATTTAACGCAGTAGACGCCATATCGCCCTCTACATACATTCCCATTACGCAGCAGACTGCTGTTACTGCAAAGCACCAGATGCCGGCCGTAAAGGCAAGTCCCTGGTTCTTTGTAAAGCGGTACTCCGGATTAAATTTGCCCACATACTTGCGCAGTGCAATGTAAGCGGCAAATACCCACAGGTAACGCAGAGGCATGGTAACAGAGTTTAACTTGTTCAGCTGGGACAGAACGGCAGCTGCACCTGGAACGAAGGACTGTACTAAAATGATCGTTCCAGATAATACGACTACCATCCAGATTCCGTTAATGTAAGCGCCGTATTTGTTCTTCTTAAGAAGCTTGGACGGGATGAACTCTCTTGCATCCTCATTGTCAAGCAGCATACGAAGAGGAGCGTCGATACTAAGCACAAGGGTAGAAAACTGTCCCACTGCGTTGCAGGCAGCGTAGATAATCAGGAACAGATTGCCCACATGATAATACTCGCCCAGCTTCTGGAACGCCCAGTAGGATCCGTTGGAAACATAGGAATCAAAGCTTTCCTTGCTCTCGTTGATAATGGCCGGATCGAACATCATTCCCATAGCGATGGTTCCTAAAATAGCGCAGACCATAACCATGATGGCCAGAGCGATCATTCCCTTGGGAAATCCTGTAGCAGAATTTTTCACCTTATTTACATAAGGAGAAATCTTCTCACAGCCGCCCACCGCGAATACCAGGATGGATAAGGAAGTAAAGTAACCCACGTTAAACTGCGGAATCAGGTTCTTTACGCTGAAATCCATGGAAACGTAGCCCCCATTAGGATTGATAACAGGCGCTGCAAACATCATCAGGATATACAGCATGGACATGATGAACATACTGGTTCCAGCCAGTGTAGCCAGCTTCTTAAGCGGATTTAAGCCGCGGCTCGCTACCCAGCAGAAGAACAGGAATACAGCCAGCGTAGCCATCTGCACCCAGAGTGTCGGAAACTGGTCATACGTGCTTCCGTTCTGGAATACCATCCAGCTTAATGCCTTTAAGCCGCCGCTTCCCTTGCTGGCAATGTAGGTTACGTGGCAGGCCCAGTAGGTCCAGCCTGCATAGTAGGCAAACTTCGGATTGATGGTCTCGCGGATCCAGGAGCTCACACCGCCGCCGGAATGCTTAAATGCAGATCCCAGCTCTCCTACCATCAGCGTGTAGGGGATAAAGTACAGCACGAACATCAGAATCCAGCTGAAAATAACCTCGATTCCGTTAAAGTATACGAAGCCGTTCAGAACGTTTCCAAAGCCCCAGACTGTGGAAAACGCCATGAAGGACAGGGTATACCAATCGATTTTCTTTGAATTTTCCATTCAACACCTCTTCTTGTTATTTATTTTCTGCCTTTTAGGATTCCCCGCTTTTGGCAGGGTATCCACATCCATGAGGTTTTGCAGGAAAGTTCTCCACATAGTAATTGAAGAAATAAACATTCATGTTATGCAGCGATTCAGCATGAAGCCTTTTTTGTCAGGCTCTCTGCATGGCCAGACTGCTGCTATTTTATTGGTTCCCGCAAGTCACAAAGCAGATTATTACATAAATTCAGGCCTGCGTCAACCAGAAGTTTTATTTCCTATAAGTTTAAGTTATCTATTTTGAGCGGTATTATAACCGTTTCTGGGCACCAGTAAGAAGGAGCGTAAATCCTGGCAGATACAGACTCCTCGCTGCCGCTGGAAAGCAGGCTGAACCCTGTCATCACAGTTTCAGGCTGCACTCCCCCACCTTCATCAGGAAATTCCGGCCAGCCTGTTCTGGCATAGGAAACCGTCTTCCGCTCTCCTTCCCGCTCTATCTGTGCAAACGTGAACGTTTGTCCCTCTGAACGGTCTGTCACAGAAGCTGAAACATGAAGAAGAACGTCTGCGTCTGTTCCGGATTCCTTTTTCTCCTCTTCTGTCCTCTCCTGCGCCGCCACCTTGAGAAGGCAGATCTGGCAGTCCCGAAAGCTGACCGTCTGCTCAAGAGTTCTCGTCTCACCAGGGCTGGGAACTGGAATATTCACCATCTGTGACTCATCTGCCCCCACCAGCGTAATCCCTTCCATCACCGCCTGGAAATGTCCCGCTTTTCCCGTCTGAAGCTCCTTCCTGGCTTCCTCCGGCATCTCAAATACGATCTGCATTCCCTAGATTCCACCTGCGCTTCCATCTGCCGGTTCCTCCTGCCAGCTGTATGGGTTTTCCCACGCTTGTATCCGTCTCCTTCTGCCGTTCCTGATATTCCTTTTCCCAGCTCTTCCCAGGCAGAGCTGCTCTCTGAAACCGCTTTTTCTGAATGCTCCTGCTTCCCCTCCAGCGCCGGAGCCGCCTCCATCTCAAACACAATGAGATTTTCAAAGCCTGGCAGATACAGGCGGTATTCTCCTTCCGGCTCTCCCGGGCAGGAATAGAAGTCCTCCATAAAATATCCAAAATTCATGATAAAGCTGCCGGATGGAAGCCTCGACAGGCTGGACGTTTTCTGCACCAGTCTGCCGGGAGCATACCCGGCCTTCTCTATATTTGTCCCCTCTATCCGCACCGGCTCTGCCTGATCCGTGTCGTTGATTCGCTCCAGATAAGGACTGTATCCATAGAATGTCTCCTGTCCGGACTCTCCTGTCTCTTCTATTTTAAAATATGCAGGATTATGATCTATCTCCCTCAGCGCAGTCTCCTCGTCTGCCTCCTCCACAGAATAATCTGTGATCACCGCTGTAAACCAGAATTTCCCCTCCTGCTGTGCCGCAGATACCAAATCGGCCCTGGCAAGGGCTGATTCGGTAAAGGGGGGATCCTCTTCTGCCAGCTGGTACACTCTGGGACTTCCCTCCTCAATCAGCCCGAATCCGTCAGCAAACTGAGGATTTTCCTCTCTTTCGCTCTGCCCCTCGTTCCCACTTGTTTCCCGTTTTGTCCCACTCTCTCTTTTTCCGTTCTGAGCCATATCCGCCGTCTGCGTCTGCCTTTCCTGGGGTGTTTTCTCCAGGCTCTCCGGCCCGCATCCTCCCAGCATTGCTGCCACTGTCAGACAGCAAAGCAAATGCTTCCGCTTCATTTTCATGCCCCCCTCCTCTTTCTGCACTCCTGTTTTCTCATTCTGTCCATTAAAACAGCCATCTATTATTTGATATTTTATATTATAACAGCTTTTTAATCTGATTTATTATTCAAATTTATTACATTTTTCTTTCTCTTTTCCGCCAATTGAAATCTGCCGTCCCTTCTATTAAAATAGGTACTGGATTTTTATACAATTTCCTTACTGAATACTCTAATGAAACGAAGGTGACATCTTATGAAACACGCCGTCCGGGCTTCTTCCAAAAAGCCCCATCTCTATTCCAACCGGCAGCTGATTGCCCTGATGCTCCCCCTGATCTGCGAACAGATTTTCACTTCCTTTATGGGAACCGTGGATTCCATGATGGTCAGCAATGTAAGCGAGGCAGCTATTTCCGCCGTATCCCTCGTGGATTCCATCAATATTTTGGTGATCCAGGCCTTTTACGCCCTGGCCTCCGGAGGTGCCATTGTCTGTGCCAACTATCTTGGCCAGAAACGGCGGGATCAGGCGGAACGCTCTGCCAACCAGCTTCTGTTTATTATTTTCGCCATCTCTCTGGCTGTGCTGGCAGTCTGCCAGCTGTTCCGGGCGCCTCTTCTCCGATTGGTTTTCGGCTCTGTGGAACAGGAGGTCATGGACGCCGCTATGGTGTACTTTTTCTACACCTCTCTGTCCTTTCCTTTTATCGCGCTTTTTGATTCCGGATCCGCCGTCTTCCGGGCGCAGAACAACAGCCGCCTCCCTATGGCGATTACCGTGTCCACCAATCTGATGAACATTGCAGGAAACGCCCTCTTAATCTGGGGCTTTCACCTGGGCGTGGCGGGAGCCGCCGTCTCCACCCTGCTTTCCCGCATTGCTGCGGCCCTTCTGGTGCTTCTCTTCCTACGCAGGAAATCAGGGGAACTGCGGATTGTAAACTTCATCTTCCTGAAACCAGACGGACGCCTTATCAAAAATATCCTGCGGATCGGTATTCCGTCCGGCGTGGAAAACGGCATGTTCCAGTTTGGAAAGCTGGCAATCCAGTCCACCGTTTCTACTCTTGGAACCACCGCCATCGCCGCTCAGGCCATGACAAATATTATGGAAAACTTTAACGGAATTGCTGGAATCGGCATTGGAATCGGCATGATGACGGTGGTAGGCCAGTGCCTGGGGGCAGGCAGACCGGACGAAGCCCGCTACTATATTAAAAAGCTGAGCTTTGCGGCGGAGTTTGTGGTCTTTGGAAGCTGCCTTCTCATTTTCCTGATGGCTGGGCCTATCACAAAGCTGGCAGGACTTTCCGGGGAGAGCGCATCCCTCTGTCTGTTTATGAACAGCTGGATTACCATTGTAAAACCCCTGGTATGGACTGCCGCCTTTATTCCAGGCTACGGCCTGCGTGCGGCAGGCGACGTGAAATTTTCCATGATTCTCTCCTGCCTCTCCATGTGGATCTGCCGCGTCAGCCTCTGCATTTACCTGATCCGCGTCTGCGGCTTCGGCCCTATTGCAGTCTGGATCGGCATGTTCACCGACTGGACGGTCCGCGGCCTGTTCTTTATCCACCGGTTTAGAAGCGGAAAATGGCTGAACCACCAGGTAACGGACTAAAACGCTTAGTATCCATCGTCTGTTCCAGAAATTACAAAAAGGATCCGCTCCTCCACCTCAGATATGAGATGAAGGAGCGGATCCTTTTTATGTCCATTCTAATTATAAATAAAATAGAGAATCAGCGGAATGCACAGAATATAGAGTCCCGGATGGATCTCCTTCCACTTTCTGGTAGCCGCCTTAATTCCCACATGGGCCAGAATTCCAGCTGCAATTCCTGTGGCAATGTTGGCTGTGTAGGTTCCGAACACAATCATGATAAACGGACCGAAGGCGTCGTCGAAATTGGAAAAGTCGATTTCAGAGAAGCCGCTGATCATCAGAAAGCCTACGAAAATCAGCGCCGGGCCTGTGGCTGCGTCAGGAATAATGACAAACAGCGGAGCGGCAAAAATAGTCAGCAGGAAAATAATTCCCGTGGTGACTGCCGTCAGGCCGGTACGTCCTCCCGCCTCCACGCCGGAGGTGGACTCTACAAAGGTGGTAATGGTCGTACATCCGGTCACAGCTCCCACGCAGGTTCCAATGGCGTCCACCAGGAAGGGCTTTTCAATGCCAGGCAGGTTTCCGTCCTCGTCTAACATCCTGGCCTTTCCTGCCACTCCCAGAACTGTCCCCAGAGTGGAAAAGAAATCTCCGAAGAAGGCTACAAATACCCAGATCACCGTGTCGGCTGTCAGCAAATGCTTAAAATCGAAATTAAAGCACACATTTCCCAGATTGGCCATATCAGGAATCTCAAAGAAATGCTCTGGAAGCTTTGTGACTCCGAAGGGAATGCCCGCGATGGTGATCGCTATGATTCCGATAAGGATTGCGCCCCGCACATTGTACGCCGTTAAAATGGAAATTAAAAGCAGTCCCGCGATAGCCAGCAGCACCTTTGGGTCTGTGAAATCACCCATGGCAATGCCGTCAGTGAAGGTTCCGATTCCCGTATTTTTAAAGCCCAGGTACGCTACGAAAAATCCGATGGACGCCGAGATGGCCACCTTAATATTCTTGGGGATCATCTTCACAATCATGTCCCTGATTCCAAAAATGGTCAGAGCCAGAAAAATAATTCCTGAAATCAGGATAATGCTCATAATGGAACCAAAGGAAAGGCTTCCGTCCTGCAAAAGAGCGCCTAACAGGAAGTTCGTTCCCATTCCCGTAGAAAGGGCGAAGGGAAAGTTCGCGTAAAGTCCCATAAAAATTGTGATAACGCCGCTGACAAGGGCGCACATAATAAGGATAGCCGACTTGCTGATCACATAGCCGTTGGCGTCCGTCAGGCTGGCGGCGTCCCCAAAGCCTACAATCGCCGAAGGCTGCACCGCCAGCACATAGGCCATCGTCATAAACGTAGTAATGCCTGCGAGAATTTCCGTCTTCACATCGGTCTTTCGCTCCCGCAGTTTAAAAAACTCTTCCATTTTCATCCTCCCTGATCTCTTGTTTTCATCTTTTGCTGTTCCCGGCAGCTTGGCTTACTCCCGGCGCTGTGGATTCTCTTTCAACCAGCCTGCAGGAAAATTTTCTGCTCTCTGCCGTTTTTCCCTCTTCAATCTGGCGGATCAGCGCCTGGGCCGCCTCTTTCGCCACCTGAGCCATGGGCAGATGCACGCTGGTCAGGGCAGGACTGGCCGCCCTGGCCGCAATGCTGTCGTCCACGCCTATGAGGGAAACCGTCTCCGGCGCGGAAAGCCCCCGCTTTCTCAGAAACTGCAGCGCTCCGGCCGCCATGTTGTCATTTCCGCAGATAACGGCCGTAGGGCGGCATTCCATGGAAAACAGCTCCTCCATGCAGCAAAACCCGCTCTCAATGGAATAATCTCCATATCTGGTAAACTCCTCTTTCCAGGGGAGCCCCAGACGTTTCAGCGTATCCAGGTAGCCCTGATACCGATCTGCCATGTGCTGCTGGCTTCCTCCCGCATGGAAAAATCCGATCTCCCGGTGGCCCAGGCCAGACAGGTATTCTGTGCAGGAGACGCCGATCCCATAATTATCAAAATAGAACTGGCGGTTTTCCAGACAGCGGCTGTGGTTTTCCACCAGCACAAAAGGAAACTCCCGGTTCAGAAGATAGCGGATCAAATCCTCTGGCACTTCCCATGCCGACACCAGAAACAGGCCGTCCATGCCCTTTCCCTCCGCGCCGTCTCTCAGCATTTGGAGCGTCTGTTCCTCTCTCCCTACGGAGCTCAAACCGATCTGAAGCTGATATCCTGCCTGGCAGGCGCTGTCATTCAGCGTCTGAATCATGGGGAGCAGATGAAGCCAGGTAGAGTCTGAAATCTCCGGCTCTGTCACAATGCAGAGTCCCAGTACTCTGGAACGGCCGCTGGCCAGCTTCCGGGCCAGGACATTCGGCGTGTAGTTCAAAAGCCGGATCGCTTTCTCAATCTTCTTTCTGTTTTTTTCCTGCACGCTTTCCGGATGATTCAGATATTTGGAAACCGTACCTGCCGAAAGTCCTGCAAGCTGCGCCACATCTCTGAGGGTCGATTTTTGTTCCATGGCTCTTTCCTGTTCCTTTCCCGGCCGTATTTTCCCGGCCGTATTCATTCGCTGCGCTAATAAATAAGCCGCAGGAGTATGTTCCGCTCCCAACAAATGAATCGGTTCATTTTTTCTTTTCCCCCATATTTTCCACTCTGTTAACCTACACCTTTTTCCCTTATATGTCAATAAATTTTTGAAATTTTATCTAAATTCATTGACAATGGTCTTCTTTTTTTCTATGATGATAGAAATGGAAAATGAATCGTTTCATTTATCATTTTATTCCGTTCCTTTTGATAAGTTATACTAATAATTAAATTACAGTTCTGCCGCCTATGCGGCGGCTGAAAGGAGACTTTATGTACGCAAAGAAAGAAAAAGACCGTTCCCGCCTGATGAAGGCGGCTCTGCAGGAAATCCCCTGCGATCTGACTGTTTCCAACGTCCGTTATCTGAATATCTTCACCGGCGAGATCTATCCGGCTCAGGTTGATATTTTAGACGGGGTGGTAGTCCGCGTCCGCGAGGAGGGACAGGAAACGGCCTGCCCTTCCAGGGAAATTTACGATGGAAAGGACGCTTATCTGATTCCAGGCTTTATCGATGTCCACATGCATGTGGAGAGCACCATGATGATTCCGGAGCAGTTAAGCCGTGCTGTTCTCCCCTGGGGAACTACTACTATCTGCACCGATCCCCACGAAATCGGAAATGTCATGGGCATCGAGGGCGTAGAATTTATGCTGGAAAACGCGAAGAAGTCTGCTCTGCGCCAGTATGTGCTGGCTCCCTCCTGCGTGCCGGCGGTCCCAGGCCTGGAAAGCAGCGGCGCTTCCTTTGAAGCCCCTGAAATCCGCACGCTTCTGGAAAAGGAAGGCGTCATCGGCATTGCTGAGATCATGGATTTTGTGGGCGTTTACAAGGACAGCCCCAGGATGCACGCAATTATTGACGAAGGCCTTAAAAAGAACGCCTTCCTTCAGGGCCACGCCCCCACTGTCACAGGCAGGGAGCTGTGCGCCTACCGCCTGGGAGGTCCGGAAAGCGATCACGAAAGCCAGAGCGCGGCGGAAGTGCGGGAGAAGCTCCGCCTGGGCATGCATGTAAACGTGCGGGGAAGCTCTTTATGCGATGTAGTTCCGGATTTGATCCGCGGTCTGGACGGACACAGATGGTACGATCACGTTTCCTTCTGTACAGACGATGTCCATGCCAGCGACCTGCTGGCTGACGGCCATGTGAACCGGGTGGTAAAACGGGCTGTCGCAGCCGGCATGAGCTCTTTAGACGCCATTAAATGCGCCACCTTAAACGCTGCAAAGGAGCTGGGCATTCAGGATCTGGGAGCAGTGGCTCCCGGCTATGTTGCTGATTTCCAGCTGGTACGCCGCCTGGACGGAAGCCAGCCAGAGGCTGTCTTTATGGAGGGAAGGAAGGTGGCCGAAAACGGCGTGTATACAGGATGCGATCCTGAGCCGGCCGCTTCTTCCTTTAAAAATACAGTCAATATTCCCCAGATCTCCTCTGCGGCAGATTTCATTCTCACCGTTCCTGAGAACTATGCAAAGGACACGATTGAGGTAAATGTAATGGTGCCTTCCGCTGACAAGATTCTCCGCACCGTCCGTCCGGTCAGCCTTCCTGTCAGAGACGGAGCCGTATCTTTGGAAGGCCGTGAGGATCTCCAGTTTGTAAGCGTAGTCAACCGGTACGGAAACGGAAAACAGGTCATCGGCGTGTTTGAAAACTTCGGTCTTTGCGAGGGCGCTTTCGCCACCACCATCACCCACGACAGCCACAACCTGCTTGTGGTCTACCGTGATCCGGAAAGCGCTTTAAAAGCCGTTCAGGCTCTGCAGGCCTGCGGCGGAGGCATCTGTGCAGTCAAGGACAGCAAAGCGTCTGTTCTAGAACTTCCCGTGGCCGGCTTAATGTCCAATCTGCCCTGCCGCCAGATGGCAGAGCGGATTGAAACGGTTCAGAAGGCCGTTCAGGAAATCACCACCCCGGAAACGTCTCTGCTGGGCGCTTCGATTATGTCCTTAACCGCCCTTCCCGGCGTGACGATCACCGATTTCGGTCTTGTCGACGGCATCAGCCAGACACTTCTGCCTGTTTTCCCGTCTGAGCGTTAATCCTTTCTATCTATTCAGCAGCGCTGATGTACAAAGTGCAGTATTTCCTTTTGCGTCAGCGCTGCTTTTTTCGTTTTTTTGTACAATCCCACTCTTTTGTAATTCTTTTTTATCTGTTTTTTGCATAATTTTTAGTTGACACAAGCTGGCAGAGTATGGTAATATCTATAATATAAAAATGATTATTGTTATTGTTATTAATTTTTTATTATGATTTTACGATTCGAAAGGAGGATCTACCTATGCTGTTTCATACTACTGCTGAACACGAAGCTCTTCGTGCCAAAATCCGCGCCTTCGCTGAAGAAGAGGTAAAGCCCCACGCATTTCTTATGGATAAGGAAAACCGTTTTCCAGACGAGGCGGTCAAAAAATTAGGCGAGATGGGTCTCATGGGAATCCCGTATCCGAAGGAGTACGGCGGCGCCGGACTGGACGTGATCAGCTACGCCATTGCCGTAGAAGAGCTTTCCCGCGTAGACGGAGGTACAGGCGTTATTCTCTCCGCCCATGTTTCCCTGGGCTCCTGGCCTATTTTTGCCTTCGGTACGGAAGAGCAGAAGAAAAAATATCTGGTTCCCCTCTGCAGGGGCGAGAAAATCGGCGCCTTTGGACTGACTGAGCCTAACGCAGGCTCTGACGCCGGCGGCACCGAGACAACCGCCGTCGATAAGGGCGACCACTATCTGTTAAACGGCGGTAAGATCTTCATCACAAACGCTCCTAAGGCTGACACCTATGTGGTATTCGCCGTGACGACTCCTGATATCGGAACGCGCGGCATCTCTGCTTTCATCGTAGAGAAAGGCTGGAAGGGCTTCACTTTCGGCGACCACTACGACAAGATGGGAATCCGTTCTTCCTCTACTGCCGAGCTGATTTTCAACAATGTAAAGGTTCCCAAGGAGAACCTCCTCGGAAAGGAAGGACAGGGCTTTAAGATTGCCATGGCCACTCTGGACGGCGGCCGTATTGGTATCGCCTCCCAGGCCCTCGGAATCGCTCAGGGAGCCTACGAAAGCGCCCTCGACTACGCAAAGGAGCGCGTTCAGTTCGGAAAGCCCATCGGCTTTAACCAGGCAATCGGCTTTAAGCTGGCCGACATGGCTACCAAGCTGCGCTGCGCCAGATTCCTTGTCTACTCCAGCGCAGAGTTGAAGGAGCACCACGAGCCTTACGGCATGGAATCTGCCATGGCTAAGATGTACGCCTCCGACATTGCCCTCGAGGTGACCAACGACGCCGTTCAGATTTTCGGCGGAACCGGCTTCTTAAAGGGTATGGACGTTGAGCGTATGTACCGTGACGCTAAAATTACCACTATCTATGAAGGAACCAATGAGATTCAGAGAGTCGTTATTTCTTCCGCTCTTCTGGGTAAACCGCCGAAGGATGCGTCAGGTTCCTCCAGCCGTCCGAAAAAGCCGGCTCCTGTGACAGGTGTCAGAAAGCGCCACATGATCACAGAGGGAAGTCCGAAGGAACAGGCTGCAGAGCTGGCCGCTCTCCTTAGAAAGGACGGATACGACTTCACTGTCGGCATTCCGATGGATACTCCGATCATCCAGGCAGAGCGCGTAGTCAGCGCAGGCCAGGGTATCGGGGAGAAAGAAAATATGAAGCTGATCGAGCAGCTGGCTAAGGCAGCCGGAGCCGCTGTCGGTTCCTCCCGTCCGGTAGCCGAAACGTTAAAATACGTTCCGCTGAACCGCTATGTGGGCATGTCCGGCCAGAAGTTCACCGGAAATCTCTACATTGCCTGCGGTATTTCAGGAGCGGTCCAGCACTTAAAGGGTATCAAGGACGCTTCTACCATCGTAGCCATTAACACCAACGGAAACGCTCCCATCTTTAAAAACTGCGACTATGGAATCGTGGGAGATGTGAAGGAAATTCTGCCTCTGCTGGCCGAAGAGCTGGGTCTGGAGGAAAAGAAGCCGGCTCCTCCTATGGTAAAAATCAAGAGGCCTCTGCCTCCGAAGCCGGAACCAATCGGAAAGCGCTATGTCTGCGGCGGCTGCGGGTACGAGTACATTCCGGAGCTGGGCGACGAGGACGGCGATATCGCTCCAGGCACTCTGTTTGAAAAGCTGCCGGAAGACTGGGTCTGCCCGGAATGTGCAGAATCAAAAGAAATGTTTATTGAGGCATAAGGCAAAGGAGGTAAGATTATGTACTGTGTACGCAAGGTTACAGATGATATTTACTGGGTAGGAGCCAACGAGCACCGCCTTCATCTGTTTGAAAATATTCACCCGATTCCAAGAGGCGTTTCCTACAACGCATACCTTCTCTTAGACAAGAAGACCGCCCTGTTTGACACGGTGGACTGGGCGGCATGCCGCCAGCTTCTGGAAAATCTGGATCACCTGTTAAACGGACGTCCTCTGGATTATCTGGTTATTAACCACATGGAGCCGGATCACGGGGCTTCCATCGAAGAGGTGCTGCTCCGCTACCCGGATGTGACTATTATCAGCACCGAGAAGTCCTTTATGCTGATGCGCCAGTTCGGATTTGCCGTAGACTCCCACCCTCTCATGGAGGTAAAAGAGGGAGATTCCATTTCCTTTGGAAAACACACCGTTCAGTTTATTGCAGCGCCCATGGTTCACTGGCCTGAGGTCATGGTTTCCTTTGACTCGACAGACGGCGTTCTCTTCTCTGCCGACGCCTTCGGCTCCTTCGGAGCTTTAGACGGAAAGCTCTTTGCCGACGAGGTCAACTTCGACCGCGACTGGATTGACGACGCCCGCCGCTATCTGTCAAATATTGTGGGAAAATACGGTCCACATATCCAGCTTCTGTTAAAGAAAGCCGCTGGAATTTTAGATCAGATCCACTATATCTGTCCTCTCCATGGACCTGTGTGGAGAAAGGATTTAGGCTATTTTATCGATAAATACGATAAGTGGAGCCGCTATGAGCCGGAGGAGAAGGGCGTTATGATTGCATACGCTTCCATGTACGGCAACACAGAGGCTGCCGCTCAGGCCCTGGCATCCCGCCTCTGCGAGAGAGGCTGTACAAATGTGTGGATGTACGATGTGTCGAACACTCACATTTCCCAGCTGATTTCCGAGTCCTTCCGTTTAAGCCACATTGTGCTGGCGTCCGTCACCTACAATCTGGGCATCTACCCGGTGATGCACAATTACCTGATGGATATGAAGGCGCTGAATCTCCAGAACCGTACCTTCGCCCTCATCGAAAATGGTTCCTGGGCCTGCAAGTCCGGCGATTTGATGCAGAAATTCATCAACGAGGAGTTAAAAAATATGACGGTTCTGAACGAGCGTTTATCTTTAGCTTCCTCCCTTCTGCCTGATAAGGCCGCAGAGCTGGATATGCTGGCAGACGCCATCGCAGAATCTGTAAAGGCAGCTAAGTAAATACTCTCTTATATGGGGAATCCACAGACAGAAGCTCATTCTTTCTGTGGATTTCTCTTTTTTCGCTCTCTAGCAGTTGAATATTATCCTTATATTGATTATAATGAACTAGAATGGAGGTGCGTATACGATGAAAGATATGAAAACAGTTATAATTGCCGTCCTGTGCGGCGTCATCGCCGGCCTGGCTCTTATTTTGAAAAAACAGCAGGATATCCAGATGGTTCTGGCGCTCAGCCACCGTGAGCTGGAAAGCTGGCTGGACGAGGGAAAACGGGTAAAGTAATATCAGGAAGCACGCAGGAAAACGATTATGATAAACAGGCGCAGAAAAAGCAGGCACAGACTGTTTGATGACAGTCTTTATGCCTGCTTGTTTCGTATGGTGCCCTACCTTATCTCCCCTGACGCCACAATATCTGCTCCGCATCCGCATATATTCTCTATTATAACATCATACCGTTTCACAGGGGCGGTTACTTTCTTCTTTCTGATCTCCTCCATGCACTGTGCCAGAAGTTCTTTGGGAACTGGACGGCTGGAGCGGACAGGGAGAAGGGGATGAGCCTCGCTGTCTGTCTTCACTGTGGTGGTGAGAATCCGCACTGGATGGGAAAACTCCTGGCGTCCGTATTCCTCGCCGCGGCGGCAGGTATATCCTGTGATGGAGGTTACCTGTTCTCCCTCTCCCTCCACCAGAATATGACAGCCCATGGGGCAGACTGTACAGATGATTTCCTTTGTCATAGGTTTACGCCTCCTTCTCAATTTCAACCGTCACATCGCCTGTCACAAGATGTAAGGGGATTTCAATAGACTCCATTTCTCCCGGATTAACCCGCAGCGCCTTTTTCGCCTTAATTTCCTTTTCGCCGCACTTGGCAGTAATCTTTACTTCTGTATCAGGTGCCAGCACTCTGAAAAACAGGCGGACGGTCTCTTTCTCATCTGCTTCTGGTCTGCTTAGCGTTCGGTCCAGACAGATAGACTGGGGGCAGAGATAGCGCACGTTTGCTCCTGGAACCGCCTTTACAGAACGGCCTTCTGCCGGCTTCTCGGTATGATCCGGTCTGTCTTTCCAGAGGGCGGCGTATCTGGCAGCGCAGGCTCCTGCCTGCATACTCTCTGTCGTCACATTGTCCACCAGATCATTGACGTGCACCACGTTTCCGCAGGCGAAAACGCCTGGAGCCGAGGTCTGCATATACTGGTTCACAGACGGCCCGTTTGTCACCGGATTCATCTCAATTCCCGCCTGCCTCGTCAGCTCGTTTTCTGGCAGAAGTCCGACGGACAAAAGCAGCGTGTCGCAGGAGATAAATTCCTCTGTCTCAAGGATGGGCTTTTTATTCTCATCTACTGCAGCCACATACACGCCTTCTACTCTCTCGTTTCCCACGATTCTGGTGACTGTGTGGGACAGCTTTAACGGAATGTCAAAGTCGTCCAGGCACTGTACCTTATTTCTGGTAAGGCCTGCCAGAAAATCCATAATCTCCACTACTGCCTTCACATGGGCTCCCTCGAGGCTCATTCTCCTGGCCATGATCATTCCAATGTCTCCGGAACCTAAAATCACCATTTCCCTGCCTACCATGGCGTTCTGACGGTTAATCAGGCGCTGTGCGGCTCCCGCCGTGTAGACGCCTGCCGGTCTGGTTCCGGGAATCTGGATTCCTGCTCTCGTCTTCTCCCTGCATCCCATGGCCAGGACAATGCTTCCTGCCCTCACTCTCGTCATTCCATACCTGGAATTGACGCAGTACACTACATTTTCCTCCGGCACAACCTCCAGCACCATAGAGTTCAGCAGAACCTCCGCGCCCAGCTTCTCTGCCTCGTCCTCAAACCGTCCGGCATACTCCGGCCCCGTCAGCTCTTCCTTAAAATAGGTCAGTCCAAAGCCCGGGTGGATGCACTGCTGCAAAATGCCTCCCACACTCTCGTCCCGCTCAATAAGAAGCACCCTTTCTGCTCCCTCTTTCTTTGCAGCCACCGCTGCGGAAAGTCCTGCCGGGCCTGCCCCTATAATCGCCACATCACATGTTATCTCATACATACAAACCTCTCCTTCTGTCTGCTGTCTCTGACCGATACCGTTCCTGCTATCTCATTCTTCCTGTTACCATGTAGGAACCTGCGTTATTCTTGTTCACCTGTTCCACCGGAATGTTCCACTCCTTAGCCAGAATCTCAATCACTTTGGGACCACAGAAACCGCCCTGGCACCGTCCCATTCCAGCGCGCACTCTCCGCTTCACGGCATCCATGCTTCTGGCTCCCAGCGGGCGGCGGATACAGTCTAAAATCTCCCCCTCTGTGATGGTCTCGCAGCGGCAGATAACGGTTCCGTAGGCCGGATTTTCTTTAATCAGCTTCTCCTTTTCCTCCCTGCTAAGCTCATGGAACCGGACAATTCCCTTTCTAGTCTTTTTAAAATTTTCTTTAAATACAAGGGGCGCGCCATGATCTATAAGCAGCTGCGCCACATATTTTCCCATGGCCACAGAGAGAGTCAGGCCTGTGGAGCGGACGCCGGAAAGATTCACAAAGCCCTCCAGATCCTCCCACATATCCACATGGAGTCCCTCAGGATTCCGGTTGGGCCGCAGGCCGCTGTACTGGGTAATGGTATCTCTTACATTGACGTTTGGAATCAGCCGTTTCACATCGTCCACAATGCTCTGAAGGCCCTCCGGCGTCACGCTCTTATCCGTCTTATTGTCCAGATCCTCCGCAGTCGGGCCTACCAGCATGTTTCCGTGAATGGTAGGACACATCAGCTTGCCCTTTGTCACCTTGGTTGGAATCGGAAGCACGATGTGCTCTACCTGGCAGCTGGTATTCTTATCTAAAATATAGAACTGTCCTCGTCTGGCCACCACCTTGTAATCTGCCTTGCCCACCATAGCCGCGATCTCGTCGCAGTAGAGAGCCGCCGCATTGATCACATAGTCGGTCTCTATGATTCCTCCTGTAGTCTCCACGGCCTTCACTTTTCCATTCTCTGTCTGAATCCCCGTCACCTTTGTATTGAGCAGGAAGGAGACGCCGTTTTCATTGGCATTCTCCGCCAGCGCCTGCACCAGAATAAACGGGTCGATAATGCTCTCTCTTGGAATGTAAAGGCCTCCCTTTACCTCAGGATTCAGATTCGGCTCCATAGCCAGAAGCTCCTCGCCTGTCTTATACTCTACGTCATACACCCTGTTTTTGAAGGCTTTGGCCTTAATCTCCGGCAGCTTCTCATACTGTTCCTGGGTAATGGCCGGCAGAATCGCTCCGATCCGCTTAAACGGCACGTCCAGATCTCTCGCCAGCTCGTCGTACATGGGATTGGCCGCCACGACCAGCTGGGATTCCAGCGTTCCCGGAGAAGCGTCATAGCCTGTGTGGATAATGGCGCTGTTGGATTTTGAGGCGTCCCCTCCAATGTCTTCATTCTTATCTACCACAACCACATCGATTTTATATTTGGAAAGCTCTCTGGCCACAGCGCAGCCCACTGCGCCGGCTCCGATTACTACTACGTTTGTCCTCATAACCCTCGTTCCTCCTGTCTCACTCTTATTTCTCTGCCCAGCTCTTGGCCCGCTCTACCGCTCTGTGCCAGTTTCTGAGAAGCTCTGCTCTGACTGATTCCTCCATGTGCGGCTCATATCTTTTATAAAGCTTCCAGTTGTGCTCAAGCTCTGACAGATCGTGGAACTCTCCGATTCCGTAGGCAGCCAGGTAGGCGGCTCCCAGACCCGTCGTATCGGTAATCACCGGAACGTCCACCGGGATTCCCAGAATATCTGCCTGGAACTGCATTAAAAATTCATTGACAACCGCTCCGCCGTCCACGCGCATCACCTCAATGGGAATTCCCGAATCCTTTACCATCACGTCCAGATTGTCCTTCACCTGATAAGCGATGCTCTCTAACGTGGCCCGCACCAGCTGCTCCTTTGTGGTTCCTCCTGTGATTCCCACAATGGTTCCTCTGGCGTACTGATCCCAGTGAGGCGCCGCCAGTCCGGCAAAGGCAGGCACAAAGTATACGCCTCCTGTATCCGGCACAGATTTGGCCAGATCCTCCGTCTCAGCCGCGCTGGCAATCAGGTGAAGCTTGTCGCGAAGCCACTGGACTGCCGCTCCTGATATGTAAATGCCGCCGTCCAGGGCAAAGGTCATCTGCTTCTGGTTCAATCCCCAGCCAACGGTGGTCAGAAGGCCGTTTTCCGAATAAACCGGCTTATCTCCCGTGTTCATCAGCATAAAACAGCCTGTTCCATAGGTAGTCTTCACTGTTCCTGGTTTGAAGCAGGCCTGGCCGAACAGAGCGGCCTGCTGATCTACCACAGAGCCGGAAATCGGAATCAGGGCTCCGAAGAAATCCAGCGGATCCGTATATCCATAGACCTCTGCGCTGTCGTGGATTTCCGGCAGAATCTTCTTTGGAATGCCCAGAGCCTTTAAAATGTCATCGTCCCACTCTCCTGTATGAATATTTAACAGCATAGTTCTGGAAGCGGTAGAGTAATCCGTCACATGCACATGGCCGTGAGTCAACTTCCAGATCATCCAGGTATCAAGCGTGCCTGCAATCACATGGCCGTTCTCTATCTTCTCCCTGACTCTCTCCACATGATCCATAATCCAGCGTATCTTCGTGGCGCTGAAATAGGCGTCCGCCACCAGTCCCGTCCGCTCCCGGATGAGATCTCCGTATTTCTCCGCCAGCTCGTCTGCCATCTTCGCGGTTCGTCTGTCCTGCCAGACAATGGCATTGTACACCGGAACGCCTGTGTAGCGGTCCCAGAGCATCACCGTCTCCCCCTGGTTGTCAAGCCCCATACAGGTCAGATCCGCCACCTGGATCCCCGCCTCCTCGGCCGCCATGGCTATGGTCTCCAAAATGCTGTTCCAGATTTCCATGGGATCGTGCTCTACCCATCCCGGTTCCGGATAATACTGGGTATGCTCCTTATATCCTCTGGCAATCTGATTCCACTGGGAATCAAAAATAAGCGCTGTCGTACCTGTTGTCCCCTGATCCAAACCTAAATAATACTTCTCCAACTGTTTTCCTCCTTTACTGCTTTCTATCTATTCTGACGATTCTGATAAACACTTTCAAACACCCCGAATGTTCTCCCGCCAGTTACTCCGGCTGCTGCCTGTTATGCTCCTGCTCCATGCCCCTGCTCCATGCCCCTGCACATAAAGAGCGCCAGACACACGGCAATCACGCCTGCCGCCAGCTTTCCCACTACAACCGGCGTAATCATGGACGGCTCTACCCCAGCCGTAAATCCCAGGTGATCTCCCAGAGCCGCCGTAGCCGGAACCAGCCAGGCTGTATTCACGATAATTCCCTTTTTATTCATGTCCTTCATCATGGTATAAACAGGAACGGAGTTGGCCAGTGTAAATACAAGACCTGCCGCGCTGATCTTATCAAGCCCCAGCTTCTGTCCCGCCCGGTTCAGAGGCTTGTCGAGCACCTTGGTGAGAATGGTGAGCACCGGGAAGGTTCCAAGCAGTACAATGCCGATTCCCGCAATGGCGCTCATGCCTTCCATAATATCTGCCATTCCCGGAATCACCACCACTCCGGTGAGATGCTCAAAGGCAGCAGCCGCCAGTCCTATGTAAATGACAATCGTGATAAACTGTCCGAATACCATGCACCCCTTCACCATGGCCTCGGGAATGAATTTAAGCCCCAGAGCCAGCACTGCCGCCAGGATGATAACCGGAACTGTGTTCCACAGCACCATGGACGGATCAAAGCCTGCAATCAGGCCTCCTATGACGCTTCCTGCCGGAATCGTAATGAGGCCGATTAAAAGTCCTTTGGAAAAGTAAGGACGGTCCTCCTTTTCAATGAGTCCCAGTCCGACGGGAATCGAAAACACCAGCGTGCACCCCAGCATGGACGCCACAATATTCCCCGCCAGAAGTCCCGCCTCCTGATCCTGGGCCAGCTCCACAGCCAGAGGATAGCCGCCCATATCGTTGGCTAAAATCGCTCCGAACATGGCCGGATCCGCTCCCAGAGCCTCAAATACCGGAATAATCACAGGGCCCAGCAAATCTGCGATCACCGGAGCCAGACAGACGATTCCCACCATTCCCAGAGCCAGCGGCCCCATAGCCTGGAATCCCTCGTCAAACTTCTCCCCCAGTCCCAGCCGGTTCCCAAAAATCTTGTCAGCCGCTCCAATCAGAACTCCGGCCGCCATCACCCAAAGAATGATTTGGTCAAATGTCATGCAGTTTCCTCCTTTTCCTGCGCTCTGCCCAGCGCTTTGTTGTAAAAATCCACACATTTCTCCGTGTTTTGTTGTATTTTATTGTATTGCTTTCCATTTTTAAAATCAATACCACAAAATAACCGATTTTAAAGCCATGTTTTTGTGCATATTTTTTCTGTATGTTGTGATTATTTTCGTAAATACAATTAATTCCACATTTTATTTCATCAGACGCACTTTCTGAAGAAATAAAAAAGAGAAGCGCGTTTCACTTGGCACACAGCCTGTTAACGCTCTTCTCTTTCTCATTTTATTCTATTCTTTTTATTTTTATTACGGCTTTTCCCTTCTGCTGCCGTGACAGAAGTCCGCCGCCTTGACAGAAATCCCTGGAAGGAATCACATCTCTTACTGTTCCGTATCCGGCTGTTCTCCTGGCGCTTCAATCTGGATGACCTCTGTCTTCATTGTGTGCATTTTTCCTATGATCATCCGATCCGCCCGGCTGTCGGTGATCAGCACGTCCAGCCTGGACAGGGGGCACACCTCGTTCATGGCAATCACGCCGAATTTGCTGTAGTCTGTCAGCCCGATCACCTTCTGGCTCCGCTCCAGCATGACGCGTCTCAGATTCGTCTCCTCAATGTGATAGTCTGTAATGCCGTTTTCCACAGTCAAACCTCCGATCCCCAGAATGTATTTATCCAGGTTGAACCGGCTCATCACCTGCTCTGCCACAAAGCCGGAAACGGAAAATTCTCCCTTCCTGACCTCTCCGCCCAGCATTATGACGCGGATGTTTTCATCCTCGCTTAAAATTTCTGCAATCGGCATGGAATTGGTCAGCACAATCACTTTTTTCTTTCCAATCAGCGCTTTGGCAAACTCTCTGGCTGTCGTTCCAATGTCGATTCCCAGCACGTCGCCGTCCTCGATAAGCTCCACCGCTCTTTGGGCGATGGCCGCCTTTTCCGCATAATGCTTAATCTCCCGCTGCTCATAGAGGGGTTCCTTCCCCTTCTTCTGATTCAGAACCGCACCTCCGTATACCCGTGTCAAAAGCCCCTGTTTTTCCAGATATTCTAAATCTCTGCGGATAGTCTCGATGGAAACGTCGAACTGTCTCATCAGATCGCTGACCTTCAGCACCCGATCCGCCTGGATCATCTCTGCTATTTTTTCCCTCCTGCTCTGAAGCATGGTTTTCTCCCCCTGTCTGGCATTTATCTATGATTTCATTATAATACCTGGGGGAGCATTTGCCAACAAGGGAAATGACAGGTCACAAAATCTGAGCTTTTGTGCCAGTCTGGAACTTCCGAAGCTCCTCCTGTGTGGGAAGTCCTTCATTGTCGCTGATATTCATGACCTGGATGGCACCGATGGCATTTCCTCGAAGCACACTGTCTCTCATGGACAGTCTCTCCAGCATTCCGCTGAGCACTCCCACTGCAAATCCATCTCCCGCGCCTACAGTATCTACGATCTTCTCCACCCGGTATCCAGGCACGCAGTAAGAGGCTTCTCCTTCTCTGACGTAAGCTCCGTCCGCCCCATTCTTCACAATTACCGTCTTCACGCCCAGATTCTGGTAGAAATCTGCCGCCTCTTCCGGCTGATCGGTTCCCGCCAGAATTCTGCACTCGCCGATTCCAGGAAGCACCGCATCCGCCATGGACGCAAGCTGGTTGATGACCCGGATCATGGTCTCTTTATTTTCCCACAGCGCCGGTCTGAGATTCGGATCAAAGGTGAGAAAAATCCCCGCCTCTCTGGCCCGTTTCATCAGGCAGAAGGACGCCTCCCTTGCGCTTTCTGACAGCGCGGGGGGAATGCCCGTCACATGTATCAGCTCCACATCGGTCAAGTCAAGCGCGTCTATCTCCGCCTTTGAGATGTGGGAGGCTGCAGAACCCTTTCTGTAGTACGGCGCATAGGGATCGCTTCCGTCTGTCACACGGTTTTTCAGCTGAATTCCCGTGCGGTATACCGGATCATACGTCACCATACTGGTTCCAATCTCGTTCTTTTTCAGCTGGTTTTCTATATAATGGCCAAAGGGATCGTCTCCCAGCCTGGTCAGGTATTCCACCGGATGCCCCAGTCTGGAAAGGCCGATGGAAACATTTACCTCCGCGCCGGAAAGCGCTCTGGTGAAATGCTCCACTTCCTCCAGCGGCCCTGTGGTATCAGCAATCAGAAGAGCCATCGGCTCTCCAAACAAAATGGTCTTTCCCATCTTCTCTCCCTCCTTGCTCTGCCGTCTGTCAGACTGCTCTTCTCACCAGATGGACGGCAAATCCGCCAATCTCTTCTTTGAGATATACCGCCTGGATTCTGCCGTCCGGCCGGTACACGGCGCTGTCCTCAAGAAATTCCGTTCCCATTCTCTCAAGATACGCCTTCGCCCGCTCCACTGAATGAACTGCAATGGCGATATGCCCTTTCGCTCCCAGATAAGGCTTCTTAATAGTCTCCACATAGGAGGCTGAAAAGATAGAGGACGGATTTTCATGGGACTCAAATCCAAACAGGCGCTCAAAAGTCTGCGCCGTCTTTCTGGCCTCCTCCTCGTCTGCGCTGTTAATTCCCACATGGGCCAGGGCAAATCCATGAACCGCCAGAACCGCTTCTTTTGTCAGCTGTCTGATTTCCTCAAATCTGCCTTCCTGAATCAGCTTTTCCGGCACCATCCAGGAACCGCCGCAGGCCAGGACTTTGTCGTTTTTTAAATACTCCTGCATATTTACAGCGTTTACGCCTCCTGTAGGCATAAACCGAAGCTGCCCGTAAGGCGCCGCCATCGCCTGGATCGCCTTGATTCCCCCGCTTGCCTCTGCCGGGAAAAATTTCACCGCAGACAGCCCCGCCTCAATGGCCTGCTCCATATCGCTTGGGCAGGAGCATCCAGGCAGAATGAGAATTCCTTTCCGCACGCAGTAATCTACTACCTTTCGGTTAAAGCCCGGGCTGACCACTGCCTGCGCTCCGGCTGACACTGCCCGGTCTGCCTGCTCTTTAGTCAAAACGGTTCCGGCAATCAGAAGCATGTCCGGATAAGCTTCCCTCATCGCCTGGATCGCAGCTTCCGCAGCTTCTGTCCGGAAGGTTACCTCCGCGCAGGGCAGACCTCCTTCGCACAGGGCCTTCGCAAGGGGAACCGCGTCGTTTGCATCCTCAATCTTAATCACCGGCACTACGCCGAACTGCTCTACTTTTTTTAATACTTCATGCATCGCATTCTCCCCCTTATGCCAGCTTATTAATCGGATAATGAATCTTCTCTCCCCTGGCAAAACGAACGGATTCCTCCGCCACCTTCCGCTTCAGCTCCTGGGCTGCCTCCTCAGAGTACCAGGCCATATGAGGAGTAACCAGGAGATTTTCATGGGCAAACAGCGGCGAATCCTTGGATACCGGTTCTCCCGCCATGCAGTCAAGGGCGGCTCCGGCAATTTCCCCGTCTGTCAGGGCCTGATCCAGGTCCGTTTCATTGATAATGCCGCCCCTGGCCACATTGATCAGAACCGCTGTGTTCTTCATGCGCTTGAAGGTTTCCTTACAGAAGAGATCCCGGTTTCCGTCTGCCGGGCAGTGCAGGGAAATAATATCCGATGTCTCAATTACCTCGTCCATGGAAACCGCCTTCACATAGGCGTTGGTTTCCTCTGTAGGAGAAAAATACGGATCCGTTCCAATAACCTGAAATCCCAGCGCGTGCATCTTCTGAGCGAAATTTCTTCCGATTCTGCCCAGGCCGATGACGCCGACTGTCAGATTGCTGAAACGGTGAATCGGAATTGCCTTTGTGTAGTCCCATTTCTCGTTCTTTGTAAACTGATTCATTTTCACTATCTCTCTTGTCATGGAGAGGGCCAGGGCAATCGCGTGATCCGCCACCTCGTTCATGCCGTAGTCCGGTACGTTTCCAATCTGTACTCCAAACTCTGCAGCCGCCGCCACATCGATAGTGTCGACGCCCACACCGTACCGCACCACAAATTTCAGCCTTGGACAATGTTCCATTACCTTTCTGGTAATCTTGGCATACTGGACAATCAGGATTTCCGCATCCTGGCACTGTTCAATCACCTCATCCTCAGAGATGGCGTGCTTCAGCTCCATCTCAATTCCCGCATCCGCAAAGATCTTTTTCTCAATCTCAATATTGTCATGATCACAGTCTGTAATAATTACCTTCATCTTCTCTTCCTCCTTCTTTTCCTGCGGTTTACCGCACCAGATATCCACCGTCCACCGGAATCACCGCGCCGCTTAAATAATCCGACGCGTCAGACGCCAGGAAAATACACGGCCCCTTCATATCTTCGCCTGTCCCCCAGCGGCCTGCCGGAATCCTGTCCGTAATCTCTTTTTTTCTCGGATTGTCAGGATCCAGAAGCGCCGTATTCATATCCGTCGCCATATATCCGGGCGCAAGGGAATTCACACAGATTCCCTTCCCTGCCCACTCGTTTCCAAGGGCCTTCGTCAGCTGGGCGACGCCTCCTTTCGACGCTGCATAAGCTGGAACCGTGTAGCCTCCGAAGAATGACAGCATGGAGGATACCGTTATAATCTTGCCCTTGCTCTTCTGGGAGAGAAACTGATTGGCCGCCAGCTGGCACAGCTCAAAGACTGCCGTCAGATTTACCCCCAGCACCTGTTCCCAGTCCTCCATGGGAAATTCCTCCGAAGGATGCCTTCTCTGGATGCCGTGGGCCGTCACCAGAATGTCAAGACGGCCTCCCAGCTTTTGAACGCACCCGTCAAACGCCCGTTTTCTCTCTTCTGAACGTCCCAGTTCAGCCTTCACGCCCTCGCAGAAATACCCTCTCTCCCGAAATTCTTCTGCTCGTTCAAATACGCTGTCTCCGGTTCCTATTACCGCCACTCTGCATCCTGCTTCCAGAAGGCCCTCAGCCATTCCATGGCCAAGTCCCCTGGTTCCGCCCGTCACAATCGCTGTCTTTCCCGTTAAATCAAATAAATTCATGTTTTCTCCTCTCTTTCTTTCGCCGCCCTACATAAACGTATTTGGCAGAATCATGGAGATGCCTGGAATAAAGGTAATCAGGAGCAGATCAAGAATCATAACCAGAATAAACTTGATGATTCCAGAGCATACGGTTTCCAGGCTGCTGCCTCCCACTCTGGCCGCCACAAACAGGTTGATTCCAAGAGGCGGAGTGATAAATCCAATGGCCAGGTTTACGACCATAATCAGTCCGAAATGAATCGGATCCACGCCAAACTGCATCGCAATTGGAAGCAGAATCGGCGAAAGCACCATCATGGCCGGGGTGGTGTCCATAAAGCATCCAACCACAAGCAGAAGCAGGTTAATCAGAAGAAGAATCACAATCATGTTGTCGCTGAAGTTTAAAATTCCAGTCGTAATAGTATCCGGAATCTTTTCAATGGTCAGGATTCTCGTAAAAGCAGTCGCACAGCCAATGATTACCATGGTAGTTCCCGTTGTGCTGCATGCACTTCCCAGGGTCCCGAACAGCTGCTTAAAATCAAGCTCCTTATAAATAAATACGCCGCAGATAAACGCATACACTGCCGCAACAGCTGCCGCCTCTGTCGGTGTGAACACTCCAGCATAAATGCCGCCCAGAATAATAATCGGATTGATCAAAGCCCATTTGGCATCCCAGATCGCTTCCATCTTCTCTCTGAATGTGTATCTCCTGTCGTCCCCCTTCCATCCGTGGCGTCTGCAGTAAATGTAAGACATCAGAATCAGGGACGATCCAATCAAAAGTCCCGGCAGAAATCCTGCCATGAAGAGGGAGCTGATCGAGGTGCTGGTGGAGACTCCATACACCACCATGGGAATACTGGGAGGAATAATAACTCCAATGCTTCCCGCAGTCGCGATCAGCGCCAGGGTAAAGCTTTTGCTGTATCCCTTCTGCAGCATAGTCGGAATGACCATAGAACCGATTGCCGCAACTGTGGCGGGGCCGGATCCTGATACAGCCGCAAAGAACATACAGAGCACTACTGTCACCGTGGCAAGACCGCCGGTAAACCTTCCCAGAAATACGTTGCACACGTTGAGAAGACGTTTTGATACACCTCCTGCTCCCATCAGCTCTCCCGCCAGGATAAACAGGGGAATTGCCATCAGTGGGAAGGAATCTGCACTGGTTACCAGCTGCTGAACGATGTACAGAGAGCTCAGTCTTCCATCTGCCAGGACTGCGCAGAGCGAGGACAGTCCAATGGCGATTCCCACTGGCATATTTAAAATTAAGGCAATTACTAATGTTCCAAATAATACAATCGCTACCACTATTCTTCGCCCCCTTCTTCTGTCTTTCCAAGATTACCTGCCAGGTACCAGATGTTCTGAATCTGCCTTATAATCACAAGTCCAAATCCTACGACCGGAGCCGCGTTGATATACTGAAGAGGCAGTCCCAGCGCCGGAGACACCTTTCCGAATACCCACTGCTTATATGTAAGCTCCACTCCTGTCACAACAATGTAAGCCGCAAACATTAACACCAGAAGCTCCCCCAGAATGGTTATGTACGGTCTGAGCTTCTTGGGAAACAGATACAGCGCCGCGTCAATCTTAATATGCTTCATCAGCTTACATCCGTAAGCTACTCCTATGTAAATCAGCCAGATAAAGCAGTATCTGGCCAGCTCCTCTGACCATGACAGGGAATTGTGCGCCACATACCGCATGATAACCTGAACAAATATGATAATCGTCATAACTGACATCAGCGCCACGCACAGAATCTCTTCCAGATAACGATTTAAAAACTGCAGTCCTTTCTTCATTTTTTACTGTTCTCCTTCCGCCCGGTATTCTTCCAGCTCCTTCAAAATTCCGTCAAAATACTCCGGATTCTCCATCGCGTCTTTTGCCACTCCAAATACGTCCGCATCCTCCATAATTTTCTGGAATTCCATCTTCTGCTCGTCTGTCAGCTCGTTGACCTCACAGCCGTAGTCTTCCATGATTTTAATTCCCTCTTCCTCGTCCTTCGCCGACTGCTCAAGCTGGAACTGCGTCGCCTCCTTCATGGCCCGGTCTACAATTTCCTGCTGCTCCTTTGTCAGCGTGTCGTATTTGTCAGGATTCATAACAACCACATACGGCGTATAGACATGCTGAGTCAAAGAAATATATTTCTGAACCTCGTAAAACCGGTTGCTGGAAATAATTCCGATGGGGTTTTCCTCTCCGTCTACCGTTCCCTGCTGCATGGCTGTAAACAGCTCGGAAAACGCCATAGGCGTAGGGTTGGCTCCAATCTCCTTCCACGCCTTCATGTGAATCGGATTTTCCATGGTACGGATCTTCTGTCCTTTACAGTCCGCCGGACTTTCAATGGGGTGAGCGTTGTTCGTATAGTTTCGGAATCCGTTTTCCCACATCGCCATATGCTTCAGGCCGACCTTTTCCACGCCTTCCAGCATCTTTGTCGCCGTCTCTCCCGTAAAGCCCACGTCGTACACCTCTTCTTTATTTAAGAACAGGTAGGGAGTATCATAGAGATAATAGTCTTTATACAGCGTAGATAAGGAACTGGTAGACGATACTGCGATATCAATGTCTCCATTCTGCACGCCTTCCGCCGCCGTCTTGTCGTCTCCCAGCTGGTTGTCCTGGAACACGTCCACCGTCATCTTTCCTCCAGAATATTCCTCCACCAGCTCCTTAAACTTTTCTGCCGCCTGTTTGGCTGAATTGGACGTTACGTTTGAAAAAATCAGATTCACTTCCTCCTGCGTCCTGTACTTGCTTCCAGCCTTCGTAAACCCGACTCCCGCCAGCAGAGCCAGCAGAATACATCCTGCCGTGACTGCCTTCCCTCTCTGTTTCATTCCCTCTCCTCCTTTTTCTGCCCGTCTATACCGCCTTACAATCCACCACAACCTTAATGGTTCCGCATTCCGGATCCGCAATCATGTCAAAGACCTTTTCGCTTTCCCGAAGAGGCACTACATGGGTCACAATCTTCTCCAGCTGGCTTTCCAGCTTCTTCGTCAGCTCCACGGCCTGGCCAAACTCATCCTTCGTGTAAACTCTGGTTCCCACCAGTGTCTGTTCCTTAAAATTCACATCCCGCAGATTCACTTCATGGGGCTGCTTGTGGACTGAAACCATGCAGATTTTTCCCCGCACTCTCGTGACATCCGTCATCTGCACAGCCGCAGCCGCAGCTCCGCTGCACTCGAAAAATACGTCGCATCCCTCTCCGTCCGTCGCCGCTTTTACCACAGCTTCCAAATCCTCTTTCAGCGGATTGACCGGAATCATGCCCAGCTCCCTGGCAGCCTCCAGTCTCTTTTCCGCCACGTCGGAAATAAAAATCTGTGAGGCTCCCGCATGTTTCAGCATAACTGCGCAGAGCATTCCAATAGGGCCGGCGCCTGCCACCACCGCCGTATCAAGAGGCTCAAACCCTGACATATGGATGGCATGAACCAGCACTGCCAAAGGCTCAATCACTGCAGCCGCCTTGTCGCTGACTCCCTCCGGCACCTTGTAGAGAACGTCCTCGTCCACATAAACGCTTTCGCACATTCCCCCGTCCACGTCAATTCCGATCAGCCCCAGCGTATTGCACACATGCTCATTTCCGTTTCTGCACGCTTTGCAGTGTCCGCAGGACAATAACGGATAAGGCACAACCCTGTCTCCTTTTTTGATTCTCTTTCCGTCTTCCGCAGCCACTCCGAGAAACTCATGTCCAAACACAAGAGGCGCCTTTGCCCTTGGATGGGTTCCCAGATAAATTCCAATATCCGATCCGCACACGCCGCAGTAGGTTACGTCAATCTTTATCTGGCCTTCCTTCTTTTCCCCTGTCTCTACGTCCCGAAGCTCCGCTTTTTTAGGTCCCGCATACACTAACGCTTTCATTTGCTCTCCTCCTCGCGCAATATGTCTGATTTATTTTATGTGTTTTATTATATATTACACACTTATTTTTAGCAATATTGTATATATTTTTCTCTTTTTTACACGATTTTAAGTGTATTTTATATGTATTATATACAAATAACCGCCCTAAATTTGTCTGATGTCTTAAAAATCGTCAAAAAAGAAACGAGTCAGAAAAGCGTTCAACCTGCCTGTTTTACGCTGTTTCTGCTCGTTTTTTTCTTTTCAGATACGTCTGATCTCTAAATTGTCTCTCTTTGCTCTTTTTCGTTTACTGGAAACGGTTCTTTCTCTCGATCTCCTTAATGATGTAAAGCCTGTTTTCACTCATGTGCGCCACCATCGCGCTTCTCGCTCCCCTCTCGTCCCCGCGCTCAATGGCGTCCACAATCTGTTCGTGGAACAGGATGGTTGTCTCCGACAGCCGGCGGTTTGTCATCTCAATGGTAAGGCTGACCGATCGGTAAATAATCGGAATCAGCTTGGCGATAATCCTGTTTCCCGTCGCCTTTGCAATCAGCTGATGAAACTTGGAATCTTCTTCCGTGTGGTTGAGCCCCTGCTCAATCATCGCAGTAACTCTCCGATTCTGCCTGCGTATGGCAGCCTTCTCCTCCTTAGAAGCATGGACCGCCGCCATCGCCGCGCTTTCCGGTTCCAGAATCATGCGAACCTCCAAAAGCTCCAGGGCAATCTCCTCGTCTTTTCCCATCAGCGCAATCCCAAGAGGATCCTCCGCCACCCCCTCCCGGCTGGACAGGTAAGTTCCGGCTCCTCTTCTGATCGTTAAAATGTTCCTGGTTTCCAGACTTTTGATGGCCTCCCTGACTGTGCTTCTTCCCACTTCCAGCCTCTTGGCCAAATCATACTCATTCTGCAGACGGTCTCCCGGCTGCAGTTTCTCTTCCCGGATCATCTCTATGATTTTTTCTGCCGCAATCTGCGCCAGCGGCGTCTGATCCTTGTGGGTCATGTCCTCCACCTCCCCAATCTCTTCCTTCGCTTCCTTCTCACGCCTCCTCCATGTCCCTGCACATAAAGAGAGCCAGGCACACGGCAAGTACGCCGGCTGACAGCTTTCCCGCCACGACAGGAGTGATCATGGAAGGTTCTACCCCTGCCGTAAATCCCAGATGAGCCCCCAGCGCCGACGTAGCCGGAACCAGCCAGGCTGTGTTCACAATAATGCCCTTTTTGTTCATATTCTTCATCATCGTATAAACAGGAACAGAATTAGCCAGCGTAAATACCAGGCCTGCTGCGCTGGTCTTATCAAGTCCCAGCTTCCTCCCCGCCCGGTTTAACGGTTTGTCCAGCAGCTTTGTGAGAATGGTGAGCGCCGGAAAGGTTCCAATCAGAACAATCCCAATCCCTGCAACTGCCCGCATTCCCTCCATAATGTCCGCCATCCCCGGAATCACCACCGCCCCGGTGAGATGTTCAAAGGCAGCTGCAGCCAGCCCTATGTAGATGACAATCGTAATAAACTGTCCAAATATCATGCACCCTTTTACCATGGCCTCCGGAAACGCCTTCAGCCCCAGAGCCAGAACAGCCGCCAGAAGAATGACAGGAACCATGTTCCGAAGCACCATGGACAGCTCAAAGCCTGCGGCCAGGCCTCCTATGACGCTTCCCGCCGGAATGGTGATGAGACCGATTAAAAATCCCCTGGAAAAATAAGGGCGATCCTCCTTTTCAATCAGACTCAAGCCTACAGGAATGGAAAACACCAGCGTACACCCCAGCATGGAGGATACAATCGTTCCAGCTAAAAGTCCCGCCTCCTGATTTTCGGCCAGCTCCACAGCCAGAGAATAGCCGCCCATATCATTGGCTAAAACCGCTCCAAACATGGCCGGATCCGCTCCCAGCGCCTCAAATACCGGAATAATCACAGGGCCTGACACATCCGCAATCACAGGAGCCAGACAGACGATTCCAACCATCCCCAGGGCCAGCGGCCCCATAGCCTGAAATCCCTCGTCAAACTTCCGGCCCAGCCCCAGCCTGTTCCCAAAAATTTTATCAGCCGCTCCGATGACTGCCCCGGCTGCTATTACCCAAATAATGATTTGGTCAAATGTCATTCCGTCTCCTCCCTCTCTCACGCCTGCCCGGCGCTTATATCAGGTTTCATTATAATACGCGGGAAGAGCCTTGACAACCTCCCTCTCTTCCCCCAAAATAAAAGCATACAAAATACTTACGGCACGCTGCGCATCCTGCCCTTTCAGACGGGGGCGTCCTGCCGCGCAGTTCAAGGAGGCAGATATGAATTTTCACAAATTTACCAACGACTACAGCGAAGGGGCCCATCCCAGAATTTTGGAGGCCATGATAAACGCCAATCTGACTCAGAATCCAGGCTACGGTCTGGACTCCCACTGTGAGAAGGCGAGAGAACTGATTATAAAAGAGTGCAGCGGCCCCAACGGCGTCCGCTCCGATCTGGCTGTCCACTTTCTGGTAGGCGGAACTCAGACAAATAAAACGGTGATTGACGCGGCTCTGCGGCCTCACCAGGCGGTGATCGCAGCCTCCACCGGGCATGTAAACGTCCACGAAACAGGAGCGATCGAGGCCACCGGGCACAAGGTTATCGCCATCCCTCATACAGACGGAAAGCTTACTGTCCCTGAAATTGAGAAAGCTCTGGCCGCCCATCCGGACGAACACATGGTTCAGCCGAAAATGGTCTATATTTCCAACACCACTGAGCTTGGCACACAGTATACAAAAAAAGAGCTGGAGGACTTAAGCCGCCTCTGCCGCCGGAAAAATCTCTATCTTTTCTTGGACGGGGCAAGGCTGGGATCTGCTCTCACAAGCTCTGTCAATGATTTGACGCTGGCGGACCTGGCGGATCTGACTGACGTATTTTATATTGGAGGCACAAAAAACGGCGCTCTGATGGGGGAAGCTCTGGTCATACGAAACGACCGCATCAAGGAAGACTTCCGCTATTTCATCAAGCAGAACGGCGCTCTCTTAGCTAAGGGATGGCTGTTAGGAATTCAGTTTGAAACTCTGTTTACAGACGGCCTGTTCTACGAGATGGCCTCCCATGCCAATGAGATGGCGCAGTTTATACGTCAGGGCTTCACAGACAGAGGCTTCTCCTTCCTGGCTCCCTCCCTGTCCAACCAGCTCTTCCCCATTGTAGACGACAGGCTGGCAGAAATTCTTATGAGCCAGTGGGGCGGACTCTGCGAAAAAAAGACAGACGAGAACCATACCGCCGTCCGCCTGGTCACCTCCTGGGCTACCCCGAAAGACGCGGCAGAGGAACTGTTAAAGGCTCTTGACTAAAAAAATAGACAGGTACAGTGATGATAACGAGGCTTTCTCAGTGAGGTTTGTGCTAATTTCCGCCACCGAGCGAAATGTCTGAGCCGTAAGGCGAGTTTTCGCGAATGGCGGATCACAGATGCGCAAACCGAAGAGAAAACGCAGTTAATCACTGTACCTGTCTATTTTTCTTAATTTTCTTACTTTCTTACTTCTGATTCAGCGCCTCCACAGCGGCCTGAAGCTGATTATCCTGATCTTTCGGAATCTCAATCATAGTTTCAAGCCCCTCCTTCAGCTCTACCGACACATCCGGTTCAATTCCCGCTCCATGAATATCGGTTCCCTCCGGGGTATAGTAATGCTCGGTGGTAAGCTTAATGCCGCTTCCATCCTGCAGAGTGTACAGGGACTGGACAATTCCCTTTCCAAACGTAGTAGTGCCAACCACCACGGCTCTGTCATGATCCTTCATAGCCCCTGTAAACACCTCAGACGCGCTGGCGGAATTTCCGTTTACTAGTATGGCCACAGGAAGATCCATCTGATGGCCGTCCTCAGAGCTGTAGGTCTCCCCCTCGCCGTTTTTATCGGCAATGGATACAATCGTCTCTCCATCTGGCAGCAGATAATCAATCATGGCCACGGCCGCGTTCAGCTCGCCGCCTGGATTATTTCTCAGATCCAGCACCAGACGTTCCATTCCCTGGGAAGTCAGCTGATCCAGACCTGCCTTAAACTGGTCCGCCGTCACCGTGTCAAACTCTGAGACTTCCAGATATCCTGTCTTCTCATCCAGCATTTCGTACTCCACGGTCTGGATTTCCAGCTGGCGGCGGACCATGGTAAGCTCCACTTCCTCGCCGTTTCTGTATACAGTCATGGAGACAGAGGTATTTTCCTCTCCCCGCACATGCTGCTCTACAATGGTATCCAGATCCATGGCTGTCACATCCAAATCTCCCACCTTGTAGAGAACGTCTCCCGGGAGCAGTCCTCCCTCCTCTGCCGGCGAATCCTTGTACACCTTGGTAACTGTGGCCACATTTGTCATACGATCCTGGGAAATCATGGCTCCGATTCCGCAGTATTCGCCTGTGGTCTGCTCTTGCATGGCCTGCATTTCCTCCGGCGTGTAGTAATCCGCGTATAAATCTCCCAGACTGTACATCAGCCCTTTATAGATCCCCGCCTCCTCCAGAGACGGATCGGTGTCAAACAAATAGACCTCGTTGATTAAATCCAGGATGACGCCCAGCTTCTGATTGACCTGTTCCATATCAAGGGAAGCCGCCTCCCCGGACGCCTCGCCTGAGCTGTTCTGCGCCCTTGTGAGAGTCTGGCTGCCGAACATATAAATTCCCACCGAGGCGGCCACCGCCGCCAGGCATACAAAAGCTGTGGCAAATACGCCTGCCATGACTCCCTTCCAGAATTTATTTTTATTTTCCATTCTTTCATCCTCCTGCGTCTGTTTCCTGCCGCTACGGACTTACGTACTTCGACGGATTGACATAGCTGCCGTTCAGTCTCACTCCAAAATGAAGATGCGGTCCCGTCGAATAGCCGGTCGATCCCACTTTGGCAATGACCTGCCCCTTTTTCACCGTCTCTCCCGCTGATACCAGAAGCTTAGAGCAGTGCATGTATACAGTCGAAACTCCACCGCCGTGGTTGATCATAATATAATTTCCGGCCGAGTAGCTGTATGTAGAGATAGTCACCGTGCCGTCTGCAGCAGCGATAATATCGCTTCCCGACGAAGCCCCGATGTCAATTCCCTGATGATTGCTGGACGCCCCCTCTGTCGGAGAGGTTCTGCCGCCGAAGCCCGAGGTGATCCGCCCGCTGGACGGGCAGGGCCATACGAAATTAATGTTCCCAATGCTGACCGGTTTATACGTCTGTCCCTGGGCCTCCGCCTTCTTCTTCGCTTCCTCCTCCTGGCGTTTCAGCTCCGCCTCAATCTGCTTAATCCTGTCCTCCTGGGCCTTAATGTCAGCCTGGTAGGAGGCCAGCTGGGCCTCGTTGGCCGAAATCTGATTCTGATACTTCTGAAGCTCCTTGGTCTTTTCGTTTACCAGACGCTCTACCGAGCTTTGCTTCGCCTCCGTCTTATCCTTCAGGGAAAGAAGATCTGCGTGCTCCGCCTCCAGCTTTTTCTCGCTCTCTGCAATCTCATCCTTGATTTCGCCGTATCTGGCCAGCTGCTTCCTGTCGTAGGAAGAAATCTGCTGGATATACTCCGCCCGGTTTAACATCTCGGAAAGAGATCCGGATTCCATGAGAAGATCCAGGTAGCTGGTATCTCCCTTCTCATACATATATTTGATGCGAAGCTTCATGGAATTGTACTGTTCTTCCTCCGTCTTCTTCGCCTGCTCCAGCTGCTTCTTCGTCTCGTCAATCTCGGCTTCCTTATCCGTGATCTGCCCGGACAGAGAAGTCAGCTCCTGATCAAGCTCCTCCAGATCAAAATCCAGCTGTCTGACGTAGCTCTCTGTATCCGCCTTCAGCCCCTCCAGGTTTTTGATCGTCTCTTCTGTCTTCTTCTTTTCTTCCTCCAGAGAGGAAATCTGATCCTTGGCGCTGTCAATGTCGCCCTTTTTCGCCGCCTGAACAGGAACTGCCCAGAGAGCCGCGGCCAGAAGAACCACCCCTGCTTTCCATCTTCCTTTTCTCATCCGTATGCCCTCCTACACCTTCAGATGCCTGCGGATTGTGAAAAAGCTGCCCACAAAGCCGATTCCCACTCCCAGCACCATGGCCACTCCTGCCATATACGGGAAAATTTCCTGAATTGGCAGAAATACAATCAGGCTGGAAATCTGCTGGAAATTCTGTTCCAGATATATGGCCGCCTGCTTATACACCACATAAATCAGGCCGAGCGGCACAGCCGCTCCCGCCAGCCCGATGATGATTCCCTCCACCACAAAGGGAGAGCGGATCATGAAATTCGTCGCTCCGATCAGGCGCATAATGCGGTTTTCATTTTTCCGGAAGGACGCCGCCGTCCGGATGGTGTTGCTGATCAGGAACACCGCCACTGCCAGAAGAAGCAGAATAATACTGAGTGACACGCCGCCTAACATCTTGTTGAAATCTGTCATTCCAGCCGCCACATCCTTGGAATAGTTGACTCTTCTGACTCCGTCCAGAGACTTAAGCCAGGAAACCATCTCCTCCTGCTTTGTCAAATCCTTTAAAAAAATCGTGTAGGATGCGGAATCAGCTAACGGATTATCCTCCTCAAATCCTGCTGCCAGCTCCTCCATTCCCTCAAAGTAATCCTCCTTAAAAGAATCCCAGGCCTCCTCCGGGGAAACATAGGAATACTCCTTCACCTCCGGCCGCTTTCCAATCTGGTCTCCTATGGCCTTGATCTCCGCTTCGCCCAGATCCTCGTCGAAAAATACGGTGATTCCCACCGTTGTCTCCAAATTTCTCACCATGTACTGGACGTTGGCCACCAATGAGAAAAAAATGCAGAATAAAAAGATGCAGGCAGAAATAATGGCCATGGATGCCAGCGAAAACCATATATTTTTACCTATATTTTTAATGCCCTCCTTCAGGCAGTACCAAAATGTGCCTATTCTCATCCCTGTTTTCCTCTTTTTCTGCCTCTTTTGCGGCGTTTGCTCAGCTCATGGAAGGGAACGGTCTTTTCACTGCCAGACTCGCGGGAAGTCTGATCCCAGACCTCGTCCTCCTCGCGCTCCGGAAGCACCACGCTTCCATTTCCCCCGTACCAGCCCAGATCCTGGCCCGATTCGCCGTGCCTGGTGTGAAGCTCGTCCACCTGCAGCTCTCCGTAGTCCCAGGGCGGCATTACCTCGTCGCTGATCACGGTCCCCCGGTCAATGGTAATCACCCGTTTTCCCATCCGCTCCACAATCTCGTGGCTGTGAGTCACTACTACTACTGTGGTCCCTCTTCGGTTGATCTGCTCCAGCAGCCCCATAATCTCCATGGAATTGTGGGCGTCCAGATTTCCCGTAGGCTCGTCCGCCAGAAGCACCGCCGGATTGTTAATCAGAGCCCTGGCAATGGCCACTCTCTGCTGCTCTCCTCCAGACAGCTGATCCGGATAGGATTTATACTTGGAGGACAGTCCCACCTGCCGCAGCATGGCGGGGACGTTCTCCTTGATCTTTCTGACAGGCAGGCCCAGAACGCGCTGGGCGAAGGCCACGTTTTCATAGACTGTCATATGCTTTAAAAGGCGGAAATCCTGGAATACGACTCCCAGCATTTTCCTGTACTTCGGCACATAGCGTCTAGGCATTTTCCCCAGCTCCATGTCGTTGACAATCACCTGTCCGGAGGTGGGTTCCACCTCCTTCAGCAGAATTTTCATCAGCGTCGACTTGCCGGAACCGCTGCGCCCCATAATGAACACAAATTCACCCTGCTCAATATGAATATTAATGTTTTTCAGGGCCTTGTTTTTATTGTCATAGGTTTTATTGAGATTTTTGATCTCTATCATTCTTGTTCTCCCAAATGCATTTAAAACTCGCTCCCAGAGCGTTGCTCTCCTGCGCTTATGTGCGCTGAGATAAACTGCTGCAATACATGAGGCCGCGTTATCCGCACAATAGTTCCCCCTCACATACTGCAGCAGTCAGCTTTTGCTTATTCTGTTGTCCTTCTCCTAATAGTCCAGATTTTCCATATATTTCATATATTTGACAACCATCAGGGCAATCTTGAAGGTGATGGCGTCCTCAAAAACCCGCAGATCGAGACCTGTGCTCTTCTGAAGCTTGTCCAGACGGTACACCAGCGTATTTCTGTGGATGTAAAGCTGCCTGGAGGTCTCCGACACGTTCAGACTGTTCTCGAAGAACTTATTAATGGTCGTAAGCGTCTCCTCGTCAAAATCGTCCGGTGACTTGCCGTCAAAGATTTCCTTGATGAACATCCGGCACAGAGGAAGCGGCAGCTGATAGATCAGACGGCCGATTCCAAGCCTGCTGTACGCCACCACGTTCTTCGTGCTGTAGAAGATTTTGCCTACGTCCAGAGCCATCTTGGCTTCCTTGTAAGAGCGGGATACGTCCTTGATCTCATTGACAATCGTTCCAAACGCTACGTTTACCTTGGACATGGCCTCCGTATTCAGCATATCTAACAGCATATTCGCAGTCTTTTCCAGATCGCTGTAGGTTTCGCCCTGCTTCACCTCTCTGACCAGGATAATATTTTTCTCATCTACCGCTGTAATAAAATCCCTGGTCTTGGACGAAAACAGGCTTCTCACCGTCTCCAGAGCGTTTCCGTCCTTCTCCATCTGCGTCTCGATGATGAACACAACTCTCTTTACGTTCGTCTCAATGTGAAGCTTCTTGGCCCTGTTGTAGATGTCCACCAGAAGCAGATTGTCAAGAAGCAGATTCTTGACAAAATTATCCTTGTCAAACCGCTCTTTATACGCAACTAACAGATTCTGTATCTGGAAGGCCGCCATCTTGCCCACCATGTAGACGTCGTCGCTTCCCCCTTTGGCAAGCAGGACGTACTCCAGCTGATGTTCGTCAAATACCTTGAAAAACTGGTGTCCCTGAAGCACCTGGCTGTCTGCCGGCGATTCCACAAACGCGAGAATCGCATGTTCATACTCTTCCGCACCAGCAAATGTGGAGGCCAGGATCTTTCCCTCTGTATCGCAGATGCACAGATCCACTCTTGTAATCCCTTTTAATCCCTCTATATTTGTCTGGAGTATCTGATTTGATATCATAGCCTTCTCTCCTTTTCTAAATTTTCCCTGATTACTATATTAATGCAAAACGCGGAAAAATGAAAGAGAAATTATCAATTCTTCACAAAAAAATGAAAGAAGACCGCAGTACAAAAAGGCAGGAGACCGTTTCTCCTCCGCCTCTGAGCGGATTCCCAAACAGCTCTCCTGCCGCCGTATTGTCTCTGTAAGCAGGCAGCCCTGCCTACAGAATGATTCGTCCCGTCTCCTTGTCAAAGAAAAGGAACCGTTTCTTGTCCACATAGAAGCTCACTTTATCTTTTGGCATCCTCTTCATGGGCTCTGAAAGGCGGATCGTAAAGGTTCCCTCTTCCCCCGACAGCGTCAGAAGAAGGCCGTCCTCGGAAATCTGGCAGTCCTCTGCCAGGGCTGTGAACACCTCGTTGGACGGATCCTGCGGATCTCTGTCTCCCACAGACGCATGCTCCGGCCGGATGCCGAGCACAAGCTCTTTTCCTATGTAATCTTCCCTTCTGAGACGCTCTGAGAAGGCCTCCGGAAGCGCCACCTTTGTCCCCTTCAGCTCTCCGTAAAGGCGGCCGTCCTCCTCGCCAATCCGGAGATCCAGCATATTCACGCCAGGATTTCCCATAAATCCGGCCACAAAGCGGTTGGCAGGAGTGTCATAGATTTCCTTCGGAGTGCCGGCCTGCTGAATGGTTCCCTCGTTCATCACTACCACCTTCGTCCCCATCTTCATGGCCTCTACCGGATCCACTGTGGCATAAATAGACGTGGTTTTTAACGTCTTGTAAAGAGCAATCAGCTCATTCTGCATGTCTTCCTTAATCTTTGCGTTCCGGCTGGAGAACGGTCTGTCCATTAAAAATACCTGCGGTTTTTTCACGAGAGCCCGTCCCACTGCCGCCAGCTGTCTCTGGGCCTCTGTCAGCTGCTCCGGCAGGGCGTCCAGCTCTCCAGTCAGATTCAGGTATTCAGCCATGGCGCGGACCGCCCTGTCAATCTCCTGTTCCGGAAGACGCTTTAACCGGAGCCCGAAAGCCATATTTTCATAGACAGACATCTGCGGATACAAAACGCAGTTTTCAAAGAGCATGGCCACCTCTCTCTCCCTGGTTCCCTCCTCGTTGACTCTCTTTCCGTCTATCAAAAGCTCTCCGGAGGAGATATCCTCCAGCCCCGCGATCATGCGCAGCACGGTGGAACGGCCGCAGCCCTCCGGCCCAACCAGAACCACAAATTCCGAATCTGCTATATCAAGGGTAAAATCTCTCACTGCCACATGCCCGTTCTGATAGTACTTTGTAACATTCTTCAGCGACAATCCTGCCATCCTTTTCCTCCTAAACCCGCCTGAAAGGTTCCTTTCGTATCTGCTTTGCCCGCCTAAATCGGCACGATATTCTATCGTCAGCTATTATATCACGCTTCCTCCGGGCGAGCTATTGTCTCAACTGCCAAAAAACGCCTGTTTTTTTGTCTATCTTGCAGGCTCTCTCCTAAAAACTGTTCGATCTGTCAAATATTCCCTCCGTCCTTCCCAGGATTCCATATAAAATCATTAGAATCCGTGGTTCTTTTCTCCATATGAAATAGTTTCTGTTTAAATTTCACAATGAGAAATGAAATCCGGCGGCTTTGCAGGGCGTATTGAACGGACAGCAGAAATCAGAACGCAAAATCAAAATGCAAAAAGGCCGGTTCTCTGCTTTCGCAGAAAACCGGCCTTTTCCCATTTAACTGGGGTACAAGGATTCGAACCTTGAAATGACGGAGTCAGAGTCCGTTGCCTTACCATTTGGCGATACCCCAACAACGAGTGTTATTATACTATAGCTTCCGACTCCCGTCAACTGTTTTTTTGAAATTTTTTTATTTTTTTCTCCGCCTGCCCAAGCAGCCGCTTTCCGCATCTGTTTGGCCCTTAATCGTAGTCGTCCACCAGCTTAATTCTTACGGCCACCTCTCGCATAAAACTTCCCTCCGGAAGCTCCATATCGTCTCTGTGGGTAATCCCCGGAAGCTCCCAGCTGTCCTCCAGCTCCACCTCAATCCAAGCCGATTCTGCCTCCTTTGCCTTCTCAATCGCTTCCTCCAAAGTATCTCCTTCTGCGGCGCAGCCCTCCAGATCGGGAAATACCACCTTATATTTTCCATCGTTTTCCTGTGTAAATACTGCCGGATATGCAAATTTCACTGTTTTTCCTCCTCTTATCTATTCTCTGTCCTCCCGGACATGAATCTCCTCAAATTCCTGAATCCATCTTTCAAACTGCTCCTGCGGAAGCGGTCTGGAAAAATAGTATCCCTGCACAACGTCGCACCCAAGCCTCCTCAGGGAATCGATCTGCTCCTCCGTCTCGATTCCCTCTGCCACGGTTTCCATGTCCAGCTGTTCTGCCAGCTCCAGAATGCAGCTGATCACATTTCTGGTCTTGGCGTTGTCAAGATCCGAGAAGAAGGATCGATCCATTTTCAGGGAATCAATATTAAATTCCTTTAAGAGCGTCAGCGAGGAGAAGCCTACGCCGAAATCGTCCAGCGCGCATCGAAAGCCGCAGTCATGGATCGCCCTTATCTCCCGCTTCACCTTCTGTATATTTTCCTCTGTCAGAAAGACGGTCTCTGTCACCTCAAGCTCTATCATATTCCTGTCTGCCTGATGGCGGTCTGCAATCTCTATGAACTCCTCTAAAAAGCTGTCATAGATAAAATTGCTTCTGGAAAGATTGACTGAAACGGGGAACGTCTCCTGCTCTCTTCGTTTTCTCTCTCCCAGCCAGATGCAGACTTTCTCAAATACATATCGATCCAGGGCCCGGATTTTCCCGCTCCGCTCCAGCACAGGAATAAACTCGCCCGGAGATATCACTCCGCTTCCAGGCCGGTTCCACCGCACCAGAGCCTCCGCCCCTGTAATTCTATTCTGGCTCAGACTCACCTTCGGCTGGAAATAAACCTGAAATTCTTCATTCTGCACCGCCCGGTCAAAGAGCTGTTCAATCTCCCGCTCTTTCTGAATCTTTTCGGCGGCTGCCGCGTCAAAAAATACGCAGACCTCCGGCTCTGTCTGGCCCTTCAGCGCAATTCTGGCCTGATCCTGGATAATGGAGATATCCGTCTGATTATCCTGCACAAAGCTGACTCCTCTGCGGAACATAATCCTGCGTCCCGGGAGCATCAGATCCCTGCGGTGGCTGAATTCGTTGATTTCCCTTACAATCTCCTCCAGGCGCGCGGCGATGACCGACGGACTTTTCTCCCGCATGCACAGGAAGAAATAGTCCATCTCTGTCCTTGAGACAAACTCTCCCCTCTCCTGGCTGAGACGCCTGCGGATGACCTGGTAGAAGTAAGCCAGCATCTCGTCCCCCATCTTCAGCCCCTGTGTTTCATTGATTGCCTTGAAGTCTACACAGTCCAGAAGGGCGACTGCAAACTGATCCGCCTCCCCTTTTCTGCACAGCTCATGATATTTCATCCGAAAATCGATTTTGTTAATGCCGCCAGTGACTTCGTCCGTCAGAGCCAGCTCCTCCAGACGCTTTTCATTGTCATTGGAGCTGCGCAGCAGCTGAAGGAAAAAGGCTCCGAATACGGCCAGCGCCGTCAGAAGGCTGCCCAGCATTAAAATGACATACCAGTCAGAAAAGGTCATAAACAGAGACGACGGAAGAATCGTCACCGTCATCCAGCCGTTCACTCCTGTGGGACCATAGGATAAATAGTAGGGCTTGTGGTCCGAGGTGCGGAACCGGAATACTCCGCTCTCCCCGGATCGCAGCGCATTCATCACCGTCCCGGCCACCTCCGATGACCTCCCATCCTCTGTCTGAGACGCCATCTGGCTCCAGAGCCGGCTGTCCGCTGTGGAATGGGAAGCCAGAAGCTCTCTTCCGTCCTCTGCAACCAGATAGCTGACGCTCTCGCCATTGAAAGCTTTCGTGCTCAGCATACTGTTCAGACTGTCCGTCCTGTCTCCGGCCCACATCATGCCTCTCACCTGTCCATCCTGGCTGATGGGGACTGCATAGAGAAGGCTTCCGTTCACAATATCTGCCACGCATTCTCCCAGCTTTGCCGCCTTCTGCGATATTCCGCAGGCTCGAAAGGCTTCCCTGCTTTCAGAGTCCCTGGCCTCCCCCTCCATCAGAAAGGTTCCCGTAGGGGCGTCGTACACCGCCAAAAAGTCCAGCTGGTACACCTCCCGCTTTTTCTTCAGGAATTCCGCCACAATATCCCAGCTGCCAATCCGCTCCACAGACTCCCGCAGGCTGGTCATTTCCGCCCTGCCGTTTTCCAGCTCAATCCCCAGAAGGCTGCCTCTCTGCTCTGTATAATTTTTCACATACTGCTTTTTGGAATGAATTTCCTCCATTTTCATGGAAATCGTGCATACTGCCGCAAATAAGATAACTCCCAGGGCAATAATCCCCAGAAGAAGCGCATGGTGCTTCCGGCGTCTCCTCTGATGATCGATCTGATCCAGATACGCCTCCCGCTCTCTGCTGTACGTCCCCATCCCCTGTTTTTCCATGTGTTTTTCTTTGTATTTCAATCCTCTTCTCCCGTATCCTGCATCCTCCAATGGGCAGTTTTTCAGTAAAGCCTATGGCTATTATAAAAAAACACTGTTTCATCTGTCAAGACAAAGAGAATGGCAGAACCGGCCGTCATCCGGCTCTGCGCCGTTTCTGGCCCGATTCTGCCTGAGCAGCTTCTGTTTCTATTCTATATTCCCGTCTCTGCTTCCGACGGCTCTGTCTGCTTAGGAAGGCTTTCGCCGTCTCCCTGCGTCTCCGCCTGATGGCCGCCTTCTCCCGTTTCTGTCTCCGGCTGCGTCTCCTCCGGCAGAGAAGTCTCCGGCTCTGGAAGCGATTCTGACGGCTCTGTGATGTTCTCTTCATCCTCTGGCTCGTCAGAACCGTTTTCCATGGCGTCTCCGCTGATATCCGGCGCGTCGAAATATGCCTTCACAGAGCTGTAAGAGCCGTTCTCTCTGGGCTTCACTCCATTTAAGGCAACGGTGTAGGACTCTCCTCCCACAATGCCGCTTATTTCAATCTGGCAGCTGTCAGAACCTGTGTCTGTGATTCTGGCCGAGCAGCTTGAGCCGTCTGCGTCAGTAACGGACACTGTAGGATTCTTCCACTTCACCTTCTCCTTAAACGTGATCTCCAGAATCCCCTCATAGTAGTCCACATAGTCTATTCTGGCCTTTCTTCCGCCCTCATTGTCCTCTTCAGTATCTCCGGTCTCAGACGGAGGCTGAGCGGCTGAGGAGGAGGCCGGAGGCTTTGCGCTCTGCGTCTCGGACGGAGTCTGGCTCTCAGAGGAGGATTCCTCCGTCTGGCTCTCTGTCGGTTCTGACGTCTCAGGCCGCGTAACGACCGTCGTGCCGGCCGGTGGTTCCTCTCTTCCGGTATTGGTTCCCACCTGATAGGAACGATCCGCAATCTCCTTCGCAATCTCCTCCATAGTCATAGCCGCAAAGGACTCCAGCTCCTTCTCCGTCAGACCGTTCTCCTCCACCAGTTCATAGAGGAAGCACGCCTTTCCATAGGAAATTCCATATTGATTGGAAATCTCCGTAATCTCCTTCATATCCGTAGCCTGCTGGTCATAGACCACCGCATTTACCTTGTGGGCTTCCAGAGAGCTCTCAATATCTGTCACCACGTCCTGCCTGAGAACAGAGGCCTTCTCTCTGTCGTCGTTGGACACAGTGACAAGAATGGCGTTATCCAGCTCGTCCAGATAGCCGCACCGAACCATGGAACCGATAATGGCATTCACTCCGATGTTCAAATCCACCCCGTCCAGGTCCATATCTGCCAGCACTTCGGCTCCGTCGTCGTTTAGCGGCTCCGCCTCCAGAATCTCATCCTTCCTGTTCACAGAAATCTCAATGCTGGGGTTTACATCCAGACCAATCACCGATTCCACCCGCGTGTTCTGCCAGCGCACACCTCCGCCGTACAGAGCCGCTATGCACAGACAGGCGGCGGCAGCTGTGACCGCGCGGCGCATTCTCCGGTACGTCTTCAGGTGCCGCGGCGGCTCCATATATAAAAGCTGCGGCGCGCTCAAGTCTATTTGATCAAGCACATTGGGAGTCAGGGTTTCCACCGCCGATTTTAAATGGCTGGCAATCTCGTCATTATTCCATTTTTCATGTCCATCGGCCAATGTTATCCCTCCTCTCTCAAATGATTTTTTAATTTCTTCATGGCCCGGTTATACTTCGACAGCACAGTGGCTAAAGGCATCCCCAAATCTGCGGCGATCTCTCTGTGCTTCAGTCCTGCCGCCGTATGCAGCAGCACAATCTGGCGCTCCTCCTCCTTCAAAATATGGAGAGCCGCATGCAGCACCACCTTGTCAGCCGCATTCTCTATCTGAGGACAGAATTCCCCTGTCTCCATCTCCGAAAGATCAGAAAGTCCTATGTCAGACTCATGCTTCTGATCGCGGAATCTCATATAGCAGAGATTCCTGGCTATGGTAAACATCCATGCCAGAGGCTTTCCTTGAGCCTGGTAGCTTCCCGCAGAGGTCCATATCCGCAGATACGTCTCCTGCATAATCTCCTCTGCGTCCTGAGGATTCCTCACAACAGACAGAATAAAGCTGTACATGGTTTTATCCGTATTCTGATATAACTGGCGAAACGCCTCCTGATCGCCCTTCGCAATCTTTAACAGAAGCTTTTCATCACTGAGCCGGCCATAGTTTTCCGGCTCTTCCATGACGGCAAACATCCCCATTAAAAACATGGATTTTGTTTCCTTTCTATATAGTTTAATGCAGCAAATCCATTTCTTATTGCATCTGCCGCAACTTTTTTTCATTTTGGTTTTGTTCTGCTTTTTCTTCTGCTCCCTGCCCCTTCGGCCCCTCTACTCATACCGGACGCACTTTAAAAACAGGCCCTCCGCCGGCGCTGTAAAGCCCGCCTGTTCTCGATCCAGGCTCTTAAATATCTCCTCAGCCGACTCGGGCGTCCGCCTGTGAAGCCCTGCCTCCAGCAAGGTTCCAGTGAGAATCCTGACCATATTGTAGAGGAAGCCGTCCCCGGTAAAGGAAAGCTCCACTACGCTTCCCTTCTGCTCTATCTCTATACTCTGCAGGGTACGCACGGTTGATTTTTTCGTCCGCTTCAGAGAGGAAAACCCCCTGAAGTCGTGGGTTCCCTCAAGCACAACCGCCATCTGCCTCATGGCGCCGATATCCAGCTTCTCTCCAAGTCCGTACGCGTACTTCCGTTCAAACACATTCTTTTTTCCCGCCGTTTCAACCCGGTAAAGGTATGTCTTCGACACTGCGCTCAAACGGCTGTGAAAACGCTCCAGAACCTCCTCTGCCCCGATTACGGCTATATCCTCCGGAAGATATCGATTCAGGTACTCCATGACTGCCTTCGGAAGCTCGTCTGAGCCGTGAAAGCTGTCAAAGATTTTTAAAAATTCCGGATTTTTGTTGTTTTTCAAGCAGTTCTCATCCAGATGAACGTTTGCCGTCTGGCCCAGAGCATGAACTCCCGCATCTGTGCGGCCGGAGCCGTGCACCAGGATCGGCTCCCCCGTCATTTTCTCCAGAATGCTCTCCAGCTTTCCCTGAATGGTGTTCTGACTGTTTCCCTGCTTCTGCCATCCCCCGTACCGGCTTCCGTCGTACTGAAGGATTAATTTGATATTTCTATACACTGAATCATTCTCCCATTTATTTTATTCTATTCGTTTGACGCGGCGCAAAGCTGCGGCGGCCAGAAAGAAAAAAACAGTTCCAGCCGCAGCCCCTCCCATATCCAGCCACACGTCGCTGATCTGTCCGGAACGGCCCGGCGTAAACAGCTGAAGCGTCTCGTCTATCAGCGGAACCGCCGCCGTCAGACACAGCTGTCCCAGAACTCTTCCCTCTCTTTTGAGTCCTGTGCCGTTCAGGCTCTGGGTCAGAAGCATGCCCAGGATAAAATACTCCCCAAAATGAGCGCATTTTCTGACCACGTGCTCTGTAATCCAGGGCGCGGCAAGTCCAAGCTCTCCCAGCACACCGTGAATCAGCCTGAGAACTGAGCTGCTCTCCTGGGACGACAGCGCCGCCGGAGTCAGGGAATTAAAATAAATAAACGCTACATATAAAAGCAGCGCCGCGTGCCAGCCTATCTGTCTCTTCATATCTTAAATCACAATCATTCTCCCTCTGTTTTCTTAATGCTTTATTATAGTACAGGAGAAGTGGAAAGTAAAGAAGCCTTCAAAAGCGTCTCTCAGCCGGCTTTTCATCGTCAGCCGTCTTTCCGCCAATAATAGTTTGAAATTTATACATATTTGTATTGTTTTTTCTATCTTTTTATCCATTCATATTCTTTGCCAAAATTTTTTTCTATTTTTCCCCTCGTTTCGTCCTTTTGACGAAGCGCATAAACAGGCGGTTAAACCTGCTATTATTGTCTGTTTATAGAGGAAAAATTGTTTCAAAAAAGGTACAAAAAATCATTTTTCACCTATTGACAATTCAATTTCCGGTGCTATACTGAGTGCATTCAAAGGGAACGTGCCTTTGAATCACAGCAGAAATTCAGCGGATGCATTACGCCTGCTGCTCTGCACACTAATCATAAAAGCAAACATAAAAGTAAGGACAATACTCACTTGAAAGGATGGTAACTATGTCTGAGAACGATAAGAAGGATTTAATTCACGAGGTAAACGTAGCGTCTTCCCTCTATAGCTTTGATACAGAAACAAAAACAGCGGAGGCTGAGCACAAGCATCCGGCTGAGGGAACTCTGGAGAGAGAACTGACCGACGTTTCCCTGCTTTACAACCTGGAGACAAAGAATAAATAAAAGCATAGGATATAAAAAGAGAGGGTACCGCTCAAGCGTCTGATTTGATGCTCCGGCAAGGCGGAAAATCTCCCCCTTATATCCTGCCGCTTGGTGTGGTATAGTAAAGAAAAAGGGAAGCCACAGAAGCGGCCTGCCCCTTCAAAAACTAACAAGCTGCGCCGTTACAAACGGCAGGCCGTCAACTATTCGCGGTAGTTGGCGGCCATTTTCTTTTATCCTTGAAAATCTCGGATAACAAAGACCAACAAGGGCAGCAATGAATATAAAAAACTGAATAGAAAAGGGAGCTATGAAAAACTGAAATCTTTTTTCACAGTTCCCTGTATCTAAAATTGAAATCTTTTTGCGAAAACAAAATCTTCATTGGTAAGTAATACACACATATCATTATTCTTATATTCTAAAACATTAATTGTAATTAAATTATCCTCTGTAATAAGCGGTGTGTCTGAAGCTTGCAAATCAATTTCATAATATTCTTGGTATTCCCCATTATTTAATGAAAAAGGAATTGGTTCAAAATTATCTAATAAATAGAAATTACAATTTTGGTCTGTATTAGTCAGATAAGCAATATCCAAATAAAACTGTGTTTTAGATGAATCCGAGTGCAATGCTAAACTATCTTCTCCAGAAAGAGACTTTACATATATAGCTAGTTGTGTATCAATATATGAATTATTTACATTAAAACAAAAAATTCCAATTATTACAAAACATAAAGTTGAAATTCCTAAAAATATTTTTTTATATTTCATTTTATTCTTTTATTTTCACTAACCTATTATAAAAATCAAGGTGAGGATTGATAACCTCGATTAAATTCTTTTCTATTAAAAATTTAATCCGTCCCTCAATCCACCATTGTGGAATAAATAAATGCAGAAAATGTATGTTACTAATTAATCTACTTATTTTTTGAATTTGGCCTTTTAGCTGGAAAAGGATTAAGGAGTCAAAAAAGTCTTCTCCTACTCCTATTAGCTGTCCATTCAGAAGCGTGCGGATAGGACAATTTTCTACTATGAGTTTTCCCCATTTTTCAAGATATAGCCTTTTGAGGAGAGGAGATAGTTGCACTGCGAATTCGTTTTTTACTGCAGGATACGTTTTTTTACTAAGTTTATAATCATCCCAATAATAACAGTATTTAATTTTATAGCTGTTAGCGCTTTTTTGCGTTACTTGAAAGGCGGGAAGAGAAATAATAAATAGTTTGTTACTTTTATTATGAAAAAGATTCACCAGATAATATAGAATACATATAGAATCAGGTGATAAATTTAACCAGATAAAGACATCTTCTTCAGGTGGAATCTCTTCTAGCTCTTTCATGGACTTTTTTAATAAGCCCCAATCAGTTTCTAGTTCTTCTAAATATTCTGTACTATCAAAGCCTTTATTTATCATCGTTTTTAAATAAGCTTTCCGTTCATAACATTCTGGGCTAGAAAAAAGATGCCCTATAGATAATTTCGCAGGAAAAACACAAAAATATTCTTTTGAAAGCTTATTCAAAAAGTTATATTCCGATAATTCACAAACTATATTCATATTTTCCTCATTTTAAATATTAATACGAAAATTTATCAAATCTTATTTCTATCTCTTTATAATGCACGACAAAAAATAACCATTTCAAAATTACAAACCAAATATACTCTAATTGTTGGAAAATGTCAATATATCTTTATTCGGATAATATACCAAGATAAAATCAGAAAAAATATTTTCATATAAAATATTATCAGACTTTACCAAAAGTTGATACTGGGACTATTTCCTAGCACCACTTTTCTTTATATAATGATTCTTCAGCCAAAATCCCAGAAAACTCGAAAAGTTCATCCGGAATTTTCCAATATACTGGGTATAACGAAATCCCTGCTACTCCTTTACTGTTCCAAAAATCCGTTCGCTTGTTTCTTTCCTCTGTTCATAAATCTCTTTGTTTCCGATATCTTCTGCCATTTCCATGTACTCTTCCCAAATATGACGTATCACTGTCTTCACATATTTTTTACTTTCCGTACATTTATGGAGTCTTGGCAATTGGCACACACTTCTCCGCGGCTTTGGTATTCTTTATATCCATCCCCGTTCACAGTACGATATAATATCCAATTTTCCAGGCATAAGTAACAATCATAAGCCTCGTCATATATACTCGTATTTACGAAAAAATCCTTGAGCATGGGGCTTTTGTATAGAAACAATGGTTTAATTCCATTCGTCAACAATTCACGGGAAATCGCCTGATTTCGCTCACTGGCATCCATTACGAGCATCGCAGGACCGTAATTCTTTATCTTATCACCCTTTTCCGTGGTTTTCCTTTTTCTATCTTTTCCTAATTTTCAACTTCTTTTTCCTAGTGCAGTCCCCGAATAGTCCTCAAAAGCAAAAAAAGACACCCTTTTCCGGGTGTCTCTTCTTTTCCACAAACAAGAAAAACCCTTGATTTACAAGGGTTTCAAGCGGAGACGGTGGGATTCGAACCCACGTGCCGGGATGAACCGACAAACGCATTTCGAGTGCGCCGCGTTACGGCCTCTTCGCTACGTCTCCTGATGTGGCCGCCTGTTCTTCCAGGCGGCACTTTTTCTATTATACTAGACTTTTCTTCGTTTGTCACCTGGTTTTGGACAATTATTTATCTATCAAATATATGACTCAGATATATTTCTCAATATATTTTAGATATACATTTTGTCCACCAGGCCGCCTGCCGTTCTCTTAACGCCTGCCAGCAAAGAACTGATCCAGGCCGTCTGCTATTCCCACTGCAATCTGAGACTGGTACTCCTCCTGCGAGAGCAGAAGCTCCTCCTGCTGATTGCTGAGAAAGCCTGTTTCCAGAGATGTGACGGGAACCTGGCTCCAATTGATCTCGCTGGAAGTATCCGTCTGTTTCACGCCCCTGTTCTTCGCACCTGCAGCCTGGCTGACGCTTCCCGCTATGCAGCTTGACAGAGCATAGCTTTCAGAAGCCAAATCTCCGTTGTAGGGATTTCTGGAGGACTGGCAGGACGCCAGGACGCCTGTAACAGAGGTGCTTTCCTGGCTGTGGGCATGAATGTGGATCAGCGCCCCTGCTCCGCTCTTTTCTGCCAGCCTGGCTCTCTCTGCCCAGCTCATATTCACATCGTTGCTCTCCCTGGTCATGATTACCTGGTAGCCTCTCTCTGTCAGAACCTGCTTTGTCTTTTCTGCAATGGCCAGCGTAACGTCGCACTCGCGGACTCCCAGGAAGCTTCCCACTGCTCCCGCTTCCATTTTCTGGCTCATTCTGGAGGACTCAGGGCCTGCCGACTCTTTCCTGATGTTCTCTTTATTCTGGTGGCCTGCGTCAATCACTACCACAGGTCCCTGGCCAATTGGCTGGATTTCTCCCTCCGACGCAGCTCTCACCAGTCCGTCGTCCTCTGACGCTGCGGCAGCACGAACTCCGGCCGTGCTGTCCGGCTCCGGTTCCGGCTGTTTCACTGCCACAAACTGATTTGATACATAGCACTCGGTTCCCTCATAGACAACGCGGCTCCACTCTCCGTTCTCGCCTGTTCTCTGCAGTGTGTCTCCTGTCTTCAGCTGAACGATAATCCGGCTCTCTGTCTGGCTTTCAGCCCGAAGGTTTACTCCGTCTCCCTGAACAACCACCTGGTCATCCCTGGTTTCAAAGCCATTGGCAGTGGTCAGATCATTTTCCACCTGTCCGATCTCCGGCTCCTCCTGCGGCGTTCCGAAAACACCCAGTCTGTTTAACTGGCTGTCGGTCAGCCCTGCAAGCGTATCGTTTAAATAGATCGCCGGATTCTCCGGAAGAGGCTCTGTTTTCATTCCCGGTTCCATTCCTTCTTCCATGCCTTCCTGGATCGCGTCCGGTTCTCCTTCCTGCGTCCGTGTCCTTCTCTGCGGTGCCTGCGCCAGATTCTCCTTCTCTTCCTCAGCGGATATAGGCTCTGGCGTCTGAAGTCCCAGCAGAGCCGGATTGCTGAAAAAGCTTCCCAGGCCGAAAACTCCGGTCATACACACGAGAAAAAGAGCGGAGAGCAGAGCTCCCGCCCGGCGCTTCTCCTGGCGCCGGCGATCCGAAAAACTCTGCTTTCTGCTTCTGCCTTTTCCTTCCTTTTTTTCCAGACTGCAGGATGAACCTGAGGAACTATTCTCTCTCAGGCGTTTCTTCCCTGCTCCTTTTCTGCCAATCACAGTATCGTACCTCCCCCGGCCACATACTCGCCGTCATAAAATACAACAGCCTGGCCTGGTGTTACCGCCCTCTGGGGCTCGTCAAATTCACATTCCACTAAATCAGGCCCAAGCTCCCTGACTGTGCAGAGGGCTCCCTTATGGCCGTAGCGGATCTTAGCTGTAAAACGCATTTCCCGGCCGTGCAGGCCGTCCACTGCCATCCAGTTCAGACGGCTGCAGCGAAGCGTCTTTGAAAATACGTCCTGGCTGTCCCCGATTACCACTTCGTTGGTCTCCGGCCTCAGCTCCACCACAAACACAGGGCGTCCCATAGACAGGTTCAGCCCCTTTCTCTGGCCGATGGTGTAGTGAATCAGCCCCTTATGACGGCCTAATATACGTCCGTTCTGATCCACGAAATTTCCCTCCGGAAGCTCTTTATCCATATCTTCAGCAATAAACTTCGCATAGTCGTGGTCAGGAATAAAGCAGATTTCCTGGCTGTCCGGCTTATTGGCTGTCTGAAGATCCAGCTCCCTGGCCATGGCGCGGATCTCGTCCTTGGTAAATTCTCCCACCGGCATCAGGGTATGGGAGAGCTGCTCCTGAGTCAGGCTGTAAAGAGCATAGGTCTGATCCTTTTCTGCTGTCGCAGATTTACGCAGAGCGAAGCGGCTGTTTGGAAGCTGCTCAATCCTGGCGTAATGGCCTGTGGCAATGTAGTCGGCTCCAATGTCAAGACTTCTCTTTAACAGCGCCTCCCATTTCACATACCGGTTGCAGGCAATACAGGGATTGGGAGTCCGGGCGTTCAGGTACTCGTCTACAAAGTAATCCATGACATGTTTTCGAAATTCTTTTTTAAAGTTCATCACATAGTAGGGAATTTCAAGCTTTGACGCCACTCTTCTGGCGTCGTCCACCGCACTTAAGCCGCAGCAGCCTCCGTTCTCCTCCTCTGTCTGGCGATCCTCATCCTGCCAAATCTGCATGGTCACGCCAATCACGTCATAGCCCTGTTTTTTTAAAAGCCAGGCAGCCACGGAGGAGTCGACTCCTCCGGACATGCCTACTACTACCTTCCTCTTTTCCATGGAATTAATACTCTTCTTCCTCTTCTTCCTCGCTGATATCAGACTTGGGCTTCTCCAGTCCCTCGATCTGAATTCCATTTTTCTCCGCATAGTCCCAGAGAGCTGCGTGAATCGCCTCCTCTGCTAAAAGGGAACAGTGAACCTTTACTGGCGGAAGTCCGTCCAGCGCCTCCATAACGGCCTTATTCGTCACCTGCATGGCCTCCTGGATAGATTTTCCCTTTACAAGCTCTGTAGCCATACTGCTGGTAGCCACAGCTGCTCCGCAGCCAAAGGTTTTAAACTTCACGTCTCTGATAATCTGATTCTCGTCAATGTCCAGGTAAATTCTCATGATATCGCCGCACTTAGCGTTTCCTACGGTACCTGTTCCGCTGGCATTCTCTATCTCTCCCACGTTTCTCGGGTTCTGGAAATGATCCATTACTTTCTCTGAATACATAGCAATTCTCCTATTCTGCTTTATCTATATTAAGTTCTGATTTATGTTCCGCTTTATCCTCTGCCGCAGCTGTTTTTAAAGATCTGGAAACGTATCCCAGAGGCAGACTGCCTATCTGCCCTGGTGCTTAACAAAGTCCTCATAGAGCGGGGACATGGAGCGGAGTCTCTCCACAATCTTCTTAATGCTCTCCACCGTGTAGTCTAACTGCTCCTTTGTAATCTCCTCGTTTAAGGTAAGGCGAAGAGAGCCGTGGGCAATCTCGTGAGGCAGTCCGATCGCTAACAGCACATGGGACGGATCAAGAGATCCCGAGGTACATGCCGAACCGCTGGATCCGCAGATACCGTCCATGTCAAGCATAATTAACAGGGATTCGCCCTCAATAAACTGGAAGGCAAAGTTAGCGTTATTGGAGAGACGGTCCACCGGATGGCCGTTGAGCCTGGTGTAGGGAACCTCCTTAAGGACACGGTCAATGAGATAATCTCTCAGCTCCCGCTCTCTTCTGGTGCGCTCCTCCATGGTAGCCATGGCAATCTCGCACGCCTTGCCAAGTCCCACGATGCCCGGAGTGTTCTCCGTGCCGCCGCGGCGCTTTCTCTCCTGGGCTCCTCCATGGATAAAGGAATGCGATTTCACGCCTGTTCTGATATAGAGGAAGCCGATTCCCCTGGGGCCGTTCAGCTTGTGGCCGCTGGCGCTGAGCATGTCAATGTGGCACTCGTCCACCTGAATCGGCAGATGGCCAAAGGCCTGAACCGCGTCTGTGTGGAACAGGATTCCATGCTCCTTCGCAATGGCGCCGATCTCCTTGATGGGCTGAATGGTTCCAATCTCATTATTCGCAAACATGATGGAAATTAAAATGGTCTCCGGACGGATGGCCTTCTTAAGCTCCTCTAATTTTACAACGCCGTTCTCATCCACATCCAGGTATGTTACCTCAAACCCTCTGCTCTCCAGATACTGGCAGGTATGAAGAATCGCGTGATGCTCTATTTTCGATGTAATAATGTGGTTTCCCTTTGCCTGGTAGGCCTCTGCCGTCGCTACTAAAGCCCAGTTGTCAGACTCAGTTCCTCCTGCTGTAAAGTAAATCTCATTGGTCTTGGCGCCTAAAGACTTCGCAATGGTCTCTCTGGCGTCTGCAATGGCCTTCTTGGGACCTGCTGAGAAATCATATACAGAAGAAGGGTTTCCATACTGCTCTGTAAAATATGGAAGCATAGCCTCCACTACCTCTGGGCGCGCCTTGGTGGTCGCCGCATTATCAAGATAAATAAACTGTTTCATTTTAAATCCGCCTTTCGTTTTATTTTGTAGGAATAAAGGTAAAAGCTTCATCTACGTTTACTATTATATAGGAATTTCTGGGAAACACAAGTAGTAATAATTCTTATTTATAAAAATATAATAATATTAATTCCCCGTACCGGGTGTTTTTATGAAAAAGAATCCCCTGATTACAGGAACTATTCTTCTGACAGGAGCCGGATTTCTAAGCCGCATCCTGGGATTTTTTTACCGCATTTTTCTGTCCCGGGCCATTGGGGCGGAGGGACTGGGCGTCTACCAGATGGTATTTCCCATTCATTCTATCGCCTTTGCCCTCTGCTGCGGAGCCATCCAGACTTCCATCTCCCGCCTGGTAGCCAGAAATGAGCAGCTGGGAAGGGCCGCCCTGCGGACAGGGCTTTTCATTTCCCTGTCCATCTCCGCAGTCCTCACTCTTCTCATCTGGCAGGCTTCCCCCTGGCTGGCCCGCTTCGTCCTCTTAGAGCCTGCCTGCGGCCCTCTGCTCCCTGTCATGGCTTTGTCCATCCCGTTTTCTTCCATTCACGCCTGCATCTGCGGCTACTATTATGGTATGAAGCGGACCGCCGTTCCGGCACTGTCCCAGATGGCAGAACAGCTTGTCCGCATGGGAGCGGTCTTTCTCATGGTTCAGGTGCTGACTGAAAACGGCCGCCCTGTCACTGTCTCCGTGGCTGTCTGGGGCATGATGATCGGCGAAGCGGCTTCCGCTGTCTACAGCTATCTGACCTACGCGGCCTCAGAGACGGGAAAGCTGAAGAGGCAGACGGGCAGACAGCCGGAAAACCGGCAGGCCTCTTTTTTTCAGATGGCGGGGCCTCTCATGGCTATGGCCGTCCCCCTCATGGGAAACCGGCTGATTTTAAACTGCCTGCAGAGTCTGGAAGCCATCTTCGTGCCTAACCGGCTGATTGCTTTCGGACTGAGCCATTCTGACGCCCTGAGCCTGTACGGAGTTCTGACCGGCATGGCCCTGCCCTTTATTTTCTTTCCCTCCGCCGTCACCAATTCCCTGGCCGTAGTCCTGCTTCCCACTGTGGCAGAGGCCCAGGCTCAGGACAACAGCAGCCGCATCGAAAAGACCATCGCCGCTGCGCTGCGCTACAGCCTCTATATGGGAATTTTCTGCATCGGCCTGTTCACGCTTCTGGGCCCTGATCTGGGAATGACTGTTTTCCGCAATCAGACAGCCGGACAATATATTGCCGTTCTGGCATGGCTCTGCCCTTTTATGTACATTTCCACCACTATGGGAAGCATTTTAAACGGCCTCGGAAAGACTTCCTCCGTTTTTCTCCACAACGCAGTCTCCATGCTGGTCAATCTGGCCTTCGTGGTATTCGGAATTCCCCGCATGGGAATGAGGGCCTATTTTTACGGACTTCTGCTCAGCGAGCTGCTGCTGGCTCTTCTGCACCTGCGCTGCCTGCATAAAGCGGTCCGCGTCTCCATAGAACCATGGGAAATGATTGTAAAGCCCTGTCTGTGCCTGGCCGCCGCCGCAGGACTTTTAAAGCTCTGTGCTCCCGCCCTGGCGTCTCTCAAAGCGGCAGGCATGAACGAATTCCTGTGTCTGGCCGGACAGGGCGCCGTCGTCAGCGCCGGATATGGCGGCCTGCTGTGGCAGATGCACAGAGCACGGCGCAGGCAAAACCGCAGCAGCCGCTTTGACAGCTGAAAGGCAGAAAACAGACAAAGCCTCCGGAGAGAATACGCTCCGAGGGCTTTTCTTGGCTGCAGTCAATTCTGCAGTCCGCCTTATTTTTTACTGCTTCGCTGCCACCGCTTCCATTTCCATCAGTACGTCCTTAGGAAGTCTCGCTACCTCCACACAGGATCTGGCCGGGCAGGCGTCCTTAAAATATTCGGCGTAAATCTCGTTGATTTTTCCGAAATCATTCATATCCTTAATAAATACTGTGGTTTTTACCACCTGGTCCATCGTGGCTCCCGCTGCGGCCAGAAGATTCTTCACGTTCTCCATTACCTGTCTGGCCTGGCCTTCGATTGTCCCTGCAATCTCTCCTGTAGCCGGGTTGACAGGAATCTGGCCGGAAGTGTAAACCATTCCGTTTACCTCGATAGCCTGGGAGTAGGGTCCGATAGCTGCCGGCGCTTTCTCTGTGCTGATTACCTGTTTCATAGTTTTTTCCTCCTGATAAATAATAATTAAAATGCAAGACCGCTGTTTTCAGCCGCCGCTATTTTCTTAAAATAGAGGTCTCTGTGATTTCGATTTTTCCTTCCTTTAAAAGGTGTCCCACCGCTCTCTTAAACGCGTTTTTGCTCAGGTTGAACTCCCTCTTAATCACCTCCGGAGACGCCTTGTCATTAAAGGGAAGCGCTCCGTCGAACTCGTCAATCACCTTTAATATTTCCTCTGCATCCTTGTCCATCTGCAGATACGCCTTTTCGCGGCAGCTTAAATCCAGCTTTCCATCCGGACGGATTTTCGTAATTCTGGCCTCTATCACCTCTCCGATATGGAAGGGGCGAAACGCTTCTTTTGCCGGAATCATACCGTAATATTTGTCATCCACAGCCACAAAAACGCCCAGTCTGTCGTTGATCTCATATACGCGTCCCTCTACCTTGTCGTCCTTTTGATATCCTTCTGCTGTCTGAAGGTAAGGATATACCTTCATGGTCGCTGCCAGACGGCTGCTCTTATCCACATATAGAGCGGCAAGACAGTCATCTCCCGGCCGCAGCCTGGCCGTCTGCTCCTTGAACGGGAGAAGCAGATCCTTCTCCAGCCCCATATCCAGGAACGCTCCTATTTTCGTAATCTCCTTTATCTTCAAAAGCGCAGTCTGTCCTGCCTCCAGCTTCGGCTCTGCTGTGGTGGCGATCAGGCGGTCCTCAGAATCCTTATAAATAAATACCTGAAGACTGTCCCCCAGCTTCGTCCCCTCCGGAACCTGTTTTTTCGGAAGCAGCACCGATGCCTCCGGGTGCGCCTTCTCTCCCAGGTACACTCCGAATTCCTTTTCTCTGAGCACTTGAAGCTCCTGTTTTCTGCCTAATTCAATCATGTCATCCGTCCTTTCTTTTCTCCTGTCCATCCCGGCTGCCAGAGCAGCTCCCCTTCAGGTACATATTTGCAAACGGCGATCCATCTTCCCCTGTAAGGGAAACTGTATAACCGTCTTCCTCTCTGCTGATGCGCGGCACCATTTTGTCCCCCAGTACAGCCGCCTTCTTATATTCCACCCGAAGCTCCTGTATCTCAAAATCTCCCGGCAGAAACTCTCTGGCAATCTCTGCATACTGGGCATTATTGACATGCAGATTGGTGTCCAAATGATGTCTGGCTGCTTCTACCGGCCTCTCCTCCCAGTAATGCTCCGAGAGGCGTATTTTTTTCGGAGCTTCCGGCATCGGCAGGGGGGCTTCGCACTCCCCGTAGCCCCGGATCTCCTTAGGCGTCACTCTGGCGGGACATCCCTTTTCCAGATCATAGAAAAACCAGCAGGAATCTGCCTTGACTATCACTGCTCCGCTCTCGTCCCGGATCAGAAAATTCCTGTAGCCGTAAATCCCCTTAAAGCCATGGGGATAGGTGGATATCTGAATTTTCTCCCCAAGGGATGGGTATCTGTCAATCACAATCTGCCAGGAGTTCAGCCACCAGGCCCGCTTTTCCTCTTCCAGATAGGAAATCCCCATGTGCAGATCCTCAGACTGGAAGGTGGAACAGTCCTGGAAATAATTCATAATGCCTGTTACCGACAGTCTGCCTGTCTCATCCGTCTCACTGTATCTGACTCTGCTTTCAAATGTATACATCTCTTCACCTCTTGTACTCTCCTATTATATCGGATCCCGCCTCTCTTGTCCATGCCGGCTCTGGTACTGTTTTTCGAGTTATTTTTGGATTTTCACGTTTTTTATATTTTTTTATATTTTTTCAAAAAAAGTGTTGACGAAATGATTTTCATGTCGTATAATAACACCTGTCTTTGGGGTATCGCCAAATGGTAAGGCAACGGACTCTGACTCCGTCATTTCAAGGTTCGAATCCTTGTACCCCAGTTAAATGGGAAAAGACATCAGTTTTCTGTCAAGCAGAAATCTGGTGTCTTTTTTGTTTTCCAGTGAAAATCCGATTGGAAGAGCTCGAATCCCCCCCGCCATAGAAAAGGAGAAGCAGTTCAGCGACTTCCAATTGGAGCGTGAACGCTTCTCCTTTTCTATTATACCCCTATCTTATTTTATAAACATCGCATCCCCAAAGCTGAAGAACCGATACCTCTCCTTCACCGCTTCCTCATAGGCTGCCAGAACGTGTTCCCGGCCTGCCAGAGCTGATACCAGCATGACGAGAGTGGACTCCGGAAGATGGAAATTCGTGATCAGGCAGTCCAGAATCTTAAACTGATATCCCGGATAGATGAAAATATCTGTCCAGCCGCTTCCTGCCTTCAGAATTCCATTCTCATCGCTGGCCGACTCGATGGTCCGGCAGCTGGTGGTTCCCACGCAGATCACTCTTCCTCCGTCCCGTTTCGTCTGGTTAATCTTCTCTGCCTCCGACTCCTCTACCATGTAAAATTCAGAGTGCATATGATGATCCAGCACATTTTCCACCTTCACCGGCCGGAAAGTGCCAAGTCCCACGTGGAGGGTTACATGGGCAAGCTTCACACCCTTGTCCTCAATCTCCTGAAGCAGCTCCTTTGTAAAGTGAAGTCCTGCTGTGGGAGCCGCCGCAGAGCCCTCGTGTTTCGCGTAAACCGTCTGGTAACGGTTTTTGTCCTGCAGCTGGTGCGTAATGTACGGCGGCAGAGGCATCTGTCCCAGACGATCTAAAATCTCCTCAAAAATTCCATCGTAGGAAAACTGGATCAGACGGTTTCCTTCCTCCACTACGTCGATGACCGTTCCCTTTAAAAGTCCGTCCCCAAAGCAAATCACGGTTCCCGGCTTCGCCTTTTTTCCAGGCTTTACAAGGGTCTCCCAGATATCGTTCTCTCTCCGTTTCAGAAGCAGCACCTCTATCTTCGCATTGGTCCCCTCCCTGCTTCCGATGAGTCTTGCCGGAATCACCTTCGTGTCGTTAATGACCAGGCAGTCTCCTGGATTCAGATATCCTAAAATATCGCGGAATTTCCGGTGGGTTACCTCTCCGGTCTCCCGATCCAGCACCAGCAGCCTGGAGGATGCCCGATCCTCTAACGGATCCTGGGCAATCAGCTCCTGGGGCAAATCAAAGTAAAAATCTTTTACATTCATGTTTATTCAGCCTCTTTTCTATGGGTTTATATCATTTTATTCTTCATCCTGCATGTATCCAGGGCCGTTTTCCATAAAGAGAATCCGCCCTTTCAGCTCTTCGTCTGCATTCATGGCCGCTTCCTTGGCCTCATCAATCTGCTTTCCCAAAAGCACAGTGTCTTCGTTTCGGTTGACAGCCTCCAGATAAGCCTCCAGCTCCGGCGTCTTCTCCCCGTCAAAAATTCTCCACTGCCCGTCACTGCACTTTTCCACATAAACTTCTACTAAAGACGGCGCAGGCGTGTCCACCCCGGAAAAACGCACGTCGTAGGAAACATAAGCCACATAGGCGTCTTCCGTCAGCCCTTTTGCCGTATAACAGGAAATATTTTCATATCCGTCGATATACTCTCTCTGTTTCTCAAAGGACTGTCTGAACTGCTCCTCCTGAGAGGTATCCTGGGAGGTAAACAGATTCATAAACGTGTCCATATCGCACTCCGAGACCGCGCGGAAATATTCCTCCATCAGCTGGTTAATCTCATGGTGGGCATCCTTTTCCAGAATGCTTCCCCCAAAGTCATAGTGATACTCTTTTGTGTCCGGCTCAATTACCACGTCCTGTTCCGCCTCTGAATCCAGCTGCGATTCCGGTTCCGGCTGTCCTTTATTTCCCGCCTCTCGCAGAAATCCCGCTGTCAGAAGCACAGCTGCCAGCGCCAGAATCAAAAGAGGCACAGCTAAGAGAATTCCAAATCTGCGAAGCTCTCTGTCCGACATCGGCTGTCCGGACGGCTTTTTTCTGCTTCTTCCCATTTTTCTGCCTCCTGTCTTTTCTCTACGTATTTTAGCAAAACTGCAGATAAAAAGCAAATAACTTTTCCTGCAAAATTACTTGCTTTTTTGCACAAACTATAGTAGAATACTATTAATGCGTCTGTAGCTCAGTGGATAGAGCAATGGCCTCCGGAGCCGTGTGCGTAGGTTCGATTCCTATCAGACGCATTTTTTTGATCCCTGTTAAAGCTGGCAGACGCCAGGTGAAACAGGGATTTATTTTTTTCCGTTCTCTGCTTCTTTCCCATTTCCGGCTCTTTTCTTTCCTCTTCTGTGAATGCAGAGTGCTGCCAATATCGCTGCAGCTGCAGCCCAGACGGCTGTGTTTGAATAGGCGTCCACCGTTTCCATCACCCGCTCCCAGGAAGCTCCGGCCGCCGCGCCGGCGCAGATCAGAACCGTATTCCAGATCAGGCTTCCCACTGTCGTCAGAAACAGAAAAGGCGCCAGCGCCATTTGAGCCATTCCAGCCGGGATGGAGATCAGACTTCTGATAATCGGCACACACCGACAGAAAAGCACAGCTGCTTTTCCCCTTTTTTCAAACCATTCTGCCGCGTCTTCCACATCCTCCTTCTGAAAATGGAGAAGCGTTCCCACTCTGCCTCCCAGGAAGCGTTCCAGACGGCTGGGCGTGGCCAGGCGTCCGGCTCCATAGAGAACCACGGCACCTGCCACAGAACCCGCCGTAGCCGCCGCTATCGCCTCCCCCGCCGTCATGGCGGTGTAGGTGGTCATAAATCCGCCGAATGTTAAAATCACCTCTGACGGAATGGGCGGAAAAAGATTTTCAATCAGGATTAATAAAAAAATTCCAATACTGCCCCACGAATCCATTACCTGGAAGACTGCTTCCCTCATGGCTGATCCTGCCTTATATGTCTGTTTCCTCGATTCAGTTTATACAGACAGCTTATTCACTATGCCCCTGTTCTTCTGTTTTTCCTGCCCCCTTCTCTGCCTCTTCTTTTATTTCTCCTGCTTCGTCTTTTATTTTTCCTGTCTCTTCTCTTTCTTCTGCCAGACTTTCTTCCGTTAGAGGCTCCACCTCCCCGATCAGAAACTCGGCTCCCCTGCTGCCATCCTCATAAGTGCGTACGACAATTTCTATCGGAGCCGTCACTGCGAGCTCATCCCCGTAATACGGCTTTCTCCCTTCTGCCGAAATCCCTATTTCAGTCTCCAGGCGGGCTGGATTCCCAGGCTTAAAGCAAACCCGGTCAGAGATATTCAGACCTGTAATTTCAGCGTCCTTTGCCCAGCTTAAATCGGCCTTTCCCAGGGCCTGGCCATCCTGGCGCAGCAGCGTCCCCTCCGGCTCTCCTTTTTGAAAGCTTAAGGAAAAACGATTGGCCATCTGGCTCAGATAATCCTCCTCCTCAAAACAATCCGCCGTCATGGTTCCCGATTCGCTTCTTAAAAACACCCAGAGTGAATCTCTCTTTCTGTCTTTTCCCGTCTCCGCGTGAAAGGACACGGTAAACATCGATCCGCTGCCGTCTGACACTGCGTCCGGCATCTGATGGGAGTCTGACATGTAGACAAGCTCCGGAAAATAGCTGACGCTGTCGCCGCATTGAATCATCACACCCTGGAAGGGCCTTTCCGGATCCAGATAGCCGTACATGGTTACCTGTTCCCTGGGAAACTCGGCCAGCACGATTCCCCAGCTCGTCTTTCCCTCCTCAAGCTCCTTCTTCTCCGTTCCAGACGTTTCCCAGTCCTCCAGCTCCTCTGCTGTCACAAGCTGCAGATGATCAGGGCTGGTCAAATAAAATCTCCGGCTGAATTCCAGATCTTTTTCCTCTTTTGGGGTCTCCTGCAGTTCCTGCCCCGGCTGCGCCAGAGTCCCAGACACAGCGCCTGTCCCGGAGCTGAGGCCGCAGCCTGAAAGGCCTGACGAAATCGACAGGCACAGGGCAAGCAGCGAACATCCTGCCATCCGTTTCTTCCAATTCTTCCTGAAAGTTTCCTTTCTTCTGTCTTCTCTTTCCTTCATTCTTCTCTTCTATCCTAAAGACGCCGGGGACGTTCCCTTCTGTCATACTCTGATGTCTCAGGGCCTCCCCGGCGCTTATTTTTTACTTTTCTTCTAATAGGATACTTCCGGAAGAATACAGGGTCAATTTCCTTTTCCTTACGTTTTCTTTAGTTTTCTATTTCCTAATTAGAAATTATTTTAAAATTTTCTAAATTTATCCATCAATTCAAAAGATTAATCAGGAAGTATTCCATCTGAAATCTCTTTTCCTCTCTGACTGCCCGCTCGATCTGCTCCAAAACCTGATCGGAATGTTCGATTTGACGGCAAAAACGTGATACAAGCGTTATAAACAGCTCTTCCTTCTTTCGTTCTGCCTTCTCCTCACAGGCTGCGGCTCCGTATGCCTCCCGTATGCAGAGTACAAAGAACAGGACAAATTTTACTTTGGAATACAGCTCCCCGTCGTACACAGCTCCCGGCACATAAACATAGAGAAGGTGGATGGCCAGATTTTCATACCAGAGCTCCAGGTCTGATCCTTCTTCCACGTCCCGATCAAAGCCTGCTGAAACGATCCGCCTCCTGTAGTCCTCATAGCCGGCTTCTGTCCGGTACAGAAGATCCATCCACCCGGAAATCATAGAACCAAATCCCGGATAAATGTCAGGCAGCTCCCCCAAAACTCCCAGAAAGCCTGCCATGGAATCATACCGCTCCTCCGGCCTGTTTTCCCACTCAGAAAGCTTCTTTAAAAAACGCTGACAGCCAGGGGGAGTCTTTAAAAGCTCATACCTGGCTAAACGCCGGCTGATCCTTCTGAGGCTCTCCCCCCTATCCTCCGTTTCCTTTCGAAACGCGCGCTTTACAGAAGGCTGCAGATCATGAGCCAGGGTCAAAATCATGGCCAGCCTGTATTTAAGCGGCACCTTCCCCTCTGACAGCAGGGAAAACATCAGCGTTCTTGTTTTCAGAAGGCTGGACAGAAATGGTTCTTCCTCCCCTGTTTCCAGAACGTACTCATGAAGCTTAAGACCATTTCTTCGTCTTAACAGAATCCCCGCGGCTTCCGGGCAGGACAGGGACAGAGACCATTCACGTCTGCTCCCATAGTCTTCCGCGTGGCGGGGATAGCTGCGGCAGGTACGGCACAGATATTTCTCTCCCAGATCCCTGTGAATCCGGCACAGGCCGTCCTCCAGGAAAGGGCAGCCTGTCTCTTTCATCCGAATCTTTTTTCTCAGGAAATCAATCCCCCCGCCAAAGTCAAAGCCGGCTCTCTTAAGAGATCTGTACCTTCGCATAGCCTCCTGATTGACCGGAATATCCCAGCCCCTGCAGCAGGTTTCCGGGCAGGCGGGGCCAATGCAGCAAAATTCCTTATAGTATTCCGGAACTGCGGCTGTCTTTCTAAGCTTTCTTTTTTCTGTCTCCTGATCCCTTTTCCAGTGTTTCAAAGCTTCCTTCCTTTCTGCTCCGCCTCTTTTCGGCAGGCTCACAGCTGCCGCCTTTCCTGCCCTGCGCCTTTGCCCCATCTGCTTCCCGCACTGCAAACACGCTTTCTGTTCCGTCCTTCTGTTCTGTATCCAGGCGGCACGTTCCGCCCTTTTTCAGGCTTCCGAACAGAAGGCGGTCCACCAGCAGAGGTTTGATCTCCCTGTCTATCACCCGTCCTAATTCCCTGGCTCCGTACTCTCTGCTCACTCCTTTTTCAGCCAGCAGATCCAGAGCCTTTCTGGTGTAGGAAAACTCCACCTGCCGGCTGGCTAAAAGCGCTCCAAGCTCCAGAAGCTTCTTTCCCGCTACCGCCCTGGCAGTCTTCTTTCCAATGCTGTGGAACACGACAATTTTATTCAGACGGTTTCTGAACTCCGGCTGGAACACCCGCTTCACCTCGTCGAGAACCGCCTCGTCTCCATTTCGCGTCTCTTCCTCAGGGCTCCCCGAAAATCCAAGGCCCGGCTTTGCCATCCTGCCGGCTCCGGCGTTGGAAGTCATAATGAGAATCACATTTCTGAAATCAGCCTTTCTGCCCTGATTGTCGGTAAGAGTCGCGTAATCCATCACCTGGAGAAGAATGTTGTAAATATCAGGATGGGCCTTCTCTATCTCGTCCAGCAGGAGGACAGCGTGGGGGGTCTTCCTGACTGCCTCGGTAAGCAGACCTCCTTCTTCATAGCCCACATAGCCGGCCGGAGCGCCGATCAGCTTGGCCACAGCGTGTTTTTCCTCGTACTCGCTCATGTCAAAGCGGAGCAGACTGATCCCCAGCTCCTTCGCAAGAGTTCTGGCAATTTCCGTCTTTCCCACGCCGGTAGGCCCGACGAAAAGGAAGCTGGCCAGGGGTTTTCCAGGATCCAGAAGCCCGGCCCTGGAAAACTTGATGGCATTGGCCACCTCCTTCACCGCCTCCTCCTGTCCGAACACCTGGGAGGCCAGGCGTTTTTCCAGCAAGGCCAGTTTTCTCGTTTCACTGCTCTCCACCGTCTGTCTGGGAATCCGGCAGATTTTCGCAAGAATTTGGTCCACCACATCCTTTCCCACCGTCTGCCGCTTTTGTGCCAGAGGATGAAGCTTTCTGTACGCCCCCGCCTCGTCCATCAGATCAATGGCCTTATCCGGCAGAAAGCGTTCGTTGATATATTTGGCGCTCATGTGAACCATGTATTCTATCACACCATTCTGGTAAGACACTCCGTGGTACTCCTCATAGCGCGTTTTAAGCCCCAAAAGAATCTCTGCCGCCTCATCCTCCCCCGGCTCCGCTATCTCCACATTCTGGAAACGGCGGGCCAGGCTCCGGCTCTTCTCAAAATACCGTTTGTATTCTTCGTGGGTGGTGGCTCCGATAAAGCGGATTCTTCCAGAAGCCAGATAAGGCTTTAAAAGATTGGAGGCGTCAAGACTTCCCTCCCCCACCGCCCCGGCTCCCACAATGTTGTGGATCTCGTCCAGATAGACAATGGGCTTCTCCTCCTGTGAAAGCCCTGAAAGCACCGACTTCAGCCTTTTTTCAAAGTCTCCCCTGTACTGGGTACCCGCCAGCATTCCTCCCAGATCCAGGGCATAGATTTTCGCTCCCTTTAAAGGCTCCGGAACCTTTCCCTCCGACAGCAGTCTGGCGAGACCATAAACCACGGCTGTCTTTCCCACACCCGGTTCTCCGATATGAAGAGGATTGTTTTTCTCCTTCCGGCAGAGGATCTGCATGGTTCTCTCCAGCTCCTTTTCCCGGCCAATCAGAGGATTTGCCAGGGAAATCTCCTCGTTCAGGCAGACTGCAAAGCGTTTCCAGCGGCCTTTTCCTCTCCTGTTCTCAGGCCCTTCTGCATCCGCCTCATCCTCTAAGTCCTCTGCATCCTCCGCCTCATCCAGCTTCTCTGCTTCTTCCTTTCCTCCCGGCCCTGTCTCCTCAGCCGAATACAGCCAGGCGGCAGACGGTTCGTCCCCGCCGTCCTTCTCCTCCGCCTCAATCAAGGCCAGAAGAAATTCTCCCTTTTCAATTCCCTGCTCTGTCAGGTAATAGAGGGCGAAGCTCTCCTTCAAGCTGAAATAGGAGGAGACCAGATGGCTTAAAGCCACTTCTTTTCTGCCGCTGCTTCTGGCCGCCCACTCGGCTGTAAGCAGAAGCTCGTTTAAATCGGCAGACGGTTCCGGCTCCGCCCCCTCTTTCCGCTTTTCCTCAGACAGAACGGGAAGCCCGTTCACATAGTCCTCCAGCTGCTCTGCCAGCCTTCCGATCTCTCCCTGACAGTTCTCAAAGGCCTCCTGGAAAGCCGGCTCTGCCGCTATATGGAGAAGCAGAAGCTCCGGGGTCACATATTCCAGATGAAGCCGCTCCGCTTCCTCCACCATTCCCCGAAACGCCCGCCCTGTTTCCTCGCTGATGTCCATCTCCTGTCTCTCCTCTCTTTCTCCTCAATGGTTGTCCGCCGTGTTCTCCCAGTACCGAATCTGGCCTTTTCTCATCCGCCTGGCCGTGTCAGGCCTCCTCTACGGTCAGGCGGAAGGGAAATCCCTCTGCCCTGGCCTGCCTTTCAGCCTCCTCTGCCTTCGTTCTGGCAATGTCGTAGGAGTACGTTCCCACCACCGCCTTCTGATTCTTGTGAACAGCCATCATCAGAGCCGCAGCTTCCTCTCTTCCCTTGTTAAAAATAGTTATCAGAATCTCCACCACAAATTCCATGGTAGTGAAATCGTCGTTGTGCATCACCACATGGTAAAGGCTGGGCTTCTTAATTCTGTTTTTTGTATGTTCTCTCGCATTTGTCTGAGCTGACATGGCGTCTCCTCCTCTCAAAACAATCCTTCTCTGAAGGTTTCAGTATACCATTGAGGGGGCGGGATGTGCAAGAGCGGAGTTACCTGCAGTCCGCCATCTCCATCAGCGCCTCGATGGCTGTCAGATAGGCCTCTGTCTCCACATACTCGTTGGGCTGGTGGGCCAGGTTAGGCTTTCCCGGGCCGAAGAGAAGGATCTTCTGCTCCATATCATGCTCTGCCAGGATGGAGGCATCTGTGAAGAAGTTAATTCCGATGCTCTCCTGGTTCAGCCCTCTTTCTCCTAAAATTTCTTTCAGCCGGCGCACCTTCTCATGCTCTTCCTCTATCTCAATGGCTCTCCGGCTGTTTTCCACTGTAAATGTGCAGTCAAACAGCGGATTTTCTGTCTTCAGCCTGCCTGCCGCCTCCTTCGCCCGCTCTAACACCATGGCTGTGTCAAGACCTGGAACCATACGGATATCCATCACCGCCTCGCAGCCGTCTGCCGTCATGTTGAAGGCTCCGCCGCCGCCAATCCAGTTAATCTGGGCCGTCGACTGTCCCAAAAACGGATGAGAAAACTGCTCTACATAGGCCTTAATTTCCTCCGCTGTCTTAAACAGCCCGTGGATGGCGTTGGCTCCCTTCTCCGGATAAGCGCCGTGGCAGGTTTTTCCCTTCACAGACAGGCGCAGCCACAGGCATCCCTTCTGGGCGGCCCCCGGCCTGAGATCCGTCGGCTCCCCGATCAGCATAAATCTGGAAGCCGCCATCTGGCTTTCCTCCACAATCCGTCTGGCTCCCAGACCTCCCTTCTCCTCGTCGCAGGTTCCCATAAACTGAATGGTATGCTTCGGCTTTCCGGGCAGATGAGCCAGGGCGAAGGCCATGGCCGCCAGGCCGCTCTTCATGTCGGAAGCTCCTCTGGCAAAGAGCTTCCCTTCCCGCTCTTCCACCTTCCACGGCTCTGTCTCCCACTTATCCAGGTCTCCGTAAGGCACTGTGTCCAGATGCCCGTTCCAGATTTCTGTCTCCCCGCTTTCCCCTGGAATCAGGGCAATTACATTGGCATGGGTTTCGTCAATCCGATCCACCCGGCTCTCGATTCCATAGGATTTAAAATACTGATCCAGATACTCCGCTACCGCTCCCTCGTCGTCCTTTCCGTTGACAGAAGGGATCTCCAAAATATCCTTTAACAGTTTTACCGCATCTTCAGCCGCTGTTTTTTCCATTTTTCCGGTTTTTTCCATTTGTTCTGCCTTTCTCGTCTTTTGCAACTATTGTAACTAGCGTCAGTGTGCAAGGGACAACACGCCTTTGTACACTGACACTATATTTATGAAACGACAAAGACGGCCTCCGCTCATGCCGCGCCGTATTTTACCTGCGCCGGCAGAAACGTCAGCCGTCTCTTCTGCTTACCGCTTTCTTTCCTGCTGTGCAGGTTATCTTGCTTTCATGCCCTCAACCTGGGCGAGAGCCGGGATGGACGGAGCCGCTCCCAGGCCTGACACTGTGATCGATGCAGCTTTGGCCGCCAGATCCATGGCCTCCCCTACAGAAAGTCCCCGGATCAGCCCTGCCACGAAGTAACCGGTAAAGGTATCTCCGGCTGCAGTGGTGTCCACTGTCTCAGTCCTGTAAATGGGCTGCTCTGTCAACACTCCATGATCCAGGCACACAGAACCGTTCTCTCCCAGAGTCAGCACGATCATAGCCTCTGGAAACGCCTCGGAAAGCCTTCTGCACAGCTCATTTCCTTTTGCTGCGGCCTCCCTGCGCTCCGCCTCCGGAAGCTTCAAAATCTGGCACGCCTCCACCTCGTTGAGAATAAAAATATCTACAAAGGAAAGGGGAAGCTCTGTAATTTTCTCATCCATGGGAGACGGGTTCAGCACAATCCTGAGTCCCTTTTTGTGCGCCTGCTCCATAATATAGGGAAGCTCGTTAATCTCATTCTGCAGAACCAGAAAATCTCCTTCTGAAAACTGGTCAAGCGTCTCGTCCACCTGGGCTTTCTCAATGCTCTGGTTGGCTCCTCCGTAGAGAATAATACAGTTGTCGCCCTTGCTGTCTCTCTGGATAATCGCATTTCCGGTGCGGACAGAGGAAAGGCGTCTGACGTATTCGGTGCGGACACCTGCGTCCCTTAAAATATCCGTCAGGAAATCTCCGTCCTGTCCGATTGCTCCCGCATGATAAACCTCTGCCCCTGCTCTTCCCAGAGCTACCGACTGATTGAGGCCCTTTCCGCCGCTGAAGATATCCAGGCTTCTGGAGGAGATGGTCTCCCCCTTCTGCACGAAATGATCCAGGCTGTATACATAGTCAATATTTAATGATCCAAAGTTTAATACTTTCATAGTTTCAACCACCTTGCCGTTTTTTTCGGGACAGACTCGGCCTGTGCTGACAGCTTACTCCTCTCTCATCAGCCATTTTGCCAGATTCTGGAAGAGAACGTCATATCCCTTCCACTCGCAGAACTCCGGCGGCGCCCAGTGAGGAGCACAGTCTGTTGTAAACGCTGCGGAGCGTCCTTTTCCATACTCGCCCAGAGCGATAAACGGATCGCCGCATACTTCAGCTACCTCAACCGCCTCAGGCTTTAAGACGGTCTTATTGTATCCCAGAACTCTCGGCCACTCCGGATCCAGACCTGCTAAAACCGGATGCTCCTTAACCGTTACAGGACGCACGCCCTCGCAGTGCTCCATTCTGTCGTCTGTCGGAAGCACCTGAACCGGAAGCACCTCCTGAACAGCTGTATCCTGCCATTTGCCCTTGCCGTCCACGCCGGAGAAGGTCATGTAGCCGCCTACCATGAGGAGAGCGCCGCCGTCCAGCACATAGTCTCTTAACAGATTGCAGCGGTTCGGCATAATCTCGCTTCTTGTGAACGTAGCGGTGGGAAGGAGAAGTGTGTTTGCGCCGATATCGGACAGGATGATCAGATCATACTGCTTTAACTCCTCCATGGTAAATGGAAACTCCTCCATAGCCAGATGGTTGGGAAGGAAGGTAAATTCATATCCGCCCTTCTCCATGGCCGCCTTTAAATACTTCTCTCCTGTCTCGTAGACAGAGGTGTAGAAGGTGTCGAAGCCCTTCACATGTGTGGTATAGCTCATCCAGGACTCGCCTGCAAGTAATACTTTCTTTGCCATCTTTTTTATTCCTCCTGTTTGTCAAATATGTTTTTAACGTTTTTTTCTATATGGTTTTTCTATATAGTTTTTTCTATCCGGTTTTCCTACGCGTTTTTTCCGCCGCTGCAGAAGTCTAAAATCAGCTCTGCGTAAATAAGAATCGACTCCAGGTAAGCGTCAATGCTCACCCACTCGTCAATGCCGTGGCACTGTGCCAGGTTGCCGGGGCCGAACTGAATGGTAGGACAGCCGGCGATGTTTCTCCACAGTCTGGAATCGCAGCCTGCCGGAGATCCTACCACCTTGACTGCCTTTCCCTTAGCCGCCTGGTAGGCCTTTTTAAAGCTGTCTACAAACGGATGCTCCTCTTCCATCTCAAAGCCGCCGCCCGCCTGGTAAATCGTCACCTTCGGCGGATGAGCCTCCAGCCACGGATCGGATAAGGACACTCTCCTTACCACGTCCTCAAACTCAGCCACCACCTGATCGTAGCTCATCTGAATGGGCAGATAGTGGACGCAGGCGGAGAAAGAACACTCTCCCGCCACGGTGGAACCGGCTGTTCCGCCGGAAATCACGCCTACATTCAGATTAGGAGCCGGAAGAAGGGGGTGCTTGTAAGTCAGAAGCCACTCATGCTCCTTCTCATTTAAGGCCTGCATCACCTTGACCGCCTTCTCAATGGCGCTGACGCCGTTTCGCTTGCCGCCGGAATGGCAGGCCTTTCCCTCGAACTCCACCTTGAAGAATACGAAGCCCATATGGGCTAAAATTAGCTCGTCGCTGGTTCCCTCGCACACCACTACGCCGTCTGCCTTCTGGCCGCTCATAATGGCCTGCATGGAACCGTTTCCGCCGCCCTCCTCGTCGCACACCGAGGTAATCATTACGTCCCCTGGAAGCTTCTCAAGGCCCGCGTCCTTTAACAGCTGCACTGCCATGACAGAGGCCATCAGCCCGCCTTTCATGTCTGCCGTGCCGCGTCCGTACATCTTTCCGTCTCTGATTTCCGGTTTGAAGGGATGGCTGGTCCATTCTTCTATCTCGTCGGCAGGCATCACGTCGATGTGGCTGTTGAACATCAGGCTTCTGCCTGCGTCATTTCCCTTGAATCTGGCGTACACATTGTAGCGGTCTGTCTGGTTATGTCCCAGGTTTCCCTCCTGGTACAGCTCCTTACACCGTACAATGTCCTCCTCCTTCATGGGATCCACGGTCGTCTCGGCTCCCATCTCCTCAAACAGGCGGATCATATAATCCTGTCCCTCTTTTTCCAGACCGCCGTCAATGCCGTGTCCCAGATCGTGGGTGTCAATGGAAACCAGATTTTTAAGCTGTTCAATATATTTGTCTCTGTTTTCAGCCAGAACTTCTTTTAAATCTCTCATGCTTCTCCCTCACTGTACCTTAATCGTACATTCTAAGAACTTCCTCTACCATATCCCAGAACTTATCTGCGTCAATGCCAATACCCACGTCTGCATTTGGCTCCAGCTTCTGGTATCCGAAGAAATCACAGTTGGTTCTGCCATAGGACTGGACGCTTCTGATGTCAATCTCAGCGTGCATTGGCTTTGTCTCAACCACAGACGGATCAATCAACCAGGCAATAGTAATCGGATCGTGGAGAGGACCTCCCTCCCATCCGAATACCTCCTTCTGACTCTTGCAGAAGTGGCGCATCAGATCTACAAACAGCTTCGAAGCCTTGTTTCCAATTTTGTCCATCCTATCCACAATAGATGGATAGCAGAGAGCCTTTCTGGTTACATCCAGACCAATCATAGTAATGGGGCGTCCTGCTGTAAAGCACACATAAGCGGCATCTGCGTCTGCGATAATGTTAAACTCTGCCGCCGGGGTTACGTTTCCGTTTGTGTAGGCGCCTCCCATGAGCACGATCCTCTTAATTTTCGGCACAATTCTCGGCTCCATGCGGATTGCCATGCCCAGGTTTGTCATAGGGCCTGTAGTTACCATGGTAATGTCCCCGTCGGACTCCATCAGCGTCCTGATAATAAAGGAAACGGCGTGCTCCTTCTCCAGCTCCTTTGTCAGCGGCTCAAATACAGGGCCGTCAAGGCCTGTCTCCCCGTGGATATCTCCGGCTGTCATCTTCTGGCGGATCATGGGCTGCCCGCACCCTGCATATACCGACACGTCAAGTCCCAGGCACTGCACTACGTTCAGCGCGTTGATCTGCGTTTTTTCAAGGGTCTGGTTTCCGGCTACTACTGTCACACCTAAAAGCTCGATTTTAGGACTTTTTCCAGCCAGCATAATGGCCACCGCGTCGTCATGTCCCGGATCACAGTCCAGGATAATCTTCTCTCGTTCCATGTGTCTGCTCCTCCTGTTTCTCTGTGAATAGATTTTTTCCTGTTCCTTTTATGCCTGCTTTCCCATAAGGGAAGACTCTCTCTTCTTAGCAGCTCCCATCTTAAGGGCCATGGATACAGCCAGCACGGCTACCGTTACAATATACGGCATCATCAGTACGAACTGAGCCGGGAAGCCGTAAGCCTGAAGTCTGGCTCCGATGGAATCAGAGAAGCCAAAGAGCAGGCATCCGATGGCTGTGAGCACCGGATTGGCGCCGCCGAAGTACATCGCTGCAACTCCCATGAAGCCTCGGTTATTGGTCATATTCTCTACGAACTGGGTGCTGTATCCTAAAGACAGGTGAGCGCCTGCCAGACCTCCAATGAGACCGGAAATCAGCATTGCCTGATACTTCACTGCGTTTACATGAATTCCTGCCGTCTGGGCAGCCATCGGGAACTGGCCTACTGCCCTGAGTCTCAGCCCCCATACAGTCTTATAGAACAGGAACTGCAGTAAAATAATGAAAATAATTACAAACCACTCGGTAAAACACCAGTCATTTAACAGTTCTCCTAAAACCGGCACATTTTCCAGGAAGGCAAAATGCACACGGGGAATCGGGATAATATCCGGGTTTGAGAAAGTTCCGTTTGTCTTAAATAAAACCTGCATTAAAAACTTGGTAATGGCAATGGCCAGCAGGTTGATACCCATACCAATAGCGCAGATTTCAGAATTGTACTTAATGTGGCCCAGAGCCATAATCATAGCGATAATCGCTCCGCCTACCATAGCTGCAATGACTCCGGCAAGCCAGCTGCCTGTGAAAAAGCTTACTGCCACAGCGGTGAACGCTCCCACCAGCATAATTCCCTCTGTACCGATATTTAAAATATTGGCCTGCTGAGTGATGGCCGCACAAAGGGCAGCGTAAATGATAGGAGTCGACGCGCGGAACGTGGCGTAAATTAACGACACATTAAAGATCTTTCCAAGATTTTCAAAAAGTTCCATTATTTATTTCCCCCTTCCCTATCATTGCCTTTTGGGGCTTCATCGTTGATGCCTGTGGCTTCTGTCTTAGCAGCCATTTCCTTCTTCTGGGCAGCCAGAGCCTTTCTCTTTCCGTTAAACTGGAACAGCAGCTCCATGGTTGCCACAATAATGAAAATAGCAGAAATGGTATCTACAATCGATTTCGGAACGCCGGTAGACTGCTGCATCGCCATAGCTCCTGCCTTTAATACAGCTAAGAAGAAAGCCATAAATGGTGTAAAAATCATGTTGGACTTTACAATCAGGGCCGCTAACATGCCGTTGGTTCCCAGATCCTTTGCAAAGTTGTCCAGGTAGTATCCATGTACGCCCAGTACCTCGATACATCCGGCGATTCCGCCTAACATACCGGAAAGCAGCATGGCGTTAATAAATACCTTTTTAGAGTTAATTCCTACATAATCTGCATGGTAGGGATTGGTTCCCACTGTACGGATTTTATAGCCCCACTTTGTCTTGTAGAGCATTACAATGACCAGAACTACCACGCCGGCCGCGATGAAAACTCCCGCGTTGGCTGAGGATGGCTTAATAATCTTCGGCAGTGTAACAAGCACTGGATCAGACTGCGGGTTGGCAGTTCCTGCGCTCATAGGGCCGCTGACAAGATAGGATCCGATGTACAGAGCTACTGTATTCATCAGAATAGTTACGCAGACCTCTGATACATTGTAATATGCCTTTAACACAGCCGGGATCAGGGCCCAGGCTGCAGCCACTGCCATAGCTCCTGCAAAGCAGGCCAGCATAAGAATAGGCTTTGGAAGGAAGCCGCAGTTCACGCCAATCCAGGCCGCAGCAATACCTCCCAGACACACCTCTCCCTCTACTCCTACGTTGAAGGCCCCCGCCTTGGCCGCCACCGCAAAGGCGATGGAGGTCAGAAGAAGGGGCGTAAAGCCTGCGATGGTAGTTCCAAAGCCAAGCTTTGTTCCGAAAGCTCCCTTAAATACTGCGCCATAAGCTGCCAGAGGATTCTCTCCAATTGCCAGAATAAAGATAGCTCCGATACCCAGCGCAAGGGCAAGGGTCAGCAGAATTTTCCTTAAACCTTTTAATGACTGGCTCATGCCTCATCTCCCTCCTTCCTGATTTCATCTGTCTGTGCAGCTGCATTCTGCCCTGCTTTTTCTCCGCCCATCATCAAAAGTCCCAGGTTGTTCTCATTGGCCTCGCTGGCCTCCATCTCACCTGTGATCTTTCCTTCATGGATAACGATAATCCGGTCGGACAGAGAGATAATCTCCTCCAGCTCCGCTGATACCAGAAGCACGCCGGCTCCCTTCTTTTTCGCCTGCTCCAGGGTGTTTCTGATGGACTCGATGGCTCCGATGTCAACGCCTCTGGTAGGCTGGGAAGCCACCAGCAGCTTTTTATTCATGGAAACCTCTCTGGCCACTACAACCTTCTGGGCGTTTCCTCCTGATAAGGAGGATGTGGGGAGATGGTAGTCAGCCGGACGGATGTCAAACTGCTCTGTCATCTCCTGGGCGTACTGATCCTGAGCCGCCCGGTTCATAAAAGCGCCCTTGGTATAAACGCCCTTATCAATCTCTACTGCGATCAGATTGTCTTCAATACTCATATCACGGTTCAGACCGCGCTTATTTCTGTCCTCTGGAATGTGGGCCAGGCCAGCTTCCCTCACCTTCCTTGGAGAACGGTTGGTGATATCCACACCATTTAACAGAATTTTTCCTTTTTCCACACGGCGCAGTCCTGTAATGGCCTCAATCAGCTCAGACTGCCCGTTTCCGTCGATTCCTGCAATTCCTACGATCTCTCCCTCATTTACATGGAGAGACATGCCGCGGATTTTAGATGATTCCTTCTGGCTGGGAACCCATACGTCCTGCACCTCCAGAATCTTCTCTCCAGCCTTTCCGTAGCTCTTATCGATATTTAAGAAGACCTCACGGCCAATCATTTTCTTCGTCAGATCAAGAGGCGTAGTCTCTTCCTTGTTCACAGTTCCCATATAGGTTCCCTGGCGCATAACAGAAATACGGTCGGAAATTTCCATTACCTCGTTCAGCTTGTGGGAAATAAAGACAAGGGATTTGCCTTCTTTTTTCAGGTTAAACAAAATCTCAAACAGCTTTTTTGTCTCCTGAGGCGTCAGAACCGCCGTCGGCTCGTCCAGAATAATGATATCTGCCCCGCGCATCAGAGTCTTGATGATCTCCACTCGCTGAGCCTCTCCTACAGAAATCTGGCTGACCTTTTTGTCCAGCTGAATTTCCATGTTATACTGGTCGATATAATGTCTGACTTCTTTTCTGGCTTTGTCAAAATCGATGGTAATGCCTTTTTTCGGCTCGAAGCCCAGAATCACGTTCTCCAGAACTGTCAGCTCATTTACCAGCATGAACTCCTGGTGAACCATACCGATTCCTCTGGCAATGGCAGTTCCCGGATCCAGCTTTGTGATCCTCTCTCCTTTTATGATAAACTCTCCGCTGTCAATGGGATACATTCCATAGAGAAGCTTCATCATCGTCGACTTTCCAGCGCCGTTTTCTCCGATCAGCGAGTGTATCTCCCCCTTTTTCAGGGTGAATTCTCCCTCTCTCACTGCGTGCACCTCGCCGAATGATTTCGAAATGCCCCTCATCTCCACTACATACTCGCTCATTGTTCCCTCCGTCCTGTACGCTCCTGTGAATTTGAAGCCCTGGTCTGCCAGGGCGCTTTACCCAGAGAGGGGGGAGCGCCGTTCCTGATGTGAAATCGCTGTGATCCCATATCATTCTGCGACACTCCCCCCTCACCGCCTGTTTTATCTGCTGTCTATTAAGAAACTCGCCTGAAGCTTACTGATTTGCGCCGAATCCCTCGTAGTTCTCAACTACAATTTCACCGGAAACGATCTTTTCCTGAAGTTCTTCACACTTATCTACAATATCCTGTGGGAACTTGTCTCCAAGGGCTTCCTTCATCACTGAGAAATCAGTTAAGCTTACGCCGCCCTCGCTTAATGTCAGGTACTGAGTGCTTCCGCCCTCAAAGGTTCCCTCTACTGCAGACTGGATAACCAGATAGCACGCATTGTCTACTCTCTTTACCATAGAAGTAAGCACGTGGCCAGGCTGATCCTTGTCCTGATCCAGATCTACGCCGATTGCATACTTTCCTGCCTCTTTTGCTGCCTCAAGGATTCCAGGGCCTGTACCGGAAGCTACGTTCATAACGATATCTGCGCCCTGCTCATACTGAGCCAGTGTCAGCTCCTTGCCCTTTAACGGGTCTGTCCATGTTCCTGCGAATGCCTGAAGGATTGTGATATCCGGATCGATGTATTTCGCACCCTGCTCATATCCTACATAGAAATCGTGGAGAACCGGAATATCCATTCCGCCTACCCAGCCGATTACATTGTCTTCGTTTACACCCTCAATATCTGTCTTCTGTGTGAACATAGCTGCTGCAGCGCCTGCCAGGAAGGAACCCTGGTTCTGGGCAAAGCTGATGGATTCTACGTTCGGAAGATCTACTGTGGTATCGATAACTGCGAACTTGGTGTCCGGATAGTTCGGCGCATGTTTTGAAATATAATCTGCAATGTTGGAAGAAGCGCCGATAACCAGATCGTAGCCGCCTTCACATGCAGCTACCAGGTTAGCTTCCCACTCTTGAGCTGTCGTTCCTTCCAGGGACTTTAACTCAATGCCGAAGTCCTCTACTGCTTTCTGAGCGCCGATGTTACAGGAATCATTGTAGGACTTATCTCCCAGATTTCCTGTGTACACGATGCAGACTTTGAGACCGTCTTTGCTCTCTTCATTTCCAGCTTCCTTGCTCTCTTCTGCCGCTCCGCCTTCTGCAGCCTTCGTAGTCTCCTTGCCGCTGTCGGATGAGCCGCAGCCTGCCAGGCTTACGCACATCAATCCTGCCATTAACAGACACAATGCTCGTTTCTTCATGTTTTCTCCTCCTCCATAACCTTTCGTTTCCGTGGTGCACTTGCTTTTTATGATGCGGAAATTTAGGAAACCATTTTCCTACATCATTTTCTCTGATAGTCAAATCATACATCTATAGAGCGCGTTTGTCAATATGTTTCGTTATTTTTGTATAGATTTTCTTTTGTTATCCATCACTTTTTAATTAGATTCACTATTTTTCAGGTTTCCCCCTTCTTTATATTATGACTTTTTTCTACAAATACCTCAGTTTCCGAAACTGTTTTTCTTACTTTCTCTTGTTTTTGCCCGGTTCAGGGGGTATACTTTTATGATACAGAGAGGAGAAAGACTATGAATATTAAAGATATTGCGCGCCTGGCGGGGGTTTCCGTCTCTACGGTTTCCAAGGTAATGAACCGGAAAGACGGAACCATCAGCCAGGAAACAAGAGAAAAGGTTTTAAAAATTGCCAGAGATTACAATTACACACCCTATGCTTCTGTTATGACGCCTTCTGGAAAAACCTTTCTCATCGGCGTACTGCTGCGCTCCTCCACTGTCCGAACCACTTTAAGCGGAATTCTGGAGAGGGCCAGGGAACTTGGCTACGGAGTCCTGATCTCAGACTCCGGCTCTTCCCTGGAAGGTGAAAAAAAGGCGCTGTCCTCGTTTTTCAGAAACCGGGTGGATGCGGTGCTGTGGGAGGCATTTGGAACAGAAAGCCTGCAGAACATGTCTGAGCTTGAAAAGGCCGGAATTCCCTTCCTGTTTTTCAACTGCACCCTGCCCGGATCCATAAACCTGGATTATCAGGGAATGGGCTATGCAGCCGCCCGCCTTCTTATTCAAAACGGACATCAGGATATCGCCTGCCTTCTCTCGCCGGGAAGCCGTACAGACGCTCTGTTTGAAGGCTATAAGAAGTGTCTGTTTGACCACCAGCTCCCCTTCCGGAAAGATCTGATATTCCACGGAATTACCCCGGCTCTCCTTCATCGTCTGGCCAGCCATGGGGCTACGGCTGTCCTCTGCTCCCATTTCGCCTCTGCTCTGGAGCTTTATGAGAGAGGCCTGATTCTCCACTGCAAAACCCCGGAGGATTTCTCCCTTTTATCCCTCAGGGACGATGGGCGGCTGAAAACGCCGTTTCCAGATATTTCCTCCTTCTCCATTCCCCACCGTCAGTTCGGGCGCTTTCTCTGTGAGCAGTTAATTCGCCTGACCGAGCGGGAGGAAGACGACGGATCAGGCGTTTTGACTGAGGCGACTGCCTTTTCCTGGGTTCCTGAACCAGACAGCCTGTCCACCATAGGGCTTCCCTTTTCCATGCTGCCTAAAAAAATGGCTGTGGTGGGAAGCAGCAATGTGGATATTTATCTGAAAGTAGACCAGCTTCCTTCCTCCGGCCGTGTAGCGCGCACCTCCCTGTCTGCCCAGCACGCAGGCGGAAAGGGGCTGAACCAGGCGGTAGGAGCCGCTAAACTGGGACACCGTGTTTCCCTGATTACAGCAGTGGGCAACGATACAGAAGCTGACATGCTCTATGAAACGCTTTACAAACATTCCGTAGAGTCCTCCGGCATCCGGAAAAATGACTCTCTCCCTACAGGAAGAGCCTACATCTTTGTGGAACCTGGCGGCGAATCCATGATCACCATCCTTTCCGGAGCTAACGATGCCCTGCGACCTGCGGATCTGAAAAACAGCGCCCATCTGTTTAAGGACGCTGCCTACACGTTAATCAGCACGGAAATCCCCATGGAAACGGTGGAGGAGGCCTGTCGGCTGACCAGAAGTCAGGGCGGCAAAACGATTGTAAAGCCTGCCACCTGCGGTCCCTTAAAGCCTGAGCTCCTGAAGCTGATTGATATTCTCATTCCAAATCTGGAAGAACTGAACGAGATCTGTCCCGGACCGGCTGATATAAAAGAAAAAGCTGCAGCTCTTTTAAATCAGGGGACAGGGACAGTCATTATCACCCTGGGAGCTGACGGCTGCCTGCTGTGTACCTCTGGGGAGGTAAAACATTTTCCTGCTTCTGACTTTCCTGCCATCGACAATACAGGAGCCGGAGATGCTTTTATCAGCGCCCTGGCCTCCTATCTGCTCTACGGCTTTGATTTGGAGCATGCAATTCAGATTGCCGGCTATGCTGCCGGATTCTGTATTACCCGCGAGGGAGTTGTTCCATCTCTCATTGACAAGAGTACACTGGAAACTTATCTCCAGCAGAAGGCTCCTGAGCTTCTGACCATTCCTGGTCACTAGGAGCCCTATACGCCAATTGGCGCAGAGGTAACTACCCTTCTGCGCCAATCTCTTTTTTTACCTGTCTCATCTGTTTTTTGTAAAGAATCCAGCCAATTCCAGCCGCCAGAATCTCAGCCACCGGAAAGGACAGCCACACTCCCGGCAGTCCTATGCTCTTTGAAAGCGCTAAAGCCAGGGGAGGAATCACCACCAGCTGTCGGATCAGAGAGACAATCAGGGAGTAAAGCCCCTGTCCCAGAGCCTCGAAGCAGCCGCAGAACACCGTTCCTGCCGCCGAGAAAATAAAGCCCAGGCTGATCAGGCGCAGGCAGGAAATTCCCATTTCAAGCATTTCCCCTTCCGCTCCGAACATCCCCATAATCGGGCCTGGAACCGCCAGGAACAGAACCGTTCCCGCCGCTAAAATCGCGCCGCAGGAGAGCATGCTGCAGGTTACCGTTTCCTTCATTCTTTTCAGATATCCGGCTCCGTAGTTGTAGCTCATAATCGGACGCATTCCCTGGATAATCCCGTTCTCCGGCATGTAGACAAAGCTCTGAAATTTGTAGTACAGCCCGAAGACAGCCACAGCCAGAGAAGAAAAGCTGGTTAAAAGAGCATTCAGAATGCCCACCAGCAGAGACGGCAGAGACACCATAATGCAGGATGGAATTCCAATGGAATAGATTTTCATGGCTACAGCCTTATCAAAGCGGAAGTTTTTAAAGCTGATATGAATCTGCTTCTCCTCTGTAATAAAAAGAAGCACTGCCAGACCGCAGGCCAGCAGCTGTCCAGATACAGTGGCCACGGCGGCCCCTGCCACTCCCATGGCTGGAAATCCAAACAGTCCGAAAATCATAATCGGATCCAGAATAATATTAGTGAGCGCTCCCGCTGCCTGCAGAATCATAGGCATAATCATATTGCCTGTAGCCTGGAACATTTTCTCAATATAGATGTGGAAAATACTTCCAAAGGCCAGACATACCACAATATATGTGTAGCTGCATCCCATGGAGAAGGTTTCCGGATCTGAGGTGAAAAATCTCAGAAACGGCTTGGTCAGAAACAGTCCTATCAGGACAAATAAAATGCTGTGAAACAGGGTAAACAAAATTCCATGGGCAGCCGCCCGGTTGGTCTCCTCCTGCTTTCTGGCTCCCAGACTCTTGGCAATGCAGGCGTTAATTCCCACTCCGTATCCTACCGCCACCGCTAAAATCAGATTCTGAAGCGGGTAGGCCAGCGATACGGCTGTCAGCGCCTTCTCGCTGATTCTGGCTACGAAAATACTGTCCACCACATTGTACATAGACTGAATCAGCATGGAAATCATCGGCGGAATCGACATGGACATCAAAAGGGGAAAGACAGGCTTCGTCCCCATGACGTTTTCTCTTGGTTCCATAAGTGTAAATCTCCCTTCCGACAAAAAAGGAGGCCATGATTCCCTGTTTAAATCAGAAACAGAAAAATCTATAGCCTCCGGCAGTGTCTTTTTATATGTCTTTCTCATAGGAACGCGCCCTATGGTTCAGACGCGCCCTATTAATTTATCAGATTCCCGCCTATTTGTCAAATCCTTTCAAGCGGATGTAATCCTTCACCAGCTCAGCCGTCTGGTCCAGATCCAGATTCGTGGTGTTGATGGTCAGGTCGTAGTTCTTCATGTTGTGCCATTCGCTGCCTGTGAAATACTTGTAATATTCCCGTCTGGACTTCTCCATCTTTTTGATCCGGCGTTTTGCCCTCTCCTCGTCGATGGCGTCCACTTCCATTACGCGCTGCACTCTTCTCACCTTGTCTGCGCAGACAAAGATTCGGATCAGACGCTCCAGCTCCTCCTCCTGATCCAGCACATATCCGGCGGCTCTTCCCACAATAATGCAGGACTCCTCTCTGGCCAGCTCACGAATCACAGAGGACTGGAACCGGAACAGATTCTCCGGCGCCGTCACATTTCCGCTCAGCACCGGCTCCTCTGTAAAATCCAGCTTCCGGCCCACAATCCGGTGAAGCAGGTTATTTCCGGCCTTTTCGTCCGCCAGGCGGAAATACTCCTCCCCGATGGCGCTCTTCTCTGAGGTGAGCTTTAAAATTTCATCGTCGTAAAAATGGATTCCCAGATCCTCAGCCAGCTTCCGGCCCACAATCCGGCCTCCGCTTCCATACTCCCGTTCAATGGTGATAATCAGATTTCTATTTCCCATAACAGAACCTCCCTTCCGCCTTCTTATCCTTTCTCTGTCTGCCTCTGTGAAATACTGTCCCTCAGCCGGCGGATCTGCCGCTTCTGGTCCTGATCCGCCCGGCTGGATTCCAGAATCTTCTGAAGAGCCCTGCGGTACGTATCCTTTTCCAGAGTGTTCCATCTGGCCAGATATTCCATGGTAACCGCTGGAAACTTCACATAGCACACAGAAACCGCCCAGGCCACAGCCATGCTGGCGTAGTAATCCGGCTGCCGGATCTGGTCCAGAAGACGCAGCGTCTCTGAAATGTGCGCCTCGTCCACATACCAGCTCAGCAGCATGACTGCCGCAAACCGGGCCTCAAACTCCCGCTCTGAAGAAACATACGGCTTTAAAAAATCGAGAACCTGCCTTTGATTCTTCCTGGTAAACGTAAGTCCCCCGCAAAAGGCGTCGCAGACAGCCCAGTTGTCAATTTTATCCACAAATTTCCTGATTCGTTCAAGCTTTTCCCCAGCTTCCTCCCGGACTGCGCCGATGATCAGCCCCTGAAGCTGCAGCTCCTCATAGGTTTCGTCCGTCAGCCGATCCAGGCAGGCGGCTCCCTCCTCCTTCAGAAGACGCTTGGCCATTTTCCGAAGAAGCGGAAGGCGGACTCCTAAAATATGGTCTGTTCCCGGAAGCAGCCGGCTGTGAAACTGGCGGTAGGGCTCGTCGGCCAGGGCAATCAGCTCTTTTTGAATTTCTGTATATTCTTTCATTTTTTACTTGATCGCAATTACATCAGATCGTTTACGCAGACTGCTCCGTAGGGACGGATGCTCATGCGGTAAGCATTTCCCTTTCCAAGAGCCGCCTCGATGTATGCTGTATACTCGTCCACCAGATCATTTGGAAGCATAGCCATAATTACGCCGGCAAAGCCGCCTCCGTGTACGCGGCAGGCTCCCCGCTTTTTCTCTGCGATAAACATCTCTGTCAGGGCCAGCGCTACGCAGATTCCCTGCTCCTGCACATCGGCTGTCGTGTAGCAGTTCTGCAGCCATTTCCAGGAGGAATTTCCAGACTCGGTGATCTTCTGGAGGAAGGTTCCGAAATCATTCTCCTTCAGAGCGGCCACCTGGGCCTCCACTCTCTTATTCTCCTCAAAGAAATGGAAGGCTCTCATCACAGAGCGGTCTCCCGCATAGGCTCTCACCTTCGCCAGGTTCGCAATTACGTCCTTTTCCTCAATATCAGCGCAGACTTCCTTTCCAAAGAACTCCGCCACCTTCTTCATCTCATTGGGAACAGAGGAGTAATCGGCGCTTAAATCGGCGTGTCCCTTGCCTGTGTTGACGATAATCAGGCTGTGATCCTGGGCGCTGAAATCAAAGTCAATCTTCTCCACTGCAGGAGCTTCCGGCTTCTTGAAGTCAATGGTAATCAGGCCTCCCACCGCGCAGGCCATCTGGTCTAACAGACCGGAGGCCTTGTTCCAGAACTTGTTCTCTGAATATTTTCCAATGTGGGCGTAATCTACCACGTTCATTCTGCCATCGTTGAAAAATGTATTTAACATGGCGCAGATCAGCATCTCGTAGGATGCGGAGGAGCTGACGCCTGCGGAGCTGATTACGTTGCTGGTGATAAACGCGTCAAAGCCGCCGATCTCAAATCCCCTCTCCTTAAAGCCCTGGAGAATTCCCTTGGTCAGGTCAATGGTTCCCGCCATCTCCCTGCTGGGCTTTAAGTCCTTTAAATTGATAATAAATTTCTGGTGGAAGGTCTCGCTTAAAATGCGCACAGTGTCTGTTCCGTTCTTAGCCGCAGCTCCTACGCAGTCTAAGTTAATGCTTCCCGCCAGCACCTTGCCGTGGTTGTGATCCGTATGGTTTCCGCTGATCTCTGTCCGTCCCGGGGAGCTGAATAACAGCACGTCCCCGTCTCCATATTCCTTTAAAAATCCCTCTGCCACATGGCGGTAGCGGGCCTTATTCTCCTCTGCCTGAGCCGCTCCGTAAAGCGTCTCCATCAGTTTTCCTGCTTCGTCTGTATCGAGCTTCTTTAATGTCTCTTGAATCATCATAATCTCCGGTTCTCCTTCACCCCTGGTTCTTATTTCTTCTGCTGCCTTTCTGCTGCCAGACAGCAGGTTCTATTCTTTTTAAGTATACCATTTTAACGGTAGATCCTCAATATAATATCCCCGGAAATTATGTACGAAAATCGTAACTGGCCTGAATGCCGGCCTGAATTTCCCTGTTTCCCTTAAAGTCCGCTAAAATCTGTGATAGAATAAAAAAGACTGCAAAAGCCCTGCCGCGGCAGGCAGAAGAAACAGCGTTAAAATAAAAATAAGGATAAAAGGATAGAAATGAACGATAAAAGAAACCAGATGCAGGAAACCTGGCCAAACGGAAGAACCGGCAGGCCTCTGCAGACCAGATGGGGCGAAAAGCCCTATTATTCCCTCGATTACTATTTAAAAGAGACCTTTGGACAGAAGGTTTACAAACTGGCCTTAGACGGCGGCATGACCTGCCCCAGCCGCGACGGAACTCTCGGCACAGGAGGCTGCATTTTCTGCAGCGAGGGAGGTTCCGGCGATTTTGCCGAATCGCCCCCCCCCTCCGGCTCAGGCCCAGGCTGCGGAACGCCCGCGGCGCCTGGGCGCGTATCTCCGTCTCTTCCTGAGATAGAGCAAAGGATTGCCCGGCTTGACGTCTGCGGGCAGATTGAGCGGGCCAAGGCCCGTGTTTCCTCAAAAATAAAGGATGGGAAATACGTCGCCTACTTCCAGTCCTACACCAATACCTACGGGCCTCTCCCCTATCTGACCGCCCTGTTTTCCCAGGCGGTTTCCCATCCGGATATCGCAGCGCTCTCCATCGGAACCAGACCCGACTGCCTGCCAAAGGAGACGATAGCTCTTTTAAAGAAGCTGAATCAGGAAAAGCCGGTCTGGGTGGAGCTGGGCCTTCAGACCATCCACGAGGATTCCGCCCGCCTGATTCGAAGAGGCTACGAGCTTCCCTGCTTTCTCGACGCTCTCAGACGGCTGAAGGAGGCGGGCCTGACTGTGGTGGTCCATGTTATTTTAGGGCTTCCCGGAGAAACCAGGGAGGATATGCTGGAAACCGTCCGTTTTCTGGGGCGTTTAGACAATCCCTTCATTGACGGGATCAAGCTCCAGCTTCTCCACGTCTTGAAGGGCACAGAGCTCTGCCGCCTTTATGAAAGGGAACCGTTTCATGTCATGGAGCCGGAGGAATATTTTTCTCTCATCGCCGACTGCATCCGCCTGCTGCCTCCGCACATTGTCATTCACCGCATCAGCGGAGACGGCCCAAAATCTCTTCTGAAAGCGCCTCTGTGGAGCGGCAATAAACGGTTTGTATTAAACTCCATTGCTAAAACGCTGCGGGAGACAGGGGCGTTTCAGGGCGAGTGGGCTTAATCCGCCTGCCGGATCCTGCCCGCCTCATCTACCGTAATTCCGAAGGATAATCCCTCCATATAGCGGTAAAACGCCTCTTTTTCCGTCTCGTCGGCCACCATTCTCGTATAACCGCCGGAGGAGGTGCCTGGCAGAAGGACGAGGGCAGGATCTCCTTCCCTGGGTACTTCCACCTGGAGAAGCATGGTTTTCGGGATGCTGCTTCCAAAGACAAAATTGCCCAGACTGTACACAATAGGCTTTCCCTTATAATATTCGATTCCCTGAAGCACATGGGGATGGCTTCCGATCACCAGATCCGCTCCCGCGTCAATGTACTGCTGCCCCAGCGTTCTCTGGTAACTCTCTGGCTCTGTCCTGCGCTCGATTCCCCAGTGGACGTAAACGGTCAGAAAATCGCAGGATTCCTTTGCCTTCTGGATCTCCTCCAAAAGCACCGTGGAATCATAGGCCGTCAGCATTCCAGGGTGATCCGGGCCTGCGGCCCAGTACCCTTTTGGAAATACTCTGGAAGCTGCCAGGAAGCCGAAGGTTTTCCCTCCCGCCTCTATGGTTTTAAGCGCTTTGGCCTCATCTAAATTTTCCCCCGCTCCCGCGTGGAGAATCCCGGCCTCGTCCAGCACGCGGATGGTGTCGGAAAGGGCCTCGCTGCCGTAGTCCAGAGCATGATTATTGGCCAGAGCCACAATATCCGGCCCTATCTCCTGCATGATCGATACCTTTTCTTCTGGAAGGCGGAACGTAAACTGCTTGTCCGTCTCCGGCGTTCCCCGGCTGCTGAAGGGAAATTCCTGGTTTGCCATAAAAATATCCGCCTGCTCTATGGTCTGGAGAAATCCGCTGTCCAGAACACCTTCGATTCCTCCGCCCCGCTCATAGGCGTTCAGCACATGCTCAGACAGATAGATATCTCCGGCAAACAGAAGAGAAACCGTATCTGCCTGCCTGGTCAATGTTTGCTCCTCTGCGTTTTCTTTTTCCCCTGTATCTTCTTTCTCTTCGTTTTCTTCCCCAGTATAAATCTGGAGAACCGGCCGTTCCGTCTCCCGTTCTGTCTGTTCTTCTGTTTTCTCTCCTGCTTTCTCTGTTTCCGCCGTTTTTCCCTTTATATCTTCCTCTGTTTCTGCTTCCTGTCTGAAAGGGACTTCCGTTTCCATTTCCCCTTCTCCTCCAATGAGCCGTTTTCCCGCATACAGAGCGAAAAAAAGAAACAGAAGGCAGACGGCAAGGAACAATAGCCGGTACGGTCCTCCTGTATGGCCGGGATTCCTCCGTCTGCTGCCTCTTCCTCGTTCCATCTGTTTCTGTTTCCTTTCTAAATGTTTCATTCACTTCCAAGTTTAAGTCCCGCTCTGTCCCAGCCTCAATCCTGATACGCCGGATTGCCCAGCCATGATAGGCTGCGCAGATGAACGATTACAAAGTAAGGATAATTCCTCCGTCGTTGGCGTAAACAGTAGCCACTCCTGCAGTATCTGTAATAACCACGTCCTTAAACTGAGCCTTGCTGCAGATCAGATCCCTGACATACTCCGCCCGCGCCCTGTTGTTGCAGTGGGCGATCACCAGCCGCCTGTCCTTCGTCTCCCCCGCCTGTTTTAAGGCAATCTCTGTCATCCTGCCAAGGGCTTTATTCATGCCTCTGGCCTGTTCCAGCTTCACAATCACGCCCTTGTCTCCGGCCATAACCGGCTTAATATTGAGGGCTGTGGCAAAAAAGGCCTGAAGTCCTGTGAGACGGCCGTTTTTTCTCAGCGTGTCCAGGTTTTCCAGCACAAAGTAGCTTCCCATCTGATCCCGGTACTCCTCCGCCTGTCTTACGACCTCGTCAAATTCCAGTCCCTGTTCGCAGAGATCTCTGATACAGAGCGCTACGTTCAGCTCTCCGGCAGACGCTGATAGAGAATCAATGACTGCAATTTTCTTGGCCTCTGCGCCGTGCTCCTCCTCATAAAGGCTCTTAGCCAGGCAGGCAGAATTGTAGCATCCGCTCAGATGGGCGGACAAGGTGACAATAAAAATGCACTCCGCTTCGCAGTCAAACTGTTCTTTAAAGTCCTCGGGAGACGGGCAGGCAGTTTTGGGACAATCCTTGGCCTCCTTCACCAGCTCCAGAAAACGCTTCTGGTCAAAGGTTTCGTCGTCTCTGATATGCGCATGATCCACCTGAAGCGTCAGGGGAACCATATGAAAATGAGGATCCTGCTTCAGCTCCTCTGTCAAATCCATGCAGCTGTCTCCAAGAATTTTATAGGTCATAGGTATTCCTCCCAGGTTTGCTTTTCCTTCGATGCTTCGGGAATCCTGCTCCACTGTTCCGAAAGTCCCTCCGCATCATCTGGTTTTCATTACTATTTATTATAATAATGATGTGCTTTAAAGTCAAGAATGGATCACAGTTCCCGGATGCGGGCCTTCAGCCCCTCCTGCCTTACGTCGCGATCCAGCCCAATCAGCCTCTGGCGTTTTTCCATGCTTACAGACGCTCTGGTCCATATGACAGCCTGAAACATTGGATCGTACAGGCAGACCTCTACCTCCTGCCCCGGCTGAAGCGCCCTGCCGCCAATGGATAACCCTCCATCCTCTCTGCGTGTCAGCGTCCCCTCTGCAGTGATCGTTCCCTTTAAATATCCAGCCAGTTTCTGAATCCGCTCCACCGCTTCCGCCAGTTCGCACAGCACTTCTGCCCGCAGATAATCCTCCGGATCCTCTCCTCTGTGAAATATCATATTCCAGAGTTCTTCTCCGTATGTTTTCTGAAATTCCTGCAGCGCTTTTTGTACCGGCTCCAATCCGTTAAGAAGTTCCAGCTCTTCCAATTTCTCCTCTCCCTTCCCGGAGTTTCCGAACTCGGAAACTTATTATACTCCTATCTTAATGAGATAATACCATTATTGCAAGCACTTGATTTTTTGTACGAAACACGCGGGGACTGATGTTATGATTGTCTATGATAAGCTGTGGACCGCCATGAAAGAAAAAGGCATATCCCAGAACCATTTATATAAATATTATAATGTCAGCCGCGCTCAGATATACCGGCTGAAGCACAATGAGGTCGTGTACACCAGCACGCTGAATATGCTGTGCAATATTCTGGGATGCGACGATATCTCGGATATCGCCACCTTCGTGCCGGATCATCCTGGAGACGAGGGATACCGGGAGCCGGCGGCGGGAGAAAAATAGAATTGTTGTGTTATAATAAAGAGGAAGAGGAAAGTTTTTACGCTCCGCTTAAAGTCGCTGAAAACTTTCCTCTTCCTCTTTTTTGTCGGCTTATCGGCTGGTTTTTGCGCTTCGCTTAAAGTCGCTGAAACTTTCCTCTTCCTCTTTTTACTTTACTGTTTTTTCTTATTCTGCCAGTTCTGTCATGATCTGGTTGCTTCTGGCGATGAATTTCGTCATTCTCTCCGGGCTTAAGGTTCCGTGGCTTAACAGAGCCAGGTCGTAAAGCTGCTCGCAGATTACAGGAGTCTTCTCGCCGTCTGTGTGCTCTAACACGTATTTTACCAGGCTGTTGTTAGCGTTTAATACAAGCACCTCTCCTGTGCCGCCGAACATGGACGGATCCATGCCGTACATATTGTACATCTTCATCATTTCCTGCATACGGCGCGTTTCCTCGGCTACTGTGATCATGGAGGATACGGACTCATTCTTCAGCTTCTCAACCTTTACCTCCAGCTTATCGTTTCCAAGGGCCTTACGGAAGGTTTCGGTCAGGGTCTTAGCCTGGTTCTCCAGAGTTTCCTTGTCTTCCTCCTTCACTTCTTCCTTGAAGATCTCGTTGACGTCCGCGTCGATTCTCAGGAACTTCACGTTCTCGTGCTTCTGCTCCTCGTGGGTGATAAACGGATTGTCAATGTTGTGAGTCAGAATCACTGCGTTTAACTTTTCCTCGCGGAACATGTTGATGTACTGGCTCTGCTCCTTCTCGTCCGTCACGTAGAAGACCTTGTTCTCGTGCTTGTCCTTAGCCGCCTCCAGATAATCCTTCAAAGTCAGATATTTGCCGTCCAGATCCTTGAAAATAATATACTCGTCCATCTTCTCGGCAAACTTCTCGTCTCTCAGGCATCCGAACTTAATGAATGGGCTGATATCGTCCCAGTATTTCTCGTAGTTCTCTCTGTCTGTCTTGCACATGCCGGACAGCTTATCCGCTACCTTCTTTGTAATGTAATCGGAAATCTTCTTCACAAAGCCGTCGTTCTGAAGAGCGCTTCTGGATACGTTTAAAGGCAGATCCGGGCAGTCGATAACTCCCTTTAAGAGCATCAGGAACTCCGGAATCACTTCTTTAATATTGTCGGCAATAAATACCTGATTATTGTAAAGCTTGATGGTTCCCTCAATGCTCTCGTACTCCATGTTGATCTTCGGGAAGTACAGGATGCCCTTTAAGTTAAACGGATAATCCATATTTAAGTGGATCCAGAATAACGGCTCCTTAAAGTCCATAAATACTTTGCGGTAGAAGGCCTTGTACTCCTCCTCCGTACACTCGTTGGGGTGCTTGTTCCACAGAGGGTTCACATCGCTTAAAGAAACCGGGCGTTTTAAAATTTTGTATTTCTCCTTGGCCGGGGAAACCTCCACCGTCTCCTTGGTTCCGTCCTCATTCTCTTTTTCCTCTGTTTTAGCTTCTTCCACAATTGTTTCAACAATCGTATCTTTTTCGTTTAATTCATCTTTTTCGATAGTCTCATATTCCGGCTCTGCCTTTGCATTATTCAGGAAAATCGGAACCGGCATAAAGGAACAGTATTTTTCAATGACCTCTCTGGCTCTGTACTCGTTGGCAAACTCTGTGCTGTCCTCGTTTAAGTAGAGCGTAATCTTTGTTCCTACCGTCTCTTTGTCTCCGTCCTTCATGTCGAACTCTGTGCCGCCCTCTGATTCCCAGTGAACTGGCTTTGCGTCCGCTCTGTAGGAAAGGGAGTCGATGGTTACTTTGTCAGCTACCATGAAGGCAGAGTAGAAGCCCAGTCCGAAATGGCCGATAATCTGGTCTTCATTGGCCTTATCCTTATACTTATTCAGGAAATCCTGGGCGCCGGAGAAGGCGATCTGGTTAATATACTCGTCCATCTCCTCCTCAGTCATACCCATACCGTTATCCTCGATGATAATGGTCTTATCCTCCGGGTTGACCGTCACCTGAATCTGGAACTCCAGATCCTCCGGCTTCTCCCACTCGCCCATCATTTCCAGCTTCTTTAACTTCGTGATGGCGTCGCAGCCGTTGGAAATCAGCTCTCTGTAAAAAATATCGTGATCAGAATAGAGCCATTTCTTAATAATCGGGAAAATATTCTCGCTGTTAATGGATAAACTTCCTGTCTTTGCCATGTGTCAACACTCCTTTTTGTATTCTGTATTTCAGCGGCCTCTTGTCTGTTTCAGTCTGGCCTTTGTTCTCAATTCCTTCTCTATTTTAGTCCGCCTTCTTCCAGATGTCAATAGAAAATCAGCACTCGTTTTAATCGAGTGCTAATAATTCATCAGTTCCTTTCCTCTTTTTTGTGGAAATTCTTACAATTTTTTTCATTTTTTCTCTTCCATTGACTTTTCAATCCTGTGTTTTTATAATGAATTTGTTTCACATGAATGGAAAAAGCAGGAGGCTTACACAACATGAAATATAAGACAAAAACACTCAAATACGGGCTTGCCGGAATTCTCTCTCTGGCTATGGCCGCCGCCCCGGCGGGAACCTGCCTGCCGGGATTTCTGCCTGCCCAGGCTCTGACTGTTTATGCAGGACCAGCAGAGGAGGCTACCGTTTCTTCAGACGAGCCCACAGGGCCAGCTGCTCTGGGGCAGACACAGGGGCTGAGCGCCTCCAACTATTACAATGTGCGTTTAAGCGATCCCATTGTAAAGCCTGTGGATAAATATTCCTATGAGCAGATGGATCGGGATATTCAGGCCTTAAAAAACCGTTATCCCAACCAGATGACCGTCAATGTCATCGGCCAGTCGGCCGACGGACGGAATCTCTATGACATTATCATCGGAAACCCGTCCGCCTCTGAGCATATTTTATTCCAGGGCGCCATCCACGCCAGAGAATACATCAATGTACCTCTCATGATGCAGCAGCTGGAATATCTGCTGGCCTGCCAGAATACGGGAACCTTCGAGGGAAAAAGTCTTTCGGAAATGCTTGGGCAGACAGCCGTTCACTTTGTGCCCCTGGTAAATCCGGACGGCATTTCCATCAGCCAGAGCGGCGATGGCGCCATCCGTTCTCCAGAGCTGAAAGCCCAGATCAGAGCCTGCTATGAACTGGATACTGCCGAGGGACGCACCACCGCTGACTATGATACCTATTTAAGGCGTTGGAAGAGCAACGGACGCGGCGTGGATTTGAACCATAACTTTGACGCTGGATGGAATACCTTAAATACAGTGGGACATCCGTCCTCCACCGACTACAAGGGAACCTCCCCTCTCTCCGAGCCGGAGTCCCAGGCCCTGGCCGCTCTGACCGACCAGTACCCCTTCGCCGTCTGCATTAACTATCACGCTATGGGACAGGTAATTTACTGGGATACGGAGAATAACCGGCAGACCTCTTCCTCAAAAGAGCTGGCAGAGCTTGTCTCCAGGCATAACGGCTACCAGATTCTGGGCAGCAAGGGCGTAGGAGGCTACAAGGACTGGCTCCAGCAGAGAGAAAAATCCATCCCGGGCATTACCATCGAGGTGGGCAAATCGGCCTGTCCTGTCAATTTCTCGGAGTACGAAACTATCCGGGAGCAGAACGAGGCCGTTCCAGGACTGATTATCCAGTATGTGATCTCGCATTAGAGTTCAGCATTTTAGACAGCAAAAAGAGAGGATGCATTTTGCAGCGGCTTCCATGGGAGCGCGCAAAATGTTTCCTCTCTTCTGTGTTTTCTCTGCCTTATATGGCTGGAAAGAATCGGCTGATTTTCCTTTATTTTTCCTCAAATGGAATATTCTTTTTCTTCAGAAATTCCTTCACAGCTCCGTCCCACTCGTGCTCCAGAGTCTTGTCCAGAGTAAAGCGGCTGACGGAGGTTCCCGTGACGCAGGAAAGGCGTTTATCCTCATAACGGATATTCAGATACAGGCCGTTTACCTCTGATGAGGCAAAACCTGTCTGTCTGTCCCTTAGAAAGGCCTCCTGGGCCTTTCCGGAAAGCTGCAGAACAATGTGAAAGCTTTCCGGCAGACGTTTTCCCTTAATCAGTGAAAAACAGAAAGGGCGCAGCGCGAGCCAGGCTGAAAATCCCTCGATTCCCTGCTCCTCCCTCTCCTCCGCCGAATAGTAATCAGGGCGTATCCGCCCGTCTATCTGAAAGCTGTTAAATGTCACGATCTGCGCTTCCCTGAGCAGAAAATGGTCAAAGGTGGTCCCTATAAACAGCTGTCTTGTAAATTCTTTTATTTCTTCTATTTGAAGCGATACCATATTTTTCCTCCAATATCTGCTTTCCAGATTTCTGGCTCCTATTTACCATATCAGCAGGAAAACAAGCGGCTGCGAAGCAGACATTTGTTTTCACCTGATATGGTAACGACAAAATGTCTTAGCTGCCAGAGGCAGCGGCAGATGTGCAAAGCACAGCTGCATTTTGGAGTTATTATACCACATTCACTAAGCTCGAAAAAACCTCGCTAAGTGTCTGGGTATGACTCGCACTAACCTCTTGCTTCGCCTGCGGCTTGCATTCGCTAAGTGCTCCTATTATACCACACCTTCCTTCTCTCTTCCACACACTAACAGTTGCAAAAAAGCGATGTTTTATTTATACTTCTATGTATAACTACAGAAATTAGGAGGACTTTCACACAATGGAACAGTATAAAAATGATTTAAACGGGCTGACAGAGCTTCTTACGGCAGGCGTGTCTCCCCTTCACACCATTCGGCATTCTATGAATTTACTGGAAAGCCGCGGCTTTACAGAGCTTTCCTTAGATAAGGCCTGGGCCTTAGAGCCTGGAAAGGGCTACTTTGTCAATGCCTTCGACACTACTCTCATCGGTTTCACCGTGGGAGAGGACGCGGCGGAGCACCCAAGCTTCCGCATCGCCTCCTCCCATACAGACTGGCCCTGCCTGATGGTAAAGCCGTCTCCGGAAATCTCTGCCGAGGGGTACGCAAAGCTGAATGTGGCAGTCTACGGAGGTCCGATTTTAAGCACCTGGCTTGACCGCCCTCTCTCCTTAGCAGGAAAGGTATGCACAGTTTCTGAGGAGCCATTCCATCCCCAGGTTCATCTGGTAGACTTTAAGAGACCGCTTTTAACGGTTCCCAACCTGGCAATCCACTTTAACCGGGAGGTAAATAACGGCGTGGCCTTAAATCCTCAGATCGACATGCAGCCGATTCTGGCTATGCTGGACGAGACGCTCAATAAGGACAGCTTTTTCCTGGATCTGGTGGCTGAAGAGCTCCATGTGAATAAGGAAGATATTCTGGATTACCAGTTCTATATCTACAACTGCGATATGCCTCAGACTCTCGGTATTCACAATGAATTCCTGTCTGCGCCGCGCCTGGACAACCTGACCAGCGTCCACGCCTGCTTAAGCGGCCTGATGGAAAGCAGCAGAAAGCGCGGTATCTGCGTAGCTGCTCTCTACGACAACGAGGAAATCGGAAGCAGCACCAAGCAGGGCGCGGCCTCTCCTCTGACAGACAGAATTCTGGAGAAAATTTATTTAAGCCTTGGATACAGCAGAAGCGATTTCCTGGACGCTCTGTTCGGCGGCTTCCTCCTCTCTCTGGATGTGGCCCACGCTTACCATCCAAACAAGGGTGAGAAATACGATCCAAAGGACCGCGTTCTGTTAAATGACGGCGTGGCCTTAAAGCTGGCCGTAAACCAGGCATACGCTACGGATGCTTCCCATGTGAGCGTCATTGAGGGCATCTGCCGCGCTCATGAAATTCCTTATAAGAAATTCTCCAACCGTTCCGACGTCAAGGGAGGATCCACTCTGGGAAGTATTTCCTCCTGCCTTCTGACCATGCCTGCAGTGGACGCAGGAGTCGCTCTTCTGGCTATGCACTCCTCCAGAGAAATGATGGGCATTAAAGATCAGTGGGCTCTGGCAGAGCTGACCCGCCAGTTCCTGGCTTAAAAAGAAAGAAAAATGGGGAAGAAAGATTTCTCGTTCCACTTAAAGTCACCGAAATCTTTCTTCCCCATGAAAGCCAAAAATGTAGTTTAAAACGGCGAAGAAACCGTTCTCATTCCGCTTAAAATCACAGAAATTTTTCTTCCCCATGAAAGCCAAAAAAAATTCATTTTAAAACAACCCGGCTTTTACCGGGCTGTTTCTCTTTCCATATTCTTCTCTGCCTTCAGAGCCAGTATCCGCATCGCCGACTCTTCTATCCGGGACTCGGTCAGCGCCCCTTTTTCTACCGCGTCTTTCACAGCCTGTACGGCCGCGTCAAAATCCTCCGGCATGAGTATCATGTCCGCGCCTGCCGAAAGAGCGGCCACAGCAGCCTCCCCGCTGTCATAGCTTTCTGTCACAGCCCCCATATTCATAGCGTCTGTAATGATAATTCCCTCAAATCCCAGCTGCTTTCTCAGCACGTCTGTCAGCAGTGTTTTGGAAAAGACAGCCGGACGGCCGTCCTCTTCAATCTCCGGGACGCCGATATGGCCTGCCATGACGAAATCGGCTCCGCTCTCGATCCCTGCGGCAAATGGCAGAAACTCTGTCTCTGAAAGCTCCTCCAGAGTTCTGTGAAGCACAGGCTTCGTCTCATGGCTGTCCTCCGCCGTTCCTCCGTGGCCTGGGAAATGCTTTAAAACAGGGCTGACTCCGTGCTTTTTCAGTCCCTTCACTTCCTCGGAAACCATGCGCGACACTATCTCTGCATCGCTTCCGAAGGACCGTCTGGCTACTACCGTATTGTCCTGATTCGTGAGCACGTCCGCTACCGGCGCAAAATCTACGTCAAAGCCTAAATCCGCCAGATATTTTCCTATGGTCTCTCCCACCTCAAAGGCCTTCGCCTCGTCATTGGAAGCTCCTATTTTACTCATATCAGGAAAGGCTTCCAGGGAAAATCCCTCTTTTCCGCTGATTCGGGCTACCTGGCCTCCCTCCTCGTCCACAGCCAGAAAAGGCGGCAGACCGCTTCTCTCTTCTCCGTACCGGGCCGTCTTTGCGAGCATCTCCCTGGTCTGGTCCTTATCCTTTAAATTCTGGCTGAAGTAGACGATTCCTCCGACCGGACGCTCCCAGATCGCGTCCTTTGTAGCTTCCCCGGCCATGTAAACCTCATCGTAGCCAGTCAGCGCCTCCGGCGTCACCATAAACAGCTGAAAAATCTTTTCCTCCAGAGTCATGGAAGAGAGAAGTTCTGCAGCCATTTTTTCCGCCTCTGAATCCCCCTTCTCCATGGCTTCTTTCTGGGTTTCCTTCTGTTCCTCTTTCAAAGTTTCTTTCTGCGCTTCCTCCTGGCTGCCTTTCTGGTCAGACTCCCCATTTTCCCGGCTGTTCTCTGCAGCTTCGGCTTCCTCCGGCTTTCCTCCCAGACCGATGCCAGTGTCGTCTCCCGGAAGCAGCTCCGGGCGTATTGATCCGGCTTCCTCCCGGACAGACTTTCTGCCTCCTGCCACCGCTCCTGCCGCCGCCAGCAGAATGGCCGCCAGGACGGCCAGAACCAGGAGCAGAACGCGCCGCCTCTTTTCTTCCTGGCGCCTCCGCCTGCTCCTCGCCCTGGAACGCCTTCTCCTCTGTCTTATCTGTTCCTCATCCATTCCTACTCTCCCAGCTACTCTGTCTGAATCAACGTATGCTTTCTGTAAATTTCAAAAAAGTCGGCGTTTTCTGCATGGGCTTCCCCGCCAAGAGTCAGAGCTTCCCAGTCCTTCACAGAATCGTTCAGGGTAATCCCCTCCTTGAATCCGCTGTAAATATCCTGAAAGGCCTTCTGCCTTCTGGCGTCGTAAATCTGCTCCTTCCGCTGGGCTGTGGCCTCCTGGTCGTAGTCGTTGTCGCATCGGATCACACAGTATTCACCCTGGTCCTCCACAACTTTGCTGACCTCCCCTGTCTCCAGGGCAAAAGCGGCGTAATCGTAATCCTCGCCCCTGTCTGCCCGTCCAATCTTTGCGGAGGATACCTCAAGACCTTCTGACGCGGCCGCCTTTTCCAGAGAAGCTCCCGCCTCTATGCTGTCTGACACAGCCTGGGCGGCCTCCCGATCCGCTGTCCTCACCTCTGAGATCTGGATCACCTTGGCCTCGCTGTCGCTGACCTCCATATCCAGATCCTTCGTCAGCTCCTCCACCGTTTTATTGGCCAGGCAGTAGTCGTGAAACATGGTATTGACCGACGTCTCGTCCACTCCCATATAGGAAATATCCTCTGGCGTCAGAGCGGCCAGATACTCCTCAGACGCCTTGGCCATGGCAGAGGCCTCCTCCTCTGTCAGGGAAATATTTCTCTCTTTGGCCAAGAGCGTTAATATTTTCAGTTCATCCATAAAGCTTTTCAGCTGTTCCTTTGTGTATTCCTCAAAGGTTTTTCCAGACTCGTCCACCTGGGCAGACCAAATCTGGCCGGTGCACAGCTCCTCGCAGGTGTTTTTCTGAGACATGGCCGCTATCATAATTTCCGGCCGTTCATAGCCCTTCTCGCCTCCCATCCCCGCCAGTATAGACTCTGTTTTCTGACATCCTGACAGGAGCAGAGGCAGAGAAATCAGAACCGCCGCTGCAGACCTGATTCTCCATTTTTTTCTTCTGCTCATCCTTTTCTCCTTTGCCGGCAGAGCGACTGCCAGGCTACAGCAGCGTTTTTAAAATTTTTAAAACGCCGTCTCTCACATTGGTGTCTGCCTGAAAGCGGGCGGCCTGCTTTACCTCTGGTCTGGCGTTGCCCACCGCGAAGCTGTAATAGGCCCTGTTTAACATTTCCACATCGTTCAGCTGATCTCCAAAGGCCATCGTCTCCTCCGGGGCAATTCCAAGGCTCTCCTGAAGAGTTTTCACAGCCTCTCCTTTGTTAACCTCCAAAGCCATGCAGTCCATCCACATGTCCCCGGAAATCGTAATCTTCATCCTGTCCTTGTACTTATCCCAGAACGCTCCTGCCTCTGCCTGAATATCAGATTTTTTGTAGGCCGCCACCTTGATGATGGAATCGTCCACCTTAGTCACATCCTCCACCTGGACTACGTCGAAATGGTATCCGTCTCTCACCCAGTTGATAAATTCCTGATTTTTTGTCTCCATATAAGCGTGGCTGGATCCGCTGATAACCAGATCCAGGCTGGGATTCTTTCTGATATCCTCAATCAGCTCCACCGCATCCGCTCTTTTCATGGGATAGAGAAACAGATTTCTGCCAAGGCATCCCAGATAGGCGCCGTTTTCCGCAATATAGAAAATTTCCTTTCCGATGGGGGCAAAGGTGTATTCAATGCTGGCCGCCTGACGTCCGCTGGCCGCTGCAAAATGAATCTGCTTTTCCCTCTTCAGGCGCATAATCACATCAAACAGCTCTTGATTGATCTTGTTTTCTCCATCTCTCACCAAGGTTCCGTCTATGTCAGATACTATCAGCTTAATCATTCGATTCCCTCCGCCAGTTCTCTCAGTTTTCGATAGGTTCTGCCTGCTGGAAGTCCCACCACGCTTGTGTAGGAGCCGTTTACCCCCTCAATAAAAGCGGCGAACACGCCCTGAACGCCGTAGGCCCCGGCCTTATCCATGGACTCCCCGCAGGAAATGTACTCTTCTATCTCCCTTTCTGTCATGGGAGCTACAGACACGTCCGTCTTCTCCGCAAAGGTAACGGTTCTGCCCTCATACAGAATGGTAACGCCTGTGTAAACCTGGTGCACACGGCCGGAAATCAGCCGGATCATCCGTTTCGCGTCCTCCTCGTCTTTGGGTTTTCCAAGAATCTCCCCGTCGGCCGCCACAATCGTATCCGCACCGATGACTGCAAAACGTCCTCCAAGCTCTTTCTGGCAGCGTCTATATACATCCTCCGCCTTCTGCCAGGACAGCTCCTTGACGATCTGCTCCGGATCAGAGGAGGTAATGTGTTCCTCCACCTGGGAGGGCATAATCACCGGCTCAATTCCTATCTGATTTAAAATATCCCTCCTTCTCGGAGAGGCGGAGGCCAGCACCACCGGAAAGGAAAAAACCTTCCAGATCTGCGATCCGCATTTATTCTGTTCTTTCATATATAAACTCTCCTGTTTTCTTTGCTGTCCTCTCTTTTATACCATAAAAACGAAGGTCTGGCAAACTTCCGTTTTCCTTTTATTATGCAGAGGGCATTTCTCCCGACGGGAAGAAATCAAAAAGGCTCATCTGTCTGGCTCTGGCTTCAGGCGTTCCCGCCAGCTCCTCGTTCTGGATTTCTGCCTCCGGAAGCTCTCCCAGAAACGGCGACGGCTCTCCTGAGGTCACGAGAATCAGCTCTTCTCTGGCTCTGGTCATACCCACATAGAAAAGGCGGCGTTCTTCCTCCGCCTGCTCCGTCTCCAGAGGAAGCGAGCCTTTTCTCATGCCCGGGATAATAACGGCTGGAAATTCCAGGCCTTTAGAGGCGTGAAGCGTCATCAGGGAAACGGCGTCCGCTGCGTAGCGTTTCTTTCCGCAGCGTTTTAAGTCCCCCTCCCTTCCCCAGAAGAGAGTAAACAAAAAGTCTTTCATTGTCTTATGAAACATGGCCATCGACGCAAGCCGGGCCAGGGGCTCGTCTTCCTTCAGATCCCGGTCGCCCATCCAGGCTTTCAGAAGATCCGCAGGCTTTTTCCCGGCCATAGGCCGGTATTTTTCCAGCAGCTGCAAAAGCTTCTCTCCGCCTATGCGGCGGTTCAGAAATTGGACGGTTCTCTTAAATGCCGTTTCCTCCATTCCCTCCCCAGCCTCTGTCAGAAGAGCGAAAAATCCTTCCGCCTCACGGACGGTATCTGCCTCCAGAAACGTCCCTCTTCCCGTGACAATATAGGGGATTCCCTCTGTCCTCAAACATTCCTCCATCTCTTCTGCCTGGCGGTTTGTCCTGCACAGCACGGCAATGTCTGAAAAGCTTCTGGGACCTTTTTCCCAAAAAGTGCCCCGCTCCTGAGCGTCCAGCATGTCGATGCCGCCTATCATCCGGTTAATTTCCCTGGCTGTGAAAATCCCCTCAGAGCGCCTTCCCCCTGCCTTCACCACGCGGACTGGATCCCCAGAACCGGCCTTTGCGGCAAGTGTTCTCTCCCCGCCTGGATTGTGGGAAATCACGCTGCAGGCAGCCTTTACAATCGGTTCTGTGGAGCGGTAATTCTCCTGAAGGGCGATAACCTTTGTCTCCGGAATGTCCTGCAGAAGCCTCTTAAAGCACTCTGCGTCAGAGCCTCTGAAGCCGTAAATCGCCTGATCCGGATCTCCGATAACAAACAGCTCTCTTCCCTCTTTGTTCCACTCCCGGATCAGCGCGTACTGGAGAGGGCTGATATCCTGAAACTCGTCTACCAGAAGATACCGAAAATGGGAGCAGAAGCGGCAGATGGCCGGGCAGTTCTCCCTGAGCAGCGAAACCGTTCTGATCAGCAGATCGTCAAAATCCAGCCAGCCCTGCGCTTCCATGGCTGTTCTGTATCTGTCAAAAGCTTTCTGGAAGGAATTCTCCTCCTTTTCTCCCGTTTTTTCTGACATCTCCTGAGCCAGGGCCAGTTCCGTCTTTTTTCTGGAAACACGGCGCAGAAATTCTGTGGGGCGAAGGGGTTTTGACTCCTCCTCAAGAATCTCTTCCGCCAGGGCAGAAAGCTCCAGCGGATCTGCCAAATCTGCCTTTTCACCTGCCGCTTCCAGCATTTTCAGGCAGATAGAGTGAAAGGTTCCTGTCTGAATCAGGCTCTGGCCCCTCTTATTTGCCAGCTCCCGTTTCAGACGCTCCCTGAGTTCTCCTGCCGCCTGGTTCGTAAAGGTCACCGCCGTAATCTCCGACGGCTTGACTCTCCTTTTTTCAATCAGGCATTTGATTCTGGCTGTCAGCGTTCCCGTCTTTCCTGTTCCAGGTCCGGCTATCACCGCCAGACAGGAGGAGGGAAGCTCTGCCGCCTCTCTCTGCTTTTCATTCAGGAGGGACAGAAAATCTGCCGGCCTGTCAGCCCTTTTATCCGGCTCCCCGGCCAAAGCCTTTGCTGAAAAGTTCTCTTCTCCAGACTGTTCCCGCTCATGTTTCTCGCAGCCAGACGCCGTTCTGTTTCCTGCCTCTGAATCCGTCTCCGTCTCGAACAGGCCGCTCATGCTCATCTGTCCCTCCGGGCTCTCAATCTCGTCCGGAGTAAACAGCCGCACAGCGCCGTACTCCCCGTCAAAGCCTGGCAGCCGCTCCACCTTTCCCTCCCGCAGCCTCCTGATTCCCTCGGCGGTCAGATAACCGCATTCCCGCTTAATGTCCTCGATGGGAACCTCCCGCAGAATGGCAAACTCTGTTCCCAGCTTCCGGATCATAGTCTCATACTCCTCCCTGACCTTCTTTCCGGCGGCGGAACGGCCTGTGGAGGCCGCGATTACCTCCAAAAGCGGAACCAGGCTCTCAAAAGGCTTCGCCTTCTCAGGTACAAAGCCTTCCGGCCGGTCGGCCAGCTGGGCAATCCGGTGGGAAACTCCCATGGTCAGGCGTTTCTGGCAGACAGGGCAGATTCCTCCCTGGGCCTCTGCCTCTGCAGGACTCAGGCAGATATGGCATTTCCTGTGGCCGTCAAAGTGGTACTTTCCCTCCTCCGGGAAAAATTCTATGGTTCCGTCAAGCCCCTCTCCCGTTTCCATCGCCTGTTTTAAGCCATAATAAGACAAATCTCCGCTTAAAAGGTTGGCTTCCCGCCCAAGCTTGGCCGGAGAGTGGGCGTCTGAATTGGAAATCAGCTGGAAGCGATCCAATGCGGAAAGCTGCCAGTTCATAGGCGGATCGGAGGAGAGCCCCGTCTCGACGGCATGGATATAGGGCGTCAGCTCCCCAAAGCACTCCTCCGCCCGGTCAAAGCCAGAAAGAGCGCCGAACATGGAAAAATGCGGCGTCCAGATGTGGGCGGGAATAAACATGCCCTCCGGGCAGGTCTCCAGCATAATCTCCAGCAGATCATGGCAGGACAGGCCCAGAATCGGCCTCCCGTCTGAATGGATATTTCCAATGGCCTCCAGCCTGGCCGACAGCTTCTCCGCCTCTTCAAGGCCCGGCAGAAGAATCAGGCTGTGAACCTTTCTCACTTTTCCATCCTGTTTGTAGATAGAGCTGATCTCACCGGAAACCACAAATCTGGTCCGTTCCTCCTCCGCTCCGGCCTCCGGGCTCAGAACGCAGTCCTCCCGGAGACGGTACAGACCGTCCTCTGCCGGTATCAGCTTTTCCTTCAGCTCCTCTCTCCAAGCCGGATGAGTAAAATCTCCGGTTCCCAGAAGCTGGATTCCCTTCTTTCTGGCCTGGAAATCCAGCTGCTCCGGCGTCAAATCGCGGCTGGTAGCCCTGGAATACCTGGAATGAATGTGCAGATCTGCAATATACATAAAATCCCTCCCTGAGCGCTTGTCTGTTTTCTTTTCTCTTTTTTCTCTACTGTCTTTTTCTGTGATCCGCTTCTGCTTATACGCCCCACAGTGCTTTTACCGCTTCAGAAAGCCCCTGGTCGGAAAAGATTTCCTCTTCCCAGAAAGCGTTCTGAAGAAACTCCAGATTCTCCTCCGAATACTCAATTTCCTTTGAAAGAAGACGGATATGCTCTGCCTGCGCCTCTCTGGAAAGACCTCCCTGGCGGAGAACTGCGTTTAAGTCTGTCAGCCTTGCGAGAACTGCAAATAAAACAGCCAGACCGGCCCGGGAGTACGCGTCCCCGTCAAAAGCGCATTTTCCAAAATAGCGGTAAACTCCATACTCCACCAGCCGTTCATAGAGTTCTGTCCCGTCCTCCTGTCTGGCCGCAGCCAGAGACAGCAGCTCCTCCACAGAACAGTCAAGCTCATCCAGAAGCTTAGTCCAGAACTCCCCCATAGGCTCCAGCTGCCTCAAAACGGCGAACAGCTGTCTGAAATACGCTGCTCTCTCTTCCTGGAGTTCTGGGTTTTTTACTGATTTTTCAGAATATTCAGCATTTTCGGCGTTGAAACGCTCTGAACTCTGCTCTGAAAGCCGACGGATTTTACCGGCTGTCTCTTCCAGCTCTTCCGTGTCGTCCAGACATTCCTGAATCTGTCCAGCCAGCTTAAGGAACTGGACGATTCGATCCGCCAGGCCGCTCCTGGAAGGGCTGCTGTCCTCCTCATTTTCCTGTAAAGCGCCGCCTCCCTCCAAAATCTGAAACGCCGCTTCCCTGGCAGAAAGGATAGATAAAAGGTAGGCGGCTTCCTCTGTCCGGGGCTGTTTTACGGCTTTTTCCCACTGCCTCCTCTCCTCTTCGCTTTCCCATTCCACAGTAAGCCTGAGAGGGCCGGATTCCGACACAAACAGTCTCGCAGCCTCCTCGCAGCACAGGCCAAGTCCCGTCTCCGTCCAGTCTAAAAGCCCTGGAATTTCCTCATACCACTCATAAAATCTAGGATGCTCCCTGCAGATGCCGCACAGGTGTTCCTCCCCCAGATGAATAAAAATATCGCACAAATTGCTGTCGTTTAAAAAAGCACAGCGCTCCTGCTCCCCTTTTAAACGGAAATGAGGCGTTCCTTCCCTGGAAATCCCATCTTCCAGTCTCTTTCCGAACTCTCCTTTTACCGTTCTGTAAAACTGATCCGTCTCCTCATCTATGTCAATTTCCCATCCGATGCAGCAGTTATCCCTGCACCTGGACGCGATACACTGAAAGCTGCCGCAGTAAGAAGGTTTTACTATCATTGTCTCTCTTTCTCCTCTGTCTGATTCTGTAAAATATTGCAGGCTATCTGTATCCAGGCGCAGACAGCGCCTGCTTTTCATATACCAGACTCAGTATACCACTGGGCGCAGCGCCCGGCAACTTGCAGCGCTGCCTTAAAATGATTGTAAGCCTTCTTTCTATATGGTAAGATAAAATATGATAAGACAAATGAACACTGGTTTTGACGAAAGGAGAAGCAATGGAACACTTAGAAGGAAACCGTCTGCCGTTAATCGGCGATACAGCCCCTGCCTTTCAGGCGCTTACCACAAAAGGAACCGTTCACTTTCCAGACGATTATCAGGGAAAATGGGTACTCTTTTTCTCACATCCCTCTGATTTCACCCCTGTATGCACCACAGAATTTATGACCATCGCCTCCATGGCAGAAGAATTTAAAGCACTTAACACAGAGCTGCTAGGACTTTCCGTAGACTCTCTGTACTCTCACATCGCATGGATCCGCCGGATTGAAGAGCTGTCCTGGAACGGCATTGAGCAGGTTCATGTTGATTTCCCTGTCATTGCTGACTTAAACATGAAGGTATCCCATCTGTATGGTATGCTGCAGCCCAACGTGTCCAGCACCCAGGCTGTCCGGGCCGTGTTTATCATTGATCCAAACGCTGTCATCCGGGCAATTATCTATTATCCGTTAAATCTGGGACGGAATTTTGACGAGCTGAAACGCATTATTTCAGCGCTTCAGAAGGCGGACGCCGATCACTGCTCCACTCCCGCCAACTGGCGGCCGGGAGACGATGTGATCCTCCCATCCCCCGTTACCTGCGACGAAGCAAAGGAGCGGGCAGAACATCCCGGAGAAAACGAATATTCTCTCGACTGGTTTTTAAACTTCCGAAAAGAAAAGTAGGACAACATTTTGTCAGAAAATCGACCGTTTATCTTCAGATATTCGTAAATTGCCTTTTTCCTCCTGCTCCCTTATAATGGTGACAGGAACACCAGCTGGTGATTAAAAGGAGGATCATTTATTATGATAAAAAAACAGTTGATTGCATGTTTTATGGCAGCTTCTCTGGCTGCTGCATCCCTGACGGGATGTTCCGGCAGCCCTTCTTCCAATGAGACATCTGCTCAGGAAACTGTTGCCAATGTATCTTTAGACGATGTTTTAAAGGATATCAAGGAAGCTTACGGAGAAAATTATGTTCCTGATTCTTCCGTCGACGAGCAGATGCTTTCCGATATTATCGGACTTTCTCCAGATCTCTATGAAAGCTATGTGGCAGAGATGCCTATGATCAGCACCTTTGTAGAAACCTTTATCGGCGTAAAGGCAAAGGAAGGAAAAGGCGAAGAGGCAGAAAAAGCCCTGAATGCTTACCGCGATCAGCTGGTAAACGATACCATGCAGTATCCCATGAATGTGGCTAAAATCCAGGCTTCCCAGGTAATCCGCCATGGCGACTATGTATTCTTCGTTATGCTTGGCGCGCCTTCCGACGAGGCCATGGAGGAAGGTGATGAGGAAGCTTTAAAATCTGCTGCTGAAAATAATCAGATCGCTGTCGATATTATTGACGGATACTTTAAATAAGCCATGGTATTTAGCAGTCTTTTATTTCTGTTCCGTTTTCTTCCCCTGTTTTTGGCGCTGTATTTCGCAGCGCCAAAACGGTTTCGGAACAGTATTTTATTTCTTGGAAGCCTTATTTTTTACGGCTGGGGGGAACCGGTCTATATCTCCCTCCTGCTTTTTTCTACTCTGGTGGATTTTGTCCACGGAAAGCTGGCAGGCAGCTTCCGTGAAAAGGGAAATATGACAGCAGCCAAATGGGTAGTGGCCTCTTCTGCCGCTATCAATTTAGGACTGCTGATTATTTTTAAATATACGGATTTCTTTATCCGCTCTTTCAATGAACTGACCGGCAGCAGCATTCCCCTTCTGGGACTGGCCCTGCCTATCGGTATTTCCTTTTACACCTTCCAGACCATGTCCTATACCATTGACGTCTACCGCGGGCAGGCTCCTGTTCAGAATAACCTGATCTCCTTCGGCGCCTATGTATCCATGTTCCCCCAGTTGATTGCCGGTCCCATTGTCCGCTATCAGGATATTGCGCGGGAATTAAACAGCCGCCGAGAAACCGTGGCACAGTTTGCCTTCGGTGTCCGCCTTTTTATCATAGGACTGGGAAAAAAGGTGCTGCTGGCTAACCAGGCCGGCGCTTTATGGACGGAAATTACCGCGATTCTCCCTGGAGATCGAAGTATTTTAATGGTGTGGATGGGAATTCTGGCCTTTTCCTTCCAGATTTATTTTGATTTTTCCGGATACTCTGACATGGCATCCGGACTGGGCCATATGCTGGGCTTTTATTTCCCGGACAACTTCCGCTATCCCTACATTTCAAAAAGTATTACAGAATTCTGGAGAAGGTGGCATATTTCCCTGGGAACCTGGTTTAAAGAGTATGTCTACATTCCCCTGGGAGGCAATCGAAAAGGAGGTCTGTTCCAGATACGGAATATTCTCATTGTATGGCTTCTTACGGGAATCTGGCACGGCGCAGCATTAAATTTCCTTTTATGGGGAATTTATTTTGGAACCTTGCTGTTATTAGAAAAATTCATTTTGAAACGATGGCTGGAACGGCTTCCCGCTTGGATACAGCATGGCTATACATGTCTGCTCGTCCTGTTGGGGTGGGTATTGTTTGCATTTGAAGATATGAATGCCGGATTTGTCTACCTGACCCAGATGGCCGGAGGCGCCGGTCTTCCTCTCTGGAATGATAGAACTTTATTCCTCCTGTGGGGCAGTCTCATTCTGCTGCTGGCCTGCACAATCGGCTCCACACCGCTTCCTGCTGCAGCAGCCAAAAAGCTGTGTTCAGACATCCAGGGAAAGCTTAAAACTGCAGGACTGATTCTGGAACCTCTTTTTTTAGGCCTGGTGTGCTTTCTGTCTGTTGCCTACCTGGTAAATGCCACCTACAACCCGTTTTTATATTTCCGCTTTTAACGCGGCCAGAAGGAACCTATTATGAAAAAACAATCACTTTATCCGGCTGTTGTAACCGGTCTTTTCTGTGCTTTTCTGGGCTGCGGCGCTCTCTTATCCGTCCTGATGCCTAAGAAAAGCTTTTCTGAAACGGAGAACCGCTATCTGGCACAGCTGCCCATATTTTCCTGGGAACGCCTGGCAGACGGCACATTCGGCACAGATTATGAAAAATACTTAAGCGATCAGTTCCCGTTCCGAGACAGCTGGATCGGGGTAAAAACAGCGGCTGAACAGCTTCAGATGAAAAAAGAAATTAACGGGGTATGGCTGGGAGCCGATCAGTTTCTGTTCGAAGCTCTCTATCCGGAAGATATTGACAGGGTTCTGTATGAAAAAAATGTAAAGCGGCTGTCTGTATTTGCCCAGGCACAGGAAGAGCTTCTCGGCTCCTCCCATGTCCGTATTATGCTGATTCCCTCAGCATCTCAAATCCTCACAGAACAGCTGCCTGCATTTGCCAGCCCGTTTCAGCAGAATCAGCTTGTCACTGATTTAGAGAACAGTGGGATTTCTTCTTTGATGGTTCCCGTTCAAAGTGCTCTGGCCTCTGCCCACTCTGAACTTCACTCGTCAGACAGGGAACTCTACTACAGAACCGATCACCACTGGACCTCTTCTGGGGCTTACGTGGGCTACAGATCCTGGGCTGATTCCATGGGATTTAAACCTTTATCTCCATCTGACTTTACGGTAGAGACTGTTTCTGGCAATTTTCTGGGAACGATTCATTCTAAGCTGAATCTCCCTATCAAACCCGATTCCATCGAGCTTTACCGGCCCTTAGAGGAACCTGAATGGAATGTGTACTACGACGGCTCCAGCGAACCATCCCACAGCCTCTATTCGATGAAAGCTCTGCAGACCCGCGATCAATACCGGGTATTTCTGGACGGAAATCATGGCTGGACAAAGATTGAAAATCCTGCCCAGCCATCTGATAAAAAGCTGTTGATTCTAAAAGATTCCTACGCCCACAGCTTTGCTCCCTTTGCCGCTCTCCATTTCGGGGAAACCCATATGGTGGATCTTCGGTATTTTAATGGAAAAATCAGCAGCTTTATCAGGGAGCAGGGCATTACAGATCTTCTGGTTCTGTACCATATGCCCGGATTTATGAAGGATGCCAATATCAGCAAGCTGGGGTGGTAAAGGTCAGCCTGTTTTTTACTTCTGGAATACTCCCTGGTATTCCCAGGTAACGCCCTGATCCTCTGACTGAAACATAAAACCGTCTGTCTCTGCTTCCTCGGAGGTAACTCTTATAAGCAGCTTCTCCCCCTCCTGTTTTGGCATACTCAGATAATCATAATCTTCCATAGCCAGGCCATATGCTTCTGCAGTTTTCGGAAGCTCTGTTACCTGGTCAAATGGAAGTTCTGTCATTTCAAAGGATACGCCTCCATCCCGCGTCAGGTATATGGATGAATGAGAACGGGACGCACCGGTAAGCCCTGCTGCCCCGAAATTTTCGTCAAAAAACTGCAGCCCCTCCGCTGCCCCTATCTGGCCGCCAAATGGATCTGCATTGACACAATTCCAGGTGCTTCCTCCGTCTTCTGTCTGCTCCAGCTGATAAAATCTGCTTCCTGCCGCTGCGCCGGCTACCACAAGACGCCAGCCCTTTTGATCATTCAGGAAAAAATACATGGTTTCTGTGCTGCGATCTATCGTCCAGCCGTCTTCCTCCTTAGCCTTCTCTGCCTGAAGGACCGTATTCTCCTGAGCCAGTTCTGCCTGGCTGATATACTCCGGCTCCATGATGTACCGGACCGGTGTGATACCGGATTCTTCCGGAATGTGCAGTGACACCTCGAATCCGGCTATTTCTCCGCCATTCTGAAGCATATGGAAGCTTCCTGTTTCTGTTCCATCTCCGTCTGCATCTCCTGAAACATACTCCAATCCCTCTGAGGAATGAAATGCTCTCCGTCCCAGATACAGAAGCTCATAAATCTGCTGCTCTCCCAGAGTGTCTGACCACACCTTTACCTGTCCTTCCCAATCTGCCTTTTTCAGGATTTCAAGCATGGGAGACAAAAGCTTGTCGGAATCATATGCAGCATCTGTATTCTGATCTGTCCAGACCGTCATCGTTTCTCCGTCGTCTGCGTCATAATCTATGAGATAGGTATTCGTCTGCCCGTTTTTATCTTTTCCATAAATCAAAGTATCTAACTCTTGAATGGTTCCCGTTTCATCAAACCCTGTCTGGAATTGGCCAGAAATATAAAGCTCCTCTGGCAAACCCAGCGACTTGTCCAGATCTGCCAGAATCCCTTCTATACCAGATTCAAATATATTGTTATGTTTGAATCTGATCTGCTTTTTATTCTGCCACTCCTCTATCTTCCATGATAATGCTCCATGATATGGGATCGCTGAGTAGATTATTTTCCCTGCAAAGAAAACAGATGATGTAATAAAAAGGAACATCTCCAGCCAGAATATTGTACTTCTATTCTGCTTCTCTGATTCCGTTTTTCTGCATTTTTTCCTCGCCGCCAGCCATAAAACCAGCGTTCCAACGCATCCTGCTGTCCCTAAAGCCAAAGCCGGTATATGGCTTCTCACACCGCCATACTGGCACAGATGCCACAGACGCTGCAGGGTAAAAATGTAACATACCAGACTTATTTTTCCAGATAATGCATAAATATATTGCATACTGACACCTTTTCTTTTGTTTTATTCATATTTGTGGTTCGTTTTCCTTTTTTCTTATGCCTATTATACTATAGAACGCCATATTAAAACAGTCTTTTTCTCAGCCTCCCCGCGTAACATCCTGCTTCTGATACCACTCCAGAGCTTTAAAAAAATCCTCTGGCTGAAAATCAGGCCACAACCCATCAACCACATAGAAATCTGCGTAGACAGACTGCACAGGCAAAAAGCCGGACAGCCGCCTCATGCCTCCCCACCGGATAATCAGATCGATTCGGGAAATATCATGAGACTCAAGCTGTCTGCAGATGCTCATTCTCCGGCTGCCTGGAGCCTTTAATTTTGCCAGATCCCACTCCCATCCATAGTTCACAAGGAAATTCAGACGGATTCCTCCTCCGTTGAAGTCTGTCCTCCTTGTATATGGCAGCAACGCTTTCGGAAATGCAGGAGATTCCTGGTTTCCCACTACCAGAAGTGATACCGATTCTGCCGTAATCCAGTCAATCGCCTCGACGCAGGCCTTTGAAAAGGCTTCCACCTGTTCCTTAGGACGTCCGCAGTTATCTGTAGTAAAACCATAGTAGGTAATCTCTTCCACTCCTGCATTTTTTGCCAGTTTCAGCATGTCCAGTCCTGGCTTTAATCCATGTGCATAGCCGTCCTGTTTTTCCAGCCCTGCGCGCTTTGCCCACCGTCTGTTTCCATCTGGAATAATTCCAATATGTTTTGGAATACGCATATCATCACTCTCCTCCTGGTGAGTATTGACAGATTTGGCAGAGGTTATACAATGACCTGCACACTACTTCAGAGGCCTGATGCTCGCCCACGCAGTAAAATTCTGAAATACAATATCCCCTCAAACTCCCGATGAAATTTGAGGGGACAAACGATTAATAACTCTCTTTACCTTCTGTTCGATTTACAATTGCTGCTCCATTGCTGGTTCCAAGACGTTTACAGCCCAGTTCTATATAGTGGACAGCATCTTCTAAAGTACGAATTCCTCCTGACGCCTTCATTCCTGCTGGTTTTTTCAGATATTTTCTGAAAAGCTCTATATCTTTAAAATCAGCTCCTCGTGAACCATATCCTGTTGACGTTTTAATGAAATCAGCTCCTGTATTTTCGACTATTCTGCACATTGCTGCAATCTGAGCTTCATTGAGAAAGCATGTCTCAATTATAACTTTTATAATCACGCTATGCTGATGACATAAATCTGTAAGAACCTGGACTTCTTCCTCAACATAGGCTTCATTTCCTTCTACAAGCTTTCCTATATTGATAACCATGTCGATCTCTTCAGCGCCATTCCTGATTGCTTCTTTTGCCTCAAACAGCTTAACTGCCGTTGTATGTGCACCAAAAGGAAATCCAATAACGCTGCAAGCTTTTACTTCACCTTCTCCAAGCTCTTGTGCTGCCAGTCTGATATTGCATGGATTGACACAAACAGATGCAAAATGATACTCTTTCGCCTCTCTGCATGTTTCAATAATATCCTGTTCTGATGCAAAAGGCTTTAAATATGTGTGATCGATATACTGATTAATTTTCATATTTGTATCCCTTTTTAACTTTATTTTTCCAGTAATGCCTTAGTCTGATTCGAAATTGCAGCTACTGCCTGCTCTGGTGTATAACCTTCCATTTCAATGCATCGCTGAATTTCTGTCATCATGATCTCTGAATGAATCTGTGGATAATCCTCATTAATAGGTCTTGGAATATCTGTATACTGCATTTGTTCAAGTGCTGTCTTCGCTGCTGCATTATCAGCTATAAACTCCTGATATACAGAAGACTCTGAGGCCGCTTCGCTGCTCGGAACATATCCTGTCTGGACAGACCAGTATGCTGCTATATCCGGACTTGTCAGATACTTAAGAAAATCCATTACTGCTTCTGTATCTTCCTCATGGCCGGCCAGCATAACAACATTAGCCCCTCCGGTCGGTACACCAAAGCGTTTATCTTTCGGAAGGAATGCAGTTCCAATTTCAAACTCACATGAATTGGTAAGTGTTCCAAGGTCTCCGGATGAGGTAACAATCATTCCTGTAATTCCTGCTGCAAAATCTGAGCGGGCTGCCTCATAAGAATTATACTCTTTTCCTGGCGGTGCCTTCATAACACCTTCTTCTATCATACTCTTCCAAAGTGCCAGCGGTTTTGTTCCTGTCTCATTGTTGAACCCTATATCTGTTTCATCCTCATTGAGAATACGTCCATCTCCCTGCATGATAAATGCTTCATAGAACCAAGCATCAATGGGCATCTCAAATCCCCATCTCTGGTTGGGAATAGAAAGCTTTGATGCATATTCCCTCAGCTCATCCCATGTTTGAGGTGGTGTTTCCGGATCCAGGCCTGCTTCTTCAAACATGTCCTTGTTATAGTAAAACATTGGGGTACTTCTGTTAAAAGGAAGCGCATATAAACCTTCTCCCCAGTCGCAGCAATCCATCAGACCATCATAAAACATCTCTGGATCGAGTCCTGCTTCCCTGGCTGGCTCTGTCATATCCTGAAGCACTCCATAATCTGCAAACATCTTTGTACGTCCCATTTCAAGCTGGGCAATGTGAGGTGCTTCTCCTGATGTGACCGCTGTCTGCAGTTTTGCAGCCATATCGTAATAATTACCCTGAAATTCCACTGTTACATGAACCTTATCCTGGCTTTCATTATAATCCTTAACTATCTTATCTACTGTCTCTCCCATTCCTCCGCTCATGCTTGTCCAGAATACCACATCTGTCTTTTCATTAGCTTCAGATACTACTCCTCCTTCCGAAGTTGATGCCGCTTCATCCTTTGCAGCACTGCATCCCGTCATCAGGCTGCCTGCCATCAGAAGACCCAGCCCTATTGCTGTACCTTTTTTCATAGTAAAAATTTCCTTTCCCTTTTTATTTTAATAGTTCTTCTATTGCACTTCCCTTTGCCTCTGGCATCTCAAAGCCAAGAAGCTTTGCAAATGTAGGTGCTTCGTCTATAATACACTTTCTTTCCACAATCACACCTTCCCGGATATCAGGTCCTGCCATCATAAATACCGGCTGAGGGCCCTTTGACGGAAGATGTCCGTGAGAGGCAACTGAAAATTTGTAATCTGAATTATCCGGTCTTTCTATAACCGTACCAGTCCACCGATTCCCAAAGCTGGTATTCTGTCCCTCTAAAACATATTCAAACTCACCTGCAAGGTGCTGTTCCCTTCTCACCTCTTCCTTATGAAAAACTGACTCTATACCATATTCCGGAGTTGCTCTCATTTTATACAGAAGCTCTTCCAGCTTTTTCCTGGTCACTGAATCGTCTGGATTCTTCATAACAATCTGGCAGGAAAGAGAGGTGGAATTACAGTAGGCGTCCCAGTCACGGATCGTTCCATCCTCTCCAACCCGGATCAAACCTGCCTGAACAAACAGTACATTAGGATGAAACACCTGCTTAACCGGAAGATGACCATGATCACTGATGACAGCAAAGTTTGTATCATCATAAATTCCAGCATCCATAGCTGCTTCCATAAGGCGTCCCAGCCAGTCATCATTTGCAATTACAGCCTGGGTAATGGCTGATCCCTGAATGCCGTTTGCATGCCTTGTATGATCCAGATGTGCCAGATGTATAAACATGACGTCTGGCTGATACCTTCTTATAATATCGCAGGCACATCCAACCATCATCTGATCCATAAATGGCTGTGTCGTCCTTCTGAGCTTATGCCAGTGTCTCTCAAGGATCCCATTCTCCCCAAACATATTTTCACTGCAGGCAGTTTTGAGAATGTCTCTTGGATCCACTCTGTCATTTTCCGGCCATATCTCAGGTACAAGCCAGTCAATTTCCGGATCTGCACCCATACACGGCCATCCAATGCAGGCTGTTGTGAACCCCTGCCTATGCGCCAGGTCAAGTATGGTAGGAACCTTGAGATCTTTATGATACCAGAACCAATCCGGAGCCGGATTTCCCACATCTAACTTTTCATTATGATAAATGCCATGAAATTCCGGCCAGGTTCCTGTAATAATCGAAGCATGGGCCGGATATGTAAATGACGGATATACGCTTCGCATCCCTCCCTGGGCATAAGCCCCTCTCTCTAATATTTTCTTGAAATTAGGAAGTGTCTTAAGATACTCCATATCTTCATCAAAAAGAGAATCCACTGATAACACAATTAATTTTTTGTTCATATTCTTCTTGTCCTATCTTAATTATTTTATTCCTGAGTAGGCAAATGCCTTTCGAATCTGTTTATTAGCTACAAGATATACTAACAGTATCGGCACAACAAGAAGCATATTTCCTGCCATGAGTACGTTCCACAGACGTCCTCCCTCCTGGCTATTAAGCATTGCAACACCAATCGGAAGTGTCCTGTATGCATCCTTTGTTGTCATAATAAGCGGCCAGAAGTATGAATTCCAGCTTGAGATAAAACTCAACAGTCCTATTGTAAAAATAGCCGGTCTTGCCATAGGAATCATAATCTTCATGATAATCTTAAGTTCCCCTGCATCATCAAGGCGTGCCGCCTCAATTATCTCTTCCGGAATCTGCATGAAATACTGACGAAGAAGAAAAATACCAAACGCATTGGCAATAAACGGTAAAATCTGTGGCAACAGGGATTGCAGCATACCCGCCTTACTGAACATCAGATAGATGGGGATAAATGTTACCTGCTGCGGAATCATAAATCCCAGAAGAACAATTCCAAAGAAAACATTTTTATATTTAAATTTACATCTGGCAAATGCATATGCTGCAGGAACTATTACAAGATACTGCAGAATTAAAACAGTAACACTTACAATCAGGGAATTCTTAAGAAATCCCCACACATCCACCATTTCCAGTGCTTTAATATATCCTTCAACTGTCCACCGTACAGGAAGAAGTGCCGGTGGATAGACTGTTGTCTCCTTGTATGGTTTGAATGATGTCAATACCATCCATATAAATGGATATGCAATGATAAATATCATCATAAGTTTTAATACAACATTCAACATACTTACTAATATATATCCAGCCTTTTTTAATTTTCTGCTGTCCATGTTCGTTCCCCTTTTATTGATAATGTACTTTCCTGCCAAGAAATACAAAGTATAAAATTGTAAGTATTCCAACCAGCGCAAGAAGTACAACTGCCTCTGCTGTTGCCGGACCAAGTTTCAGATATTTAAAAGCATCTGAGTAAATTTGATATACCAAAGTATTCGTTGAATTCACCGGGCCCCCCTGTGTCATAAGGTTTACCGTCTCAAACACCTGGAATGAACTGATGGTCGCAACTATTGTCGTAAAAAACAGAGTTGGACTGATCATCGGAAGTGTAATATGGAAAAATGTTCTTAACCTTGGGGTATCATCTATTTCAGCCGCCTCATAGATATCCTTTGACACCCCCTGGAGAGCTGCAAGAATAAGCAGTGCATAATATCCCAGACTCTTCCATACCATCATTCCTATCAGGGATGCAAGTGCCGTTTTGCTGCTGGCCAGAAATGGAAATGGTTTCAACCCTAATGAGCGAAGTACATAATTAACAGCTCCTATCTGAGGATCCATAATCCAAAGAAATACGGTGGATACTGAAACCAGAGAAATAATATGTGGTGTAAACACAGCAGCAAGCGTTACGCTGTTCAAATGCTTCTGCGCTTTTCCATTGACCCATACAGCAAAGAGTGTTGCAAGTACCATCAGGATTGCGACAAGTCCGATTGAATAGATAAAGGTGTTTTTTAATGTAGTATGAAAATCTACAGACTTAAACAGCATAATAAAATTTTCCAGTCCTACAAATCCACGTTTTTTGCTAAGAAGACTTCCATCTCTCAGACTTGAATCTATCAGATAAAAAATAGGGTAAATTGTAAATACTGTAAGCAGAAGAATTGCTGGCAGGATTAATACATATCCTTTCAATGCATCTTTCCGATCATGCGTCCACCATACGCTTTTTTCCACAGAAGCATTCTTTTTCATGATGATTATGCTCCTTTCTCAAGATTTCTGACAGCATTCCTGATTTCAGGTGTCACTTCCATTCGTTTTCCATCTTTGGCAAAAGCAAACAGATGCTGTTCCCTGACATAAAGTCTGCATCTATCACTCTCAATGTCCTCTTCCGTTTTAACGATTACTTTACCGTAAGCCGTTTCAACTGAGTAGTTCATCTCTGCTCCCAGCTGCTCTTTTGTAATAATTCTGCCTGAAATATCCAGCAGTGCTTCCCCTGGATCCAGGAATGATGTTTTCTCTGGCCGAAAACCAATCTTTATATCCGGAACCATATTATCCACAATGTTCATTGGAGGAGTCCCTATAAACTGTGCAGTATACACATTCTGGGGATTGTGATACATTTCCTTTGGAGTAGATCTCTGCATGATGACTCCCTTATCCATAAGTATGATATTATCGCCCATACTCATAGCCTCAATCTGATCATGCGTTACATAAATAAATGTTGTTCCAAGTCTTTTATGGAGCTCAATAAGCTCTATTCTCATCTGCTGACGGAGTTTTGCATCAAGATTGGAAAGCGGCTCATCCATAAGAAATACTTTTGGCTTCTTGACCATGGCTCTTGCCAGTGCAACTCTCTGTCTCTGTCCTCCAGAAAGTTCTGAAGGTTTTCTATTGAGATAGGGGGTAAGTCCAACGATCTCGCTTACATCTTCAATCAGCTGTTTTCTCTCTTCTTTAGGAATTTTTTTATTTTTAAGACCAAATTCTATATTATCTTTCACGGACATAGTAGGATACAGCGCATAGTTCTGAAAAACCATTGCAATCCCCCTCTTTCCCGGTTCAACATCTACAACATTTTCATCGTCAATCAATATTTCTCCTGAGCTTGGCTTTTCCAGACCTGCTATCATTCTAAGGGTTGTTGATTTTCCACATCCAGATGGTCCTACAAGAACTGTAAAGGAACCGTCCTCAATTGTAAAATTAAGTTCTGGAATGATAATTTCCTTTCCATATTCCTTATGAATATTCTTCAATGTGATTGAACTCATACTCACTTACCTCCTGTTTACAGAACATACATATTCTGCCCAATTTTTTTGTTTCATTGCTCCATTGCTTTTTCTTATCTATCTGTGTCAGCAATTTTTGATATCATTCAACAGCAGTATGTATAATACAATGTCTTATCCATAGTTTGTAATCAAAGTTTCGAAAAATTTATGTAAATTTTTTTGCAAAAAAAGAACCTATGGCTGTCACACCATGGTTCCTTTTACTTTTTATCATATCATTTTCTGTTTTATCCTTTTCGCATTTTGAGCACATCCGTCAGATTGATTGGGCCAGCCAGAAAGAAACTTCGTCTATAGGTACCCTATGAACAGACAGGTCGGAACACTATTTTTTCCTATTGGAAACAACTCTTTTTTACATTTTTTCATAATAACTGATAATCTCCTGTTCCAGCTTCACATTATGCTTCAACATATATTCAACTGTATTACAGTAAAGTTCGTTTTCTGCTAAAGACTTCAGTCTGCCCCGATCCCGCTCACTTAACGGCTGGCAGCATCTGCAAAAGCGTTCATCCTGAAGTTCTGCCGACGACATACGATACAGTCCAAAGGGAATTTCTGTTATCCGGCACAAATTTTCATGGATATAAAATCCGCCTGCATCTAAATCTCCAAAATGCAGGTATTTCACCCTCGGATTATTCTGATATACCAATTTTAAAAAATCCCGCTGAAACCTAGTTGCATAGCCTCCCAGATAGAAAAAACTGACATCCTGATTCCCACAACGGTAAAAAGAAGTTTTATTTTCCACTGTCATAAATTCCGGCGTGTGAACAATTACCTGCTCCAACGCCTCAAGATCCTCAGTACAAAATTCAACACCATGTTTTAAAGCTCCCACTTCCAGCAGTTTCCCATCAATTTTCAGTGTGATATCTCCCTTTAGACAGATCTTCTGCTTTTTCGGAACAATGTGGTATTTCTGCAAAATCTCGTCCTGTAATTCCCCCTCTTCACAAGGCATTTTTTCATATGCCCGAAGCAGATTACATACGCTTTCCAACGTATTTTCTTCCAGATACTTGGAAGAACCGTAAATCAGCATAGACGCTTCCCGCACATAAAGCAGGGTTTCATTTTTTTCAATAAATGTAAGAGCCTTCAGCACCTCCTCTGTCTGAAGGTAACTGTTTGGAATTTTGTTTTGCACAAGGATCCCCTTTAACCGCTCACATTCCCTGTCTGCCGCCGGAGAAATCCCGCTGTAGCGGGCAATCATCTTCTCCACATACTGCCGTTTTCTGGATTTCGATTCATACCCGCAGGCCGACTCCAGATAGGCTTCAATCTCTTCTACCTTCTCGTCAATCAGGTAAATCTTTGCAATCTCGCTGCTGAAACCATTTTTCTCAAATGCAAGAAATCCATCTCTGCTGCAGACTTCTGCGGCCTGGTTAATTGCTTCTATCTCTTCTAGGTCTCCATCATTTTTATTATACTTTTTATACAGTTCCACAGGTGAAATGCTGGTTCTGCGGCAAATCACATTGGTTCCGCTATCCTTCTTGCTTTTCCGGTATTTCTCCACCAGCAAAATCAACATTTTTTCTTTATATGTTTTCATAAGCCTTTTCCTCATGAAACTGGACAATACCAAGCTGCATACTGTCAGGACGCACCCGCAGCACCGGAAGCAGAACCTCGCACTCATTTCCAATAGTCTCTGTTTTATCCGGAGAACAGAAGATTACCTGCAGCTTCTGCTGCCTCATAAAATTCAGCATCAATTTTACATTTCCCGGATCCATCTTGGCAAAGGGTTCGTCTATAAACACAAGTCTGGTAGAATTTACCCGCTGATTATAAATCATAAGCAGTGCTGAGGATAAAATCAACAGATATGGGATCTGTACCTCCGCACCTGAGTTAAAGCCAGTCTGGCGTGACAGCTTTGCACGATCCAGAATCTGATTGCTTACTAAAATTTCGTAGGTCATATAATTCCGATAATCTGCAAAGCGGGCAATGGTTTCCTCGCTGTTTTTTTCTATAATCCGGTTAATAATTTTACGGAGTTCTTGTTCCAGACATTCTCCCTCTTCATCAGAAACAGAAGTAAACATGCCAAATGTCATCTGTCCGTCTGAGCTGCCTAACTGCTCTCTCTCTTCCAGATATCTGGCATACTCAATGATTTTTGCATATTCTGTACCATCTTTTACATAATGGACATCAAACTGATACTTGGCAGAGAAATTCAGCTTCACCAGCTCTCCATTGATCTGTTTTAAGTCGTCTCTTGCTTTTTCACAGTATTTCCTGATATTTAAGACAAATTCATTTTTAAAGATGTCCTCGTATCGTTTGGTCTGAGCATCCAGTTCCTGGCGGATTTCCTGAAGATTATCCATCCAGATCCGATCTTTTCTGGCCGCATAAAGTTCCCTTCCTTCTGTTCCAACGACCAGTTCGCTTCCTGGGTAACGACTGTTATAGGCAGCCTGTAGAGTAAAAAGTTCCTTTCTGTGCTGTTCAATGCTTCTGGCAATACGCCCTCTTGTTTCCTGTGCTAAAAGACCGCCCTGAGTGCCGCCTGCCAGGAATTTTTCGTAAGCCTCTACCGCTTTCTGGACTACGGTGTAAGCGTTTATTTCATATTTCCGGAAGCGGCCTTCTTCTGCCTCAAGTTCTATTTTCTTCTGCTGTCTTCTCGCCCCACACAGCTGGATTTCCGCTCCCAGACTGCTATTTTCCTGATCCAGCTTCCCTCTGGCCTGCTTCATCCCCCTTTGTTCGTTTTGCATCTGCTCTATCAGCTGATTCAATTCCAGATATTCCCGATTATTTTTAAGAGCTTTTTCCAGCCGCTTCAGCTGATCCTCAGAATCTCTGCAAAGCCTCGATACCTCCTGGTACTTTGACGGAGCCTCATAGGCGTATGAACGGAAAAAGGCTTTGTCTCCATTCAGACGGTTCTTTCTGTTTTGCAGCTCCCTGCGTTTTTCAAGCACAGACTGCTTCTCCTCGCGAATACGCCGAATCTCCTTCTCTGCACGAATCCGGTTCAATTCATAAATTTTCTGTCCCAGATAATAGACACCGATGCGATCCAGACGAAGAAAATAACTGTCCATGGCTACAGATACTCTTCCTTCTTTGGAAATAGCATTCTCGAAATTACGAACCTGCTGTAGTTCTACAGCATGCATCCTTCCCAGCTGAAACTCAAAATATCTCTTCGCTGCCTCATTTTTAATTTCCAGCATATGTACCACTGAATCCGCTTCCGGATTGAGTTCTTTCCGCATCAGCAGCTTTGTATTAAACAAATGGGCATATTTGTGGGATGAGCGATTTAAAACATCATCTGCTATGTCATAATACTGGGGTTCTACCAGAATACTGTACCGGCGTGGTCCGAGAAATGCCTCTATGGCATCCCGCCAGGTTTCGTCTGTCAGGCTGATTACATACTCACAGGCAAACTGAGCTCTGCTTTTAATCTTTCTCTGTTCAAATTCCCGGTTGATCTCATTCCGCAGCTCCACATAATCTGGTATTCGATCATAGGTGCTTCTGTGCTTCTTGCAGTCTTCCAGAATTTTCTCCTGAATATTCAGCTTTCGGTTCAGCTCTTCTGCTGCCAGATTCAAACGGTCGATTTCTCGAATTTTCTCATCATAAGCCTGTTCTACAAGCCGCTTCAGCCCATCTGCTGCAGATTCCTTCTCTGCCACCGAATAGCCGCTTCCGCACAGGGATGACAAAATCTCCTTTTTCTCTGCGGTTTGTCCTTCTTCCATAAAACTGTGAAGAATTTCGCTGACTTTCGTCTGAAAATCTTCCAGCTCCCGCCATTTCGCCAGCCATTCTCCCTTTTCTTTTTTTAGTAAGGCCAGCCGTCTCCGTTCTTCCTCCACTATTCTGGCGCCGTCCATCTGTCTCAAACTGACTCTTGCCTGAACCAGGCGATTATCCAGCTCATTTAACTGTTCATCTAAAATCTGAAGATTCTGGTTGACCTCTTTTTGCTTTTTCTCTGCCTCTTCCTGTTTTTTTGTCAGCTCCTCAATACTGCCTTTCAAATCCTTTTTCTTCTTGTAAACAATTTTAATATCGTCAGATAAAAGCCTGTTGGACTCGCTCTCAAAGGTATCATACTCTCCCAGAATATGCTCCAGTTCCTCAATCTCTTCCTGCACCGCATGAAAGGTGTGATTCAGCCGTTCAATGTTATTTTTAGCTTCGATCAGCTTACTGAAATCTACGTTTTTTTCTTCCAGAACACTTTCTCTGATAAAACGATCAATCTTAGCTTCTGGATCATAAGACATGATTCCCCGCAGTTTCCTAAGATAGACTGGCATCTGATTGATGCTAAGTTTCAATCCCGTCATCTGCATAAACTTTGGCAGTCCCTGTTCCCGGTTTAACATCGTAAGTTTGTATTGTTTCTGAAGCTCTGTGGCGCTATATGGCATGAGAATACCTTCTTTGTCATAAGTATGGTTTATCTCTTCCATTGATTTTCTGTCAATCACATAGCGATAGGTTTGATAATTGTTGGAAGCATTCGTTTCAATTACTACGCCAAGAAGGAAATTTTTTTCCTCTGCCTGATCGAAGAATTCCAGCACAATATGGCTGTATACATTGGGCACCTTCTCCGGCGGCCGCATATAGGTTCCTGCAGTAGCGTCCAAAAGACCTCTGGTGTAAGAGGAAACGGTCCGGCTGCCCTTTCCTTCAGAAGACTTATTAAATACCGTATCGCCATAAGCTGCATATTTGACAGCATCTAACATGGCAGATTTACCATTTCCGTTTTTTCCTGCAATCAGCGTAAAAAAGCCAATAGGCGCTGTTACATTGGCAAAACCGTACCAGTTAATCAGGCGGACTTTTTTCAGTAAGATCATTCTTCTTCCTCCTCAAAATCTTCTGGTTCTATATCCTGCTGCTCATTTATTTTTTCGTCCTCTGCCGTCTTTTCGGACTCTCCATCCTCTTTCAGATATTCTCCTGCAACCGTTTTAAACTGAGGGAGATCCCAGCCAAACTGAAGGGAAGGATATAGCTGAATCTTCATGTCCTCTCCTTCTTCCTCCTCAGAATAATTGATCAGACTATACTTTTTAAACAGCTTGAACGCAGCATTTAATTCTGTCCGGACAACAAGCACTCCATAATCGCGAATTTTATCAATTAAATCTCCCTTGGTAACAAAATTCCCCTCATTGCAGCCCAGGTTTTCCAGATATACTTTCCAGAGTACCAGAAGCAGATGATACTGCAAGTTGGTAAATGTCACTACATTAGCTCGTTTAAGGCCAACGGTTTCCATATCCGCCTCGCTGGCAATCAGCATTGCTACACCCGCCTTATCATCCACCAGAAGGTCAAATCCGATTATCCGAAGGTATTCCGACATATCCTGCCAGTTCGATTCTCTGGAAACAAAATCATACAGTTTTCCATCTCGCTCCTGAAGAATAAAGGTAGACTCCAGGAGTTTTCGGATACATTTCTTAAACAGGAGTCCGTTTTCCTCCTTCACAGTTATATGCAGACTGATATCACTCATATTTCTTCCTCTTTATCTTAATCCGGCTGATTGCCGCAACTTCCGTTTCCACTGTACCTTCTTCAAAAACCACATCATAGGGAAATCCCACAGAACCGGAATAAATGATGCTGGAAGCAATCATCATGGCATCCTCTCTTGTACGGACACCCCACTCCTCCACCGATACCTGCCCCTTATCCGGAATTTTCTCAGCCAGATAATCCTTTACCCGGTCCATACTGTACTGATCCGGTGTCGCTGTCAAAAGTTCATCTGTCAGACGCAGTTTCTCCTCCATGGACAGTTCATCCGATGGAATCCCTGCATTTTTTGTATTCGGATTTACCTTTTTCCGCCGTTCAAAGGACTTTCGGCTTATATAGCCAACCTGCAGTTGACGATAGCTTTGAGAAATCTGCTGTATCACGGTATCCCGTTCTTCTTTATCCAGATCCTTTATAAAAAGCAGCAGTTGATTCAGCACATTTTCCAGATTGGCCCTGCTGTTTAAAACCATCATCATGCGGACAGAATAAAGATTATAGTAAGTGTTAATTTTCTTATCAATATATCCCATGGTCTGATCATACTCCAGACTGATAAAGCTGTCTAGCTCCGCAAATTGGTGGTTAATTTTCTCCTTCGCCTGAAGCTCGTCCACGTTTTTAAGATCTCTATATTCCTTTATCATCTGCTCGTATAATTCGGAATCCCTTAATGTTCGAAGCATACGCTCAATACTGGCAATATAAGAAGGAATCAATCCACTCTTTTTTATAAAGAAGTAATCGTTGAAAAAGCGCTTCAACAGTTCATCTTTCAGGAAAAATTGTCCCAGGCTATTGGCATCCGACATCTTTGTCACTGCACGCATAATTTCCTGAACGCTGTCTTTCAGAATCAGCAGTTCATTTTTCAGATCACATTCATTTTCAATCAGGGGAAGTAAAATATTGGAATAAGGCCGAATTGTACGGACGCTGTCTCTTCTAAAGGAAGATTTTAATATTTCATAAATAGAAAAAATATGATTTGTAATCGCACTGTTAGAATTCGTGTCAAAAATTTTATGTATCGCGTCCACCAGTTTCCGGCAATAAGCCGAAACAGACGCAATATTATCCCCGCTGCGCCCTATTTCCTGGGACGTTATCCACCCACAGACACGAAAATAGCGGAGAATGGAGGAGGCGTTTTCCTGAGGTGTCCGCCTGCTGCTGACCTCCTCGCCAATATTCTCCGTCTCAATAGAATACATGCAGTTTTGCAGATAAAGAATCAAACAGTTTCTGGCATCTGTCTCATACAATACCGGAATTTCTTTCGATTTTTCAATCAGCAGACTGATACACTCAAAATAAATCTCCCTGTTCTGGCAGCAAAAGGGATTGAAAAATTTATCATTGATGGCTTCAAAAAACGGCATATCTCTTTCCTCTTTCCCCTTATCTTGTGTTGTATCAGATTATATCAAATTGCCGAGAAGATAGCCAGCCCTGAATTATATAATCTTTGGACTTCCCAAAATTTAAATCTCCGGGATGATCCACCGTTCTCCATCAAAATCCTCAAACTTTTCCGTTGTCACATTCTGTTCATAGTAAACAGCCAGGATCCGTTTGATATCCTCTTTGCCTGCCCGCTTGACAGAAAAGCTCTGTTCCTTCAGTGATTTCTCAATTCTGGAAAGGTATGGAAAGATATCCGGCTCTTTTTTATCTTTCAAGCGAATCATGAGCAGGAATTCATGGGCAGTCGCCATCTGTACCTGGATCCGGTCCAGATGAGTCTTGTCCTTCTCTAAAAGCTTCCGCCCCACTGGATTTTCCTCCTCCATCCGGGTACGCAAAAACCGTTTGTTATCTTCAAAGTTCTCCCAACTGTTCAAGCACAGCATTTCAATTTCTATCACACCTTTGAGTACCGTCATTAATGCATAGATCCTGGCACCGATACTGGTTTCTAAAAACACTGAGATATTGGTTGGCTTCACAATAAAATATACCAGTTCCCCGTGCTCAAACCCAGGGTAACTACACCAACCAATTCAGCTTCCAAAGAGAATCCAAGAAAATATTTATTTATCTTCGGAAGAGTATTGGAATAATGATATTTCCGAATCATTCTCAAAGCATCTTCTTTTGAAATTTCTTTTATATTGAACCGATACATTTCCTCACTTCCTTGCATAATAAAAGCACCTACCATTTCTGATAGATGCTTCATCTCATTTTTATATAATTTGTAACAGCTTATTCAAGCACCTTCCAATAACCAGTCTTTTTAGAACCAACTCTTTCTACATATCCATTTTCTTTCAAAAATGTCAGATTATTTTCTACTGCCGTTTCGCTAATCCCCAGTATCTGATGCAATTCGCTGGTAGTAATATTAGGATTATCTTTCATTTCTGTTATAATTTTTTGTCTTCTTGAGTTTAATCCTTTTTTATTCCCAACTTTATCCCCAACTTTTTTAATCTTCTGAAGTGGGATTGTTACAACGATTGAATTTTCTCTAAAAGTAAATGCTTCCTTTCCGTAAGTTTCAATAATCTTAGGCACTCCTCGACCAGATTTCTCACTGATATGCAACTGCAAAAAGATTTCTGATAGCTTTTCATTTACTGGAATTGATTCTCCCAAGAAAAATCCTTCCATAGTCTGTGCCGGTGCCAATGTTCCTCTCGATAAGATTTCAATTCTGTTTGAGAATACAGAAATCATCGGTTCATTTCCACTAATCCACAGATTGTGCAAAATAGCATTTATGATTGCTTCTCTAAAAGCCTTATTATCAAACAACGGTGTTTCTGGACGTTCCACTACGCGCTCACTTTCATCTGTCTGAATCAAATTTAATACATCTGCGTATCTTAATACATCATCCAAAGTATATAGCAAACAATTATTACCAAATTCTCTTACCGAAAACAAATTGGAACCTTTCGTTTCTCCTTCAAAAATTGATACTCTTAATGGGAAATGTGAATTATCTGAAAGCAGCTGTGCCAACAGGTTATATTCTCCATCCTTATTTCTCAATCCAAGATTTTTCTTAAAGGTCTTTTCATTTAGTACAATTCCTTTTGAACCATAATATCCAAACAATTTAGAAAATGTCAGTTCCTGATATTTTGCTGGCAGTGTCTCAATCGTCTCCACTCTTCCATCCAAAATCTTAAATAACTGAATTTCCCTTTTGGGGTAATCTTTCAAGTTTGCTTTAGAAGAACCAATACGGATATATCGTTTTTCTTTAAATGCAGTTGGTATCTCCTCAGCAGCAGGAATTACCAGAACAACAACTCTTTTACCATCAATGGTTTCTTCCTCGAATGAAAAGTTGATACTTGGTGACAAATTTCTCGCCAAGAAATTTTGATATGGCTCTTTATTATGGTCACAATACTGATTGAATGTCGTACCCACAATTTCATGAGTTTCATCATTTACACCCCATACAAAATATGCTTGTGGCTTATAATGAAATGCTGCTGCATTTGACAATGCGGATATATATTCGCCCAACACTTCTGGCTGAAACCAGTTTTCTTTAAATTCAAACCATTCCTGTTCAGCGTCATATGAACATAAATCTAAAACTAATTTTTCGATATTCATAAATCGTCATCCTTTTCCCAACTTTTATTCCCAACATAGTTATTATAGCACATTGGGAATAAAGTTGGGAATATTTTATGCATTTTTCAAAAAAATATTCTTAGAACCTATCAAAATCCTCCTGTGTTGCAATTTGCGCATACTTACACTCATCATTTCTGCTTTCCGCATGCATATCATTGATAAGGCTTATCGACAGCATTTCCAAATCTGCCATCGACAAGCCTAACTGCACACACCTTAACAGGAAGAGTGGTGTTGTCATTTCACGGTCTGTCGGACGAAATTTTTTTAGCCTCCACATCCGTCTGTACATTCAATCCCCAGAGTTCAATGAACTGTGGCAACACCTGATAACAACACGCCTCATAGCGGGATAATTGCGCCGTTTTCTGCGTTATTGTCAATCGGTGTACAATTCTATGTGAACCTCATTTATCTTGTAATAGATCTTGCCATCCGCCGAGAAGTTATTGTTCCCAGAGAGCAGATAGCAGATAAATGGAGGCTCCGGCGATTCCTCTTCTGCAAAATGATGATAGGCAAAAGGAATCTGTATCTCGCTTAAAATCTGTAATAATTCTTCCATATCTAACCTCTCAATGCCCTTTCTATCTCTTCCTATAGTTTGCAGATTCCCTGTTCTTCTGCCGATGCGATATGTGTTTTCCCTTCTTTCAATCAATCTCCTTTTAGGATCATGGAAGGTGTTTTTTGTAGTTATACCCGCTTGATTCATATACTTTCATTTTTCTAAATTTCTTAAATTTGATAGCCATAGCCCCAAATTGTCTCAATCTTCGCAGTACTTCCTCTTTCCCGCAATTTTTTTCTCAAGCGTTTTACCAGATCATCTGTCACTCTGGTATCTTCTGATGTGGTATAAAAAAAGTTGACAGCTTGTTCTCAAGGATTTCATAATAAAATCAAGAGAACAAGGAGGTATTCAAAGTGGCACGTAAATAT